>ERZ1370068.1716-contig-11641_pt1 | contig 26663 bp, 44 predicted proteins | sample MGYA00561227_ERZ1370068 | MGnify/ENA primary metagenome ERZ1370068 (study PRJEB38410, sample SAMEA6850437) | metagenome | study: Metagenomic assessment of the ecological functions of the soil: analysis of the soil microbiota associated with the...
CATGGTCGCCAAATTTCGAAGCTTTGCCGCTCACAGAAAAAGTTGTCGGCGCAACGAGCGGACCAATCTTTCGAAGGCGCGCAGCTTTTTACGACAAAGCCTGTCTCAATTGTCATTTGATCCAGGGCTACGGCGGTCGTCGCGGGCCCGATCTCACCTACGTCGGAGACAAATTGACGCGAGATAATATTATTATCCGCATCGTCAACGGCGGAGGCAATATGCCGGCGTTCGCCAGCTCGCTCAAACCGCCCGAGGTCGACGCGTTGGTAGCTTTCTTGGAATCACGCAAACGTCCACTTCGACCGCAAGATCGGCCGCGCGACACCGCCGCGTCCGAAATGAAATGACTGTGCCGCTTACCAGCCACGATCAGATGGACTTCGAGCAGCACTTCTCCGAGTGGACCGTCTCGAATGATCCCTCATGGCCGCACTTACCGTTCTTAAATCTTTGTGATGCATTACATCTAACAGCCGACCGGTTCGTGCTGAACTGCTCGGCGACGAATCACCGTCGTTCTCTCATACACGCAATCTCCGAAACTGATGAACGTGGATAACGATACTGGAAACTAATTTGGGGGATCCGCCGCCTCCGCGCGTCATGATCGTCGGCGGAGGTTTCGGCGGTCTAGCCGCGGCCGAAGCGCTCCGCAAAGCGTCGACGCGCAATATTCTGATCGATCGGACGAATCACCACCTGTTTCAACCATTGCTTTATCAGGTGGCAACATCGAGTGCTCGGTCCTCGCGTAGATCAGTTCTCCCGATCCGTGGAATATTGCGGAAACAAAAAATACGACGGTGATCATGGGCGAGGTCACCGGCGTGGACAAGGATCGGCGCTGCGTGTTCGTCAATTCCGCGGATCGCGAGCACGTGCCAGTGCCCTGCAACTATCTCATCCCTCGCCACCGGCGCCCGCCACAGCTACTTCGGACACGACGAATTTGAGCAGTTTGCTCCGGGGTTTGAAGAGCCTCGCCGACGCCGTCGAAATTCGAACCAAGATCTTGCAAGCGTTTGAACAGGCCGAGGCCGAAGAAGATGTCGCTCTTCATCGAGACTTGCTAACGTTCGTTTTGGTCGGAGCCGGCCCTGCCGGCACGTCGAGATGACCGCGGCACTGGCGGTGTTTGTGTGCACGACACTGCGCTCTGAATTCCGGCGAATCGATCCCACCTCTGCACGAATCGTTCCTAATTGGAGCCGCACGTTTTCAAAGGCCGAATATGCGCGGTCCTGGGCTTAACGAATGAACCAATTACTATGAACGCCGCCGAAAAATCGGTCGTCGTGAATGCCCCAGTTGCCGAAGTCTATGAACGGTGGTTGCGTTTCGAAGAAATGCCGAAGTTTCGTCAAATCACTCGGTAACGTTGAACGAATCGATAATACACATTTCTCATTCAGCAATATTCGAGACGGGAAGGAACAGCGTGGCGTGATTGAGGTCATACGGCAAATCCCGAGCGGAGGATAGCCTGGCGCACAATCGCGGATGGCGTGGGGCTGGGCGTGGTCTCGTTCGAACCGCTCTCCGATACTGCCACAGAAATCACTCTGAAGTTGCGTTCCGTTTTCGATCCTTCAATCTCCGGCCAGAGCGCGGACGAATACCTTCGGAATTTCAAGCAGTTGATTGAGAACCCGCAGCGATGAAAAACTTTTTTATTGGAGTTGGAATATTGTCGATCCTCTTGACGGCAGCTGGATGCAAACAAAAGTCCGCGCCGCAGCAAGCTCCGTTACCGGTCAACGTCATTACCGTGATCGAGAAAGAGGTAAACGAATGGGATGAATTCACCGGGCGCCTGGAGGCAGTCGAATCAGTGGAGATCCGGCCCCGTGTGTCCGGGTATATTACAGAGATCCATTTTGAAGCCGGCGCCATCATCAAGAAGGGCGATCTGCTTTACGTCATCGACCCTCGGCCTTATCAGGCGGATTTCGATCGGGCTGCGGCCGAGTTCGAGCGCACCCAGGCGGAGCTCAAGCTTTCGCAAATCGAACTGGACCGGGCAAAGGACTTGCGCGCCAAGAACACCATCTCGGCCAGCGAGTTCGACCAGAAAGCCGCTACTTATCAGGGTTCCTCCGCGGCCGCTCGTTCGGCCGAAGCGGCAAAGAATTCCGCGGCGCTGAATCTTGAATTTACACAAATTAAATCACCGATCGACGGCCGGGTAAGCGACGCGCGCATAACCGTGGGCAACCTCGTTCAACCAGGCGAAGGGCCGGAGAGCGTGCTTACTACCGTAGTCTCGGTCGATCCGATTTATGCAAAGGTCGATGCGGACGAGAACGCGGTCCTAAAGTACGTAAAGCTCAGTGGTGAAGGGAAACGTGTAAGCGCACGCACAGCGAAGATCCCGGCTTTCATTGAGCTCGGTAACGAGACGGACTTCCCACATGAAGGCGTCATCGATTTTGTCGACAATCGGTTGGATCCGGGAACCGGGACGGTGCGGGCGCGCGTGGTCCTGAAAACTGGAACCCTAACCTCATCACGCCGGGTTTTTTGTTCGCACCCGCGTTGCGGGCGCGACACCGTATCGGGCCGCGCTCGTTCCCGACAAAGTAATCAGCTCCCAGCAAGGCCTGAAATACGCGTTCGTGGTGAAGCCCGATAACACGATCGAACGCCGCAGCCTCGAGACGGCAAGCACTTTCGAAGGTAAACGGATCGTAAAGAACGGGCTCAAGGACGGGGAGAAAGTTGTCTCCACGCGTCTGCAGCTGCTGCAACCGGGAATGAAAGTTACGCCGGTGCCGGAGAAATAAATGCGGAATGCGAATGGAGTGCGGAATAAAAGCAAAGCTCGAATCCGAGTTCGAACCTCGTAGCTAATGAATCAAAACCAAAAAAGCAAAGAAACAGCCTCTGCGATTCCGCATTCCGCACTCCGCACTCCGCATTCCGCAGTGCCTGATTTGAAAAAACGCACGCAGGCATTTGCGCTTCGGATTTTGAAACTTGTCGACGCGCTGCCAAAGACGACGGCGGGGCGTGCGCTTGCGTCGCAGATTGTGCGTTCCGGCACATCCGTCGCGGCTAATTATCGCGCTGCTTGCCGCGCGAAATCGACCGCACACTTCATTGCTAAGATGGGCATCGTTGAAGAGGAAGCCGACGAAACTTTGTTCTGGCTCGAATTACTGGACGAATCCGAGCTCGTTACGGCCGCGAAGCTCGCAGCGATCAAGCAGAAAACCAACGAGCTGATCGGGATCACTGTCGCCTCGATCAAAACCGCGCGGCGCAACCGCACTGCTGAATCCGCATTGAAAGCCCGGCCTCGTCCGGCAACTGCCGGACTGCGTTACGGCCGCATTCCGCATTCCGAACTCCTGTGAACTTCCCGCACTTTTTCATCGACCGGCCGATCTTTGCCGGCGTGATCAGCATTGTCATCACGCTCGTCGGCGTGATCGCGCTTTCGACGCTTCCCATTGCGCAATATCCCGAGATCGCGCCGCCTACGATCCAGGTCACGACCAATTATCCGGGCGCGAACGCAAAGGTGGTGTCGGAAACAGTGGCGACGCCGATCGAGCAGCAGGTCAATGGCGTCGAGAACATGCTCTACATGTCTTCGCAGAGCACGAGCGACGGCAACATGACGCTGAGCATCACGTTCAAGCTCGGCACCAATCTCGATACGGCGCAGGTGCTCGTGCAAAATCGCGTCGCCATCGCGATCCCGGTGCTTCCGCCCGATGTGCAGCGCATCGGCGTGACAACGAAAAAGCAATCGCCCGACATCACGATGGTCGTGCATCTCGTCTCGCCGGACGGATCGCTCGATTCAGCTTTTCACCAGCAATTACGCGCTGCTCCAGATTCGCGACGAGCTCGCGCGCGTCGACGGCGTGGGCGACATCAATGTCTTCGGCGCGCGCGAATATTCGATGCGCATCTGGCTCGATCCTAACAAGACTCGCGGCGCGCGATCTGACGGCGCAGGATGTCGTGCACAGCGCTGCAGGAGCAGAATGTGCAAGTCGCAGCGGGAATTATCGGTGCGCCGCCGGTGCCGAAAGGCGCAACGGCATTTCAATACACGGTTAGCACGCAAGGCCGGCTCACGGACGAAAAGGAGTTCGGCGACATCATCGTTAAGACGGGCGCCAACGGACAAGTCACTCGCGTGCGTGATATCGCGCGGGTTGAGCTCGCAGCGCGCGACTACACGGTCAACAGCCGGCTCGGCGGAAAACCTGCGACCGCGATTGCCATTTACCAACTGCCGGGCTCGAACGCGCTCGCCACCTCCGACGCGGTGCGGAAGAAGATGGCTGAGCTCAAGCAGCGTTTCCCCGACCGGCCTCGACTACACAATTGTTTACGACCCGACCGTTTCTGTCCGCGAGTCGATCCACGAAGTGCAGAAGACGCTTTTCGAGGCAATCGCGCTGGTCGTTCTCGTCGTCTTGATCTTTCTCCAAACCTGGCGCGCGGCGATCATTCCGCTCATCGCGATTCCGGTTTCGTTGATCGGCACGTTCGCGGCGATGAAAGGCTTTCGGATTCTCGATCAACAACCTCTCGCTTTTCGGCATCGTCCTTGCGATCGGCATCGTGGTCGATGACGCCATCGTGGTCGTCGAAGCAATCGAGCATCACATTGAAGATGGTCTGAGCCCGCGCGACGCAGCGCGCAAAGCCATGACCGAAGTCGGCGGAGCGTTAGTCGCGATTGCGCTCGTGCTTTGCTCGGTCTTTATCCCGACCGCGTTCATTAGCGGCATCACCGGCACATTTTTTCGGCAATTCGCGCTCACCATTGCGGTCTCGACCGCGATCTCTGCGCTCAACTCGCTTGACGCTTTCACCCGCACTCGCCGCGCTTCTCCTCCGGCCGCGCGGCGCGGAGAAGGATTCGTTTCAACGCCTGCTCGACGGCCTGCTCGGATGGCTCTTCAAAGGATTCAACAGAACGTTTGCGTGGAGCTCGAACGCCTACGGCAACACCGTCGCGCGTCTTGTCCGACTGGCCGTCATCGTTCTGTTCATCTACGCCGGTTTACTTGGCCTGACCGGTCTCGGTTTCAAAGTCGTGCCGGGCGGTTTTCTTCCGACGCAGGATCGCGGCTACGCCGTCGTCTTTGCGCAATTACCCGACGCGGCGTCGCTCGATCGCACCCAGGCCGTCGTCGACAAGATTTCGAAGATCGCGCACGAAACGCCCGGCGTACTCAACACGGTCGAGTTCGCCGGATTCAATCTTTTCGGCGGCAATCAGACCGAACACGGCCGCCGTGTTCCTGCCTTTCAAGGAATTCTCGGAGCGAAACACGCGCGACCAGGGAATGCCGGCGATTCTGGCGAAGATAAACGCGCGCGTTCGCGCCGAGATTCCCGAAGCTCTTGTCATTGCCTTTCCGCCGCCGCCGGTGGCCGGCATTGGCAACGCCGGTGGCTATAAGCTCTTCATTCAAGATCGCGGCAACGCCGGTCTCGATGAACTGCAAACGCAAGCTTTCGCCATGATGGTGAAGGCAAATCAAACGCCCGGCTTGGCGAACAACCTGACGACGTTTCGCGCGAACGTGCCGCAGCTCTGGCTCGAAGTCGATCGCGTCAAAGCGAAGAGCATGAACGTGCCGCTCAGCAACATTTTCGGCACGCTCCAGACTTATCTTGGATCGACATACGTGAACGATCTCACACTCTTCGGCCGCACTTATCGCGTCACCGCTCAAGCCGATTCGCAATTTCGCCTGAGCCCCGACGACATTCGCTTGCTTAAAACGCGAAATAATTCGGGTGGAATTGTTCCGCTCGGTTCGGTGGCGACGGTGCAGGAAGTGAGCGGCGCCGACAAGATCACGCGCTACAACATGTTCACCGCGGCTGACCTCAGCGGTCAGCCCGCGCCGGGCGCGAGCACTGGCGACGCGCTGGCAGCCGTTGACCGTCTCGCCAAAGAAATTCTGCCCACCAGCTTCACGACCGAATGGACGGAGATCGCGCTGCAGCAGAAACTCGCCGGCAACAGCGCGACTTACATTTTCCCGCTCTGCGTTCTGTTCGTCTTTCTTCTGCTCTCGGCGCTTTACGAAAGTTGGTCGTTGCCGCTCGCGATCATTCTGATTGTCCCGATGTGTCTGTTCAGCTCGATCTACGGTGTCTGGCTGCGTTCGATGGAAAACAACATCTTCACCCAGATCGGTTTTATCGTGCTGGTCGGGCTCGCCTGCAAAAACGCCATCCTGATCGTCGAGTTCGCGAAACAGATCCAGGATCGCGATCGCAAAGACCGCTTCACCGCCGCGGTCGAAGCCTGCCGCCTCCGATTGCGTCCGATCCTGATGACTTCCTTTGCCTTCATTTTCGGCGTCCTTCCGCTTGTTCTCAGCACAGGCGCCGGCGCTGAAATGCGCCAGGCGCTCGGCACCGCTGTCTTCTTCGGAATGCTCGGAGTAACCGGCTTCGGCCTCTTTCTTACGCCCGTGTTCTACGTCGTGATCATGTGGTTCAAAGAGCGCCGCACCAAAGCTCCCGCGCCCGCACCAACCCAATCCGCGCCACCGTTAACGGCGGAACCAGCCCTCTAATTAGCATCGTGGACGCGAACCTCATCACAGCATTGGCCGGGAGTGCTCGGCGCAGTGAGTGGCGCGTCGGCAGCGATCGCTACCACCTGGATAACGCAAAGAGCCAAACAATTCGCGAGCGGGCAAAGTCGGAAACGCGCAAGCGCGAAACACTCTACGGAGATTTCATTACAGAAGCATCGCAACGGCTCGCGGACGCCTTTGATCATTCCCTGGACAAGACTGGAGACGCTCGTAAAGCTTCTATGCCATCCTTGGCCGTATACGACTCGTGTCCTCCGACGCCGTCCTGACCGCGGCCGAAGAGTGTTGCGATCGCGTTGTTGATTTGTACGCAAAACCCAACCGGACAATGGCCGAGATCGTTACGACGTTACACAGTGGCGAGTTCGAAGCTTTGAAGCACTTCAGCGACGCTTGCCGCATCGAGTTGCAAAAATATTCCGTTGATTGAGAGTCGTCTCTTTGCGGCAAAGATGCCGCGCCAACCCTTCGCAGTAGAGCAGGCAAAATTTCATCCTGCCTTTTTCATGATTTACTCGAAGAGAGCAGGCGTGCGAAATCCGCCGGCGTGTCTGAGTCAATCTCGCCTTGCGGAAAGGGCGACCAAGTGAACCTGGGTGAGATGTCTTCGAATGACCTGCTTCGCACCGGCTCCGCTTTTAAGCCGAACAAGTTCCGCGAAGAACGCCTTACCGAACAGCGCCGGCATTAATCGATCGTTCCACCATAACTCGAAGCGACGATCTCACGACCTGTTTCGCGATGCGCCGTAATGAGCCCGCTTAGGAACATCGCTTGTGACGAAAGGCTGGTCGCACAACATCAAGATGAGCGCCGGTGATCTTGTCGTTCGCCTTAACAACTGCCTGGATGCCGGCGCGGATAGATGAATCCATGCCGGATTCCCATTCCGGATTGTTCGCCTCCCGCAGGTTGAGTCCCCGAAGCTCTTTCTCCAACTGTTCTGCGTGCGCGCCGTCACTACCACGACCGGACTGCATCCCGCCTCCTGGGCGGCGAAGTGCGGCTCGTCTGACTAATGTCAGTCCGCCATATTCCAGTAACTGTTTAGGCGCGCCCATTCGCGAGGACGCACCAGCCGCCAGATCACTGCACCAATCTTCTCCCCATCGCTTGCCGACGCGTCGGGTCTCTCCTTCATCGAGTCGGGCAGCATCGTAGCCAGCGCCAAAAGCAACAAGTGAATGGTGACAGATGTACTCAATGAAAACTGTCTCCGGTCAAACGTACCTTGAGCGCTTCAGGCTCGGCAGGGCTCGTTCAAAAGGACAAGAAGGTCTCCTTCTCAGGAGGTAGAGATAATTCCCCCTCTGAATGATAGCTTGCCACAGTCCGAGACAGATAACATACGCTCTGACGCGAGGAGGTTTGTATGTCGAATAGCGACGAGACTCCCGAAAGACCGGAAGCGGACACTCGGTTTGAATCTGCGCAGTCTACGCGCCGCAATTTTCTTTCTCGACCAGGCATGGCCGGCTTGTTGGCGACGGTGGGCCTGTTACTGTAGCGTTCGGGCAACGTTCCGTGAAAGAGCAGATGCCATCATCCGGGTCGAAAGACGCCATTCCGGTAACGCTTCGGGTTAACGGCACGAAGCACGATCTCCGGATCGATCCTCGCACCACGCTTCTCGATTGCCTCCGCGAAAATCTGCATCTGACCGGATCCAAAAAGGGATGCGATCATGGCCAGTGCGGTGCGTGCACTGTGCACATCAACGGTCGGCGCGTGAATTCCTGTCTCTGCTTCGCCGCCATGCACGAGGGCGAGGAGATCACAACGCTTGAGGGCATCGGCCAGCCGGAAAATCTGCACCCGGTGCAGGCTGCGTTCGTTGCCTGCGACGCCTACCAATGCGGCTATTGCACACCCGGGCAGATCATGTCGGCGGTGGCGCTCTTGAAGGAACCGTGCGGGCCGGAGGACGCGGACGTGAAGGAGTTCATGAGCGGCAATATTTGCCGGTGCGGAGCCTATCCCAACATTGTCGCCGCTATTCAGAGTGTGCGGCAAAACGCCAAGCCGCAGAAAGCGGGATGAAAACTTTCGCAACTCACGCGCGCCACCGATAGCGCTCAAGCTATTGCCACGGCGGCCAAAGCGAGCACAGCGCAGCAAGGAGCGGAGATTCGCTTCATCGGCGGCGGCACAACGCTCATCGATCTAATGAAGTTGAACGTCGAGCAGCCGCAGACGCTGGTGGACATCAACCGACTGCCGCTCGACAAGATCGAAGCGCTTCCCGACGGCGGCTCAACGATTGGCGCTGTCGTCCGCAACTCGGATCTGGCCTACCACCCGCTCGTTCGTAAGAACTACGCCGTTCTTTCCGAAGCGATTTTGAGCGGCGCATCAGCGCAACTTCGAAACATGGCGACCACCGCTGGCAACCTGCTGCAGCGGACGCGGTGCATGTATTTCCGCGCTACCGATATGCCGTGCAACAAGCGCGAGCCCGGCTCGGGTTGCGCGGCCATCAGTGGCGCAAACCGTTCTTTGGCTATCCTCGGCACGAGCGAACACTGCATTGCGACGAATCCGTCCGACATGAACGTGGCGATGGCCGCACTCGAAGCGACCATTCATATGCGCGGGACCCAAGGGCGAGCGGAGTATTCCGATTGCGGACTTCCACGTCTTGCCCGGGAACACGCCGCAACGTGAGACCGTGCTGGAGCCAGGCGATCTGATTACCCATGTCACGCTTCCGCCGCCCGCGCCCGGGAGCCGATCGCTCTATCTAAAACTGCGCGACCGGGCTTCCTACGAATTTGCGCTCGCCTCCGCCGCGGTGGTGATCACAGTTGCGAACGGAAAAATAACGCGCGCTCGCATCGCGCTGGGCGGCGTGGGCACGAAGCCTTGAGGTCGACTGAGGCCGAAGGTGAATTAACAGGTCAACCGGCGACAGAAGTCGTCTTCCAGAAAGCGGCGGATGCGGCGCTGCGTGGCGCGCAGCCGCAGAGCGAAAATGGCTTCAAGGTCGAACTGGCCAAACGCTGCCTCGTGCACGCGCTGAAGCTCGCGACCCAAACTGCCTAACGAGTAGCCGAACATGCCAACGACGCAAGAAACCCCGACGACGTCACCGATCGGTCGCAAGACGCCGCGCGTAGATGGCCCGTTGAAGGTAAGCTGGCATGGCGCAGTACGCCTCCGACTTCCACTTTCCCGGGATGCTGTATGCCGTTCCGGTCGAGGCGACGATCGCCAACGGCCGAGTGGTCGAAACTCGACACGGCCGCGGCCGAAAAGATGCCGGGCGTGCGCGCGATTTTTCATCGCGAAAATATCGGAAAGATTTTCCGCTCGGTCCAGGGAGAGGGGTTCGAAGGCATCATCGATGAGCGTCGTCCGCCGTTCGAGGATGATGTCGTTCGCTACTACGGCCAATACATCGCGCTCGCTGTCGCCGATACATTTGAGAGCGCCAAAGCTGCTGCCGATGCGGTTCGCGTGACGCTACGCGAAGGACAAGCACAACGTCGATACCGATCTCTAGGCCGACGATGAACCCGATGTGGTTGCTACCACATTCGCTCCGACGAAGCGCCTGCAAAGCGAACGCGGGGATGCCGAGAGCGCTTTCGCGAGCGCACCGGTCAAGCTCGACCAGACCTATGTCACGCCGACCGAGACGCACAACCCCATCGAGCTGCAGGCGACGATCGGCGATCTGGGATGGCTCAATGTTGACGATCTACGAGGAGTCGCAGGGCGTCTTCAATCTCCGGGGCGTACTCGCGCCAAATGTTCGGCTTGCCGAAGGAGAACGTCCGCGTCATCACCAAGTTTGTTGGCTCGGGTTTCGGCAGCAAGCTATGGCCATGGACGCATTGTGCGCTCGCCGTCGCCGCGGCGCGGCAGCTAGGCAAACCGGTCAAACTCGTCATCAGCCGCAAGATGATGTTCCAGACAGTCGGTCATCGTCCCCGCACCCAGCAACGGGTGCGCCTCGGCGCCACCACCGACGGAAAGCTCGTCTCGCTCCAGCACGACTACGTCAACCACCACGCAATTCTCGATAATTATCACGAAGACTGCGGCGAGGCGACGGCGTTCCACTACAGTGTGCCGAACCTTCGAGTAAAGTTCGGCCGCGCCCGGCGAAATGTCGGCTCACCGACCGCCATGCGCGGCCCCGGCGCCGTGCCCGGGCTCTACGCGACCGAATCGGCGATGAACGAGCTGGCCGATCAGCTCAAGATCGATCCCTGTTCGGCTGCGCGTCCTCAATGAGCCGAAGATCGACGAGTCGTTAGGCATTCCGTTTTCGTCACGTCATTTGCTCGAGTGCTTCGAGCTTGGCGCGGAAAAGTTCGGTTGGTCGAAGCGCAACCCCGAGGTCGGCTCGATGAAGCGCGATGGCTTGCACCCTCGGCTGGGGAATGGCCGGGTGTGCATGGATCGCGGCGCGATTCCCCGCCGAGGCCAACGTCCAGCTTCGCGACGATGGCACCGCCCGCGTCGCGTGCGGCACGCAGGACATCGGCACCGGCACATACACGATCCTCGCGCAGCTTGGCTCGCGGAAAAGACCGGTCGTGCCACTCGACAAAGTCGGAAGTGGCGCTCGGCGACACGTCGCTTCCGGAAGGTCCCGATCTCGGGCGGTTCGATGGTGACTGGATCGGTGATCCCAGCCGTCTTTGCCGCGGCTGACAATGCGATCGCATCGCTGCTGACCATCGCAACGACAACGCCGGGATCGCCATTCGAGAAGCGCAAGCCCGACGAGTCTGGCTTTCGAAGGCGGCCGCGTCTTTGTGAAGGCTGACGGTGCTGCTGGCGGCGTGCCGTTCGCGGATTTGCTCCGGCGCGCCAACCTCCGCCTCGTCACAGGCAGCGGCAAGTCCGAAGCGACGTTCGGTAATCCAAAGCCGAAGTTCTCGACGCACTCGTTCGGCTGTCACTTCGTCGAAGTCACATGGCAACCGGAGATCGCTCGGTTGCGCGTCAGCCGGGTCGTGACGGTTATCGATGCGCGGCCGGATTATCAATCCACTCGCGGGACGCAACCAGATCGAAGGCGCGGTCGTGATGGGAATCGGCATGGCGCTGTTAGAGCACACGTCTTACGACCCGCAAAACGGCGCGCCGATCAACAGTAACCTCGCCGACTACATGATGGCGGTGAACGCCGACGTGCCGCCGATCGACGTGCATTTCCTCGATTTCCCCGACAAAGAGATCAACGAACTTGGCGCCCGCGGGATCGGCGAGATCGGCCTGGCCGGCATCGCCGCCGCCATCACGGCGGCGGTCCACCACGCGACGGGCGTTCGCGTGCGCGAACTGCCGGTGAAGATCGAGCACCTGCTGACCTCTTCCGTCTTGAGTTAAAGCGTGAAAGCATTGCAACAGATCATCCGGCGTGTTGAGGAGAACCCATCGCGTTCCTGGGCGCTTGCCACGCTTGGTTCAGACGGAAGGCTCCACCTATCGAAAACCTGGCGCTCGTCTCCTGGTGGATTCGGATGGTGGGACTTTAGGTGTTCTGAGTGGTGGCTGCCTCGAGGAAGAAATTGCCCGTCACGGGCAACAGGTGATCCATGACGATTCGCCCGTGTTGCTGTCGTTTGATACCAAGCGTCTCTACGGGTGCGATGGTCAGTTGAAGATTCTTGTGGAGCCGCTTCCCGCGGCAGGAGAGAACGGCAATCTCATCACCAAGATTGGTCGATTGCTCGGGAACCGAGAGGTTTGCCGTATCCGCACATGCTTTGAAGGCGACACGCTCGGCTCCGAACTGCTGACCTCTCGATGTTCTTCTGGCCGAGCGGCGCGGTGTCTTCATAGATACGGTGCCGCTTCCTGTCCGACTGTTACTCTTCGTGCACCGGACCTGAGATCGAGCCGATCACTCAGCTCGCTGGAAATCTCGGCTGGGTTGTCGAGCGTTTCGGCCACCCGTCAGAACTGGCGGAAGATTTTCGTCCGGACGCGCAGACCGCCGCGCTCGTCATGACTCACAATTTTGGTCGCGATCTTCTCGCGCTCGATCGTCTTCTGCCGCTCCAACTCCGGTACGTTGGATTGCTCGGGCCAAGAAAACGCCATGCCGAGTTACTGGCGCGCGCTCAGCGAATATCGACCGCTCGATTTCAACGCGGGTGTCAGAACCCTGTTCGCGCCAGCCGGACTCGACATCGGCAGCGAAGCACCCGAAGAAATCGCGCTCTCGATTGTGTCCGAAGTTGCTGCGGTCCTTTCGAACCGGCGCGGCGGTTTCCTGCGCGAGCGCAAGAGTGACATTCACACAACCGTAGCTGCTGCCAGCGGAGAAGCCGCTTAGTTCGCCCAGTCGAGAATATTGTCGCGGCACAAACCGCGCGGAAACGATTGATTTTTCAATTGACAAGAGTGCAGGGAAAATACGGCGCGCGTTTTGGCCAACGCTTATCAACAGGTTTCCGCGGCGTGCTTTCCCAGTTTCTTCAAAAGCCGCAGCAATGTCAGCCGCTCCTTTTTTGAAAGGACGCTGACCGCAGTTTCCATCGCTGCGGCGTGCTCCCGAAACCCGCGAGTAATCAGCGCCCGTCCTTTCGCTGTCAGTTCAACCTGGCGCACTCGCCGGTCCTCGGCACGGTCCTTGCGCGAAACCAGCCCTTTCTTGACCAGCCGATCGACGGCCACACTGATGGATCCCGGAGTGAGCCAGACCTTCGGGCCGACTGTATTCACCGGGAGCGGTCCTTTATGCAGGAGCGCTTCGAGGACGCGGAAATCAGAGTCGCCCAGCTCTGTCCGCTCGATGCTCTCTTCCGCGTGCGGCATCAGCGCTTGAAAGGCTTTCATGAGGACGAGCCAGACATGAACGCCGCTGGAGTCTTGCATTTGATTGTGTTCGCTTTCCGTCTGCATTGAAAATTATTTATTGACTGAAAGTATATTGATGTCAATATACTAGATCATCAAACTAACGACACTAACATGAAAATCATTGCTGTCATCGCCCGTTTCCTTCTTGGCCTCATCTTTCTCGTCTTCGGACTGAACGGCTTCCTCCACTTCATTCCCGCGCCCTCCGCGCCGACGGGAAATTTTCCTGGCAGTCCCATCGAGCTTGAGTTCGTTTTCCACGCTCGACGGCAACAAGATCGCGTCGCTGGAGATCCGCTCATGAGCGACGCGTCGCTTCAAATTAAATCCTTCGCGTAGGCAAACAGCGCCGGCGCGCCGCCGGTGTGCCAGAACAAAACCGTTTCATCCGGCCGGAAAGCTTTCTTGCGAATTAGATCAGTCAGCGCTCCCATCGAACGACCAGTGTAAACCGGATCGAGCACGATGCCTTCGCGCGAACCGAGCAGGCGAATCGCCTCGCGCTCCAGGTCGCTCACTACGCCGTAGCCGCCGCCGAGATAGCTGTAAGCGACGTTGAAATCCCTGGTCGTGAACTGTGCGTCGTAGCCGATGTATTTGGCGGCTCTCGTTCGCGATGTCCGCTAGCTCGTGCTCGTAGGGCGCGCCGTCATGGTCGTCCCTTATCAATGCTCACGCCATGCAGCTTGCCATCGAAGCCCGTAACCTTCGCGCCGACGACCATGCCCGCCTGCGTTCCCCGGAGCTGGAAGCGAATACAACGTGGATCAACGCGCCGATTAATCCCACCCAACTGCTCGACCAGCTCAATCATGGCCAGCACGTAACCAGTTGCACCGACGCCGTTGGAGCCGCCAACGGGAATCACGTAGTGGCTTGCGACCTCCCTTGCGAAGTTGATCTGGAAGCTCGCGCAGTTTGGCCGCGCGCTCCGAAGGTTGAATCCAATGGCTGCGCGCGCCGAGCAATTCATCGAGCAGCACGTTGCCATCTCGGCAACTCGGGTTTCGTGCCGTTCCAGCAAAGCTCGCAACGCAAACCCGCCCTCGCTGCTGCCGCTGCGGTTTGGCGACAGTGATTCGATTGCGCCGCGCCCGCTGTGACCAGCGTATCCGCGTCTTGCTCGACGCGCCTGGCCGACGAGAAACTCGAGCTTGCGCGTCTTGCTTGCCGCCAAGCGCAAGGCCAGTCTGGTCGTCGCGCTTGATGAGCAACTCCGGCCCACCGAGAGTTCGCGCGAAAGCGATTTCAATTCTTCAATCGGCGTGGGCAGTTGAGCCAGAGGAAAACGCGCGAGCGACTCGATTCTCATCAGACGTTTCATCCGCAAGATCGGCGCACGGTCAATTCCACCATCAGAATACCTCTGCGATCGGACCGAGATACTTCTTTAGGTAAACCGCCGGGACTCGCTGGTGTCTTCACCATCAGTGGTGGCACTGCGCTATGAGGGCATTACCAGTGTCGGGTGCGCGAGAACGCATTCATCCAGAAGATCAGCAAAGCACAAAAAAGCAACCTGAGTTCAAGACGCCGATCGATGTCGCTGACGTCAAATGCCAGCGGCGATATTTGTACACAATCTCAACAATTAGATGAACGAAACCATGGAAAAGTAATGCAACTCTGTTAAAGGAATCACAAGGAGACGCAATGCTCCGCTCTGCAGGCGTGAGCCGGAGAAGGCCGACATAATCAACATAGGAGGACGAAAGTCCATGAAGAAAACCAATTTGAGGAAGACCCAGGAGCTCATGGGAAGGCGCAACACTCCACTCGCCACGCGCACCGATCTCACGCCGTCCGCAACGAGGGACATCGCGGGAGCTATGAACGCGATTTCTGGCAGACGTGTTCGCGCTTTACGTGAAAACGAAAAACTTCCACTGGCACATGAGCGGCCCGCATTTCCGCGACTACCACTACTTCTCGATGAACACGGCGATCAGCTTTTCGCGATGACAGATCCGATCGCGGAGCGAGATTCGCAAGCTAGGCGGGCCGACACTCAAATCGATCGGGCACATCGCTCGCACTCCAGCGCGTGGTCGATAATGACGCCGATTACGTCGAGCCTCTGGACATGCTCGCGGAATTGGCGGACGACAATAAGACGCTGGCAGCACGCCTGCGCGAAGCGCACAACGTCTGCGATGAACATCGCGACATCGCCACCGCGAGCCTAATCGAGGTTTGGATCGACGAGGCGGAACGCCGGACGTGGTTCCTGTTTGAGGCGACACGGCGCCGCAATTGGTTCCCCGATTAGGCTGCTGGCGAGGTGTCTGGACGCCTGATCTAATTCCGGCGAGGCTCGGGCGCAATCGGAACCATGGTAGGCAAAACCGAATTAATCCTGATTTGTCTCGTTGCGGTCGCTCTGCTGGCGATCGTTGCCCGGAAAATCCGAATCCCATATCCAATCCTGCTGACCATCGGTGGTGTGGTCCTCGCTCTGGTCCCCGGCCTTCCTGCGATTCACCTCGATCCTCAACTGGTCTTTAATCTGTTTCTTCCGCCCCTGCTCTATCCCGCGGCCGTCTTACACGTCCTGGAGAGATTTCCGAGCGAACCTTCGCTCAATTCTCCCCTGGCAATCGTTTTGGTCCTTTTGACGATGACGGCGACTGCTTATCTGTTCCACGGCCTGGTCGGATTACCTTTGGCGGTCGGTTTTGTATTCGGCGCCATCATCTCGCCGCCCGACGCCGTGGCAGCGCTGGCGGTGACTCAAAACTTTGCGGGTGCCCCGCAAGATTATTGTCATCCTCGAAGGAGAGAGTCTGGTAAACGACGCCACTTCTTTTATCTCGTTCCGTTTCGCAGTGGCCGCCGTGATGACCGGCGACCTTTTCGCTGGGGCAAGCGAGCTTGCAGTTTCTTTTTGTCGCCGCGGGCGGCATCTGTGTTGGTCTCGCCGTGGGCTGGCTGGCCACGCAATTGCAAAAGCGTTTGGACGATCCGCCAGTTCAAACAATGTTCTCCCTGCTTACGCCGTACGTTGCCTACTTCAGCGGTCGAAAGGCTGCATGTCTCCGGCATCCTCGCAGTCGTGATTGCCGGCATTTATTACGGGTGGCGCGCCCCGCGTATCTTGAGCGGGCGCATGCGACTGCAAGCGCTGCCTGTTTGGGAAATGGTCACGTTCATTCTGAACGGAGTGCTTTTCATGCTCATCGGGCTTCAACTGCCGCAGGTTATCCACGCGCTCGCTCCGGGTACGGCGACTCGCGTGGCGCAGCTGGCGATCGTGTTTGTTTCGGTCATCGTGCTGGTTCGTTTTGTCTGGATGTTCGGGGCCACCTATTTGCCGCGCCTGCTGAGCCGAACGTTCCGCCGTAAAAACCCCGCTCCCTGGCAACACACTGCGTTGATCGCGTGGACCGGGATGCGCGGGGCGGATTCGCTTGCCGGCGCGCTGGCGATCCCGTTTGTGCTGGCTAATGGCGAACCATTCCCCGGACGCGACCTCATCCTCTTGCTGACGTTCTGCGTCATTTTCGCAACGCTCGTTCTGCAAGGACTCACTCTTACGCCTCTGGTCCGTTGGCTGAAAGTTGTGGACGATCGCGTTACGGAAAAAGAAGAGAGACTGGCGCGCCTGAAGGCCAACGAAGCAGCCTTGGCTCGTCTCGAGGCAATCGAATCGTCGAATCGGGCCAGGCCCAAGACCGTTGAACGCCTTCGTTCGGAATACGAAGACCGTATCCGGCAACTTCGCAGTGAAGCCCCGCATGAAGAAAGCGTCAGCAGATTGTTCTCGGCAGACTTTGAAGAATTGGCCCGCGAAGTGTTACAAACAGAACGCGACACCGTGATCGAACTGCGCAACGAAGAGGCCATCAACGACCAGGCCTTGCGCCGAATCCAACGTGATATTGATCTGGCCGAAGCCCGGCTTCAGCGGCCAGCGTAATCCACCCGCGGCTTTTCGATTTCGTGGGTGCAACCTTATCGCTGCGCTTGATCCCCTCCGGCGTCAGCTTAAAAGGCGAGCCTTGGCTCTCGCGACGGCGGAATAGCACGAATATCGTGAAGATTTCTGGGACAAAACCCCAACTTCGCAGTCCAAACGCAGATCAGACCGTGTTCTTATTGGCTAGGTCGCCGCTGTTTTTACTTACGATTGGAGCAGTGCTACGAAAATAGAGCGAAGACGTGAGTCATTTTCTTTTGTCGTAACATTCAAAGGTTTTCGAGAAGTAGCGATCGCAGAAGTCGTGATTGAGTCTTATATTGAGAAACAACCAACAACGCCAGACTATGAACAAGGGAAAAACTGCAATCCCTCGCCCGCGATCTGAGAAAAACGCCGCCGCGCAGCCCGCGCGAAACGCTCGGCGGATTTGTCATCGCCGCGCGCATGCTCGACAAAGCCCGCGCTGATTTGCTCGGCATCAACGGCGAATACAACTTCTATCCCTGCGGCCTCGGGGCTTTCTTCTGGAAGTTCACCGGACTCGATGCCATGAAGTTCAAGGAATTCGTCGGGACCGGCGCAACGGACGAGGAGGTCGACCAATGGGTGCGGGGAATGCCACCCAAAAGACAAGTTAGCGACCATCCGTTGGAATAATGAAATGATCGGCAAACGCTTGTGCGATCTTCCGGATGGCGTGCAGGGAATATTTCGTGGAGTAAATCCCAAGTTCTGCAAGCCTCCGAGCAAGGTGAAGTTCTTCTTCGACGTCTACGATGTCGAGGAAGGCGTCCTTAACCAACAACAACCTCAAACTCGATGTGAGTAGCGACCCAAAACGCAATTCTGTGACCGATCCACTACTCACACCTGAGAACTGGGCGCTCCCTTCAAAAAAGCCATCTATGAACCGCGTGCTTTGTCTAACCTTTCGCTTTATTCAACTGGTTTTCTGTTTTGGCTATCTTCCCGACGCTTGCTTGTGCGGAAGCATCAGACAAAAACATCGTTTCGCGCACGGCGCAGGTCGATGGCGTGCAACTGCATTATATGACCGCGGGCCAGGGGTCCAACACGTGATTCTGTTGCATGGCTACGCGGAAACCTCGCGCATGTGGAAACCGATCATGCCGTTGTTAGCGGAGACGATTTACCGTCATTGCACCCGACCTGCCGGGCATCGGTGACTCCGCCATTCCGGCGAACGGTCTGGACATGAAGACTTCTGCGCATCCGCATTCATGCCCTCGCGCGCTCACTCGGCGTCGAGAAAGCGCGAGTCGTTGGGCACGATATCGGCCTCATGGTCGCCTACGCTTACGCCGCGCAGTTCCCTGCGGAAGACGGAGAAGCTTGCGGTGATGGATGCATTTCTTCCCGGCGTGCGCCGGATGGGAGCCGATCTACAACGCTCCGAACATCTGGCATTTTCGTTTCAACGGGCCAATGCCCGAGAGCTTTAGTGAAGGGACGGGAGCGCACTTACTTCGAATATTTCTGGAACGATCTCGCTGCCGACAAGACGCGCTCCATTCCGGAGCCGGACCGAAAGCTTACACCGAAGCCTATTCGCAAGCCGGGACGCATGCGCGCAGCGTGGGCCTATTTCGCTTCGTGGCCGCAAGCTGGCCAAAGATTTTGCGCAACTCTCGCAGAACGAAGCTGACGATGCCTGTGCTATCGATCGGCGGCGAGAAATCGTTAGGCAATCAGCTCGGCGAACAAATGAAGCTGGTCGCCGACCAATGTCACAGTTGTCGTGTTGAAAGACACCGGCCATTGGATACTGGAGGAGCGGCCGAAGGAAACGAGCGATGCGCTTGTTAAAGTTTCTTTGATCAGATTCCTACGGGGCATGATCGATAATGCCGTCGACTTCGAAGGAGGCAGTGTGAGCACACCCGCGGCGCTCAATTTCATTCATAGATTTTTACCAGGAACTTCGTCGCGCACTCTCTTGCTCTTGCACGGAACCGGTGGCAACGAATCTTCTCCCTCAAAAGAGCGAGAAAGTGTCCTCCTCAGGTATTGGAAATAATTGCGTCGTATGCCTAATAGCGAAGCGTGTATGGGAGGGCTACGCTTTGATGATGAAAGCTGGCCATCACGCACGCTTCCCCGATTCAGGTTTCGCCTTACTCTCTTGTTTGCTATGCTTAGTCCCTCTCATCGGATTGATATTTGGATTTCTCGGGGGCGTGGTTTTCTAGTGGGGCCGACTCAGTGACATGATCGACACAAGGTGTAGCAAGGGATTATAGATAGCGGGGCAACGACAAGGGTGCATCTGTGCGCAACGTTATGCCGATCAAACTTCTTCTGGCCGATGTCGATGGGACGCTCGTCACGCACGACAAGGTGCTGACGGAGCGGGCGAAGGCCGCTGTAAACAAAATGCGCGACGCCGGCATCGCCTTCGCCATCACGAGCGGACGGCCGCCACGAGGGATGCAAATGTTGATCGAACCACTCAAGCTCACGACGCCAATCGCAGCATTCAACGGCGGACTTTTCGTTCGGCCCGATCTCACCGTCATCGAACAGCGGGTGCTTCAGAAGGACGTCGTCGAGCCGGTGATCGCAATCATCAAAAAGCACAACCTCGACGTGTGGATCTATCGCGGCGTCGATTGGTTCGTGCGCGAGCGTCATGGGCCACATGTCGATCGCGAGGAATGGACGGTGAAATTTCCGCCAACGGATTGTCTCGGACTTCACCGGAAAGATGGATGATGTCGCGAAGATTGTTGGTGTGAGCGACGACCTGGAGGCTGTGGCAAAGTGTGAAGGCGCTGTGCGGGCGCAATTCGCACGCGCTGTTCACTGCGGCCAGTCAAACCCCGCGCGCGAGCCGCATCCTCGAAGTATCGGCCGCGCGCTCACAGCCCTATTATCTCGACGTGACGCATCCCGACGCGAACAAGGGTGCGGTCGATGCTGGCGCTGTCAAAGATGCTTGCGATTCCCGTAGAGCAAATCGCGACGATTGGCGATATGCCTAACGACACGACAATGTTTGCGAAAAGTGGCATCAGCATTGCCATGGGACAATCAAGCGATGAAGTGAAAAAAGCGGCGACTTACGTGACAACTTCATCGGAAGAGGAAGGATTCGCGAATGCGATTGATCGTTACGTTCTTGGGAACGGCTGAGCGATCTTTTCATTAACAAAGTGGCGGAATACTGCGTAGGGGCGACAGCCTGGCGTGCCGAGGCGGACCGTTTAGCGATCCGTCTTGACGGGTGAAAGCAAACGCGAACCGTGCGATAATAAGGTAAACGAACTTCGGAGATTAATTATGCAAATTGGAATGATTGGCTTGGGCCGAATGGGCGCGAACATGGCGCGACGCTTGATGAAGGGCGGGCATGAATGCGTGGTTTACGATCGCCATGCGGAGACTGTAGACGCGCTCGCGAAGGAACGCGCGACCGGCGCGCATCTCGCTCGAAGAAGTGGCCGAAAAACTCAGCGCGCCGCGAGCTGTGTGGATCATGCTTCCATCGGGTGCTCCCACGGAAGAAACGGTCGTGGCGCTTTCCAAACTACTGGCTGCGGGCGATGCGATCATCGACGGCGGCAATTCATTCTACAAGGATGACGTGCGCCGCAGCGCGATGCTCAAGCCGAGCGGCATTCATTATCTGGACGTCGGAACAAGCGGCGGGATCTGGGGTTTGGAGCGCGGTTACTGCATGATGATCGGCGGCGATCAATCGAGCGCCGAGCGGCTCGACCCCATCTTCGCGACTCTGGCGCCGGGCCCAGGAAATCCCGAAAACAGCTGGCCGAGAGCAAATGAAGAGCACCGCGGGTCAAGGTTATCTTTATTGTGGCGCGGCCGGCGCGGGACACTTTGTGAAGATGATCCATAATGGAATCGAATACGGTCTCATGCAGGCCTATGCCGAGGGTTCGATATTCTGCGCGGAGCCAACTCGGAAAACCTTCCCGTCGGACTTTCTTATGATCTTAACCTCGCCGACATCGCGGAAGTCTGGCGGCGCGGCAGCGTGATCTCCTCATGGCTGCTTGATCTGACTGCGATCGCTCTGGCGGGTGATAACAAACTCGACGCCTACTCCGGCTTCGTGGAGGACTCCGGGGAAGGCCGTTGGACGATCGCAGCCGCGCTCGAAGAAGGTGTGCCGGCCGAAGTGCTTTCCGCTGCACTCTATACGCGTTTCCGTTCGCGTCAGGAGCACACCTTCGCCGAAAAGATTCTTTCTGCCATGCGCAAAGGATTCGGCGGCCACGTCGAGCGTCCGCCAGCGGTCAAGATGAAACAGGGCCTCTAAATAATCCGGCCTATAAGAACCTAACGAGTAAGAAAGGAAAACCAATGTCGACTATCGAACAACATCTCGGCGACAAGGCCGAGCTACTCTTAAACTTCAGTAATGCGAAGATTTCAAAGGATCGCCTTCACTTGCCCGGACCCGATTTTGTCGATCGCGTCATCTCGTTATCCGATCGCAACAACCGCGTGCTGGTCAACCTCCAACGCATTTACCAGCATGGGCGGCTCGGCGGCAGCGGTTACGTTTCGATCCTGCCGGTTGATCAGGGGATTGAGCATTCGGCGGGCGCGAGCTTCGCCAAGAATCCTGATTACTTTGACCCGGAAAATATCGTACGGCTGGCGCTCGAAGGCGGATGCAATGCGGTGGCTTCCACTTTCGGAGTGCTGGGAGCTGTCTCGCGCAAGTACGCTCATAGGATTCCGTTCATCGTTAAAATCAATCACAATGAGCTGCTTACTTATCCGAACAAATTCGATCAGATTCTCTTCGGAACCGTCAAAGAAGCGCTCGAGCTAGGCGCGGCCGCGATAGGAGCAACGATCTACTTTGGATCCGAGCAGAGCACGCGACAGATCGTTGAGATCAGCCAGGCTTTCGCGCTCGCCCACGAGATGGGTTTGGCGACAGTGTTCTGGTGTTATCTGCGCAACAGTGAATTCAAAAAAGACAAAGACTATCACGTCTCTGGCAGACCTGACCGGTCAAGCCAACCACTTGGGAGTGACGATTGAAGCTGACATCATCAAACAGAAGCTTCCCGAAAATAACGGTGGCTATGTTGCGTTGAACACGGGCGGCGTGAGCTACGGCAAATTCGATGATCGGATTTACTCGGAGCTGGCGAGCGATCATCCGATCGATCTTTGCCGCTACCAGGTGGCCAACTGCTACATGGGTCGCGCCGGTTTGATCAATAGCGGTGGCGCATCGGGACAGAATGATTTGGGTGAAGCGGTCGTCACCGCGGTCATTAACAAGAGAGCCGGTGGAACAGGATTAATCTCCGGTCGAAAGGCATTTCAACGTCCAATGAAGGAAGGCATCGAACTGCTCAATGCCATTCAGGATGTTTATCTCGCGAGAGAAGTTACGATTGCGTGAGAAATATCGATGCTGGGGCCGCCGCGAAAAACGGCTCAAATCGTTAGAAGAGCCAGGCAAGCTTAAGACGTTACCAGCCGCTGGCCATCTACCATCATCCAGCTTACCGGTTCGTTGAAGCCGATGATCTCCTCGAAAACATCGCCGATCTTACCGTCGCTCGGGACGGCAATCAGATCAGCATGATAACCTGCGCGCGCAGTCGTCCCAATTCATTCTTCTGATGTAAGGCCTGCGCCGCGTTTACGGTCACCGTCTCCAGAACCTGCTGAGGCGATAGAGATGGAAATGTTTCGCTGCAGCGACTGCATTTCCGCAAAAAGACTAAGGCTCGTATTGCTGGCGAGACTATCCGTCCCGAGGCAGATATTGAAGCCGAGCTGCCGGAGTTGCCCGCAGTGCAAATGGAGAGTGGCGAAAGTAAGCGTGACTCCGCGGACAATGGACAATCTGGAATCGCGGCCGGCGCGCAAGCAAGATGAAATCATCTTCTGTCAGCTCGTTTAAATGCACGACGATCCAGTTTTCATCCAACTCATGCCGGTTGAGCATGAACGCGAGCGGTGTCTCCGAACCGCAATCTTCCATCTGCCGGCCGATGCTTTTTAGAAAATCGAAAGCGGCCCTTCGCCATCGCGAAACATTTGCATTTCTTCACGCGACTCCGCCAGATGAGTCATCAAGCAAAATTCCTTCGCGCCGCGCCTGTTCTGCTGCCAGCCGATACAATTCCGGCGATGCCGTGAAGGGTGCGTGCGGACTGAGGCCGAAGCGAATTTTCGCATTCGCTCGCCCCTCGGAAAGGAGAGCGCCGCGGCAATCAAATCTCGCGGCGAGGAGGACGAGCGAACGTCAATCAGCTCGCTGAACCAGAAAATGCGTAACTGTGGCGCGAGCACGCGGCACCAATTCCGGAAATGCTTCCACATTCGCGATTGTCGTCGTGCCCCATCTTTGCGCTTCTGCAAGGCCGGCTGTGATCGCCCGGAGATAATCTTCAGCGGACATCCGAGCTTTTTGCGCATTAATCTGCCGAATCCACTCCGTGAATGAGGGCTGCGCTGGGATTTTGTCGCGCAGCATCAGTGTACTCGAGATGGCAATGCGCGTTGATCAGGCCGGGAATGCAGCGCTTGCTCGCCAAGATCGACAACTTCACCGGAGTTGCGCGCTTTGACTTCATTGAACAATCCAACATCGACAATGCGATTTCCTTCGATCGCGACCGCGCCGTTCTGCGATCGGCGGGCCATTCATCGTCACAACGAGACGTGCGCGAACAATCATTTTTCTGCTGTAGCGGTGGTCTATGACCGTCGCAAATATCGGTGGAAATAATGCGCCGGTCACAGAGCGCTGCTACTGACCGAGCGCGCTTTCGCCCTTCACCACTTTTGCGACATTCCGCCACGAGCAAATTGCACGCTTCCTGGCAAAGCAGCGGAATCACGTGCTCACCCTGACCGGTCTGGTCATGGGAGGCATCAAATTTATTCGGCGGCAACTTTGTCGATGGAATGGCGCCACGCTCATCGCGTTTCCACAAAATGGTGCGCAAACAGCCACCGTTGGATCGACAAAACCGTCCCGCGAGATCGTTGATCTGTTCGTCGGAAATTTTCGCCGCGGCGCGATCATTCCTGATTGTCGATCCAAGGTTTCGCGCAGAAGTCGGTTGTCGTTAGGCGATTCTCTTTCCACTCCGCGAACATTGCCAATCTGCCTGGATAAAAATAATCGAGAGCACGTCGCAACTCGGTGAGATCGACAATCTCCAGTCGCCAGCCGTGCCGCAAATTCGGCGCCGTCTTGAGCGGCCGATAATGTCCCGCGTCATCAAACCCTGCGATCTCGCGCGCGTTCTCCAGCCGGGTAATCGTGCAAGTCGCGCCGGCCGAGGTCATCGCGGTGACATAAAACAAAATCACGATCGGACCGCTCGATTGAAATTTGCCCGATGTATGCCCGGTCGCCCGCAAGCAGCGATTCGAGCAGGCGCCGCAGTTCCGTCACCGAAACGTGCGCCAAATCACCCGGAGCCACGCCTTCGAGAAAATCGCGATCCGATTTATCGAACGCGTTCAGCTTTCCGCTTTCCACAATGATGACACCGACAACTCGATTGTGTTCGTCATCGATGATCGGCACAATGATTTCCGATTTGGTCGACCAAAAATTTGGCAGAAAACAGGGGTTCTTCTCTAACATCGGGAACCATGAGAGTCCGGCGCGACTCCACTGCCTTCGAGCTCAAACCTTGTGTAATCCGGGAAGCGCGGACAGGCCGAGCCGCATTTTGTTCGTCGCCGCTTCGATGATGAACTCATGACGGTTGATTTTGTAAACGCCGACCCAACGATAACTGCGTCCGTTGGACCGAGCCCCGCAATCTCGGCAATGATGGCCGGGCCGCGGCCGCCGCGCGACGATCAACGTGCCAATTTCCTCGCAAGGCGCGGCATTTCGGATCCAGATTCGCTTTTCTCCTCGGCGCGATTCGCCTGGCCGCGCGCGGTTCCTTAATCGCCATGACGAACGCTACGCATATTTGTCGCTTGCTCAATAATCACATCTGCAAATCTTGCGTCCCGTCCCGATGGCGTTGGCGTAAAACAAAAAGCGGCCGTCGATCTTGTACGGATTGCCAATGGAAGATTTCGCGCCCGCTTGATTCAACGTCATCCCGAGCGGGAGTCGAGGGATCTCGTGAAGCTGCAAGGGCTTCGCTGCGGGGTCCTTCGGCTTCGCTTCGCTGCGCTCAGGATGACAACTTGGAATCCCGAGCAGCACCGGAATGTCTTCATAGCTGTGCAAGCCATCGGAAACGAAAAACGGAACCACGACCACGTTTGGAGTCTTCGTCAGTTTCTTCCAATCAGAAACCAACGGCGCCTCTTCCATGTAAACGTTGAGTACGCTCGCATATCGCTTGAGCGCGCCGAATTTTGTCCGCTTCGCGCTTCGCGGCCACCGCGCTGTTATCATTCAGATTGGTTCCGTGGGCCACGATCAAGAGACTCGTTTCCGTTTCCGGCACACCAGGCGCGATTTCGCGGCGCGCTGCAAAAGCAGGTTCCGTCATCATCGGATGATTCCCGACCGGCTCACCAATATTTCGCAGAGCTGGCCGCTCAGCCCGTTTGGTGATTGGCCCGTTTAGCTCCAGCTCGCGCGGAATCACCGTCTCCGTGAAGTAACCTTCGCTGATAAAATTTGGAACGACATAAACCTCGCGAATGGTTTCCGGATCAAAGAACAAAAAATCGCGTCACGCAAACTCGGTTCCTCTTTCCAGAAGCGCACTCAACCTCGGCAAAAACTGTCCTGCGCCGAATCTCCTGCAGCGTGCGCGAGCGGTCGGTGCGCTCGAGATCCGGGTTCACCGTCGAGCCGTGCCCCACGATGAGCAGCGCGCTGCTGGATTCGGAATCATTGAGGTTGGAAAACGTCGAACGTTCAATGCCGAAGTCCAACGCCGAGTTGAGTGCAGGCTTGATCCTGGCGTCATTTTTGCTTGGGTCGCAATGTGCCTCCTGACGAGGATCAGGCTTCAGGGAACCGGACCGGCTCCCAACACGCAAACCGGTGCGTTCGCCTTCGCTACAACGCATTGGAGTATGGTGCTGGAAGCGCAAGGCCCATCGCCAGCAGCAGAGGTGGCGCTCGAAAAACCTTTGCCGCATCTACTGGCGACCGATCTATGGCTTCGTGCGGCGACGAGGACGTCGACCAGTAGGGAGGCGGAGGACTCTGACGCAGGAGTTTTTTGCGCTCTTATTGGAGCGCCGAGATCTGATACTGTCCGTAAAGAAAAGGGGCGACTTCGTTCTTATCTGCTTGCATCGGTGAAACATTTTCTGGCCGACGAATGGCGCCATGCCATGGCGGTCAAGCGGGCCAAAAGGACACTGGCTAAGCAATGCGTAAC
>ERZ1370068.8970-contig-7783_pt1 | contig 26658 bp, 51 predicted proteins | sample MGYA00561227_ERZ1370068 | MGnify/ENA primary metagenome ERZ1370068 (study PRJEB38410, sample SAMEA6850437) | metagenome | study: Metagenomic assessment of the ecological functions of the soil: analysis of the soil microbiota associated with the...
GTTGTACTTCGTTCAGTTACGTATTGCTCGTTGTCACGCCCGTCTCGCTCGTCCCGTCAGAATCGCTGGCGACAAACGAGAAGACGGCTATGTTTTGCGCTTGAGCAAGTCCGCGAGATGGGCGAAGGGCGTGAAGGTCGAAGGTCGATCTTGCTCCTCGGCCCGGCGGCGCCTCACCAGACGCGTCAGCCACCTGATTCCGCTGGTGCTCATTGTCGTGGCAGTAGAGACAGAGCAACTCCCAGTTGCTCCCGTCGGGCGGATTGTTGTCGTGGTTGTGGTCCTTGTGATGGACCGTGAGCTGGCTCAGCTTCTTGCCGTCAAATTCGCGTCCGCAATGCGCACAGATCCACGGAAACATTTTGAGCGCTTGCTCTCGATAGGTCTGCTGCAGCTGAGCCTGGGTGCGCCGTGTCATGTGAGCCTCGGAGAGGATGGCTACTCGTTACAGAGGAATTCTACAACAAGTCTTAGGCTAACCTGGACTATTTACGAATACCTGCTATGTCGTCCCATTCTCTCGCCCGGCAGCGTTTTCTCGTTCGGCCTTCTCGACCACTGCAGGTACGCCTCCGTCGGCCTTACTTGCGAAAGCTCCGGCGGGCTTCGGTCTTGCCACGGCATTCATGAATAATCCGGGCCAAAGCCCCCACGCGCCGCGAAATGGTTTAGGGCATCTATTCATTTCCACCGGTCCGAGCCGAGGTGTAAGGTCAAGCAGTGGTCCCACGTGTGGTTCCGGAGGCCAGGGATTCAATAACGCCGTCTCGCGGAGCAGGCTCGCTACTAAGTGAGCTGTGTGCAGGGCCAGGAGAATACCCGGATGGCTGGTTTGACCCATCCTGAGTGCTGCGCCTCAGCACACCAGGCCATGATCGCGCCTGGCGACCTTGTCACGTTGAGCTGGTTCCGAGCGAGACCAGTATCACACTGTTCCCCCTGCATAGAACGAAATCCCTTCCGTCGATCCCGATTGTCCCGTCCCAACCGTCTCGGGAAATTCGGTGTAGGCCATGACCCCGCACGTCCGCAGTAACTCATGTACGCGTTCTTTCAGTGAAGTACGAAACACGATCATCAACATATCCATGGGTGACCTCAAAAAAGGTGCGCAGATTACTATAACAGGTCCGTCAATCGATCTCGGAAGGCATGGGTGAGAACCACGAGGGAGAAACGAGTGCGGGTCCTCAATCTTTTCCGGTGGCGGGGCGGGAGAAGAAGGACAAACCAGAGGCTGGCGAGACCAGGTGAGTGTATCTGGTGCGAGGCTTTGTCTTGTTTCTCTTGTTGAGCGAAATCAAATCAAACCAGAGAAACCAAATAGACCAGATGAACCAGATTTCCGCTACGCGCCAAGAAGTGTGCGACGTGCCTCGCATTCTTTCTGCCTGTATGCTGAGGTGTCATTGCCACATGCCCATCGGAGCCGAAATGGGTGGAGGCCCTGGCGGTCATTGTTTCGGCGAACTAAGAAATGTCATCTTTTCCTCCCAGGGGAGACCTCCAGCCCATTCCATTGCTAATCCGAGCTATCCCATCGCTGCCCAGATTTTCTGTGCGTTCTCACCTGTAAACGTCATGTCATCCTGTGTGGTGGAGCTGCGCTCGAAATAGAGGTGCAGCAGTCCTCCTCCAAAGTGCGCTTCTCGGACTAGGTCGAGATTGATCGCAACTTCACCTGTACGTTCTTCATCTTTCACTTTGACGAATCGCATTGCTCTTGCCTCCTTTTGTTGATGTGACGATTATCTTTTCGCATGGGACCAATGAGTCGGACTTCCGTGAAGAGGTCAGCTTAAATTATGTGGCCGAGAAGAATGAGTCAAGATGGGAAGAGGCATATCGCTTTTTCAGCTCGGCCTGGTCCATGCCTTCGTTGGGCATCAAAGGCATGAACCAGGGAGTCTATCTGGTGCGCGGGTCTGTCTTGTCTCTCTGGTTCGTCAAACCAAACAAACGAGACAGACCAAAGAAACCAGCTGAACCAGATCCCCGCCACGCCCCGCGCGAGGTCCCGGTTCGACCAGGATACGGGTGTTGCACTAGGATCTTGAGCCTGGACTGACGCCGTTTTCTTGTCCACAATGGGTCACGAGCATGTCGCATCCGCAGCAGGGCTACGGTTTCCACTTTCTTTTCCCAAGCCTTGAGGAAGGGCGCAATGGTGTCGATGGGGATCGGGAAGATGGTGGTCGAGTTCTTCTCGGCAGAAATTTCGACCAGGGTTTGCAGGTAAGCGGAGTTGCAAGGCGGCCGGGTTTCGGCTGATCACATCGGCGGCATCGGCTGAGGCGTCGAGAGGCCTTCAAATTCGCCTTCGGCGTGGATGACTTTCGCGCGACGTTCGCGCTCCGCTTCCGCCTGACGCGCGATGGCTCGTTGCATTTCCTGTGGCAGGTCCACGTTCTTGACTTCCACGGCGTTGACTTTGACGCCCCACGGCTCCGTCTGTTGGTCGATGATCCGTTGGAGATCGCCGTTAATCTGTTCCCGTTTCGACAGCAGGTCGTCGAGTTGACTCTGCCCCAGCACGCTACGCAGTGTCGTTTGCGACATCATGGATGTGGCATAGAGATAATCTTCGACTTGAATGATGGCATCGCTCCTGGTCCACGACCCGGAAGTAAATGACCGCGTTCACCTTGACGCTGACGTTGTCCTTGGTGATGACGTCCTGGGGCGGCACGTCCATGGTCACAGTCCGCAAGCTGACGCGGAACCATTTTGTCGATGAACGGGATGATGACCACGACACCGGGCCCATTCCCCCGATGAGCCCACGGGCCAGGCGACCCCATCGAAAGATCACGGCACGTTCGTATTCCCGGAGCACGTTAAAGCCCATGAGGAAAAACACCACCCGAGAATCAAGATTGCAAACTGAGTTGCGAGCAGATTCATCTCAGGCCTCTGTCTGTTTGGTGAGAGGTTTCACATACAGCCGTAAGCCGTCCACGCGTATAACTTCCGCTTTGTCACCAGGCTGGAGCGGCCGCTCGCTGATGGCCTCCCAGAGTTCGCCATGGACCGCCAGTTGCCCATGGGGAGTCAGCGCCGTTTTGACAATGCCCACTAGACCGACCATTTCCTCGGGGCCGGTCACCGGTCGTCGTCGCATCGCTTTCACACCCATTCCGACAATAAAGAGCGAGAATGCAGCGGCCAGCGCGACAACCGGCAGGATGACCGACCAGGAAATCTGAAGGAACTCCACATCGGTCTTGATCAGCATCACCGATCCAAGGAGCATCGCGATGACCCCGCCGATGGCCAGCAAACCGTAACTCGTCACGCTGGCTTCCAAGATGAAGAAGACAATCCCGAGGATGAACAACAGCACGCCTGCATAGTTCACCGGCAGTGACTGCAAGGAGTAAAAGGCGAGGATTAGGCTGATGGCGCCGACGATGCCCGGAAGAATCGCCCCAGGGCTATACAACTCGGCAATAATTCCAACGGTGCCGATTGTCATGAGCAGGTAGGCGATGTTCGGATCGCTGAGAGTCTTCGAGAGTTCGAGGCGAAGCCCCATCGGGAATTCGCGCACGGCCGTGCCCGCAGTGTGCAACACCGTCGGGCCGGATTGGAGAGGGATGGTGCGGCCGTCCAGTTGTTTCAGCAACACCGGCATATCCTCCGCAACCAGATCGATGATCTTCAGCTTCATGGCTTCTCGTTCCGTCACGGATACGCTCTTACGGACGGCATCTTCCGCCCAGGCGACGTTCCGTCCCCGTTGCTCGGCGATCGATTTGATGTAGGCCACGGAATCGTTCTCGACCTTCTCCTTCATCGTCTTGTCCATCTCGCCCCCGCCCATAGCAACGGGATGGGCGGCACCGATATTCGTACCGGGAGCCATCGCCGCGACATGCGCCGCCATGGTGATAAACACCGCCGGCGGAAGCGGCACGTCCACTAGATGGCGACACGTAGACGACCACGGGAATGGTAGCGCCGGTGATGTCCTTGATAATGAGCCGCATCGAAGTGTCGAGACCGCCGGGCGTATTGAGACGGATGATCAAGGCCTGCGCCCCGGTGTGTCCTGCGCAGAGGCAAGTGCATCATGTAGGTATTCGGCGGAACCGGATTGATGACCCCATCATACGTGGCGACTAGGACAAACGGATCGGCTCTAACAGGAAGCGGCGCTGTAACCAAGGCGGTCAGAAGCGCAGCAGGTCGAGACAATCGGAAGCAGCAGACGGGGTCGACATCTCGGGAAATGCATCAGAAGTGTCCCTCCCACAAGACTGAGATATAGGAGACAGAACGAGCATGTTGAGCATACGAGCCACCCGATACCCTGTCAAGGAAGGGAGGGGTAGGGGGATGTCCAATGCTGAATGATCAATGGTGAATGGCGAAGGCGTGGTGAAGCGCGAGGAGAGGGTGATTCAGAGGCGGTCTATCTGGTGTGTGGGTCTGTCTGGTCTATCTCGTTCGTCTCGTCCGTTGAACCAACCAAACCAGATAGACCGAACAAACGAGACAGACCAATCAGACCAGATCCACTAGATCCCCGCCACGCGAAATGTTGGATCGAAAGACAGAAACTCACTCGTCGATCTTCAGCTGGTAAAGGGTTAGTCCCATGACAGCAATCCCGCAAAACATGGCTCCTGCATAGAATGTAAATGATGCGCCAAACTGATCCCACAGGAATCCTGCTAGTACGCTGGCAATCAGCATCGCCAGACCGCTGGTGAGGTTGAAGAAGCCATACGCCGTCCCTCGAAGATCGGCTGGTGCTGTGTCGGCTACCATGGTGGCGAGCAAACCTTGCGTCATGCCCATATGAAGGCCCCACAATCCGACGCCCGATAGGACAGCGCCCCAGTGATCGTTCATAGCCAAGACCAAATCGGCCGCAATCAGTACCAGAAGCCCAAGTGCGAGCAGCTTCATGTGACTCATCTGATCGGAGAGCTTGCCGAAGGGATAGGCCGATAAGGCATAGATTAGATTCATCGCAACCATGACGAGGGGGACTAAGGCGACGGGAATCCCGCCGTGCTGAGCGCGGAGGACCAAAAAGGCCTCACTGAACCGAGCCAGCGCGAAGATGGCCCCGAACCCCACCACCCACCAGTAGGCCGACGCTAAGCGGGTAAGATTGTCCCATCGAAAGGGATTCCTGCCTGTGGATGTCTGCCGATGCTCAGGTTCATGGATACCGAACAAGAAGAGCGCCACGGCCATCAATCCCGGCAAGACGGCCACCCAGAAGACGGCCCGAAAATCATTGGCCCAGAGTAGCATCAACCCGACTGCGAGAAGGGGGCCGAAGAATGCCCGACCGTATCGAGAGACTGCCGCAAGCCGAAAGCGGCGCCCCGGAGCTGCGGTGGGGCGATGTCCGCGACCATGGCGTCTCGTGGCGCGCCACGCACACCTTTTCCGACTCTGTCCAGCAGGCGAGCGGTCAAGACGAGGCCGACGCCAGAGGCTACGGCAAAGAGAGGCTTGGTGAATGCGCCCAGAGGCGTAGCCGAACAAGGCCAGCCCCTTCCGCTTGCCCAAGTAGTCGCTCAGCGTTCCTGAAAAGACTTTGACGACCAGCGCCAGCGGACTCCGGCGAGACCCTTCAACAAGGCCGACCGCCATGGTGCTGGCCCCCAGTATCGTGACCATGAACAATGGCAGCAGGCTATGGATCATTTCCGATGAGATGTCCATCAGCAAGCTGACAAAACCCAACACCCAGATCCCCGAGGGAATGTGACGCAGGGAGTGTTCCACCTGTGATTCAACCTTCATCATTCAGACCCTTGATGAGGTTCTAGTACGACCCAACGATACAATACAGGACAGGCGAAGAAATCGGGATATTCTACTTTTAAGGGTCGGCCCAGGCCATTCCTTCGTCGTGCAGCATTCTCACCCGCCCAACCCCAGGCGACGACTGCAGTGTTGTGGGAGCGTTGTGTGAGAGGAGGAGGGATTCAGGAGGCAGTCTATCCTGGAGCGCGGGTCTGTCTTTTCGCTCTCGTTCGTCGAACCAAATAAACGAGACAGACTGAAGAAACTAGATGGGCAAGATCCCCCACGCGCCGCGAAATGCTTCCTACCACCACTCTCTTTCCTGCTCTCTTCGATCAGTCACGTGCACGTAGCTCGCGTACGCCGCGACCGATCTTACGCCGAATGAGTGTGCGCAGCGTCACCCCGTCTGCGTAGCCGACCTGGGCGGCAATCTGGTCAACACTGGCGCTGCTCGTCTGTAGCAGGTGTACCGCGCGCTCGACGCGAAGATCCTGAACGCGTACGCGAGCGGGGATTTGCCCAGCACCGCCTGCAGGCGACGCGCCAGGGTCCGTTCGCTTGTCACGACTGCGCGAGCCGCTTCGCTGAGCGAAAAGCCGTCAGCCAGCTGGCGTCGTGCCCACCGCTCGAACCGCTCGACGAGGGGTCCGAGTGCGCAAGGTGGTCAGGAACCATGAAAGCTGCTTGCGATGGCCGCGGGTCAACCACCAGGTAGCGGGCCGTCAGCGCGGCCAGCGCCGGGCTTCTGCGACGCACCAGCCACAACGCTAGATCAAGGTGCGCCAACGCGGCACCGGCGGTGACGAAGCGGGATGAACTCACGACCATCCGCGAGTCGTCTAGCACGACATGCGGGTACCGTTCACGAAAGAACGGGGCGAGCCACCAAGATGTCGTCGCATTCTGGCCGTTGAGCAGCGACGTGCCGGCAAGAACAAACGTTCCCGTGCATGCCGCGCCCACCAGCGTGCCACTGCCAGACCAGTGACGCAGGAGCGCTTGTGCGTCCGTGATGTCTCGCCGTTCAAGCGCCACTCGCAGGGTTTCAGGCATCTTCGCCCCGATCGCCGGCACGAGCACAACCTCTGGACGTGCAAGTCGTGCCGCCGGTCGTATAGGTACCGACAACCCTTGACAGGTGTGCACGCGGGAACGGACACCAACGACCGTCACGTCGAAACGCGTCGAAGATGCTCCAGCGGACTCCGCCAGGTCGTTCGCCGTACTGAAAGTGTCGAGCAGCGTGGACAAGCCGGTGTCGAAAACTTCATTCAGAGCGAGACACGTAAATACGCATGGCGAGAACTGTAGCATAATTGTCATTCCTGCCACTAGTGCCAATTGGTATCCATCGCTAGAATTCGTCTCACACTGTTCAACCTCGGAAAGGAGAGACGACCATGGTACGAGTTGCTCTGTTCGTACGATTACACGCCAAGCCGGGAAAAGAAGCGGATGTTGCCCGCTTTCTCGAAAGCGGACTCGCCCTGGCGAATCAGGAGGCCACTACGCCGATCTGGTTCGCACTGCGGTTGGGGCCGGCGACATTTGGCATCTTCGATGCCTTTGCTGATGAAGCAGGCCGCAAGGCGCATCTGGCTGGCCCGATCGCGGCAGCGCTGATGGCCAAGGCACCCGAGTTGCTTGCCGAAGCGCCACAGATCGAGCACGTCGACGTGCTCGCCGCGAAGATCTCGCACTGAAGTCTGGCGAGAGCGGCTTGGTAGTGATCAGTCTGTTGGGTGTGAGTAAAGTATTGGCAACTCGCATGCCAGCTAGCACGAAGAATCAGCACGAAGAAACGGAGGCATGCTATTTTTTCAGGTCGGCCTGGTCCATTCCTTTGCCGTGCAGCGAACAGCTACTGCTGTATTGTGGGAGCGCTGTGTCAGGGGAGAGGTGATTTAGAGGCATGTCTATCTGGTGCGCGATTCTGTCTGGTCTATGTTGTTCCCTGAACGAGATAGACCAACAAACCAAATAAACCAGATGAACCAGATCCCCGCCACGCGCCGCGAAGATGTTGCATTGCAAGCCCTGAAGGTGGCCCCCCATTCTTGTTTCTGTGGCTTCTGGATAAGGCGTTGATTCAACGCCTTCCATCATACCAAATCGATAACTGCTTCTTGTCTTGCAATGTCCGACGTGGATGTAGAATGACTCGCAGGATCTGACCGGCAATCTCTCGCCCGGAGTAGAGTGCCACCTTGCGCGATGACGTCTCCAGCGGATGCTGTGTCAAGATGATGAATTGAAGGCCGCGTTGTCGCCCCCACTGCTTGAGATGCTCACTTAAGCTTATTTCGTCAGCAGCGTAGAGTTCCTGGTCGAAACCACCGACATCACGAAACGCATCGCTGCGACACACGACCAGCGCACCCGCCGCCCAGCGAAACAGAATCGACATGCCCGTCCACAGTTGCAATGTCCAGTTCGCCCACCATGGCAATCCTTGCATGTGTAGTGTGCTGCCACAACCCACGCTCTTACCGTCTTCAATCAACCGCAAGATATCAGCAAGCAATCCTGGATTTAACACACTGTCAGCATCCACAAACAGCAACCAATCTCCTGTCGCCGCCGGCTGCGCCGGCATTGCGTGCCCGACCGATTTGATTGATGGGCTCAAACACGACCTGAGCACCTGCCTGTCTTGCCAGATTGGCCGTGTTGTCGGTGGAATTATTGTCGACCACAATAATTTCCGATGTAAAACAGGGCTTGAAATTTGCGACGAGTGATGCAGAAATGGACTGCAGACAGCGTTCAATCAGACGCTCTTCATTAAAAGCTGGAATGACAATTGAGAGATGCATGAAAAATGGATTCTGGTTTGTACCGTCGAAACTGCCATTATCCTGGAAAATTTGCTTGTGTGCGAAAAAGACATGTAAGGCATTCATCGCAATTTGCCTCACAGACATTTACGCATACACTGCCTATACCTGAGTGACGTTGGGATCAGTACCTTAAAATTCCCTTACCTACTCAGGTGGCCATCACCAGGGCGATATTCTACCCCTTGCGCAAGACAAGCAAAGAAAATATTGTTGTGCTGAACTCGGTCTGTGGTCATACAAGGCTGGGAGATGCGCGCCGAGGATATCGGACTGATCAAGGGCTCTTGGCTGAACATCGGGACTGGGGCCGAACCCGACTCGGCGAAGAGCTGTGCTGCTTGTGGGACTGGCGCAACGCACAGCGAAGCAGAGAATAGGCGCAGACCCCTTTTCTTCCCCTCCGCACCGCGCGAATTCTTGATTCGAACATTCTTGTCCTTTCCTCTTCCTCCGTATCGGAGAAATAGCCTCGGCAGGCTCTCCAACAGTGCGTGCATCGAATGACGACTGCTGATGTGGGACCATTGTGTGAGGGGAGGGCGATTCAGAGGAGGTCTATCTGGTGCGCGGGTCTGTTTTTGTCTATCTCGTTCCCTGATCAAGAAAAACGAAACAAACCAAAGAAACCAGATGGACCAGATAGACCAAATAAAGCAGCTGGACCAGATCCCCGCCACGTGCCGCTAAATGTTGGATTGCAAGACCCTGTTTCTTCCCGGAAATCCTTTGCTGACTCGCATTCCGCGTCCGTTGTAGTCACCGTCGCGGGCCGCACCCTCTGGCTACAGCCCTGCGCCGGTATCCCCTGCCCGTCCGTCCCAAGTGCACGATCACGCCGCTTCGGCCTTTCCGTGAGTGTGCTCGATGCGCGTGATGGCAACCCCTTGCATGCCCAGAAGAGACGTGACAGACTCAGTCCGCACCCGGTAGCTGCTCCTTGGGGGTTCTCTGATCAGGGGTGATCGTGAACCCAAGAAACATACGCTATCGGATGCTTCGTTTTGTATCCAGGCCCACACTTTCGCGCCAAGAGACTATTGAAAGGAACCATGGCTAAGGATAAATCTGCTGACCTGAAGTCCTTCCTCGAGATACCGTATGACGAGCTTGAAGAAATGAATCTCAAGGCGGCGCAGCGTGCCGAGAAGGCCAGCGCAAAAGAGCTGGAGCAGGAATATACAGCGTGGCTTAAAAGGAGAAGCAGATCAAGGCCGTGACGTTGTGTTTTTCGGATATTGAAGGACGTCTTCACATGCTCGATTACGACAAGAAGTTCCTTCTGGAGTCGCTGGGAAATCTTACATTTGACGGGTCGTCCATCCGCGGGTTCACGCCGCAACATGAGTCGGACCTGCGTCTTGAAGTTGACTGGTCGTCCATCCGCTACTTTCCAGCCGACGTGATTGGGGCAGGGAAGGTGATCTTCTTTGCGTCCGTGCTAAACGCTGATCGTACGCCGTATCATAGCGACTTCCGCGGCATGCTGAAATCGTATACGAAGAATCTCAAGATAAAGCAGGGTATGACCGCGTATGCTGCCAGCGAAATAGAAGGCTTCCTCGTGGAAGGGCAGAACGCCGAGCAACGCTACGGCGAGAATGGATTTAAACTCATCTCAACGGGCGGGTACTATCACTCGCTCCCGATGGACACGCTTCGCCAGTTCATTGATAAGTCGGCGGAGGCACAGCGTGCACTGGGCTTCAAAAACGAAAAAGATCATCCAGAGGTCGCGCCATCGCAGTTCGAAATGAACTTTTCCTATGCGGATGTGGTTCGTGCGGCAGATCAATGTGCAGCTGTACAAACTGATCTGTCGCCAAGTGGCTCGATCCATGGGGCACACGGCCACGTTCCTTCCGAAGCCATTCGTTGGGATCAATGGTTCCGGCATGCACACCAACTTCTCCTTGAGCAAGAATGGCAAGAATATCTTCTACGATGCGAAGGGGAAAGATGGCCTTTCCGATGTGGCATGGGACTTCATTCTCAAACTCCTGAATCATGCGTCCGAGATTTGTCTAGTGTTTAATTCGTCGGTGAATGCGTATCGCCGTCTGGATCCGCATTTTGAGGCACCGAACCAGGTCAAGGTCTCGGCGATCGATCGCGGTTCTATGATCCGCATTCCGATGGCCAACGAAAAGACGGCGCGCATCGAGCTGCGTTCAGTCGCCCCTGATGCCAACCCCTACCTCGTGCTGTACACGATGCTCAAGACCGGCTTTGAAGGGGAGCGCCTGGAAAGGATGAGACGACACGCGACCGCGTGCGATTCCTTCCGAGTTACATCAATGATGCGATCGCGCTGTTTAACTCGTCGAAGTTTATCGGCGAGATCCTCGGCGAGGACAGCAAGCAAAAGTATGCGAGCTTCAAACAGTTGGTGGCAGATCGTTCGCCTAAAGAGCTCGGCACGATAGTGAAGGCTTCGGAAGTGCTTTTTCACCACGAAGTAACAAACCAAATGCTCTGGAATCAGTTCTAGTCAACATCAGAGCCAGTTCTAGTTATCAACATACCGGGCTAGCTCAGCCTATCCCATTTTCCTGTCCCCCGCAGAGGCAGTCTATCTGGTGTGCGGGTCTGTCTCGCTCTCTCTGGTTCGTCGAACCAAACAAACGAGATAGACCAATGAAACCAGATGGACAAGATCCCAGCCACGCGCCGCGAATGGGGCCTGACACCTTCCAATTTCTGAAAATTGCGGCTTTCCCGTGGAAAGGGATACCTCGAATTACAGTGGAGTCTTCTTTGGCCGCACTTTATCTCGAGACGCAGTGGATCGTGCGAGGAGGGAGGAGATAAACAATGCGATCGCTGTCAAATAGACCCGCATTCCGATGTGATGCATGGTTAAGCTCCAGTATGTCTTAAGCTTAACCATGCAAAATTAGCCGGGCATTAGGCCGAGCTTAGAAACTGCTCACCATCCGCATGCGCTAGGGCTGCCGCCAGTCGGTGGAGCCCGAAGGGCCGATGGGGGAGGGAGAATAAGTCCGACGGGCGACTCGTTGCGGAGGAACTCGGCAGGCAGTTGATGGAGCCGGCCTGTCACGCGTTACGAAATGGGGGCAGGCAACTAATCATTTCCCTTCTCGAATTTTCACTTTCTCTAGAAACCCGCCAAGGTCTGGATTGGCATAGAGACCAAAGGCATCAGCAATGACCCCTTTGAGTCCATCATCACTCTCCATGGCATAGACGACAGACATGTCATCCGGATCGCTTGCTCCTCGAACCGATCGTGTTCCACGATGGTGAGTTGGTCAGCCTTGAAGGTTCTGCCGCTGTCCACATCTCGGAACGTTTGATCAAGAAACTCGAAGTTTCCGGTGAACCCTCTTTTCTTCAACTCCTCTATGGCTTCGAGCATATTTGTGTAACGCTTGACGCTCATCGCTCTCACGCAAGGGGTGACGACACAAGGACATTCTACTTTCTCAGGGGCGGCCTAGTCCATGCCACCTTCGTCGTGCAGCATTCTCACCCGCCCAACCCCAGGCGCGCCAAGACGCGCCCATTCCCAGGCGACGACTGCTGTATTGTGGGAGCCTTGTGTAGGGGAGGGCGATTCAGCAGGCAGTCTTATCTGGTGCGGTTTGGTCTATCTGGTTCCTCTCGTTCGCCAATCGCAACCAAACAAACCAGAAGAGACCAGACGGACCAGATGAATCAGATTCCGCCACGCGCCGGGAAACATTGGAATGCTATGCCCGACCTTCAATCACCAATCCTGCCGAGCAGGACAGTTTGTCTTGGGATGGATACTATATCCTGCAGATTCCCCCAACCTGCCTCCATCTAATATCCGATCGTAGTCTCTGGGGTGAGCCATCGAACCACTGTAACTGACTGAAACATATAGGATAACTGGCACTCAGCAAGAATAAAAGAGAAAGTGTCCGATGCTTTGATCCCTGGCATCCTCTTTGCGCTTAACCGGGAGTGGTGCTGAAAAGTGACAGGTAGCCTTTCCCCTATCAAATTAGCGGGCGACGAGGCAGACGGGCCACACAGTCAGCGCTTGTACGATCCAGGAATGGAGGAGAGCCATGGAATATAAGACCAAATCCATCGCATCTCGCATTGAATGGTGTCGACTGCAGAAAACGCAGGCGTGTGCGCAGCTTGATCGTGAAGGATGGCAAGCTGAAGAGGAGGGGCTCCGGGACGCTCTCCTCAATAGAAATCACACGGACCAGTATCAGCATTGTCCGCCCGGTGTGTTCAAGCGGTATGTGATGGGTTTCCAGGACGGGCAAGCGTTGATTCACGCTGCAGTGGTGGACCAACATTTTGCAACCCCCGCCCATAGGACACATGTTTGATACTGGTTCCATACCGTAGAACTATTGGGGCCGAGTGGTGCTTCATTCGTATCTTGCGGTTGGCCCTTTCGGAGATGAATGATGAACTGCCCACGATGCGCCGGTCTTGCTGTCAGTGATTACAGCATCGATCAGCAGGCCGGTCCGTCATCCGGCTTTCATGGGTGGCGGTGTGTCAACTGCGGCATGATCAGCGATGACGTCATCCGCGAAAATCAACTGACGCCACTGGCTCTGAGGAAGCGCCAACGCCAGGGTCTCCCTCGGTCCCCTGATCGTGCACAGATGCTGCCGCTCTGCCGTTGTGTTCCCCGCTCAGGGTGAGTATGAGAAAACCGGGACATTCTCCTTTCTTATGGGTCGGCTTGGTCCATCGCTGTGTGAGGGGAGGCGGGAGTTTATCTAGTTTGTCTCGTTTATCTGGTTTGTTTCGTTCCCCAACCAAATGAACCAAACAAACGAGATAGACCAAAGAGACCAGATGGACCAGATCCCCGCCAGGCGCCGCGAAGTGGTTACGGGCGTCTGTCCATGTCTTGTGGTTCTAGCCGAGGTGCAAAGTCAAGAATGGCCCCATCCTCTCCCACAGGTTTCTCATGTCGCGCGTCGGCTACAGGGAACGCAGAAAGTTGAGAACGTCCTGCTTCTCATTGTCCCTGAGCGCATTGAAGTTCTTGATCACTTCGTTCGCTTCGGATGCGTTGAAGGTAAAGAAACTCCCGCTGCGATGCGCCCGGATCGCCTCTCGCAAGTCCGACGTTCGTCCGTCATGCAGGAAGAACAGCCGCTGTCCCAGACCCCACAGCGGGGCGGTGCGAAACTCTCTGGGGCCCGCCTGTCCCTGCGTGACTCCGTCGGCGAGCCCTGGGCCCATGTCATGGACCAACAGGTCGGAGAAGAGATTCACAGGCTGATTGCGCAAGGCGGCGACCGCGGCATTGCCGGTGTTGAGCGTGGGCGTATGGCAGAGAGCGCACCCGGTATCGCTGAACAGGTTTCGGCCTCTTGCGATTGAATCGGCCCCGCCCGGCGTATCGAGCGAAGGCGCCGGTGGCGCCAGGAAACGCATAAAGAGTGCAAACTTTTCGATCGGACTGACGGCATCAACAGGCGTCTTGCCTGCGGTGTCGGTGATGGTGTTGGGAACGGTCGCAACCTGGCATGTCGGGGTTTCATCGCGCTCGGTCTGAAACAGCTCGTTGGTGATCCCCATTTCGACGTTGTACGCCTCGCCGGAGAACAACAGCAGCGATTTGTTCTGGGCTTTCCATCCGAACCGCGCCACGGTGCCGTCATTGCCGTTGTTGTTCGCCTGGCCGGAGATCGCATGGCCGGCGAGGACGATATTGGGCCGGCCGGCAATCTTGAGCGCTTTCTTTTTAGGTATGTCGTTGGCCTGGTTCGCGAGGATCGCCTGGTCCGGGATCTGTTCGATCAGGCCCGCGCCAAACACCGGGGTGGGAATCCGGAAGATCACGTTGCGGTGCGCGATCTCCTTCTCGAAGTCCGGCTGCACGAGCATGCAGCCCGGCGCGTCCGAGCGGCCGGTGATGGTGAACAGATCGTGGACGCCGCCGTCCGGCGTTCCGTCAGGGTTTTTCACAAACCTCAGCCTCGCGCACCGGCCCGTTTGCCGTGATGAATGATGGAACGGAGTTGGCCGCGCCATTCAGGGTGGCGAATGCAACCTGGGGATTCACCGGCGGGCTCGTTCCGCCGACTGCCGGCTGCAAGTGGCAGCCGCCGCAGCTGCCAAGGTTCATCGTCGGTCCTAGGCCGTCGGCGACCTCTTCCTCTTCCGACGAACTCGCCCGTGCCGGCGTTGAAAAAGGCAAGCTCGGTCTTGGTCAGTCCCGCGAGGGCGCGCCTGCACCCGCGGCTCCGCCGCGCACCCCGGGATCCCGGGCCGCAGACGACGAATCGACCGGGGGAGGAATTTCAGCGCAGGAAAAGAAAAAACCAACAACCGCCAGCGTTAGAAGCAGCGGAACAACAATCTTTTTCATAGCCACTCCCTCCTCGCCAGTCAACCGAACCCGGCGCGATGCTCGCGCGACCCGTGTCTTGTATTCTCATCTGAGGAGTGCGGCCTGTCAATCGGCAAAACATGACAGCGTCATATCGTTTTCAGTGCTGGAGAAATAGTTTTAGTACCATACTGATTGCTGTGATGGATATTCCTGTGGGAACTCTTCGTAAATTGGTTTTGACATCTGACCTCATGACATAACCTCTCACGTGAACACGCGGAGAGATTCTACTTTTCAGGATCGGCCTGGTCCATCGTTGTGTGAGGGAGGGCGATTCAGAGGCAGTCTATCTAGTTTGTTTGGTCTATCTGGTTTATCTAGTTTATTTCGTTCTCTGAACCAGACAAACCAAACGAACCAAACAGACCAGATGAACCAGATGGACCAGATCAGGTCCCGCCACGCGCCGCGAAATGTTTGATTGCAAGACCTGACATTCATTCTTCGGGAAAAGCCAAGAAGGTGGCGCTCGTCGCCTGTATGCGGAAACGGCTGACGACACTCAACGCGATGCTCACGCATCGGACGCACTGGCGGACGGAACAGCCTCAGCACACTCTGACAGTCAAGACAGTTGCTGTACCCCAAGTTATGACTAAATTATCCGGGAAATATTTCAGGTCGTTGGAGCGGGCGTGGTCGTTCGTGCAGCGTTTTTCAGGTGGGACTTCTTGAGCTTCATGAGACCTAACTCCTTCTCGGTAGGCGCATAGGGTCCCGATGTTTTCCCCTTGTAACGTTTCTCAAACTGCTCGATGAAATGGAGCGCTTCAGCTGTTTGCCCCTGCCTAGTCAAGAGTTCCACGAGGCGAAAATACGCTGGCACGATCAGAGGCATATGTCGAACCTCCTTAGCATATTCAATCGTATCGCGGTATTTCTCCATTGCGGGACTTGGATTCGTGCTATCTCCCAAGACAGCTTCCAGCACGGAGATACCGAACCGGTCGGTGTTGGCGCTGATGCTCCGCTCCCAGGGACCAAGAATCATCTCCCTCAATTCATCCTGGTCCAACTGTATCGGTTCGCGCTTGCGGGACAATCGTAATCGCTCGACGATCTGGTTCGCTTCGGGCCATGCGCCGTATAAACCGACGAGGAAGCCGGTGCAACGGGCGGGGCTCTTGCATATTCCCTTGATCGGCGAGAACTGGCTCTTCATCACTTCGCTGGGAGGGAAAACCGTTCCATGAGCTGAGCGGCACACCTCGCACGCCTGTAGATCGTCGGCCACGGCATAGAGATACATGCGGATGCCCGATCGGTCGAAAATATCGATGGCCAGGATTCGCCCCTTCATCACGCGGAGTTGATAGTATTGCCACAGGACGAGCAATCCGAAAATTGCCAGTAAGTAGGGGAGGAAATCTGGCAGGACGATACTGGTTATAGTTTCCACAGGCATTCCATCGATATCTGGATGACCCTACGGCATTCTGGAGAAGAGTATAGCGAGGAGACGTCAATTGACCTAGCAATAGAGTGGTTTCTGAACAAAGCAACAAGGGGCATTCTGAGCGAACACATTCAACGTTATCAGCGGGGCTGGCCTGGGCCATGTCTTTGTCGTGCATCGAACGACGACAGCCGTCTTGTGGGAGCCCTGTGGAAGGGGAGGGGCGATTCGCAGACAGTTTATTCTGGTTGGTTTGGTTTTATCTGGTTTGTCTCGTTCCCAACCAAACGAACCAAAAACTAAACAAACCAAAGAAACCAGACAGACCACATGAACCAGATCCCCGCCACGCGCCGCGGAATGTGTGTGGATTGCAAGACTTGAGGTGGCCCCAAAAAAACACGTGGATTAAGAATCACCGGTCTGTCGGCTCAAACTCCTCTGGGCTGCGATAGTTCAGTGCCTGGTGGAGCCGCTGGCGGTTGTAGAACACCCGGCGTGAACCCATCGGACACCTCCTCAGGAAATCCTGTCCCCTTTCAAAGGTGTCTGTCAAATCCGGGCCACCTCAACCTGCACCTGATTCTGCGCGGCTGTATTCCCAATATCCACTACCTGTGATGCAACAGGAAGGGCCAGTCCGTATTCCGCTGGCCCATCCTTTCTAACAAAATCTGCTGGCGTCAGCCTAGTGTGATGGGTAACTATCGATCGGGAGCATCAGGTGCGCATAGGGTGTGTCAGGCCACATGATCCAGGGTCCGCCGTTTTTCGAATTGGTTGACACGTTTTTCAGCGCCTCCACGTCAGGTACGAGAATCATGATGTGTGCGCCGAGTCCTTCTACCCAATCATCTCCCAGGCTTTGGCGCGTTCGCATAGTGGATCCGTATTGCTCACCGGGGTGTCGCCTTGTAGCATGTATGCAATACCGACTTGTGTGTAAGTCGGCTTCTTTTTGTTCTTCACAGCGTCCCTAAAATTGAGCCACGGTTCGTTCATGCACATTGGGTCCCTGCCTGGAGTGTTGGGATTGTCGGGCATGCACGTCCAACCATTCGTGCCCTTGCGAAAGCACTTTCCCATCCCAATCCATGATCGTTGCGTTTTTGGAAAGTGAGGAAGGCCCTGCACCTTCTGCGCGCGCGAGCTCAGCCTCATGAAGCACAACGTCTCGCCGCGCACCACCTTCGCCAAATACCGGTAGGGAGAGGCAGTGCGACGGCTACTGCTATGACCAGAACCCCTGTCAGTACGACGGACATTAATTTCCTGAATAGTGTCATAGGCATCTCTCCTTTCCCAAAGTGACGGCGAAAACCATTTTACGGTAAGCGCCAAGACATTTGGAAGTCCAATTGAAAATGCAGGAAGCGACGCGCGGGACTGTCTTGTCTCTCTCGTTCGTCGAGCCAAACAAACGAGACAGACCAAAGAAACCAGATGAACCAGATCCCCGCCACACGTCACGGAATGGGTTTTGGTCCCTTCTCTCCTTCAGGTCACGTCGGGACTTCAAGATCATAGACGAAGAACTGGTCATCACGCTTCCAACCAGCTGAGTGGTACAGCGCCTGAGCAGCGTCGTTTGTGATGGCCGTTGACAGTGAGAGGCGAGCCGCACCCAAAGCAGTTGCAAACTTCACGGCGGCAGACATCAGAGCAGAGGCCACTCCTCTTTCTGCGCGCCTGCTCGTAGACGAATAGATCATTGAGTATGAAGATGCGAGCGAGTGAGATCGATGAAAAGCTCGGATACAGCTGCGTGAAACCAATAGCCCTCTCGTCCTCATGTGCGAGGAACACGGTGGACTCGTCGTTGTTAAAGCGAGCCAGCAAGAACTCTCTTGCCGCGCGAAGATCACTTAGCGCGACCGTAGAACTGACGATAGCCGTCAAACAGCGGGACGAGTTGCTCCAGATCGCGAATGGTGGCTTGTCGGACGGTATGTGCCATGCGCTTCCTTTTCGTAGAAATCACCAGTGAGGCTGCTTCTGTCAGCCGTTGATAGGCCAAACAGTCTCAGCAAACTGTGAAGGCGAGTCTACTTCAAAGTCGATGGCGTATCCATCACTCTGGAGGGAAGGGAACGTTGTGGGAGGTGAGGGGCGATTCGCAGACAGTTTATCTGGTTGGTTTGGTTTATCTGGTTTGTCTCGTTCCCAACCAAACTAACTAAATAAACCAGAAGAAACCAGATGGACCAGATCCCCGCCACGCGCCGCAGCATGTGTGATTACAAGACCTGAACCCATTTTCTGGGCGCGGCCATGTTCGTTCCGGCGCTTAGCTGACAACTGCAGCTTGTCTGATGGTGAAGATCCCCACGTCCCTTGTGATGATCACCTTCCCCGCCCGGCTTAAGCGAGAGATCTCCTGATAGATCTCGCTAGAGGTGAACTCCGGATAGCGCGCCACCAAGGCTTCGAATGCGCAATCCTGGGAGCCTTGGAGTAGTTCGAGGATGCGGTCGGTAATGGGCCTCTGCGGTGACATGTGGATACCTCCTTGCCGCGATGTGATCGTCTCGGGACAGTGTGCGGAGTGTGCTGCCGGCGTTGGAGCGGCGGAGACTGGAGAATCGGTCGCGTTGGGAAGGGTGAAGAAGCGCGAGAGATGAGACAGTCGGCGTGGCTGAAACGTCTTGACCGTGATGCTACGCGCCCAGAGACCGCTCAGTCAAGCAGTCGCAGCGGTGCATGCTCCTGTCATCGAACCAAGCAGACGATAAAAAACCAGATAAACCAGCTCCCCGCCACGCGCTGGGGAAATGGTTTCGGGCACATTCTCTGTCTTGTGGCCACCTACGCCGGGGTCATCATGTTGGCCAGAGCATCTGTTGACCTCAGTTTCGGGTGGGCGTAACATCAAAGCCTGACCATTTCGATCACATCCGCGTGGGGGAGGCTCTCATGGAGAATCAAGTCGAAGATCAGCCGGTCCTCAATCATATTCAGCGCCTTGTCGCAGAGGAACACCGATTGCACGAGCAAAGGGCACACCCCGAGCCGATCGTGAACGGCTCGCGCAAGTCAGGTGGAACTGGATCAGTGCTGGGACCTCTTGCGCCAGCGACGTGCCCTTCGCGACGTCGGGCGTGACCCGGACGACGCGCAAGTTCGCCCGCCGCAGGTCGTCGAGAATTATGAGCAGTAGGGATTGATCCGTCAGCGAGCGAACGATAGCCAGTGCGTGCCGCCTCCTAGCGTGCGATTGGCTCACCAGAGTGGCAGGCCCTGATCGCATCGGTTTCCGATTTCTTGTCTACCTTGTGCCACGCGGCCGACCACGAAACACTCCAGAAAAGAGTCTGTCCCATTTTTGTTCCTCTGCTGTCTTAATGGAGCCTTGTGTGCAGGGGAGGGGCGATTCAGAGGCAGTCTAACTGGTTTATTTGGTCTATCTGGTTTATCTCGTTTATTTCGTTCTCTGAACCAGACGAAACCAAAGAAACCAGACAAACCAGATAGACCAGACTGAACCAGCTCCCCGCCACCAGCCGCGAAATGCTTCTAGGCACCTTTTTCAATTCAGTACGACAATGCCCGGCGAAGCAGAGGGCCGATGGTGGCTGGTTAGAGGGCGGCAAGAACGACGCGTATCAGTCCGGAGATATCTTCTGCTATTGGCGGAGGACACCACATGGTTTGTCATCCGGTTATAGCCGGCCTCGAGGGAGATCAACGTCGTCCATGCCTGTGATCGCTGAAAGATCCCACGCGAGTAATCCTTTCCCGCCCATTAGTTCCGTATCAGTCAGCCTATCGCTCGAGCGTGTGCCGGCGTAAGTTGCCCATGGCACTGATTAGTAACTGTTGACTTTGCCTGTACTGCAGGACGACAGACGCCGAGGGCGAATTGATTCGAACGCCTGACCAATTCTGTACCTCCTCCCGATACCCCAATGTCGGGAAATGGTCAGGGGTGCTCAAAGGGTGAAAGGCCGCCGTGAGCATCTGCATCCTCACAGTGGTCTCCGCTCCGCCACGAAGGAGATCGCTCCCGAGGATATAACTCGATGCGAGACGGGCATTCCAGCCCATACCGTTATAGGCGAGCGCGCTTTCCAGGGTGTGGTTGTGGCTCCGCTGGGGAGCGATGCCGAGTGGTTCAAGCGCGCTGCTCAGGGAATTGTGTGCGTAGGTCAGCGTGATGTCAGGCCAGGTTGGACGCTGCCATGCGAGACCAACTCGTCCATAAGTCTGTTCCAGCCGAGAGCGGGTGGAGTCTCCGGCCACATTGTTCCACTGTTCTCCGATCGCGTTCCGTAGCGTGATCCAGCCGGTCTTCCATTCTCCCCACACCTCACGCAGCGTCTGGTCCGGCCCATTCAAGAACGCCTGCCCTGATGATCGGGACAGCATCCCGTAACGGATCGATCCCTGCTGTGCCCGTCAGACCGAGTCGGACCATGCGTTGGGCTGCATCGCCGCCTGTATCGCCGGGAATCCTGCTTTGAAGCCAGCCGGCTCCTCCCAGACTCCGGGCCACTTCCGTTTCAGTGACAAGTGTTCCGTTCAGCCATGTGGTCGAAGACAGGAGGCCTTGCGTGCGAGGTTGATCGGTCTCCGGAGCGAGCTCGCGCAGGCGGGCGAAGCCAGGGGTGGAGCAAAGAAGGTAGGTGTGAGGCTAGTTTGGTAGAGGGAGGCGGTGGCCTGTTTCGAATCGGTTTCGGGAGGAGATCGGAGAATAATCCAGACCAGCGTTGAGCCGCGTAGTCTGAAACCGATCCATCGCCTCCCCAGGCGAGAGGAGCAGGCAGAAACAGCAACAGCACCAGAGGCAATTTCAGAATGTGTGCATCGTTCACATGACTGGAGTGGTCCAGACCCATATGAACTCTAGCACTCGATGATTAGATCCTAAGTCGATGAAAAAGCGAGCCCGCTATGCGAGATGCAGGGGCTTGTTATTGAGTGGCGTGGGATGAGTAAAAGGAGAAGAAGATAAAGGAACCTAAGGAGATGGCATCAGCATCACGAATGGCGAATCGGAGGACGGCGAATTCCGGGCAGTCTATTTGGTGCGCGGGTCTGTCTTGTCTCTCTTGTTCGTCGAACCAAACAAACGAGACAGACCGAAGAAACCAGATGAACCAGATCCCCGCCACGCGCCGCGAAATGATTTCGGCGTAGGTTCACTTCCAGAAAATCAGAATGTCCCCGTTTATTCTTCCGGGGAAAGGAGGAGAAGGCGGTCAAGAAACGACTCCTGATTTGTTTTCTTGCTTTCCCTTTGTCCTATAAGGCTGCCATAAGTACCAAGCATAGAGCAGCGACAGAAGCACAAAGTTGGGAATGAGAATGCTTGGTGTCATCCATTGCCAGCCGTTGAACTTCCAATTAAAGAGCGGCCATAGGACCGGCGTCGGGAAGAACGCATAGGAATGCGTGGGCACGTCAACCAGCACATGCAGACCCCAGGCTGCGAGTTCCCAGAGGGGCCGCTTCAGCAGGAACCAAACTAAGAAAAACACGGCGAGGAATACGATGAAGCTATGAGTGGCATTGTAGAGATGATGCACATATTGAGGGATCGTAGATTCCGGAGGTGTGCCGTTACTAAAATCGGGCTTTTCCGACAAGCCGAGTATAGCTGCCACCCACAGAATCCCGAACGAAAAGAGATCGGGAGCCATGCCGATCACGAATGCCAGCCAGAAACTCGATCGACTCTTTCGACCGAAGGCAATCGAACCCCAGAGGCCGTGAGAAACAATATCCATCAGATCCCTTCCAGGCGAGAGAAACAACAACATTTTTTACTTGTTCTACCTGGCCTGATCCATTGTGTGGAGGAAGAAACGTTCTGAAGACGAGGGTGCCCACGAACGCATTCGGAAAAGTAGCCTGGCCCTGTTTTGCTGCCGAACCTTTTGGATTGCAGTGACCTGCCTAGTTGCTCGATTGACCACAGTATTGGGGGAGCGTACCATCAAAAGCCTGAGTAGCAGACTCAGATCGCATTGGTCTCCGATTTCTTTTCCACCTTGCGCTCGTAAGCTACCATGAGAAGTAGCCTATCCTCTTTTCGTTCCTCCCTTTGTTCCTCGTCCACCACATATTCACCAATACCGAGAAGGAGGCGCCATGATGAAGCAAGCCACCCATCGTCGGTCCATGAGAGTTCAGTATCTCGGAGTAACCCTGCTCCTGAGTGTCGGTCTATGTCTCCTATCCGGCACGCTGATGGCTCAGGAGGGCTAAGGTCACGCCGCTCATGTCGGAAGTTCTGACGGACATTTCCGGCAAGGAAGGCCTGATGATCACCGTAGAGTATGCGCCCGGCGGGTCGAGCCCGATCCATCGTCACAATGCACATGCATTTGTCTACGTGCTGGAGGGCTCCATCGTGATGCAGGTGAAGGGCGGAAAAGAAGTCACTCTTACACCAGGACAGACCTACTATGAAAGCCCCAACGATGTTCATGTCGTTAGCCGGAACGCAAGCACTACCGCGCCGGCAAAATTCCTTGTGGTTCTGGTCAAAGACAAGGGCGCTCCAGTAGTAGTGCCAGTGAAGTGACTGCGGAATGACCGATAAGCGAGCTTGAGCGAGAGCGGCAGTCCACTACCGCTCCGAAGATGATCTCGGGCGGTACTCGCCCGGTTACGGGCGACAAACGAAAGGATAATTTATGAAGATCGTTGTGATTGGTGGAAGCGGGCTGATCGGTACAAAACTTGTGAACAGGCTTCGCAAACAAGGGCATGACGTGGTGGCGGCGTCACCTAAATCGGGCGTCAACACCATCACGGGTGAGGGACTGGCTGAAGCGCTAGCCGGCGCTCAGGTTGTCGTCGATGTGGCGAACGCGCCTTCGTGGGAGGACAAGGCCGTGTTGAAATTCTTCGAGACGTCAAGCCGTAACCTCCTTGCCGCAGAAGCGGCCGCTGGCGTGAGGCATCACGTCGCGCTGTCGGTCGTCGGCACCGACCGCCTTCTCGAGAGTGGGTACTTCCGCGCGAAGATGGCTCAGGAAAATCTGATCAAGGCGTCAAAGATTCCCTATACGATCGTCCAGTCAACGCAGTTCTACGAATTCATAGGCGCCATCGCCCAATTTAGCACCGTCGAGCAAACGGTTCACCTGCCACCCGCTCTTGCGCAGCCCATCGGGTCCGATGACGTGGCTGCCGCAATGGCCGACGTCGCAGTCGGGACGCCGGTGAACGGCACGATCGAGATAGCCGGTCCCGAACGGATACCTCTCGACAAACTCGTCGGACGATTCTTGACCGCAACCCACGATCCACGCAAGGTAGTCACAGATGCTCACGCACGCTACTTCGGCATAGCGGTGAACGATCAATCGCTCACCCCTGGCAAGAACGCGAGAGTCGGTTCGACAGGTTTCGAGGCCTGGCTCAGCTCCATGCCTCGGAAGTAAGTCAGCCAGGCAGGGTCGACGCCCAGATCAAGCAGTCCGCCGGACCGGCGATGAGCTGCCTGGCACTATGGATAGGAGCGGAATGTAAACGACACGATGCGGGAGCCTTGTGTGAGGGGAGGGCGATTCAGAGGCAGTCTATTTGGTGCGCGGGTCTGTCTTGTCTCTCGTTCGTCGAACCAAACAAACGAGACAAACCAGACAAACCAGATGAACCAGACCCGCCACGCGCCGCGGAATGGTTCCAGCCACCGGTTTATTCTTACGGCATGACGGACCTTTAAGCTCGACGGCCCCCAAACTCATCCGCGTGAAGCGACACAAATTCCCGGACGCTCATCGCCGGCCGGCCGGTCACCCGCTCCACGCCGTCCGCCATGCCGGTCATACCGACCCGCCCGGTTCAACTCGGCCATCGTCACCAGATGCCGGGTCAGGTGCTCCGGCAACCCCGCCCTTTTCAGCTCCCGTTCCCAATCCTCGGGGGATGTCAGAGTACGTGACCTCACGGTTCAGCGCGTCCGAGTACTCCCGGGCGACCCCGTGCATGTCCTGCGACCGCGGACCGGTGAGTTCGTATATCCGGCCCAGGTGCGGCCCAGGGTCGGCGAGGACGGCAGCGACGACCCGAGCGACATCAGCCGCGGCAACCGGAGAGGTCTTGCCCCGCCCGAACGGCAGTTCGATGCGGCCTCGGTCGCGGACGGTCGGACCGGTGAGGGAAGGAAGAAGCCCTCCAGGAAGACCGTCGGCCGGATGGTGACGACCGGCAGGCCGGACCACGCGAGCGCCTGCTCGCTGAGCCAGTGCTGCCGCTGCTGAGGGCTCGGGCGTGGTGTTCTGGATGCTCATCTGGGAGACGGTCATCTGGGACATGTTGACCAGGGCGTTCACCCCGACTTCCCGGGCGACCGCCGCCATGGTCACGGTCGCCTCCAGGTACCCGGCGGACACGGACATGCCGAAGTAGACCCGCCGACAGCCGCTGACGACCCGATAGACGTCGGCCGGTTCGAGGAGGTCTCCGACCACCACCTCGGCGCCAGCGGCCCGCAAGGCCGCCGCCCGGTCGTCCTCGCGGCGGACCATGGCGCGAACCGGAAGCCCGCGATCGAGGAGCAGGCCGGTCACGGTTCGCCCGACCGCCCCGAGTTGACCGGCTGCCCCGGTGACGAGGATCAATCCGTTATCGGCCATGCCACTTCCCTCCCTTTCGCCTGCTCGGGAGTGAAACGAGGTCTTGGGCTCTGTAAAGTCCAGAGAGATGGCATTCTACGGTTTCAAAGCGGAAAGTTCTACGGCGAGAAAAGTAGACGCGATCGAGAAAGACGACGGGATGGACAGTGAAAACAGAGACCGCCCGCCACGCGCGCCGCGAAATGGCTCCTGACACATTTTTCTCTCCCGTACCATACGACGAAAGGCCTCATGTTGCCGCAGCCGCCGGAGACGCTGTATTGGAACGGCCATCGGATTACGTCTTTCGGAGATTCGTCAAGAACACCAGAATGTCGCGCACAGAAATCATGCCGACCAATTTCCCGCCCTGCGTCACGCCGAGATGTCGGATATGCGTGTTGGCCATCAGATCGCTGACATCTAATACGGTCTTATCCTCTTCGATCGTCAGGATCGGGGCCGACATAATCTTTTCAGCCGTTGTCGTGAGGGTATCGACTCCAGCCGCGACCACGCGCCGGACCATATCGGTATCCGTAAGGATGCCGACGATCTCCTTCCCATTCGTCACAAGCAGGCTGCTGATGCGGCGATCGCGCATAAGCCGTGCCGCCGTCTGCACATCCGTATCCCGCTCAACCGTAATAAACTTCTCACTCGGAACCATGAACGACTTGATTGGATCCATGCACTGTCCTCCCTTGGCTAATTCAGTCCATCACCCTCCACCCCTGCCGTTTGCTTCCGGCCTATCCGCGCGGAGAGCAGGATTATAGGGATTGATTGGATCAAGCGGATTGTGGGGACCATAGGCAGTCTCGGTAATCTAGTGTGGACAAGTCTACTGCAAAATCGTGGACGTATCCATCACTCTGTATGAGGATGTGGGAGGCTTGTGTGAGGAGAGGGCGATTCAGAGGCAGTCTAACTGGTTTATTTGGTCTATCTTGTTTTATCTCGTTTATTTCGTTCTCTGAACCAGACAAACCAAAGAAACCAAACAAACCAGATGAACAACGAACCAGATCCCCGCCACGCGCCGCGAAAATGGTTCCTGTGTGCATTTTCTTTTTCTCACAATCGAGCGGGGATGGACTGCACCACGGTCGTCGCTGAATATCTGGAAGTGATTGGCATTCGAACTTGAAATGTCCATAGGAGGAATGGCATGGCAAATCTCATTCAGCAACCAACCATCAATCAGGAGGTGGTCATGTACGATCTGAAGAATCTTAGCAAGATGAAGAATCTAGAGGCTAATGCGCCCGAGGCGATGAAAGCGTTTGTGGCCTTCGACAAGGCAGCCTTGGCTGAGGGAGCTATTCCTGGAAGTATAAGGAGCTGATGGCACTCGCTGTCGCGTTTACGACACAGTGCCCGTATTGCATCGAGCTCCACTCGAACAAGGCGCGAGAGATAGGCGCGTCGGATCCGGAGATCGCCGAAGCCGTTCTCATCGCTGCGGCGTTGCGCGCGGGTGCGGCGATCACCCACGGCACACACGCCATGAAGGGAGCCTGAACGACATTCTCGACTGACACTGAGAAACCGGGACCTTCTACTTATTCAGGTCGGCTTGGTCCATCGCTGTGTGAGGTGAGGGAAGGGCGATTCAGAGGCAGTCTATCTTGGTGCCGCGGGTCTGTTCGTCTCTCTCGTTCGTCGAACCAAACAAACGGGGCAGACCAACGAAACCAAATGGGCCAGATCCCCGCCACG
>ERZ1370068.426-contig-10385_pt1 | contig 26649 bp, 45 predicted proteins | sample MGYA00561227_ERZ1370068 | MGnify/ENA primary metagenome ERZ1370068 (study PRJEB38410, sample SAMEA6850437) | metagenome | study: Metagenomic assessment of the ecological functions of the soil: analysis of the soil microbiota associated with the...
GTTGTACTTCGTTCCGGTTACGTATTGCTGGGCCTATACCGCAGCGAAACACGGCGTCATCGGATTGACGCGCGCGAACTCGTGCTGGCCAAAAATTAGAACTGCAAGGAGAGTTGGCAGTTATCTCAATCGGCATGGTCTCACCACGCGTTGTCCGCTACGTTTTTGCGGCGATCAATGGCGCCCATTGCGAACCGCCGGGCAAATGGGGAGGCTCATGGAGTGGGCACGTATCCTGGCCTACATCAGCGGGACCGTGGACCAGGAGCTGCTGCTGCGGAATGAATATCTCGCCGCTGAGAACCAGATTCTGAGGGGCCAATTGAAGGGTCGGCCAAAGCTCTCCGGACGCCGAGCGAGCGAAGCTCGGCGAGATTGGTCGTCGACTGGGCCGCAAGGCACTCGGCGACGTAGCGACTGCCGCTCTGCCAGATACCATTCTGGGATGGTACCGAAGGCTCGTCGCGCGCAAGTTCGATGGCTCGAAGCATCGAAGCCCAGGCCGACCCCGGGTCGACAGGGCAATTGAGGAACTGATTGTCCTCATGGCCGAAGAGAACCGCTCCTGGGGCTATGACCGGATTGTGGGGGCGCTGGCCAATCTGGGATTTGAGGTCTCCGACCAAACGGTGGGAAATGTTCTGCGACGCCACGGTGTGTCGCCCGCGCCGGAGCGCAAGCGCACGACCACATGGCAGGCCTTCATTCGGACCCACCTGGCGCTGTTGGCGGGGACCGACTTTTTCACGGCCGAGGTGCTGACGCTGCGTGGGTTGGCGACCTACTACGTGCTGTTTGTCATCCATCTTGAAAGCCGCCGGGTGGATATCGCCGGGATCACCATTCACCCGGATGAGTTGTGGATGAAGCAAATCGCCCGGAACGTGACCATGGAGGGATGCGGCGTCCTACGGGACTGTTGCTTATCTCCTGCATGATCGAGACACGAAATACACCCAGTCGTTCCGGGCCATCATTGCGTCAGGTGGGGTTGAACCGCTCGCGCTGCCCGCGCGGAGTCCGAACTTGAATGCCTATGCGGAGCGCTGGGTCCGGTCGGTGAAGGAGGAGTGCCTGTCCAAGGTCATCCTTTTGGGCGAGCGCTCCCTGCGGCGGGCGCTGAACGAATTCGTCGAACACTATCATGCCGAGCGCAATCATCAGGGAAAGGGCAATGTCCTCCTGTTCCCTCGTGATACAGACGTTCACCGCAAGGGCCTCGTGCAATGCCGCGAGCGATTGGGTGGCCTCCTGCGCTATTATCATCAAGAGGCGGCGTGATCGCACGCCCAAGGTTCGGCCCAAGAACTCTGATTCCGCGAACCGGCGCGCTGCGACTGGGAGATGGAGGAAGTCGAGGAAGCCGCTTTGCTACCCGCTGCCCCAACTGTACGCTCCGGCAGAGCTCGATCGCCCGTCCAGTACAGGTTTCTTCCGCCGTTCCAATTTTTGGCCCTACGGGTTGCCGCAGCTAGCCTCCATCAACGTCGCGAGCTGCGCGGTGGATCAAACACGCGTCCCAACTGACAAGCACGGTCGACCGCTGACGGGGTACTGCCGGCTTAGGGCGACAGCCTCAGTGTAAGCAAATAGACGCGCATCTCATCGCCGAGGCTCTTTGGATGCGTCGCTGACAGCCTAACTGGACGGCGACCACCCGGGGCACTGGGCGCGGCGCAAAAGCGGCGGATCGCGTGTGCACCCGACTGGGTGCGACGGGATTACCACTGCCTCTGACTGCGGAGAAACGCGGTGCGGTTGCAGGCAAAGAGGCCAATCGGGCTGTCCCGCCGCGCAAATCGCACCTGTAACCATTTTCGCTTGCATATCCGACGCCACAGCTTTGGGGCGGTAGCATCCGGGCAGCCTGATCTCCGAAATTCAAGTCCCGCAATTATTGCCATAGCGCACCCGCACCGCGCATGGTGAAGCTGACGGAGGAGGTACGGAACGGCCCACCATCCCGCTTGGTGGGCCGTTTGCATTTCAGCGTCGAGGCCCGGGGAACGTGGCGTGCTTCGGCAGTTAAAGCTAGAAATTGCGAGGAAATTGCAGACCACGGCGCGCTACCGTCAAAAGATGTATTGCACCGACAGTCTGCTCTTGCACCTGTAGCAGCACCGGGTACGAACATGCGCCGCCGCCGCCCTTTGGACAACCCTGCGATGCTGGTCTACCTCTTTCGCGACAAAGCAGCACGGATGCGTTTGCCATCTCAACCGGATGTCACGGGCCGCAACATTCCGCCTCTCAGTCCACTCACCGAGATGGATTTTCGTGACGGCGATCGATACCCTCAAGCTCGTCGAGCAACGGGACGATGGGTAATTTCCAGGATCTCCTCGATCGCCTGGAGGTGGACAGTTATTACCTTTCGAGGGTGAGCTGAAGCGCCGTCGACCGTCTCAGAGTGCTGGCCGAGTCTATAGTGCGCAGTCCCATTTTCGAGTCGGCCTCGGTCGCGCCATGGTGACGACCGCTTGATGCCTCACCACTAATGACGGCCGCGCACCTCACTCCGCTGTCAGTGTCAGTATCGCGAAGAACATGGCGATTGCGCCAAATCCGACCGCCGCGAACAACGCGAGGATCAAGTGGCTCCTCTAGCAGCGCGGCGGCGGTTCATGAAGTACGACAACGTTAAACATCACGCCACCCACTGAGATGGCACATGGGGCCAAGCTTCCTTCCACTGGGCAGTTAGGCCTAACTCGTTTCGCGGCCATGCGGGTAGAGCCAGAACACACCGGCGCACATAGGCGGCCCATCCAGCAAGTCTGAGGATCGCCAGAACGTATTCGGGCACCGTAATCGCGTGCTTCGCTTCGGTCCCCGCAGATGGGCGAGCTTTTGTAGCAGGCGCTGGCTTCTTCGCCCGGCTGCCGCAAATGACGGCATCAGTCCCAAAGCGCCCAAAGGGACCAGTGCGCTCCACGCCACGAGCAAGAGCACCCACGTCCACTCTGGCCACTATCGGCTCAGCGTCACGTCCTGAGTGGATAATCGGGTCTCATCGCTGCACACCTCGTTTCGCAGGTTGTTGGTCAGGCGATTACTGCGAAAAACGGGCTCCCATGCGGCTCGGGAGCCCGTCTCACTGGAAGGGGCTGAAACCGTCGGTTGGCGGGATGGTGACAGCCTCTCGCCCCGCGACGCAGCAAAGTCCATGCTCGACATCGAAGCAACTGTCTGCGGGCTGCATTGTTCGGTCTCTGACAACCGGCACGAGCTGATTGCGGCTGTTGAGAAGCAGTTGCAGACGATCGCCATTGAGCCTCGGTGGTACGGATCGGGTGCCTGTCGAGTCGTTGGTGTGCGCTTTTCCAGATTCTTGCAGTGTGGACGCGGTGTCGTGGAGCGATAAGCCTGAGCCTACGCGGCGATATGGCAGGAAGCGACGCTGGGCGGATCTTCACATTTCAACGCCTCTTGCATCTCTGTGCGCGGAACGTGATCTCTGCCAACCGCGTCGCAGCCCGACATGCGTGGGAGAGAGATGCTAATTCATCCGTCACGATCACTCGGGAGTGAATTTACGATGGACTACAAATCGTGTATCGGGCAGAGGCAGAGGAATTGGTGCCGGCCTCGCTAAGTCTACCATTGGTTGGGGTGCTGCAACGATCTGCCCTATCATGGATTGGGTCATGCGGCGGTGCCGTAACTCTTCTCGGCAACATCGACGCGTGGCTATCGCTTGCCGATTGGGCCAGCTGGCTTTATTGTGCATTGGAATGGGTGGCTTCGTTCGTTTTGGCGAGCGGCGTTAGCTTTACTCGGTATCGAGCCAGAAGCTCCGCCTCCGCTTTCGGATCTCACTGGGAGCGTTTTTCTGATTGCGACAGCGCTCTGGATCACGCATCGAGGCAGTTCGAACCGGCGTACAATTCGGCCATTAAACTTAGCGGCGTTCCTTCGTAGCACCGCACCAGCATCGTTCGGCTGCGCGTTGGCCGGCTATTGCTGCGATCGACATCGTGCTAGCGACCCCGCGTCCTCGTTTCTCATGGAATGCGGCCCGGAAACTCAACCGTACCTTACCGGGCATTAGCCTGTGGGCATATCTTGTTTGGTTGCTGTATTGCACTGGCTCACCAACGGCGGCATTCAGGCACTGCGACCGCGCTGGAAGCAATCTTTCTGCTAATGCTAGCGGGCATACATACAGAAGTAGAAGCGTGGACGGATACCGTGGCGCTGGAGCTAGTAATTCTGGAGGTCCAGCGGCTTCATCACACTCTGGCTCGCCGCTGCCCAATCGCTTCCACGTACGAATGTGGTTCATGCTTTTCGGCGTCATGCCACTGTTGGCGTTGAACGAGATTTCCACGCTTGCCATCAGCATCGAGGCGCCGCCAGCATAGAAAACGGGCTCCTAGAGGGCACCAGGAGCCCGCACCGAGGCGAGAGATCATGTTGTGGCGGGGTAATGACATGTCTCAGCCGCGCACAGTAAAGCGGATGCTTAACCACAAAGCAATCGTCCGTCGTCAAACTGTTTCGCAGGTGCGTAACGGCTAAGTGCCCAACGTGCAGAGTTGTATAGAGACCAGATATCACAGCCGCACACCCCCACTGATCCTCAGCCTGAGCTCGCCGGCCGCGGTGCCGAGCGCGATACCGCTGCTCTTCATCATCGAATCGGCACTGCACGCCCCGACGCCTGAGTTCCTGCTCAAATAATTTGGCGACGAGATCGAGACATGCACAATACCTCGTGCAATACTTAACCAAAATTGCGTTTTCCGGCGGCTTCCGGATCGATCGGATTTTACTGGCGCTCGGCGCTGTATTCCAACCAAAGCATCCAAATCTTCGCCGAAACAGCTGCGCATACTTCTCTTCTCTCGGTCCACGTAGGCTAGAATTCGTGCATGTCGAAGCGCACGCCCTCTGGATAGTACGTTGAAGCTATACTACTCCCTCACCTCGGGCTTTTCTTAAAGTCTGGATATCGTTTGATGTGCGGTCCGACCCTGGATGGCCACGCGGCCTCCGCCCCTCCATACGCCTGAATGAGGGTGTCATCTGGGTCGAACAAGTGTCCAGCCTGCGGCAGCATCGTCGAGGCCCATCTCGTTTGGCCAACATCGCAACATAACATGCCGGCTCTTGGCAAGCCACTACCGGTTCTCACGGCACATCAAGATCGGCAAGGTTTGGCCCAACTGAAACATTCTGATGACTCAGAATACGTCAACGGTCGGAAGCGCGGCGCCACCTGGTGGCGGAGCTTTTTGCAAGCTTCCTCCAGCACCCTCGCCGATGTCATCGGTATTGCTAAGCTCCTCGCACCGATCTTGGACTGTGTCGGGGAGCGGTATGCGCTGCGTCGGTCTTCTCGGACTAACTCTCATCATTTGCTTCTCGGATGGGGCCATTGGCCCGGCCAACAAGCGCCGAGGGGCAAGACCGGATCGCGGATCACCGCTTGCGGCGGACACCCCCATGACGACCACGAACGGCGCCACGTTCACGGCGCCAGTGGGCTGGAGCGTCACAGCGGGCACGAACAGGGTTCAGCTCGCTCCGCCGGAGGCGGACCTCGCGGCTGGTGCTGGTCGACGTGCAGGCGCCGGACGCCGCCGCTGCGGTTGCCGCGGGTTGGGCGAGCTACCGTCCCGACGCCAACCGGCCGCTCAGGCTCGTGACGCCGCAAGTACCTTACAATGGCTGGGTCGAGCGGCACGTCTTCAACTACGAGACGTCCCCGAATGAAAAGGCGGTCGTCTACACATTAGCCTGGCAGGGCGGGACCGGATTGGACCGTCACGATCGTGGAGGCGAGCCGCTCGACCTTTCAGAAGCGCAACGCCGGCTTTTCGCTGATAGTCGGAAGCTTGCGAGCCAAGGGCTACCAACGCGAGATGTTCAGCGGCAGGAAGGCCCACCCGCTGGACGCCGACCGGATCGCCCTAGCTACGAGCTTCGTCCGCGACGTCATGCAACAGTTCGGCATTCCCGGCGTTGGGCTCGGCCTCATCGACGGCGGCAAGGTGGTCTTTGAGGGCGGCCTGGGCGTGAAGACCCTCGGCATGCCGGACCCGGTTGACGCCGACACGCTGTTCCTGGCCGCCTCGAATACCAAGGCGATGACGACGCTTCTGCTGGCCGAAGCTGGTCGACGAGCACAAACTGCGCTGGGACCAGCCCGTCACGGAGATCTACCCGAAGTTTCCGGCTGGGCAGACGCCGATATGCCGCTGCAGGTGCTGGTGAAGCACCTGTTGTGCGCCTGTACCGGCCTTCCCGCGCCAGGACTTCGAGTGGCTCTTCAACTACGGGGCGGTCACACCACTGTCGTCGCTGGCATCGCTCGGCGCCATGCAGCCCACCACCCGCTTTGGCGAGGCCTACCAGTACAGCAACGTCATGGCGCAGCTGCAGGTTGCGTCGCTGCGTCCGTGGTCAATCCCGGGAGGAGCTCGGGGCGGCCTACGATGCGGCCATGCGATCGAGAAGGTGTTCGAACCGCTCGCGCATGTCGCGCACGACTTTCAACTTCGCGAAAGCCATGAGCGGCAATTTCGCCAGCCCGCATGGCGACGACGTGGACGGCAAGACCATGTTCGCCGGCATGGACATCAACTATTCAATTGTGCCGGTGCGGCCGCGCCGGCGGCATGTGGACCAGCGCCCGCGACCTAGCAAACTACCTGCAGATGGAACTGGCGCTCGGCGTGCTCGTGGATGGAACCCACCTGGTCTCCCAGAGAGAGCTTGCTGGAGCGGCGCAAAAGTCAGATTCAAATGGGCGAGGACACGGCCTACGGAATGGGTCTTGTCATTGATACAGGCCAATGGCATCCAGGTCGTGCGTCATGGCGGCAGCCTGTTCGGCTACAAGAGCGACATGGTGTTCCTGCCCGACCACGGCGTCGGCGCCGTGATCCTCACGACTCGGACACGGGCGGATACCTGACCGGCCTCTTGCGGCGTCGACTCCTCGAGGTGTTGTTCGACGGCAAGCCCACAGCGGTCGAGCAGGCCAAGGTGGCGTTGGCGCAGCGAGCCGCCAACATCGCCAGAACCGCGAGCGCCTGATCGTTCCGGCGGATGCCGCAGTCGTCCAGTATGCTCGCCGCGCGCTACGTTTCTCCCACTCTCGGCGAGCTGCAGGTTCGTGCCCACGACGGCGCGAGGGTGTTCGACTTTGGAACCTGGCGAAGCGCGGTGGCCTCTCGCAGGAATGATGATGGAACCACATCCCTGATATCGATCAGCACCCCACAGTTGGCGGCTTCAACTTCGTCGTGGGCGAGAGGGATGGAAGAGGGCCTTGATCATCCGCGAGGCCCAGCACGAGCATGCGTTTGTCGAGGAGGCGTCTCCTCAATGAGCCGTGGATGCAAGAAATGAGATGGCATTACGGGACGGCACACCAAGGCGGGCGTGTCAGCTTAGACTGGGATAGGCTGCCTGCTCAGTCTGTACTGACCCGACAGTGGTGAGTGATGTCGCCACGAGAGGGCGGAGAACCAAGGCGCCGCGCAAATGTGAAGTTGCCGTGCCACAAGGTATGGAGATGATCGTCACGCTCGAACGCGCCTCGAATAGGCTCCCGGACGGCTTCGACGAATTGAAGGCTGATGCCGAAGCCGATGGTCACCGCCACCTGACCCGCTTGGCCGCCGAGTTCGAAAAAGACCCCAGCAATGTTCCACGCAATCTTTGCGGGCTACATTGAGAGCAATCTTGCGGGGATCGGCGCCATTACCGACCAGCCCGCTTTGACGTCACAACCGGTATGGCGGATGCGTAGGCTTTACGTGCATCGTAAATGCAGACAGCTCGGCGTGGCACGCGCCATTGTCCTGGCATTGTTGCAGAAGTAGCCGGGTCCGTTCCCACCGTTACGGTACATGCAGGCAATGACAGCGCCGCTCAGTTTTGGGAAGCAATTGGATTTCGCCGAGCTATGGGCAGGGCCTGGTCCCACGAAACAACGACATCTGGCGCAACTGCCCGCAGGTGAGGTCCGGTTCTGGCACAAGGCGGCCGTCCTCGGTGTTTCAGCGGAATGTGTCTGTTGCCAGAGGTCTTACTGACGCAGTCGGTACGCCGCCCGGCCAGATCGCTCTTCCTCATGCAGACATAGATGCGGCCGAGATCGCCCCATTTGCATCCCAACGTCGATGTCGCTGTCGTCAACGGCGACCGGGAAGTGGAAGAAGTGTAAACTTTCTGCAACGCCGCCGATCCTTGGAAAAAGCTGGCGGCCAGCCGCGCACGCGTGTTAGCTGCTCACGACGCCATTGCACAAGGGACGCAATCATGGCCTCGAAGATCACGAATGATCCACGTATCGATCCGCGCCTCAAAAAATTTTCGGGGCGATCCCTGAAGAGTGCACGGCCCGGCGATGTCGCGAGCCGCGAGCAGCTGCTTGCCGAAGAGCAAACGGATGCCGCCAAGGCGCGCATTGCGATGTTCGAAGCGATGTCTGCGATGTGCGATAACGAACAGATCGCGCCATCCAAGGGCTTGAAGATCACAACCGAGACCTTTCGATCCGAACCCGACGGCAACATCATCAAGATCCAGTACATCCGCCCGGACACCACCGAGCGCCTGCCGTGCGTCTACTACATCCACGGCGGGGGTATGCAGTTCTTCTCCTGCTTCGACGGTATGTACAAAGCGTGGGGTCGCGTGATCGCGGCCCAGGGCGTCGCCGTCCTGATGGTCGACTTCCGCAACGCCATTCGCCCGTCCTCCGCGCCAGAAGTAGCCCCGTTCCCAGCCGGGCTGAACGACTGCGTCTCGGGCGTCAGATGGGTCGCCGCACACGCCGATCGCCTAAATATCGACCCACAACGCATCATCGTTGCAGGCGAAAGCGGCGGCGGTAACTTGACGCTCGCGACCGGATTGAAGCTGAAGCGCAATGGCGACATCGGCGTGATCAAGGGGCTCTACGCGCTCTGTCCCTACATTGCCGGCGAGTGGCCGCTGCCGCAGAACCCGTCGTCAACGGAAAACAACGGCATCCTGCTCGATCTGCACAACAACCGCGGGGCGATGGCCTACGGCATCGAGGCATTTCTGCGCGAAGAACCCTCTGGCTTGGCCGAGCTTCGCGACCGACGCCGACGTGAAGGGCCTGCCGCCAACAGTGATCCACGTGAACGAATGCGATCCGCTACGCGACGAGGGCATCAACTTCTATCGCCTGCTGATCAAGAACGGCATCCCCGCGCGCTGCCGCCAAGCCATGGGCACCACGCACGGCACTCGAGATCTTCGCGATCGCTTGCCCGGACATCAGCTACGACACGGCGCGCGACATAGCAGCGTTCTGCAGAAGTGGCCTACGGCCACCGTTAACGAGCTAAAGCCATATGTCAGATTTCCGTCGGAAAGTTGTTGGTTCGTAGTTAGGCGCCGCTGGCTTCGAGCTAACTCAGTAGTTCGCAATTCCTGTGCTGTGAGGGGCCCAGCGACGTCTACGTCAAATGCATCAACTGGTCTCCGACGGCTGTGGCGCTGATCGCATGGCACCTCCGCAAGGATTAAGTCAGATGCTCAAGAAGCGCGAGGAGACTTGCCCGGGTGCTTGAGCGGCTGCCATCGCCCGGCCCGCCCGGGGCATTGCGCGCGAGCTGCGTAAGCAGGTGGCTATTCTGGAAGCGCAGGCCCGAACGTAGTGACGACGTGATCAGTACCCATTCGTTGCTGCAATTGCTCAGGACTGAAATTGGCACAAAGCGTAACTGCTCCGGTCCATCACTGTCATGCCTGAATCGGGGGAACAGCGGACACGGATCTGAGGCGGCAAGAGCTGGGTCTGGAGGACTGCCCTTGACCCTTAAGAGAAGTCGCCACTTCGTGGTGAGGGCGCCAGGCAGTGTGACTTTCGTGGTCTGATAGGCGCGCATTGAGCGGGCCTGCGGTCTGCGCTCCGACATGTTGAGACGAGGTGCTTCGCGTCGCAGCGCCACGCCACAGCCGCCATGCGCGACGACACGCCGCTCGCGTTCGATCACGTCCCAGCCGCTGAATGCAAAAGCTCACAGTCGATCTCGAGGGGCGGCAATCAGTTCAATGGCCGCTGCTTGAGGGTTGTCGCGCCGCAAAATAGGCGAGATCGAGGATCTCCGCGTCGGTGATCGGCTGCAGCACGTCACCCATCGACGCGTCGTAGCCGGGACGCACGTTGGCTTTGTATTCGCGCATGGTCTTGGCGAGAAAATCTGGACCCGATGCCCGCTACGCGAACCGAGCAAGGCTCGCCCGAGAGCATCAACGCTGTCCTGATTGGCGCTCGCAGCGGATGGCCGCAATAGTTGGACATCGGGAGCTGTCTCCCGCGTTGAGACGCGGAGTGCCTTGGCCGACGTGTCGCACGTCAAGATGCAGGTCCCCTTGCCCGAGACCGCTGAAGAACTGTGCGCCGTGGCTCAGGACGTGAAGGCGGACGGTCGTGACGTCCTGCTCGGGGCCCAGGCGACGGAGCGCGAGATCAAACGGCTCAGTGCGAGCGGGGAGTTGGCGAAGTATCGCATGTTGCACTTCGCGACCCACGGCGTGCTTGCCGGTCAGCTCGACGGAGCGCACGAGCCGGGACTGATCCTGACGCCACCCGACAAGGCAACCGAGGAGGATGACGGCTACCTGTCAGCTTCCGAGATAGCCGCCCTAAAACTCGAGCGCGGACTGGGTGATCCTGTCGGCCTGCAATACAGCAGCAGGTGCGGCAACGAGCGCCGAGGCGTTATCGGGCCTGGCGCGGGCCTTTATCTACGCACAGGCGCGAGCCCTATTGGTGTCCCACTGGGAGGTTTATTCCGACGCCACCGTCAAGTTGATCACGGCCTCCGTTCGCGAGATGGCCCGCGACCCGAAGGTCGGCCGTGCCGAGGCCCTGCGCCGCTCGATGCTGGCGCTCATCGACAAGGGCGAACCGCACGAGGTGCATCCGGCCTACTGGGCCCCGTTCGTTGTCGCAGGTGAAGGAGGCACCGATGCAGCGTTGGCGACGGCTGCTACGACAGTCACGAACATGAAAAAGGTGCCGACCGCTGCAAAAATTGGAAGCCCGCGCCGCGTTCCACAGGAAGATTGGCGAGTTGAGATCCTTAGGTGACGGCCTTCGGCATCTGGGATATCCGGCGTCAGTTTCCGCGTTCTGTCCCCCATCACGCCGATTTGGTCGTAGCGTCGTGGTGCCCCTTAATGTCAAAGGTTGGCAAGCTCGGTGGGTCGCCAGTATTGCGTTGGGGCATGAGTTCTTGGGTCCATCGGCGGAGCACGGTTGGTTTGCTCGAGCACTCCATGCTGTGCTTTGTGCCCATGGAGCGAGCGCCCCCGGGTAAGTTTGCCTTTGCCCGGGACATTGACCACCATGCCGGGCCAAATGCCGATCGCGATGGTGGCGACGATGAGCTTGATCATGGTGTTAGCGATGCCGGCTGTCTGCCGGGAAAGCTGCACGAGTGATCGCCGGCTACAACTCGTCCTCAACGAAGGAAGTCAAGTCCCTGAACAGGATAGGGGATTAAGACCGGTGAGGACACTGTCTGATAATTCCCTGATTTTATTTGTAGGCATTTTGTCAGTTTTTGGCTGACCGTTGCCTGGGAGCTACATCATTCCGCGGTACACAGGGGTATCGTGAAATCCGCGTGTAGGCCTCCCGCCGGCACGCGGTCTTTGACCGGTGCGGTCCATAGCCAACGTTGCGATTCTACCCTCGTGCGCAGGTTGCTGGTGCGGGGTCACGCTGGGTCTTTGTCTCTTTTGGACTGCCTCCCAAGGGCAGAGGGGCTGTTGCCGTCAGCCCCTCTGTTTTTCGAGTGCGAGATGAGTGGTGGTGTGGGGTGTACCAATGCGATTCAATAGCGAACTGAGGATCCAGGAAGCCTGGCGCATTGTCGCGTCGGGGCTGGAACAGTGGGAGCAGACCGGCTCGATCGAGCCCGAGCACCTGGCAACGGTGCGCACGGTGCAGATCGACATGGCTCAGCACCTCGCCAGGTTCGAGGACGGGCCGGCCGTCCTGTTCACGGCATGGAGTAAGCGCCGCCAGCTGCGCCATATCGAGCAGATGGCGAGCGACCTGATCTGCTTGAGCGAGCAACGCGCAAGTCGTTGCGCTGGTGATTCGTGAGTGGTGTGTGGACCGACAATGCTTACCGAATTTCAGCTGCGGGTGCTGATCACCTTCGTCATCGTCGCCCTCGTTGTTGTTTGTCTGATGCTTCCTGCCTCTGCTGTTTGTGTGATGCTTCCTGCCTCCTGAGAGCGCGGTCATCAGTGCTTGGTCGCACCCGATGAAGATCGTGCCCCAGCGTCTCGCCTTCATTCGCCCGTGCGTCCCTTCGACCGCCGTGCGCCATCCCAAGGCGCCGACTGGATTCATGAGCCCAAATGGGACGGCTTCCGATTCAGATCATCAAGGACGTGCAGGCGTGCGCCTGTATTCCAAGAGCGGCGCCGAATACACGGATCGGTTGCCGGGGATGGTCGCGGCCTTCGCCTCCATGCCAACGGAATCGGCGATCCTCGATGGTGAGCTGGTCTTGATTGACCCGGTGGGCGCAGCTCACTTCTATCGCCTCATGAGGGAGATGCGCACGCGCGGGCCCGACGAGACGCAATTGAAGTTTCTGGCGATCGATCTCTTGTACCAAGACGGCGTCGATTTGCGAGGCCTCCCGCTAAGCGAGCGCGAAGCGGAATTTGAACCGGCTCTGCCGTAAATCGAAAGTGCCCTTCCTTCGCCAGGTCGAAACGTTCCCGGACGGCGATGTCCTGCTCGACTGGTGCAACAACTTCGGGTTCGAGGGCGTTGTCAGTAAGCGGCTGAGCTCGCGCTATGCCAGCGGCCCGAGCCGCAACTGGGTCAAGGTGAAGTGCCCCGGTTGCAAGCGCGACAACGCGGAGCGGTTTCGCATGTTCGAAGGCCAGAGCAAGCCGCAGCCGAGCGAGCGGGAGCGTGCGCTCAGAAGAAACGCGAGGAGCTCTCCCGCGTTCGGGAGCTGCAGGCCCGCTAAGCCAGGCGCTCGCGAGCCCGGAAGCACCAGGCCATTCTGGAGCAGGAAATCGCTGAATTGGAGCAGGCCTGATCCGGCGCACCAGCTGGTGCGCCAGGCCGTCAATCACATCGTCGGCCTCCGGCATCCGTGCCAGGCTCACCAGGTTTGGCCCCACATGCTGCGGCACGGCTGCGGCCACGCGCTGGCCGACAAGGACGTCGATTTCCGCGTGCTGCAGGACTATCTCGGGCACCGGGATCCGGCCATGACCACTCGTTGCACACGCGTCGCGGACAAGGCGGTTTGAGGGTATCTGGTCGTGAAGCCCGTGGTGCCGTGCGCGAGGGCCGCGCCGGACGTTTCTGGGTCCGTCGCTCCCGATCGTTTGAACTGACGTCCTCGAGTGCAGTTCCCGGCGACTGCGGAGCTTTGTTCTTGCCGTCGTCAATCGGGAAGGCAGATGCGATCAACATGACAGCTGATGCGCCGCCTGCACGCAAACGCACTATCACGAGTTGCCGCCTGCGTTTTTGGTGTTAGCAGCGCACGTTCCGTCCATACCCAGATTAGTTCGGCGCCGCCGCGATCGTCTCGAATAATCTGTCCGCTTTCGCAAACGTGATAAACTGCAGCGCAGGTCCCAAGCTCCGCGCACCTGCGCGATTAGTAGAGAGAACTTCCCGGCAAACGCCACGCAAAGGCGCAGAGAGCACTGGAAACGCCGACTGAGGTTGCTGAGAACGCGAAAGCCCCCAGCGCTTGGCCGGTGCCTTCAGGTCAGCGTGGTGCTGAGGTCAATCTGTCGCTAAAGGCGTACCTCTGGCGCGACTGTGCACAAAGGCCCGGGATTCCCTGGGTTTCTGGCGTGCGGTCATGAGTCAGGAATTGGCACTGATCGCCCTTTCGCCGCGCTGCGGCGATTCAGTACCGCTTATTGGGGTCGCTTCTGCCGTGTCCGCCAATCGCTCTGGGACGAGTAAAGATGACCCCAAGGAGAAGTTAACAGTCCTTACATGTGAACTGCGTTGACAGCGTACCCTGTCAACCTCGCCGCTGACGCCATCCACGTGACATCCATCAAAATGTCTGAAGATTCACGCGAGAACCAGGGCACTGTTGTGCGCTACCGCTCTGCCTCGCAGCCTCAAACGTTGTGAGCCACACCGTCTGCGGTTCTTCATCACCATCATTTATCGCTTGTGCGGTAGCATCGCTGTAGCTGGGAGCCATCCAATGAAATGTTGAGATACTTCGCCAACGCCACCAGTTCCGAAATGACCTCCGGCGATGAACAAAGGGGCTGTCGGCCGTGGGCATACCATCATCCAAGAACAGCGGCTCCGCGAACGGGATCGGTGGAGAAATAGAGGGGACGCCCGAGCAGCAGCAAGGGCAACATCTTGGCTTGCGGCGCCAAAGGTGCTGCGCTCCGTGGCCAAGTTGGTCGAAATTTGACGCGCTGTTGTGGTCGACGCCGTAGCGGCCAAAGGGGCCGACCAGACCGCCGAGGGTCCTAGCATATATCGGCGGGTGTCGGGTCGCTCGTGGGCCTCTTGATAGGGCGGAAGTGTTGCCTGGGCCAGCACCCGGTTGATTGCAGAAAGCTCCTCTCTGCGATTGCGGGTTCGCCGATATAGGCTGCTATTCGCACATGGGATCCAACGGACATAAGCCATGCTCTCCTTTGGGTCCTCCGTTCTGGAACCGCGACCGGACAGCGCGCTTATGAGGAATCATCATGTGGAAGCCACGCCACGCCGCCTTGAAGCTGATGTCATCGGTCATCCCGGCCTTACGGCGGATTATTAACCTGCGCCGATGTCACTCTCGCCAATGGCCAAAGTGCCGTAGGTCACTACGGCTCCCAGACCTCAACCAGAACGTTGCCGTCGTTGGCAAGCCCGGTATTTTGCTATCTGTCAGCTTCCGCCATATTGACGAGCCGTTATTCGATAATCTCGTTGGCGGCGATAAGGAGGGACTGGAGGAATGGTGGAGCCCCAGGGCGCGTGCTGTCCGGAGATTGACGCCAAGCTCGAACAGGCTCGGGGCTTGCACCGGCAAATCACCGGCCTTCTCACCCTGCAGAATGCGAGCGACATAGGCGGCGGAGCGCCTGAACTGATCGGCCGCATTGAACCCATAAGCCATCAAGGCACCTCCGCGCACATAAAAGCGGGAATGGAAAGATGGCAGGTATGCGCTTCTCGTTGGCGAGCGAGATCAGTGCGTTGGCGGTTGACGGTGTTGATCGGGCTGGGACTTGCGACCAAGCCTGGCGAAGCCTGCCGGGCAATCACCTCAACGGCGCTCTCGATCTCCTCAAGCGTGCTGGCAAACGCGGCGTGCGCGACAAGGCCGAGAGCGGGCGCGTTGTCCTGGATCGCCTTCAACAAGGAGTTGAATCCGACAAACTTCGGATCGAGCAGCATGCTTACATTGCGCATACTTGGCGCCGCCTCTTTCAGCAACTGGAGCCACTTGCCTGCAATCTCGGCTCGAACGTGCTGAAGCCGGTGACGTTGGCGCCTGGCCGCGACAGGTTTGGTACATACCCGGCACCAACCGGATTGCTGACGACTACAAAGACGACAGGCAAGTTCGCTGCCCAACGCCCGCGCGGCATCCATGCCCGGGGTCCCGTTGATGACCAGCACCTCGGCGCCGCGATCGACGAGATTTTTGGCCTCGGTCTGCGCCACGGGAAAGCTGCCGCGATACCAAGCAATGTCGATATCAACCTGGCGCCCGTCGACCCACCCCGCCTCACCGAGCGCGCGGCTGAACGCCTCGGCCCGCAGTTTGCCCTCGGCGTCGTTCTCAGCCGTCGCAACCATGAGGCCGACCCGCCTGCGCCGCCCGGCAGCGACGTCTGCGCCAGGGTCGCAGCGGGACTGATGAGCGCTGCCGCGCCGACCAACGATACAATCTGGCGCCGGTTCAGCGGCGTATCCCCTATGGTGCGTGACGGGGCGGCGTCTTATATCGGGCAAGACCTTGATCCCGTCCTCGCGAAGCATTTTACGCGAGTGCTGGAACCGAGGCTATTGCCTCGATCCGGGGGTCAGTCATTCCTCACCGCGAAAGTGAGGATGCGTGAGGTGGCTCGGTGAGCGAGTGGGTCGAGAGGTTCATGCCCGTCTACCACCGATCGCTCGATCGGCTGGCGAGTACGACGGACTCTGTTCTGGAAGTATGTCATTCTCTTCGTTGCGGTCACCAGTTCGTCCCTCATCATCAACGCGCTCGTCGAAATCTGGTTTACGTTCCGCGACCATCGCGCCGTGCTCTTCCGTATTCAGAAAGTACAGGCCGTCTCCGCAGCGTCTAAGATCACCCAGTTCATTAAGGAGATAGAAGGTCAGCTCGGCTGGACCACCCATCTGTCCTGGGAGACGGAGGCGACCGACCAGCGCGAACTCAACGGCCGCAGGCTGCTGCGCCAGGTGCCAGCGATCGCCGAGCTGGCCTTGCTGGACGGCCAGGGGCGAGAACGGCTGCGCATCTCACGCCAGGCCATGGATAAGATCGGCAGCGATTCACAAGGGCTGCTCGAGGGCCGCGACTTCTGGATCGATTACCAATGGGCGAAGGGGCAAAGGGAGCGGATCTTCGAAGTGAATGAGAAAGGCATTGCTGCCAAGCCCGTTGTTGAGTTCGCCTACCACTTTGAGAACTTTTGGATTAAGCGTGACCGGCTCGATCGAGGGCGTGCTCAGGCTGAAGCGAACGCCTTTCATGGTGATCGACTTGGTTTCACCCTCTGCAATGGAGATGGGACCAGCCGGGAACGGGAAGATAACTTCTTGTGTCTCGCAATTCCTCATCCGGCCTGTTCTGAAACGTTGAACCCCTAATCATTTGGCTGTCGCCATCGAGCCGGCTTTCGCCCGGCGCTGGGCAACGCGATGCATCGCGCTCTGCGGCAATCAGCTGCTCGGGAGAATAAATGTGCAGCGCGCCCGCCATCTCAGGGTCCGTGCATTCGACCACCACGCGCGCTTTCCCGCTCAAGGTTGTGAACACGCTGACAACGATGCCAGGCCAGTGTAGCCCGTCGCCTTTTGGACTTGGTCTCCTACCTTCCACATGGCAGCGCCGCGCTCCATATTCCACACGGTAGCGCCAAAATGCGTCAAAAAGGGGCGTTGTCAGAACAGATCCTCGGTGGGAATGCGAGCCTAGACACCAGCGACCAGAGCGGACAACGCCGCGCAGGCCGCGGTGCGTGCCACCAACGATGGACCGCGACGAGCAACGCACGCGAACTTGAGAAAGAGATCGTCGAAACAGACGCTTGCATCACTGGGGTGCAGACCGAGGTCCATAGGATGCTACCAGGCGATCCGGCCCGTGCCGACGCCCGTGCCGGCTCTGGCCTTCGATTACGCGCGCTTTTCACGCGAACGCTATAAAACCAGATGAAGCCGTCGCCGAGGCCGGCAGAGCCGGCGCCTGGGCGGGCACGTTTAAGCCGCCGTGGGTGCAGAAGGGGAGACCTACTGCTGCACGAATGAGTTTCCGCGGCAGTTTTGCCCTTAAAGATCTACTGGTCGCGTACAAAATGCGCCCTGGCTGGCCATGGAGAGCAGTCAGGGCGCCGATCGACCGATGCCATCGTGATTGCCGCCCATCGGGGACCCGCACGGTCGTCTTGCGCGGTTAACCGGCGCTTCCCGGCGAGGGTTCCCCAGTCAGCGCAAAAATACGCCCTGGCTGCACTGGTGGGACAGTCAGGGCTGATCGACCGCGCCGTCGTGAAATTGGCTGCCGCCGTGCAGCCGCGCGAGTCAGATCGCGTGGCTGGACGTTCGTCACCATCGCCGCCGGCGTCCCTGATCGTCGCCGGCGCGACGTCGACAACCTCGGCAAAGCGGTGCTCGGGATCTACTGAACCGTACACCAGGTGATCGAGGACGAATTGCTGACATCCATCGGAAGGTCGATGAACTGAAACGTCTCGAGCGCGCGCTGAGCGCCATGGTCACCCAGTGTCGAGGGGACGACACCTCGGATTGCCCAATCCTTGACGCCTTGGCAACTTAAGCGCCCGCACATGCCGGTCCCTGCCCTCGCGCGTGCGTATTGCGGAACCATTGCACGAGGGTTGCCGGGCATCGGTTCGAGGGACTGTGGCGGTAGGGGCCCTCGCGCGCGTAGTGCTCAGTTCGATGCGCGCCGGCTGAAACGCTCGCGCGCGTAGGTGGTGCATACAATGTGGCACCTGCACAGCCCTAATCCCGCTTTTCCAAGAACGTCTGAGCAAATAGCCAAAGAGCCAAGTAGCTCGTAGCTGCAAGGAGGAGCCAAAACGCGAAGCCGATCAGGTACCCGGCAACCTGACCATACTCTCTGACGAAAAATCTATCGGCCGTGAAGACTATGGGGCCAAAGAGCACAACGGCAACAATCCAAAAGCGAAACAGGAAACGCGGCATGCAGTCCCTTTGTCCCCAATCGCGCCCGAAGGCGACGTTAGGACCTCTACGGACTACAGGTGCAACGCACGAGGCATCTATGCATTGACTGCTCGCAACCGGGGCGCGCCATTGCGCTCTTGCGAAGCACTGGCAAGGGGCGCCCGCACGTGCCGGCCCCTCCCGCGTGCGCGAGCGTACCGCGGGGATGGCATCGATGTGCACCACGCCACGATCGCGAGGCTGGCGGGCTAGGCGTCGGGCATACCCCGGGGCCTGATCGGGACGACTTCGGAGCCTGATTGTGCCGGCTCCAGGCCTCGCGCGCGTGCGCGCGTGTATGAGGACGGAATTCGCCGGGGTTCAATGAAAAAGGCCCCCAAATGGTCCGAGGGCCAGTGCGCATTGGCAACCTCGAAGTTGGGGATCGAGATCAGGGCCTCTGCGTCCTCCAAGCTAGGGCACAGCGGTCCTTGCTACACTGATCTAGGTTAGTACGGCCCGAGCATTGTTCCGTTAACTGCAAATTTGCGGGGTAGACGCGACCGCCCTAAAGGTCGCGCAATCCTCCGGGAGACGCTCGCGGCCCGATGTGGCTCCCAGAGTTGCCGTGTTACGCTCGCGCGCCGAGTGTCCCCGCGCACAGCGGGAGCTCCCTGGAGTATCGACCACCACCGCGTTCGCCTTAGCCACGCCTGATCACCGTTGCTCCTCCACTCCGCTCGGCGAGGCGCTTCTGGCCTTGGGGCCCTTTAGGCCTTACAGCCTCTCGCTGGACTTCTTGGCGTCATACTTGTCCTTCCAAGGCAGCTTGTCAAAAGTTGGCTGGTAGCCCCCGCGCGCGGTAGACCGACCTCTGGCACGTCCATCTCCGGTTGCGCCGTCCGTCACGCGGGCGTCGCTTCCTAGGCCGCCTATGCGCCGCACCCGGTAAATTCCACGCGCCTCCTTCATGCGCGCCTCCCGTGCTGTGGGTTAAGCTTACACGAAGCTTGCGACAGAGGCTTGTCGCAAGCGAATGGCAGCTTCTGGGTATTTTCCGAGGTCTGACCGCGATCGATGCGAATGGGCTTACCTGCTTCTGCAAGGCCGCGCTCAGCCGGCAGAAAAGGGGGCCTCATGAAAGGCTCACTCACGGGGCGCTCAATTCTCATCGTTGAGGATGAGCCCATTATCGTCATGGATATTACGCAAGCCCTTGAAGACTCTGGCGCAGAATTGACTACGACGAACACCCTACGGCACGCCATGCTTCTGGTGGAGCACGACGGACTGTCGGCCGCCATCCTGGATCACGCGCTCGATGACGGTAACAGTTCCCTCCGCTTTACGCGCGTCTCAAGGAACGGGGCATACCCTTCGTGATCTATAGCGGGTTTGGAAGAAGTGGTAAGGTGCCTGCAAGGACGCGCCGCATATCAGCAAACCAGCGTCCCCCGAGGGTGCTCCTTGCGGCGATGGAAGAACTGATTCTGGGGACTCAGAATTCCAACCTGAGACAGTACCCGCGCCTCCTTACACTTTCAGGCTGGTCCACGTTCCCACGTAGTCGCGGCGCCTGCTTCCCTGATCCAGGTTAGTGCGGCCCGAGCGTTGTTCCGTTATCCCCTAATTTGCGGGGTAGACACGACCACTCCCCCAGAGGTCGTGCAATCCCTCCGGGAGACGCTGACAGCCTGGATGCGGCTCCCGGAGTTTGCCAAGTACGCAAGCGCGCGCTCAATTCTGCAATTCCACGACTTCGCAGCAATCCCTCCACCGTGGCTACGAGGTGTTGAGGCGATGCAGACTTGGGCACGTACGCGGCGTTGTCGGCCGCCCCATTATATTGTCTGGGGCTGTACCCACTGTGGAGCACGTACGGGATGTTCTGCTCTTTTAGGCAATCGCAGAGCTGCGAACTCTCGCCGTCGCTCAGCGCATGATCCAAGATGACGGCCGACGGAGCGTCGTCTTCTATGACAATGAACGCCTGGGCAAGTGATCGCACCGTCACTACGCGCACGCCCACATTTGAGAAGGCATCTGCAATGTCTATTGCGATCAGGGCTCGTCCTCGCAAATGAGGATTGAGCAACCAGCCAAGCTGGCGTTGCTCATGGTAGAAATCCTGAGCAGGTTGGCGGCCTCTGAGGCGGTATAGGCGGTGCGGACATGTCAGCCGCTCCAGTCGCGGCATCCTCTTGAGGATCCGGATCCGGCGCGGGGAGGGCCGCCGCCGCGCCGTGCGGGTCAGTATCGGGTGCGATCCAATTTGTCGAACAGTTGGCCAGGGTGTTCCAGGTGCCCGGTTAGACAGGCGTCTCGTAAATGCGCAGGCCGTGCGCTGCAGGGCAACCTGGGCCTCGCCGCGCGCGCAGTCTCTGAGAGACGGAAAGCCTGCGCACATCAGGCACGAGCTCGCCAGAAATCAAATCGGATGCTGCCGACCGGGTCGACCATGGCTTCCCGTCCACCGCCGCCTTATTCAAGGCGTTCATTGTGGCGTGGCGAAACGGGGCCCCAGTGCGGCTGGAGGACATCGCCAAACGGTCGAGGAGGGACCTTGTTGAAGCCTTGAATGTGGCGTGAGGCGCCCCGGGCGGCAACTTCATCTAACAGAACACCGCAGCCCATGCGCCGCGTCGGCGGTGAATCGCTTCAGGATGCCGGCCATGACGACGGCGCGGCATGCACTGACGTCGGCGTAATGCAAAACGGCCAATGGAGGAAATCGTGTGACGGGACGGTGGAGCGTGGTGGCTGGCGCTATGGGGATTTTGAGCGCCGCAGACGCTGTCGTCGATGCTGGTTGATGAGCGGGAGGGCAGCGCCCGGTCGAGCCGGGGACTGACGGTTAGCGGATGGCCATCGCGGCTGGGCATACAACGGTGAAGACTGCTGACGAACCGCCACGTCTTTTTGACCGATCCCGGCGAAGCCATCGGCGTGGCCGACGGCAACCAGCAGGCAAGAACGAGCGACTTTGCAGCGAGGGGTGTCAACAGTCATCATGAGCTGTCGAACTCCATCGCGAGCGCCAGGGTCGCCGGCTGAGTGCGAGGTGGTTGTCTCCGGCGCTTGAAATCGTTCCAGAGATGATGATCATGCGCCCGCCGCAGCACGGCAGCGATGAGTGCACCAGATCATCGGTACTGGTGACGCTGGCCTACCGTCCGCGGCCGCCATCTTCAACAGCTCGCGCGCCCGCGCAATGTTCTCGGCGCGCGCACCATTGGCGAATAGACCGTAGTGACGGTGAATGCGGTGGAAGGCTTCGGCAGCACGTGCATCAGAAATCCCAGGGCGGATGAACTCCGCCGACCGCCAGCGTCATCGTCTTGTAGCGATCCGCCCTTCGAGGCGATAATCCTTCCATTTGAACGTCACGCCAGTGTCGTCCCACGCCACACCAGGCTGACGATCTGACATGGCACGCGGTGCGTGTGGCGCGACAGGTAGGCCAGCACGGGTTCCGTCCGGCTGGTTAGACGCTGGCATAAGTCACCCAGTCGATCTGGCGCAGCCTCGACACCTGCGGCCGCGTAGAACGCCCTGAAGTCGGCGAGCGCTGCAATGACCGCTGGCGAACCGTGCAGATGGTCAGCCTTAAAGGCGATCGCATCTCTCCAAGAACAGCCGCCGATAGAGACGCGACAGAACCCGCACCGGTAGTGCGAAACCCGGCTTGCACGACACACCCATCGTGTCCTGTCACGATATGCCGCCGCTGGCAAAATCATGTGCACGTGATGGTGCGTCATCGCCGAACTCTTCAGGTGCAGAACTGACGCATGCCGATGTGGGCCCCGAGATGCTTGGGATCGGCGGCGATCGTCAGCGTCGTCCTGGCAGGACGCCCGAACAGGGACGTCGTGATCACCTCCTGCTCCGATACGGGTCATGGCGACCAGCCGCACCGTGAAGACCATGGGTAGCCAGGTACGCCTGGGGCAGCTCGGCCTCGCGCTCGGCCAACTACCCCGGCAGCGGAGCCTGGCACTTGGGCGCCTGGCGGTTGCGGCAGGAATTGTAGCTAATAACGGTGTGCCTACATCCTCGCAGCGCGAGGACGTGGCCACTGGAGCTGTTTCGTCCGGCAGGCCTTGATTGCCGAGACGCGCCTCAGTATTGGGCCGAGGCCGATACGCCCCGGCTGGCTGCGCACCACGCGGCTCCAGCTGGGCGAAAATATGTCGGCCACCTCCATGGGCTCTCCTGTCTCACACGATTTGCCATGGCTCGCGCCCTGTAACCGCCAGATGGGTGAACCCTATCCGGGTTACTGAACCCTTTCGATCCTTCGCCCCTATCGGTAGCGATTTCTCGTCCTTGAGGCACCACCTTCCATCCGAGATGGAAGGACGGCGCCGATCCGCACTTCTGAGGATAAAGCAGACCACGGGAACGATGGGGATCAGCCACTGGCCTGCGTTCTGTAGGGTGACCCTGATCGGACCTCGCGCTGCTTTAGTTTAGGTATAGGCCTTACAGGACGGCACGGCGCGCAGCATCTTCGGGCAACTTGTTTGCCTTCGCCCCTCGCGGCTGAAGGCACTTTAGGAAAGGTTGGTGGCATGATCAAAGCCCGTGCGGTGCCCGTGCCGTCCGACAGCGTACTGGCGCCGCTTTATGTGGGCGCGGACCTGCTGGATGCGTTCGCGATTCACCTGCCGGCGGGGGCGAGCGACGATCTCGAAGTGCTGGCGCGCGCCCTGTTTGAGCGGCAGGCGTGGTGGATCTCGCGCGCTGACCTGGGTGCGCGATGCGGTGATGGCGACGGTCGGCGTCAAATCGTCTCGCGCGATCGGTGCTGCCGCGGCGGCGCGGGGGTCGGTGATCGGCTACTTTCCGCTGCTGTCGAAGAGTGCGGGGAGTTGGTGGTGGGCGAGGACGACCGGCATCTCGACTTCCGAGTCGCGAACCTGCTGCGCACGGGCGCGGCGGGTGGACGCGAGCTAGTCGTGGTGACAGTGGTGCATTGCCATAACCGGCTGGGGCGGACGTACCTCGCGGTGATCGCGCCATTCCACCGCACGATCCTGCGGGCGAATTTGGAACGGGCGGTAAGAGTGATGGAGGGCTAGATCGGTTCGACGGGGATGCCGAGGATTGGCGCAACCTCCGGCGTTTTCGAGGAGGCCATGGCACGAACCGCCTGCGGCCTGTGCAGAGACATCTTTACATATCTTTACACGCCGGACAAACCCCGCTAACGGAGCATCGGCGAAACTGCGTTCCGCAAAGAAGAAGGTGCCCCTCGGTGGCGCGGCAAGGCCGTCGGGGACAGGAAAAGATCATTCCCATGCGTACCGCTAGCACGACGTATCTTCTGCTTGAGGGATTCTCGCCGCATTCAGCTTGATGTTGAGCGGGATCGTCATCTTAACACCGGGGGCTTGGCAACTTCGGCCGAAGACCGCAAGCTCTCATTCAGCCCGTTGTTGCGCTCGCCGGCCTCACCGCGCCTCGTTTGGTGCCTCATGGTGGCTTGGCGGAACCTGGCGATCGTCCGCGGCAATGCCTCGCTACGATATTTTCCGGAGCTACACGTCCGGACGCGCCTGCCGCCGAATGGGTGGAGCGTCCCGCACGGGCAGTACATGAATCTGCTGGAGGCGCCAGTCCTTTTCTACGCCGTTTGTGCGTTCATGCTGGCGACGGGCAAGTTCGACGGCACCCAAGTTGCCCTGGCGTGGGTGTTCGTGCTGACCCGCTACGTCCACGCACTTATCCATATTGGCTTCAACTACGTACCGTTCCGTTTCACCGCCTTTCTGGCCGGCACGGTAACGCTTGCTGTTCTCTGGACCCGATTCGCAGCGCAAAATCTGTGAACGCGAAATCGGCGCACTCGGTAGCACCTCCTGCCTCGTGGATACCGCCGAGGCAGGTGGCAAGATGCGATCCTCGCTTAGCAACTCTACCAATGATGCCCGCGGACCGATGTCGATCTCGAGCGACGAAGTTCTGTTTCTGGCACGAAGCGACAATTGCCGAGGATCTACGACGCTGGTCCGTTGCCGGGGTAGAGCGGCAGCGTTCCTGTGATTGCCGGGAGGTGACCACATCGGAACAACGCGATGCGGTGCAGCATATCGCCCTGACGTGGCGCCGGGGCTTGGCACGCCAACCCATCCGAGATCGTCGGGCTCATCTGAGCCAACAATGCTGCACCACTCAACGGAGGCGACCCGTGCCAATCGGTCCGACCACCCACAATCGCGAACCCCAGTACAGAACCGGTTCTGATCGGATGGAAGTCGCCGGCGCGTTCGGGTGATTTGAGACGCTCGTTCCGCTTCGTGGTTGCCTACATCAGCGTCCTCAAAATGGACCCGCTGGGCGTGCTCTTCGCATTCGGCCTCGCCATGATCGTCTGCGGGTTCGTGTACCGCACCCCGATCCCGTGCAGCCCATGAAGGCCGCCGGTGCCATTCGCGAACGACGCCAGGCAGCCCAGACGCTCGTGCTCACGCCCGGCCATGGTCTACAGCGCAAGCCTCGCAACGGGGCTTGTGTGGGCTTCTGCTTAGTTTGACCGGAACCGCCCGCTACGTCGCCCACCTCGTCGCGCGCCCTATAGTCCAAGGGATCATCCTGGGCCTCGGCTTCGCATTCATGATCGAGGGCGCAAAGATGATGACCGAGAATCAGTGCTGGATCGGCGGTGCAGCGCTCTTCGCGACGGCGCTGCTCCTCACTAATCGCATCCATTCTGCCATGATGTTCCTGCTCCTGCTCTTCGGAGCGGCGTACGGCATGTTGAGCGATCCGACCCTACTCAGGGCACTACGCGAGGGTGCAGGTCGACCCGCGCTTACCTACGTTCGCCTTGACCGACATATCCTTCAACGACTTCGTTCTCGGCACGGTCTTCCTCGCCCTGCCGCGAGATTACCCCTCACGCTCGGCGATGCGATCATCTCCATCACGGAAGGGAGCAATCGCCTCTTCCCTACGATCGCCCCGTCAACAGAGGAGCAGGATTTCGACATCGACTGGTCTCAGCGGTTTTCTTGAGCGCGAGCGTTGGCGGCGTGCCGATGTGCCACTGGCGCCGGCGGAATGGCCGGTCACGTGCAATTCCGGCACGCACGCACCGGAGCGCGCGCTCAGATCATCCTGGATTGCCCTGCTCCTCGTGACCGCGATCTTCTTCAGCGGCTCGGTCGCAACATTGCTCCGATTATTTCCCACGCCCATCCTAGAGCGTCATTCTCTTCTTGACCGGCGCGCAGCTTGCGCTGGGCGCGTGCGACATACCAAGAGACAAAGGTGAGCGCTTCGTCCTCGCGGTTCACAGGCGCGCTTGCCGTACATGGAACGCGTGGCATCGCATTCGTCGTCGGCATGGCATGCGTACTGGCTCAACAAACGCGAGCAACCTCCGCGTGCGATCAGCCTGCCTCGCGGCTCACTTGCCTTATCGATGCCTACGGGCCTTGGAGAACAGATCGTCCTCCCGTCAGTTCGGACTAGCCCGCCTTCTCCATCTCTGCCAGGCTCCTGTACAGTCGCCTCGTGCGTCAGCCCGAGCTCGGCTGCCCACTGCTTCTTGCTCTGAACGAGCGCCACTGCGCCATTTTCGCCGTCGATCTCGATGTAGTGAACGATGCGCTCCTGAGCCGTCTTGAGGCTCAGGGCTCACATTACGCGCGGAGCCGTCGTAGCTCACGCGACAGCTCTGTCCGCCGCAGTCCGAAGCGGTCATTTTTGAGCGCCTCCCGGATGGCAACCCGCGGGATCCTCAACACTGTCGATTGCGTGCTTGCAACCGCATCGCAATGATACGCCGACTGATCGAGGCTCGCCTCCGCTAGTACCGCCATGCCTTCGCCCGCTGCAGCACGATCTCGCCTCCGGGCGAGAGGCCCGCACGAGCCGCACCTCTCGGACAAGACGAATAACATAGCGCCAGGAGCCGTTCCGCACGAAAGAGCAACTCGCCTGCCCCGTGCTCTTCGATGCGCACAGCTGCACGAGCGAGACTCCGGCAATGCAGCAAGGGCGGTAGCGTCCGCTCGAGGGTGCTTTCCAGTCAACCTCTATGCCATGACCTTCCATATGATCCCGATCGTATCTCCTTTCCTGCCGCGCACGCATATACATGATCAAACGCGCTGCACGGGAGATCAACGATGTCCCCATCTTGGAAACTCGGACTGGCTGCCGCCTGCCTCGTCGCCGCCACCAGCTTTGTCGCTGCTCAAGTGTCGCCCGGCGACCATTCGATGCATGGCCGAATGGGCATGATACGGAGCAATACGTAACTG
>ERZ1370068.10712-contig-9387_pt1 | contig 26648 bp, 34 predicted proteins | sample MGYA00561227_ERZ1370068 | MGnify/ENA primary metagenome ERZ1370068 (study PRJEB38410, sample SAMEA6850437) | metagenome | study: Metagenomic assessment of the ecological functions of the soil: analysis of the soil microbiota associated with the...
TCAGTTACGTACGCTCGGTTTGAGCTTGCGCAGAGGGTTGGCGATGGTGCGGGCGAGGAAACGCGACAGCAGGACGGAGAGGATAACGGTGCCGAGCAGGATCAGGGCGAGCGAGAAGCGCTCGGCCCGGACCACGCGGCGGATGTCGCGGGCGTTGACCGTGAGCAGCAGCACGTCATCGGCGCCGTCGATCCGCACCGAGGCGCTGATGTAGGCGGTGCCGTCGGGCGCGCGACGGAGCTCGGTGACCGGGCCCGAGCCGGCGACGGCCCGGACCGCTTCCGGCCACGACGCCAGGGCATCGACCGCCGGCGGCGCGAACAGGGGCGGTCGCCGCGCGCCGACGATGGCGTCGAAGCCATTGTCGAGGCCGCGGGCAATGCCGCGATACCAGGGCTCGGTGGCCGGATCGCGCAGCTCGTAGGTGGGCGGCGCGCCGGCCCAGCTGTCCGCCGTCCTCGCGCCGTTCCGGCCGTAGACCGCAACCGCGCCCCACTGTCCTGGCCGAGGCGGACGAGGATCGGCGGGCGCGCGTCGGCGGGAAGGGCGGCGAGCATGTGGGCGATCATCACTGCTTCGGATTGCGCCTGATCGATCCGCGCCTGGGTCAGCCGGCTTCGAAAGCCGTCGAGATAGAAGAGGCTGCCGGCGAGAATGAAGATCGCGAAGATGTTGACCGCCAGGATGCGCTGGCGAAGCGTGAAGCGTCGCGACCAGCGCAGCCCGAGCTCGCGATCGTCACTCCTCTGCAAAGCGGTATCCGACGCCATAGAGCGTTTCGATCGCCTTGAACTCGCCGTCGACCTCGCGGAACTTGCGCCGCATGCGCTTGATGTGGCTGTCGATGGTGCGGTCGTCGACGTAGATGTCGTCCTGATAGGCGACGTCCATCAGCTGGTTGCGCGATTTGACCACGCCGGGCCGCTGGGCGAGCGCCTCGAGAATCATGAACTTCGGTGACGGTGAGCGTGACGTCGCCGCCGTTCCAGCTGACCCGGTGGCGGGCGGGATCCAACCTGAGGCGGCCGCGGACGATTTCCACCGCTTCGGCGGCGGGGCTCTCCTCGGGCGGCCGCGCCCGCATCTCGGTCCGGCGCAGCACCGCCCGGATCCGCGCGATCAGCAGCCGCTGCGAGAAGGGTTTGGCGATATAGTCGTCCGCGCCCATGGCGAGGCCGAGCGCCTCGTCCAGTTCCTCGTCCTTCGAGGTCAGGAAAATGGCCGGAAAATCGACCTTCTCGCGCGAGGCGACGGAGCAATTCCATGCCGTCCATGCGCGGCATCTTGATGTCGAGCACGGCGAGGTCGGGCGGATTCTCGGTCAGCGCCTTCAGCGCCACCTCGCCGTCCGAATAGAGGCGGGTGACGAAGCCCTCGGATTGCAGCGCCACCGACAGCGAAGTCAGGATATTGCGGTCGTCGTCGACAAGCGCGATGGTTATCGACATGCGGCTGATCCTTCCCCCGATGGGGATTTAGACAAGCCCGCGGCTCAGCGCTAGTGCTTGACGGTGCATCGCTTTTTCCCGTCCGGTCGAGCCCTGGCCAGGGCCGATGCGGGGGGCCAGCCTTTGACGCGGCGGCGGCCCTCTTATATGGGCCGGGTCATATCGGGGCGTCCCAGCAGGCGGCGCCCATAGCTCTAAGCTAGGGGAATCAAGTGGCCAGCAGGGTCCCGTCATTCGATCTTTTTCCGTCAGGGCATCGACACGCCCGCCAAAACGCACTGGAATCTCGGCACGGCGCCGCTGGTGGAGACCGCGGTATCGCGCGGCGAGGGCGTGCTCGCCAAGCATGGGCCGCTGGTCGTCGCCACCGGCCAGCACACCGGCCGTTCGGCCAACGACAAGTTCATCGTCCGCGACGCGCCGAGACCGAGAACACGATCTGGTGGGACAATAACAAGTCGATGAGCCCGGACCATTTCGCCGCGCTCAAGGCCGATTTCCTCGCCGCGCTGGCGGACAAGGAGACCCTGTTCGTCCAGGACCTGTTCGGCGGCTCGCAGCCCGAGCATCGCGTCCGTGTTCGCGTGATCAACGAGCTCGCCTGGCACAGCCTGTTCATCCGCACCTTGCTGGTCCGTCCCGGCGACGAGCGAACTGGCGGGCTTCGAGCCCGAATTCACGATCATCGACCTGCCGAGCTTCGCGCGCCGACCCGGCGCGCCACGGCACGCGGTCGGGGACCGTGATCGCGGTCAACCTCACCGAGACGCCTGATCTTGATCGGCGGCACCGCTTATGCCGGCGAGATGAAGAAGTCGGTGTTCAGCATCCTCAACTATCTGCTGCCGACCGATGGCGTCATGCCGATGCACTGCTCGGCCAATATCGGCCCGAACGGCGACACCGCGATCTTCTTCGGCCTGTCGGGCACCGGCAAGACGACCCTGTCGGCCGACGCCAGCCGCACCCTGATCGGCGACGACGAGCATGGCTGGTCGGACACCGCCGTCTTCAATTTCGAGGGCGGCTGCTACGCCAAGATGATCCGGCTCTCGCCCGAGGCCGAGCCCGAAATCTACGCGACCACCCAGCCGCTTCGGCACGGTGCTCGAGAATGTCGTGCATCGGATCCCGAGACCCGCGAGTTGGACCTCGACGATGCCAGCCTCGCCGAGAATACGCGCGGTGCCTATCCGATCGACTTCATCCCCAACTCGTCGGCCGAGAATATGGGCCCGGTGCCGCGGAACGTGATCTTCCTCACGGCCGACGCGTTCGGCGTCCTGCCGCCGATCTCGCGGCTGACGCCCGACCAGGCGATGTACCATTTCCTGTCCGGCTACACCGCCAAGGTCGCCGGCACCGAGATCGGGGTCACCGAGCCCGAGGCGACCTTCTCGACCTGCTTCGGCGCGCCGTTCATGCCGCGCCATCCGTCGCGTCTACGGCAATCTCCTGAAGCGAGCGGATCGCCCAGCAGCCAGGTCGACTGCTGGCTGGTCAACACCGGCTGGACCGGCGGCAAGTATGGCGTCGGCAGCCGCATGCCGATCAAGGCGACCCGCGCGCTTGCTCAACGCGGCGCTCGACGGCAGCCTCAGGAGCGTCGAGTTCCGCCGCGATCCCTGGTTTCGGCTTCGAAGTCCCGGTCAGCGTTCCGGGCGTCGAGCCGCGGATCCTCAATCCGCGCGAAACCTGGGCGGACCGGATGGATTATGACGCGACCGCCGCCCGGCTGGTGAAGCTGTTCAACGACAATTTCGCGCAGGTTCGCCGCCCATGTCGATGCCGGCGTGCTCGCCGCCGCGCCCAGGGGCAGATCCGGCGCCGCGGCGCAACAAGCCCAGGAATCGGTCACCACCGCCGCCTGAGCCAGTCACCAGTACCCTTTGAAGGGAGTGTGCCGGCGGGGCCGGCGCGCTCCCTTTTGCATGGAGATGGAAATGAACGACGAACCACGGCTTTTCGCCGATGACGATCTCGATAAGGCGGATCGGGGAAGGCCCGCTGGCGCGAAGCCTGCCCAAGGCCGAATGGACCCATGAAGCGCATCTCGCCACCTGCGCCTGGCTCATCCTCGAGCGGCACGGAGATCGCCCCGGAACAGGACCTGCCCGACCTGATCCGTCGCTACAATGAGAGCGTCGGCGGGGTGAATGACGAGACCCAGGGTTATCACGAGACGATCACCCAGGCTTTCATCCGGGGCGTGCGCCTGAGCCTGCGGCGCAGCGACGGCGAAGGCGGGCTGGCCGATCGGGTCAACGCGCCTGCTGCGCTCGCCGCAGGGACGGCGCGATTGGCCGCTGGGATTCTACAGCCGCGAACGCCTGTTCTCGGTGGAGGCACGGCTCGGCTGGGTCGAGCCCGACCTTTCGGACCTGCCTGTCGTGAACGGAACCCCTGTGGCGTGAACGCTAGGCCGAGGCTTCGGGCGGCTCTGGTTCGGCAGCAGGCAAGGCGGGTGCCGGCTCGACCCCTGAGGCAGGTGCCCTCGGCGCCGACCACCACCATCCGGCTGCCGGCGGCGGGCGTCGGGCCCGCGCGCCGCCCAGACGCCATCGCCGACCTTGACCCGGCCTTCGCCATTCTCGATCGCGGTCACGACCAGCACGTTGTGTCCGATCAGCCGCGCCGTCCGGTCGTTGAGCAGGGGATCGCTGCTCGGCACCGGGTTGCGCTCATAGTGGCGCCGGCCGCCATAGACGGCCGCCATGCCGAGCAGGCCGAACAAGGCGAGCTGGAACGGCAAGGCGAGGGGCAGGAAGGCGACGAGCATGCCGGTGATGGCAGCGGCCACGGCCATCCAGACCAAAAAGACGCCCGGGATGAAGATTTCCAATATGCCGAGGACGGCGGCTGCGATCAGCCACCACCAATGGTCTTCGAGCCCGCCCAGATTCACTATTGGCCTCCCTCGTCCGGCTTGGCGAGCACCGATCGCGGCCAGCTCGCCGATCCCGCCGAGCGTGCCGATCAGCTGCCGTTGCCTCGACCGGGAACAGGATGGTCTTGGCGTTGGGCGAACGGGCGAACTCGGCGACTGCCTCGACATATTTCTGCGCGATGAAATAGTTGATCGCCTGGGCGTTGCCGCCGGCGATCGCGTCCGGACACCATCTGCGTCGCCTTGGCTTCCGCCTCGGCCTGCGCGTTCGCGCGCCTCGGCGTCGCGGAAGGCGGCCTCGCGCCGGCCCTCGGCCTGCAGGATCTGGCCCTGCTTCTCGCCCTTCCGCCCGCAGGATCTCGGAGGCGCGCAGGCCCTCGGCCTCGAGGATGCGCGGCGCGCTTCTCGCGCTCGGCCTTCATCTGCCGCGCCATCGAGTTGACGATGTCCGACGGCGGCCGGATGTCCTTGATCTCGACGCGGGTGATCTTGACGCCCCAGGGCGTCGGTCGCATGGTCGACCACGTCGAGCAGCCGGGCGTTGATCTCGTCGCGCTTGGACAGGGTCTCGTCGAGGTCCATCGAGCCCATCACGGTGCGAAGGTTGGTCGTCGCCAGGCTGAGGATGCGCGAGATAGAGGTCCGACACCTCATAGGCCGCCTTGGCCGCATCCAGCACCTGGAAGAAGACGACGCCGTCGGCCGAAACCATGGCGTTGTCCTTGGTGATGATCTCCTGGCCCGGAATGTCGAGCACCTGCTCCATCATGTTCACCCGGCGTCCGACCCGGTAGAAGAGAGCGGGGTAGAAGTTCAGGCCGGGGCGGGCGACGGTCGTGAATCGCCCGAAATGTTCGATTGTATATTGAAAGCCCTGGCGGACGATCTTCACGCTCACGAAAAGGTAGAGCAGTACAAAGGCGATAACGATGGCAATAGCGATGCCCATGACGATTCCTCCCTCCCGCCAACCGGATCATCTTCGAGCTGCGCGGGATCGCGCAGCGGCTCGGAAAATGGTCCAGACGCCTGTTCTGACCGCTCCCCGGTTGCAAAACCGGCCGCCACTTTTGCGCGAAGCGGTCCTGGTTATCATGTAGAGAAACAGAGTTTCATCAAGCAGAGATCGGAAGGGCCTCCCATGCCGCAAACCGACCTTCGTCTCTGCCGCCTCGCTCCTGTTCCTGCCCGCTTCCAACCCCGTGCGGTCGAGAAGGCGCGCGGGCTCGATGCCGACATGGTCATCCTCGACCTCGAGGATTCGGTGCCGGACGACGACAAGTCGGCGGCGCGTGATGCGGCGATCGCGGCGACCGGCGCGGGCTTCGGCGAGCGCCCGGTCGCCATCCGCGTCAACCCGACCGATTCCCGCTTCTATGGCGATGATGTGGTCGCTGTCCGCAAGACTGCCGCCGACTATGTCGTGCTCGCCAAGGCCGAGACGGCCAAGCAGGTCGCACGACGCTTCCTGGCTGATGGGCAAGCCGGTGCTGGCGATGATCGAGACGCCGCGCGGCGCTGATCGATGCCGCGACGATTGCGGCGCCAACCCGCGGCCTGATCGCCGGAGTCAACGACCTCGGCGCCAGCCTCGGCCTGCCACCGGGAGCGGGGCGGGTCGGCCTTGGTCTATGCGCTGCAGCGGGATCGTGCTGGCGGCGCGGGCCGCCGGCGTCGCTGCCTTCGACGGCGTCCGCAACAGCCTGGAGGCCGATGCCAGGAACTGATCGCCGAATGCGAGGAGGGCCGCCAGTTCGGTTTCGACGGCAAGTCGGTGATCCATCCCAACCAGATTCCGGCAGTCAATATTGCCTTCGCCCCGTCCGCAGCCGAGCTCGATTCGCGCGCACCGCGCTGATCGCCGCCGCGACCGGGGGCGCCGAACGTCACGAGGGCCGGATGATCGAGACGCTCCATGTCGACCAGGCCCGCGCCCTGATCGCCAAATCGCGACGCTAGTCCTTTCTCCCCTCGAAATCCCGGGCAAGGAACCGGCTTCCGGATCGCTTGCCACCCAACGGATGCATCCCTAAGCAGCGCCATGTTCCGGCAGCTTATCCGCGGCATAGCGCCGTTTCTTCTTGCTCAGGCCGGCATGGCCCTGGCCCAGGCCGACGCGCCCGTGACTCCGGCGGACATGCGTCGCCACATCGAGATACTCGCCAGCGACGCCTTCCAGGGCCGCGCCCCGGCCACCGAGGGCGAGACCCGGACGATCAATTATATCGCCGACGCAGTTCCGCGCCCGCGGGCCTGAGCCGGCCGGCGATAACGGCACCTGGTTCCAGCCGGTCGGCCTCGTCGAACGCACGACGCGGAGCCACAACGTTACCTGGTCGGCCAACGGCCGGGCCCTGACCTTCGACCAGTCCCGGATCGCCCTCCAGGGGCGCGAGGCCGAGATGCGGTTAGACAATGCGCCGATGATCTTCGCCGGCCACGGCGTTCGCCTCCCGAGCGCGGCGTCGACCAGCTCGCCGGCGCCGACCTCAACGGCGCGGTGGTGATCATCCCTGTTCGAGGCGCCGGACGTTCCCGGCTTCCCATCGTTCGCCCAGCGCGGTACGGTGCGGTCACCGACGCCGGCGCCGCCGCGGTGATCCGGCGATCACCGGACGCCAACCTCGCAGTGGAGCTTCCATCACCCGCAACTATCAGCGGACCACGACCAAGCTCTCCAGCCAGCCGGTGCGCGCCGATCGTCGGGGCGATGCCGCGGGATGCCGCCGAAGCCTCCTTGCCGCCGCCGGCGGCAATCTCGACCGTCTGCTCAACGATCAGCCCGGTTCGTCCTTCCGGGCCGTGACCTGCCGATCCGCGTCAACATGCAGGTGACGACAGACGTCCGCACTTACTTCGAGCAACAATGTCCTCGGTCGCATCCGCGGCAGCGCCAGCAGTAGGCGAAAACCTGCTCTTTCTCGGCCATTGGGACCATTTCGGCATCTGCCGTCCGCCCGGCGAGGCCGACCGCATCCGCAACGGCGCCGTCGACAATGCGAGCGGCATCGCGATGCTGATCGAGATTGCCGGGCGCCTCGCCCGCCAGCCGCACCCGCCCCGCGACATATTGTTCCTGGCGACGACGTCGGAGGAGATCGGGCTGCTCGGCGCCGAATATTTCGCCAGCCACCCGCCGGTGCCGCTGGCGTCGATCGCCGCGGCGATCAACCTCGACACGGTCGCCGATCCATCCGGCCGGCGAGCCGGTCGCGATGATCGGCCGCGGGCGTCCCGGCGCTCGACCCTAGTCGTCGATTCGACGGTCCGGGCGCTTGGCCGCCGGCTCGACACGGACGGCGAGGCGGCCGCGTTTGCCGATCGCCAGGACGGCTGGGCGCTGACCCGCGCCGGCGTGCCGCTGGCGATCATGGTCGGCGGCTCCTTCTCGACATGGGGCTGCTCAACAATTTCCTGTCGGGACCCTATCATGGGCCGGACGACGAAGTCGTACCGGGCCTGATGCTCGACGGTGCCGCCGAAGATGCAAACCTGCTGGTCGCGCTCGGCCGCCGCCTCGGCCGATCCAGCCGACTATCAGCGCCCGACCAGGCGCCGGAATGAACGAGGAAAGCAGAGAGATGGACATCCCCCTTGGCCTCACCTTCGACGACGTGCTGCTCCAGCCGGCGGAATCGAGCGTGCTGCCGAGCCAGGCCGACACCAGCAGCCGGGTGACGCGCGAGATCTCGCTCAACATCCCGATCCTGTCCTCGGCGATGGATACCGTGACCGAGGCCGACATGGCGATCGTCATGGCGCAGCTGGGCGGGATGGGCGTCCTTCACCGCAACCTCGACGATCGACGAGCAGGCCGCCGCGGTCCGCGCGGTCAAGCGCTTCGAGAGCGGCATGGTGGTCAATCCGATCACCATGACCCCGGACCAGACGCTCGCCGACGCGCTCGAGCTGATGGCGCGCCACCGGATCTCCGGCATCCCGATCACCGAGAAGGACGGCCGGCTGGTCGGCATCCTCACCAACCGCGACGTCCGCTTCGCCGGCAATCCGCGCCAGCCGGTGCGCCGAGCTGATGACCCGACGACAATCTCGTCACCGTCGGTCCCGGCGTCAGCCAGGAGGAGGCGCGCGCGCATGCTCCATCAGCGCCGGATCGAGAAGCTGCTGGTGGTCGACGACAATCATCGCTGCATCGGCCTGATCACCGTCAAGGACATCGAGAAAGGCGGTCGACCTATCCCGAACGCGACCAAGGACGATGCGCGGTCGCCTTCGCGTCGCCGCAGCGACCACGGTCGGCGACAACGGGCTTCGAGCGCACCGAGGCGCTGGTCGACGCCGAGTGCGACCTGATCGTGATCGACACCGCGCACGGCCACAATCGCGACGTCGCCGCGCGCGGTCGAGCGGATCAAGCGACTGTCCAACTCGGTCCAGGTCGTCGCCGGCAACGTCGCCACCGCGCGAGGCGACCAAGGCGCTGATCGGCGCCGGCGCGGACGCGGTCAAGGTCGGCATCGGCCCGGGCTCGATCTGCACCACCCGCGTCGTCGCCGGGCGTCGGCGTGCCGCAGCTGACCGCGATCATGGAATGCGCCGGCGGGCGCGCGAGACCGACGTGCCGGTGATCGCCGACGGCGGCCTGCGCACCAGTGGCGACATCGCCAAGGCGCTCGCCGCCGGCGCCGCGGCGGTGATGATCGGCTCGCTGCTCGCCGGGACCGAGGAAGCGCCGGGCGAGACTTTCCTCTACCAGGGCCGCGCCTACAAATCCTATCGCGGCATGGGCTCGGTCGGGTGCGATGGCCCGCGGTTCGGCCGACCGCTATTTCCAGCAGGACATCAAGGACCAGCTGAAGCTCGTGCCCGAGGGCATCGAGGGCCAGGTCGCCTACAAGGGCCACGCCGAGCGACGTCATCCACCAGCTGGTCGGCGGCGTGAAGGCGGCGATGGGCTATACCGGCGCGCGCACCATCGCCGAGCTGCAGGCAGCGCGCGAGTTCGTCCGCATCACCAATGCGGGCCTGCGCGAAAGCCATGTCCACGACGTCACCATCACCCGCGAGGCGCCGAACTACCCCGTTCGGGGTGAGGGATGCCGTCATTCCGCGATGACTCACTGGCGGCGGGCCCATGACTCCGCGGCCCGCGTCCAGGCGGCGATCGAGCTGCTCGATGCGATCATCATCGCCGCGCGCGAAAGCGGGGCCGCGGCCGACACCATCATCGCCCGCTGGTTCAAGGTGCGCCGCTATGCCGGCTCGAAGGATCGGCGCGCGGTCAGCGCGAGCTGGTGTTCCGTGCCGTGCGCCGCGCCGGCGAGCGCCCGGTTTCGGCCGCGCTGCGATGCTCGGCCTGGCTCGCGAGGATCCGGACCTGCCGCCCTTGTTCGACGGCTCGACCCACGGCCCGATGCCGGTCGTCGGAGGAAAGCGGTCGCGGAAGGCGGCGTTGCCCCGGCCTGGCTGCTCGAGCGGTTCGATCCACTGGTCGATGCCGACGCGCAGGCGGCGCTGCTGGCGCGCGCGCCGCTCGACCTGCGCGTCGAACCGCCTCAGGGGTAATCGCGAAACGGCTCAGGTCGCCTTGCCCGAGGCGGAGCCGACGCCGCATTCGCCAATCGGGCTGCGTCATGCCCGAAGGCTTCAAGGTCGAGCAGACCGAGGCCTGGGATGCCGGTCTCGTCGAGGTCCAGGACGAGGGCAGCCAGCTCATCTGCCCTCGCCAGCGAGACAAGGCCGGGCATGCTGGCGGTCGATCTTTGCGCCGGGGCCGGCGGCAAGACCCTGGCGCTTGCCGCCGACATGGCAGGGCAGGGGCGCCTCGTCGCCTGCGATACCGACCGTGGCCGGCTCTCCCGCATCCCGCGCGCGTCTCGAGCGGGCCGGAATCACCATCGTCGAGACGCGCCTGCTCGATCCGCGGAAGGAGGTCGCGGCGCTGCGCCGACCTGGCCGGACAAGCGGATCTCGTCCTCGTCGACGCCCCCTGCTCGGGAACCGGGACCTGGCGGCGCAATCCGGAGACACGGTGGCGGGTCACGCCCGGAGCGGCTCGCACCGGCTGCGTGAGCTGCAGGCCGACCTGCTCGATCATCGGCGCGCAGCTGGTCCGGCCGGGCGGTTTTCATGGTCTATGCCGTCTGCTCGCTGCTGGCCGAGGAGGGCAGGAACCAGGCCGAAGCGCTGGCCGGCCGTTCATCGCTGGTTCCGGCGCCGCTTTCTATCGCGGCGGGACGGCCTGCCGGCCCCGGAACCCTGCTCAGCCCGGACCGGGACGGTACGGACGGCTTTTTCGTCGCACGCTGGCAACGCCCAGTGCTAAGCGTGGCGCCTGCAAAGAGATGGAGATTATTGATGCGCCTTACGCCGATCGCCCTCTCGCTCGCCATAGCGGTGGGCACCATGGCCAGCGCCGGTTTCAGCCAGCGTCCCGACGACCAGATCGACCCGCGCTCGGTCGACCTCGTCCAGCAAGCCCAGCAATTGAGCACCGCCGGCCAGCTCGACGGAGCCATCGACGCTGCTCGAAACCGCGCTGGCGGTCGATCCGCGCAACCGCGGCGCCTATATCTCACTGGGCCGCGTCGCCCAGGCCCAGCATCTGCCGGGCAAGGCGATCCGCTTCTACGGCGATGCGCTCCGGCTCGAGCCCAACGACGTCGCCGCGCTCGACCGGACAGGGCGAAGCCTATGTCCAGCGCGGCGCGATCGAGCGCGCCCGGGCCAATCTCGCCCGGGTCCGCACCCTGTGCGCGCAGCCCTGCCCGCAGGCGCGCAGCTCGCCGCCGTGATCGAGCGCGGCCCGCCGGCCGATGTGCTGGCCGCCCAGCGTCCCGATCCGGGCCCGCCGGCGAAGCCACGCCGCCGCGCCGCAACTGGGCGTCCAACACCCGCGCGATTGCGACGAATTCCTCGACACTGAGGGTTTCGGCGCGGCGTTCGGAGTCGATGACTCCAGATGTTCGAGCGCAGCCAGGCCGCCGGAGAGTGACTGGAGCGAGCGTCGCAGCATCTTGCGACGCTGGCCGAAGGCGGCGGCGGTGAGGCGCTCGAGGGTGGCGGCCCTGACGCCTTCCGGCTGTTCGCCGGGGACGATGTGGACGACGGCCGACATCACCTTGGGCGGCGGCACGAAGGCGGAGCGGTTGACCTTCATCGCCAGTCTGGGCTCGGCGCGCCACTGGGCGAGGACGGCGAGACGGCCGTAAGCCTCGGTACCGGGGCCGGCGACGATCCGCTCGGCGACCTCGCGCTGGAACATCAGCGTCAGCGATTTCCACCACGGCGGCCAGGTCTCGCCGCCGAGCCAGCGCGACCAGCAGGGCGGTGCCGACATTGTAGGGCAGGTTGGCGACGATATGGGCCGGCGCCGATCTCGGCCGGCTCGTCGATCTCTGAGGGCGTCGCCTTCGATGATCGCGCAGCCGTCCGCCGGCTGGCAGCGCCGATTTCGTGCGAGCGGCGGCGAGGCAGCGCCGGTCGCGCTCGACGGCGACGACCTCGGCGCCGGCGCGGAGCAGGGCTCGGGTCAGGCCGCCCGGGCCGGGGCCGACCTCATAGACGCGCTCGCCCTCGAGCGGGCCCGGCACGCGCGCGATCCGGTCGAGCAATTGCTCGTCGAGGATGAAATTCTGGCCCAGCGCCTTCGACGCGCTGAGGCCGTGGCGCGCGATCACTTCGCGCAGCGGCGGAAGGTCTGGTCGGCCGGTCGCGCATTCACGCGCGGCAGCCGTCGCGCGCACTCGCCCGCGGTGCGGATCGCGGCGATCATCGCGCCGGGGTCGGCCAGGTTGCTGGCCGGCAATGTCGAAGGCGGTGCCGTGGTCGGGCGAGGTGCGCACGATCGGCAGGCCGAGGGTGACGTTGATCCCCTCGTCGAAATGGAGCGTCTTGAGCGGGATCAGCGCCTGGTCGTGATACATGCAGAGCGCCGCGTCGTAGCTGCGCCGCCGGCGGCCGTGGAACATGATGTCGGGCGGATGCGGGCCGCTGACGTCGATGCCTTCCTCGCGCAGCCGCTCGATCGCGGGGATGATGATGTCGATCTCCTCGCGCCCGAGGGTTCCGTCCTCGCCGGCATGCGGGTTCAATCCTGCCACTGCGCAGGCGCGGCCGCTCGATGCCGAACTGGCGCTGCAGCCCCTTGCTCGCTGCCCGGCCCTTGGCGACGATCTGTCTCGATCGTCAGCGCATCCGAGGACTTCCCGCAGCGGGATATGGGTGGTGACCGGAATGACCCTGAGGGTCGGGCCCGCCAGCATCATGCACGGTAAGGTCTCCGGCGCGACACCGCAGCGTTCGGCGACGAACTCGGTCTGGCCGGGATGGGTGAAGCCGACCGCATAAAGGCGCGACTTGGAGACCGGCCCCGTCACCAGCGCCGATGCCGCGCCCGAGACGCGTCAAGCCCGACCGCCATTTCGAGCGCGTCGAGCGCAGCTGCGTGCGCCGAGCAGGTCGAGGCCGCCGGGCGGAATGGTGCGCATCTGAGACATTGATGACCGGAAGCGCGCTCGTCGAAATGCGCCGGCCGCCTCGCTCGGCTCCTCGACGACCGCGACCGGCCCCTTCCAGACCGCCTCGACCGCCGAAGCGCAGCCAACCGCGAAGAAAGGCGGCAGCGATTCCGCGCGCCGTCTTTCCCAGCTCTTGGCGATGACCTCGGCCCTGATCCCCGCCGGGTCGCCCAGCGATGATGGCGAGGGGAGCATCCGATCATGTCAGCGATAATCGACGACCGCGTCGCGCCGCAAATCGCGCAGGTAGCGTTAGTGCGCGCCGGTTGGCCCTCCTCGCGCAGTTGCGCTTCGACGATCGCGCGGCACTCGGCATGCTCGACTGCTGAGGATCGTCGCGGCCGCAGAGCACCAGCACGCTGATCCGTTCTGACGTGCCGAACGGCGGCGTTACCTGGCCGACATTGAGGTTCAGGAGCATCTGCTGGAGCGGCGCGGGCAGTTCGCGCACCTGGACCTGGTCGTTGTTGATGATCTCCGCACCCTGCGCGCGCGACTTCGGCCGCGTGGCCGCATCCACCCATCGCCTGGCTCGCCTGGGCGAGCTGGTTCCGCGCGTGCCGTCGCCTGGGCCTCGCTCGTGCCTGCAGGCATGGAGACCGAAAGTTGCGCAAGGCTCAGCACCGCGTTGCGCGGGTCGGCGACCAGGACCTGGCGGGGTCGACCAGCAGAATTAACGAATAACCGCCGGGGATCTCAACAGGATCACTGATCGCACCGACCGGCATCTGGATGACGAGGGCCGCCAGCTCGGGCGGGAAGCTGCGCGGCGCGGACCCAACCGAGACTCGCCACCAAGCGCCGCGGTCGGAGGCCTCGGAAAATTGCCGCGCATAGGCCTGGAAGTTCAGCGCCTGCCGGATCTGCTGGACGATGCGCGAGGCATTGGCGCGCGCCTCGGCCGCCGTCTCCGGGCGTCGCCGAGATGAAGATCTCGGCAATCCGATACTCGGAACTGCCGCGCGCCGCGGTCATGCGGATTGAGGACGGTCTGGACCTCTTCCTCACCGACGTTGACGAACGGGTCGACCAGGCGACCGCGCAGCCTCTGCCAGGCGAGCTCGCCGCAGATCTGCCGTTTCAGCGACGTGTCCGACGCGCCGAGCGTGCGCAGGTAAGCGGAGAAGCTGGCCGCCGTCTGGTTGAAGCCCTGGGCAAAGCGCGCATAATATTGGTTGATCTCGGCGTCCTCGACCGTGATGTCGTGCTGGGCCGCGTCCTGGATCTGGAGGGTCTCGTCGATCAGATTGCGCAGCACCTGGGCGCGCACCCGCTGCACTTCCTCGGGCGGAAGGGTCACGCGCGCGGAAGCGAGCATCAGCGCAAGCCGATGATCGATATCGCTTTCGGTGATCACCTCGCCGTTGACGATCGCCGTGGCCTTGCGGATTCGGGGTCCTGCTTGCCGACGAACTGCACATTCTCCGGAATATCGAGCGGCGGGACCGGGCTGCTCGTTCTGCGCCGCAGCCACGACGCCGACAACAAGGACGCGGCCAATACGATCGCCGCCCTTGGGAACCTACCGAGCTTCATCATTCCTCCAGTAAAGGCAGGTTGCCATCCTGCATAAACGTTGCTGAACCACAGCTTAGCGCATGCCCCACATACGGATGTCCCGTTTCGCGGACCGAACCCTGCCGTGCAAGACGCCGTTTAGCGGCCCAAATTCTTCAGCGCCACCCTGATCAGGAAGGTATCGCCCCGGATCGCGTCCCCGGTGGTCTCATAGTCGCGGCGCCACGTAACGCCAAGCTCGATACATTCGTCGTCGTAAAGATCCCGAGGCGATGGCGAACCGGGTCGCAGTCCATCCGCGATCGAAAGCGGGTCCTCGCGCCGGTCGGTGAGGTCGACCACCGCCGATCCGAAGATCGACCAATAGCCGGCGAAGCGGATGCGGCCGCCGAGCCTGACTTCCTCGCGGTCGCGCAGATCCTCGATCGCCGGATCGATATCGCGGTCGAGGCGGAGATAGCCGATGCTCGCATAGGTCTGCCGTCCGCCGAAGGTGGCGTCGACCTCGTTGCGCCGAAGCGCGAGGCTTTCCTTGTCGATGCGGAAGCGGTGGACCAGGCTGAGCCTCCGGCCGACGCGCGAAATTGGTACGGCCGACGAAATCGGAAAAGCGCCCCGACAATCCGGTGCCTTCCGGCAGGATGCTCGCGCGGAGCTGAGGCGATAGCTCTGGCCGATATCGGTCCGGAACGCCACGCCCCTGAAGTCGACCGCCCAGTCGGCGCCATAGGTGACTCGAACGCCGTCCTCCCAGCGGTCGTAACCGTTGAAGCGGTTGAGGGCGAAGAGGTTGGAATCCTCGAGGTCGACCGAGCGGGCATCCTCGTTGGGGATGTCCAGATTCTCGGTCGGCGGCGAAGCGACGAACTGGAGCCGCGGCGTGAAGCGCTGCGTGCCGCCCAGAAGTTGCCGACGAACGGCCAACGCAAAGTCTGCCGCAGCCGCAGCGATGAAGCGTCCGTTCCAGCCTTCCTCGCCCCGGTAGATGGCGACCGGCGTCAGCGCGCGTATCGTTGGCATGATAGGCGTCGCCGCGGGCGAAAGCGGTCAGCGCCAGCTCCTGGCCGAACGGGGTGATGCTGCGATGCTCCCAGCGCGCGCTGGCGAAGGCGCGCTGGCGTGTCCTGGCCTTCGGTGCCGGAGGATGGCGAGGCTGTTGGCCTGGAGCTCGATCTGGCCGTCGAGCCAGGGATCGACCATCGCGCCAGCGCGCATCGATCGCCGGCAGGGCAATCGGCTGCTGGCTGACCAGGTCGGTGACGCGCAGGCCCTGGAACGCCCAGCCTGCGATCGAGATGTAGGAGTCCGCGGTGATCCGCTCGGCGTCGACCACCGAGCGGAGCCGGTCGTCGCGGGAAATGTCGTAGCGCCGCATGAAGGTGCGGTCGGTCGCGTAGCGGCCCGAGGCGGTGACGCTCCAGCTCGGGTCCAGCTGGAACCGGCCATTGCCCTCGAAATAGGCCCTTATCCCCTCATCCTCGACAAGAGACGGCGGCAAGCGAGGGGTCGATCGGTACGCGCGATCGCCATAGGTGACGAAACCGCGGACCTGGAAGGCGCCGAGCGAGGTCAGCTGCCGATACTCGGCTTCGAGCATCGGCAGCACCTTGGAATAGACGTGCGGCGTGACCGTCGCGTCGCGGTTCGGCCCGAGCCGGAGATAATAAGGCGCGGCGAGCTCGAGCCCGTTGCGCCGGTTGAAGCGAATATCGGGGACGAGCAGGCCGCTGCCGCCGCCCTGGCTGCCGTCGGGATGGGACAGGCCTGGCAAGGCGATGATCGGCATGCCGAACAGGTTGAGGCTCGCGCCCTGATAGGTGATGCGGTGCCGCACCGGATCATGGACGACCCGCACGGCGCTGATCTGCCAGGTCGGATTGCGCGGGCAACCATTCTCGTCGATCACGGCGCAGGGCGTGTAGGCGGCCCGTGTCAGTGTCGTCAGGCCGCCCTCGCGGCGCGCCTCGACCGCAGCCAGCCGGCCGCCATCCTCGAGCACGAGCAGGAGGTTCTCGACGATGCCGTCGCGCAGATTCTCCTCGAGGACGACGCTGTCGCCATAAGCGACGTCACCCTCGGGGCTGTCGATGCGGACATTGCCCTCGGCGCGCACCTCGCCGCTGACCCGGTCCCAGATCACCCGGTCGGCGCGCAGATGATACCGCCTTGCCGGTTCATCCGTACCTCGCCGCTGGCGGTGACGGTTTCGGCATTGTCGTCATAGATGAGCTGATCGGCGCTGAACCCGATGAAATCGGTCTCTCGCTCGCCGGCGTCGCCATGTCCTGGGCCCAGGCCGCGCCGGGCAAGCTCATCAGCAATGGGAGCGCGGTGCAGCAGATCGTTCGAAGCGTCTTCACAAGTGCCGCTGCCCCGGAACCCCGTTACATTACGCCGAGCGCCAGCCTATTGCACCTGAGCCCGCTCCCTGCAATGGCGGCGGCGCGCCATTTCCATTTCTTCCGAAGGAGTTTCGCTTCGTGATCAAGGTCACATTCGCCGCCAAGCGCCCGCAGGGCGCCTATGCGCTGGCCATTCCGGTGCGCAGCGAAGACATGTTGCATGAGCGGCTCGCCGGGCTGGACGAGCCGGCGCGCACGCTCGCTGCCCGCTCGGCGGAAGCGCAGAGGTTCGAGCGCGAGGTCGGGGCGATTGCCGAGACCTTTATCGAGGACGGCAAGCTCACCCGCCGGCTGTTGCTGGTCGGTTACGGCGCCAAGCAGGACGAGGTCGCGATCCACGAGAGGGTCGGCGGCGCGCTGACCGCCAAGCTGCTGACGTCGGGCGAGACGAAGCTGGTGATCGAAAGCGCCGGCCTCGACGGCCGCGCGGCGGCGCGGCTCGCCTTCGGCGCAGCGGCGCGCAGCTGGCGTCATGACGTCTACCGCACCAAGCTCGGCCGCAAGCAGAAGCCGACGCTGGAGGAAGTGGTCATCGTCGGCGCGGACAAGGCCGCCGAGAAGGAATGGGCGCACGAGGCTGCGGTGCTGGCCGGGCTCGACTTCACCCGCGCCCTGGTCAGCGATCCGCCCAACGTCGTCTATCCCGAAACTTTCGTCGAGCGCTGCCGCGCGGGGCTCGAAGGCCTCGGCGTCGAGTTCGAGGTCCTCGACGAGAAGGCGATGCGCAAGCTCGGCATGGGCGCCCTGCTCGGCGTCGCCCAGGGCTCGGTTCGGCCGCCGCGGCTGCTCGCCATGCGCTGGAACGGCGCCGCCAAGTCGAAGCAAGACCGTCGCCTTCGTCGGCAAGGGCGATCACCTTCGATACCGGCGGCATCTCGATCAAGCCGGCCGCTCGGCATGGAATCGATGAAGTGGGACATGGGCGGCGCCGGCGCCGTCGCCGGCGCGATGAAGGCGCTCGCCGTGCGCAAGGCCAAGGCCAACGTCGTCGGCATCTGCGCGCTTGCCGAGAACATGCCCGACGGCAACGCCCAGCGGCCCGGCGACATCGTCACCTCGATGTCGGGCCAGACGATCGAGGTGATCAACACCGACGCCGAAGGCCGGCTCGTCCTCGCCGACGCGATGACCTGGGTGCAGCGCCAGTACAAGCCGGAGGTGATGATCGACCTCGCCACCCTGACCGGGGCGATGATCATCAGCCTCGGCCACGAATATGGCGGCATGTTCGCCAACGATGACGGACTGGCCGAGCAGCTCTTCGGCGGCCAGCCAGACGAGCGGCGACAAACTGTGGCGGCTGCCGATGGGCGAGGCCTATGACAAGATCATGGACAGCCAGATCGCCGACATGAAGAACAGCGCCGGCCGCGAGGGCGGTTCGATCACCGCCGCCTGCTTCCTCGAGCGCTTCGTCGAGAATGGCGTCAAATGGGCCCATCTCGACATTGCCGGCATGGTCTGGGCGGACAAGCCGAGCCACCTCTACGACAAGGGTGCGACCGGCTACGGCGTCGCCTTGCTCGACCGCTACATCGCCGACAATCACGAGGGCTAGGGCCTTTGGCCTCGATTGACTCGAGGTCGTGCGCACGACACTCTCCTGCGAAAATGGGGGAGGGGACCATGCCGATTGCGCGCTGGCTATTGCTGTCGCTGATGTTCCTGCCGGCGCCCGCCCTGGCGCAGGATCCGGGCATGAACGAGGTGATCGTCACCGGGTCGCGGATCAATCGGGACGAAGAAGGTGGCGGGCCGTCCAGCGATCGGCCTGCGCCGGACCTGCCGACTTTGCGGTGATGTATGTCACCATCGCTGGCGACACCCGCGAAATAGAGCGCCGCCGGGAAGGAGATACTCTCGATGGTGCACAACGCGATCGAGCTTGCCCAGCGCTCTGGCGTCGAGCTCGCCACCGGCGACTTCATCGTCGAGCCGCTGACCCTCGCCAATTACCGCAACCTGTCGATGAACAACGATGGCCGCCCCGACACCGACCGCGTCACCTTCCTCGTCAAGACGCGTCTCGGCGCAGATACGGACGCCGCGACGGCCCTGCAGCGGATCGACCGGTTCGTCACTGCGGTCCCGGCGGCGGGACGCGCCGGAAATCCGGCGGATCGGAGAGTTGACGCTGTCGGTGGTAGCGCCCGATCAATATCGCGATCAGATCCTCGAGCTTGTCGCTACCGACGCCCGCGCGACGGCCGCCCGTTTCGGGCCCGACTATGCGGTTGAGGCCGAGGGGCTCGATCGGCCGGTGGAGTGGATGCGGCGCAAGCCTCACCGACGTATTCCTCTATCTGCCGTACAATATCGTCGATCCGCCCCAGGGAGCTGAGGTCCATGCAGCGTCCAGAGCTTTATCAAGTCTTTTCAGAATTCTGCGGGACGATATTCGTAAATTGTCTGACAAAGTAGAGTGTCGCCGTCCGGGGACGGGCAGACCGACTTCCTCAAGACGCCACCCGTCGAACGTCACGTTCACCTCGATCGAGAGGCGGTCCGTTCGGCGCAGGCGTTCAGATCAATGCCTGCAGTGGTTCACCGCGCCCGATTTCCAGCCTGGCGGCCCTGGCCGGGGTGCCAGCGCCCACGGGTCGGAACGCGCTCTGGCCGTGTTCCGCGTCGTAAAGCAGCTTCGCCGCGGACGGCCTCCACCGGCTGCACATGCGCGGCACACGCCTCGACAGCAGGGTTGCTTGTATACTCGTCTGGAAGGCCGGCCGGGGCTGGGTCCCGGCAGCCGGCATGAGGCCGACGAAGATCAGCATTGCCAACCAGCGCATGCGGAGAGGCTCTGGCGTCATTCCACCGCCCTGTATCCGCTCCACATCGCGCCGATAAGCGGCATTCGGATCATGCCCGCGCCCAACTAAAGACCTGATCCGTCCTCTGTCTCCCTCCGGTACAGCCGGATTTCGCCTCTTGTGTCGGGCGCTGATCGAAGGCGCGAAGACGCGGTTTCGACGAGCCATGGGAAGCGATCGATGCGGACGATCATCAGCAGGCGGCACATTCTCATCGCGACAAGGCTGGCGATCTGCATCGCCGCGGCCGCGACGCATGCTCAGGCCGCGCCACGCCGTCCTGTCGGTCAGGAATGTGCATGGCCAGCAAGCGGCCGCGACCAAAGCGGCGGCCAATCCGGCCGCCCGGCGCGCCGAAGCCAGCCGCCCGGCCGCTCGCCCCGGCGCCGCAGCCCTTCCTCGCACATCCGTGCTGTCAGGGGTCGTCGTTCACCGCGAGCTGCCCATCACCCAGTGGCTTCGCCCGCGGCGAATTCGCCTGGAATGACGAGGGGCGCGCCGCCGGCGAGACAATCATCGTCGTCAACATCCGGGCGCGGATCCTTTCCGTCTATCGGGCAGGGGTCGAGATCGGCCAGCTCGAGCCTGATCTACGGCGCCGACAACAAGCCGACGCCGCTCGGCACCTTCCCGATCCTCGAGAAGGATGCCGACCACCGTTCGAACCTCTCTACGACGCGCCGATGCCGCACATGCTGCGCCTGACCTACGACGGTGTCGCGCTGCACGGCTCGCAGGCGGCTCGCCGACGATGCGGCGACGCGCGGCTGCATCGGCCTCCCCGCGAGTTCGCCGCTCTGCTCTACCAGGCGGTGCGGGTCGGCGATCGCGTCATCGTCTGGGATGGCGTCACGATCGTCCTGAACGCGATGGCGTCGTCCGGGCGCCGACATGCTTGCCCCGCCGCTGCTCACCGCCTGAGAGCCGGCCAAATCCATCCCTGCAGATACGGAGCTCTCTCGGCCATGGCGACCGAACGTACCTTCTCGATCATCAAGCCCGACGCGACCCGGCGCAACCTGACCGGCGCGATCACCAGCATGCTGGAGGACGCCGGCCTGCGCGTCGTCGCTTCGCGCCGCATCCACATGACCAAGGACCAGGCCGAGGGCTTTTACGCCGTCCACCGCGAGCGGCCTTTCTTCAACGATCTCGTCGACCTTCATGATTTCGGGCCCGGTCGTCGTCCAGGTGCTCGAGGGCGAGGACGCGGTCGCGAAGAACCGCCGAAGTGATGGGCGCGACAAATCCCGGCCAATGCCGACGAGGGCACGATCCGCAAGGCCTATGCCGGAGTCGATCGAGGCCAACAGCGTCCACGGCTCGGACAGCCCGGAGAACGCGAAGATCGAGATCGACTTCTTCTTCAAGCCCGAAGAGATCGTCGGCTGAAGGCTCCTCCCGCGCTGCCGGGAGGTGAACTCAGCAGTTGGCGCTGGCTGCCCACAGCGCGTCGAGCCGCGCCTGCGCCTGGAGCAGGCGCCACGCGCTCGACGCGTGAAAGACCGCGCAGTCGCACATCCCTGATCGTCGAGCAGGCCGCCGCCTTCGATCCGGTAGCCGAGATCGTACAGGGCGACGTCGCGATGCATCTCGCCGCCGGCAAAGAAGCTGGTCTGGATCGCGACCGGAAGCCGCGCGTCGCCGCGGCGATCGCTTTCGTCCTCCCGGGCGTGGGCAGCGCCTGACCGAACCAGCCGGCCTCGATCCGCGGCTCGCTGACCGTCTCGACCGCAGCGACGCCGAGCGCGGAGGGGAAGAGGATTCGCTGGTCCTGGATCGTCTGCGGCTGAATCCGCCGGCGCAAGCGCCAGCCGGCCGCCTTCGCGATCGGGGGTCCCGCGCAGCAGCAGCGTGTCTGCGCCGCCGCCGAGGCCTGCTGGCGCTCTTCCGCTTTCTCCGCCTCTTCGCCGGTCCTCTCCTTGTAGCTAGCTGTTCCACAGGGTCAGGCCGGAGATGAGCACGGCAGCGACGCCGAGAATCTCGGCCAGGGTCAGCCAGCGCCGGCGCGCCCGTGCCGCCTCATGCTTCTCGACCGGATCGATCGGCAAATTGCCGTCACTCATTCTCGTCTTCTCCAGCATCTGCTTGCGGGCCAAAGTCGGGGCCGGCCCGCCGCTCCGTCAGGGCTTATTGCGAGCCACCTTTCTCGCGAGGCCGACCCGTACAGCTGCGGTACAATTCGGTTTCGGACCGTAACGCTCGTCATCGGACCGCACATTTCCTCCCGCTACAGGCCGAACTTTCCGCTAAAAAGATGCCTCGTACGGCATTGTAAACAAAGTGACTTTTCCAGCACTGTCCTGATCGGTGAGGGCGGAGGGTTCGAACCCGCCACCAGGGACAGATGACAGTCGAGGAAAGGGGAGGCGGACATGCGTTCGCTGGGCGGGGTGATTTTGGTCGTCGACCGGACGATGGCGCTGTTCGTCGGCCTTGCCGCCGGTGCGGCGATCGCTTTCTCGTTCGAGGGCGAGCGCAGTCGTCGTGACGCCGGAGTCAGCGTTTCCGCCTTTGCCTGAGCCGGCCTCGCTCTGGTGCCTAGCCACGAGGCCGCGCGCCGAGACTGTTCCGGCCGTGAAACCGCGCCGGCGCACCGATGCCAGCCGGCTGCGCCGCCCACGCTTAGCGCAGGCCGGCGCCGCGGCTCGCCAGCGCCGTGACCGAGGGGCGCCCGATCGAGATCGGTGTGTTCGGCGACAGCTTCGGCGAGGGCGTCTGGGCCGGGCTCTACAACCGGCTGCGCACCGATCGCCGCTTCGAGGTTCGGCAATTTGCCGAGCGGTCGACCGGCTTCACCCGCCATCGCAGCCTCAACATCCTCGACGATATCCGACCAAGGTGGATCGGCAGCCGGTCGACATCGCCATTCCCTCCGTTCGGCGCCAACGACGCCCAGGGCATCTGGGACGGCGCAGCACGGCCACGTCTACATGAGCGAGCTGGCAGCGCATCGTCACCGAGCGGGTCTCGGCCGTCGTCGGGCTGCTGCGCGAGCGCGGCGCCTCGGTCTATTGGGTCGGGCCTGCCGAGGATGCGCGACGCCCGGTTCGACGCCGACATCCAGGCGATGAACCGCTTCTATGGCGCGCGCATGGCCGCGCTCGACGTCCCTATGTCGACACCCTCGCCGCTGACCGTCGACGACGACGGTGAATATGCCCCTTCCTCCCGGCGAGCCAGGGCCGGGCCGAAGCGGCGGATGGCGCGGGCCAATGACGGCGTCCACCATGACCATACCGGGCTACATCCACCTGACCGACGGCCTCGTCGACGATATCCGGGCCTCGGTCGATGCAGGCCCGGGCGCATGCCGATGCCCGTCGCGCCGGCGACGGCCGGCGGCGAAGCCGCCCGGCGAAGGTTCGCAGGGCTGATGGCGATCTGGCTGGGTCCGATTGCGGTCCTGGCGGGTCAGGCGGGGGCGCCGGCGCCATGTCGCGCCATCCTCTGCCAGGCCGGAGGCGCTGGCGCCGTTCTTCGCGGCCGCTGGAAGCGCGCGTCGGCGGCGGCCCGGTGCATATTCATCCAGCTCGGCGACAGCCACACGGCAGGCGACATGATCAGCCGACCTGGCGGCTGGCGGCTGCCAGCGGCGTTGACGGCCAGGTGGCGGACGCGGCGTGCTGGCGGCCGGGCGTCCCGTATCCGGCTACCTCACATGGGGCGTCACCGCCCGCCAGAGCAGCGGCTGGCACGGTCAATTCCAGCTTCGGTCGGCGCCTATTCGCCGGGCGGACCGCCGCTCGGCCTCTCCGGCTTCACCCAGACCGCGCAGGCGGCGCGGCGAGTCGCTGGGGCCTGACGGCGGACCCGGCACGGACAGGCATTCGACCGCCTGTCGTCGTCTGCGCGCTCGCGCGGCCCGGAGCGCCGGCACGTGTCACCCTGTCCCTGGCGATCGGCGGCAGCGAGCAAGCTGGCGCGCTGGCCGCTCCGGCCGTGACATGCCGGAGTGCCGATACAGTGGACAGCGACGTGCGAAGCCGGGTCCGCGTCCGATCATTGCACGCGAAGGTGACGGGCGTCGTCGGCCTCACCTCGTTCAGCGCGTTCCGGCGGCGGCGGTGGCGTCGCCCTGTCAAACTTCGGCGTCAGCGGATGCGCAGCTCGTCCCATCTCGGCCGGACCGAGCGACGCGCGTGGTCGGCGACCGAGCTCGCCGCCTATCGGCCCGACCTGATCGTCCTCGCCTTCGGCACCAACGAGGGCTTCTCGCCGGTGCTGACGCCGACAGCCTACGAAGCCGGCCTGCGCGCGCAGGTCTGCCCGGCTGCGGCGGCTGGCGCGGGCGCGACGTGCCGATCCTGCTGCTCGGCGCGCCCGACGCCGCCACCGCGCGCCGCAGGGCTGCCCGGGGCCGACTGCGGCGACGGCTGGCGTGTCCCGCAGCTCTGTCCGACGTCCGCGAGCGGCAGCGGCGGGTCGCGCGCGACCTTCGGCCTCGCTTTCTGGGACTGGTCGGCGGCGATGGGCGGCCGCTGCTCGTCGCTCGCGTGGCGGCGTGACGGCATGATGCGCGGCGACCACGTCCATTTCACCCGCAGCGGCGGCGATCGCATCGGCGCGATGATCGACGCCGAGCTCTCCCGCGCGGCCGGAACAGGTTCGCTGACATGCTGTTTCCCGACCCTGACCTTCGGGCCTCTTCTTCCTCGATCGGTCTACAGCGGCGCCTGGCTGCTCGAGGGCAGCAACGAGTGGCGCAAGATCGCTCTGCTGATCGCCTCCTGGATTTTCTACGGCTGGTGGGACACGCGCGTTCGTCCTGCTGCTCATCGCCAGCGCTATTTCTCAACTGGGGCGCGGCGCGATTGATCGTCGCGTCCGACGGCCGACCCGGCCTGCGCAAGAGGCCATCCTCGCGGCGCTGAGCATCGCCGCCAACCTCTCCATTCTCGGCTTCTTCAAATATTACGGCTTCTTCCTCGTCGAGGTCGAGGCGCTGCTGCGCCAGCTCGGCTGGCAGCGCGACCTGGCGATCCTGCAGGTGATCCTGCCGGTCGGCGTCTCCTTCTTCACCTTCCAGGGCATGAGCTACGTCATCGACATCTACCGCCGCGGACCGAAGCCGGCGGGCCTGCTCGACATGACCCTGCTGATGAGCTTCTTCCCTCATCTCGTGGCCGGTCCGATCGTCCGCGCCTCCCATCTCATCCCGCAATTCCAGGCGCGTCCCGGAACTGACCCGGAGCATGGCCGCGATGGGCGTTCGCATGCTGATCGTCTGGGGCCTGTTCAAGAAGGCGGTGATCGCCTCCGGAGCTCTCGACCGGGCTGGTCGATCCCGGTCTTCTTCGATCCTGCCGCCTACAGCGGCATCGACCCGCATCGCCGCCGTCTATGGCTATGCGGTCCAGATCTATTGCGACTTCTCCGCCTACAGCGACATGGCGATCGGGCTCGCGGCCCTGCTCGGCTATCGCTTTCCCCACAATTTCAACCAGCCCTATCGGGCGCGATCGCTCCAGGACTTCTGGCGGCGCTGGCATATCAGCCTGTCGAGCTGGCTGCGCGACTATCTCTATGTGTCGCTCGGCGGGTCGCGCCACGGCGTCAAGCGGCTCTGCTTCGCGCTGGCGGCGACGATGTTGCTGGGCGGCCTGTGGCATGGCGCCAGCTGGAACTTCGTCATCTGGGGCCACTGCATGGGGCGGTTCTGGCCGCCGAGCGCCTGTGGCGCGAGTTCAAGCCGAGCAGGCTGGCGTCCGCTGCCGCCATTGGCTCGGCATCGTCCTCACCTTCAACATCGTCTGCCTGAGCTGGGTATTCTTCCGCGCGGCGAGCCCTGAGCGACGCACCTGGCCCTGCTGGGCGCGAAGCGCACGGCGGCGGTCCGGCGATGCTGACGCCGATGCTGCTCGGCCCTGATCCTGCTCGGCATGAGCTTTCACTTCATGCCCCGCTTCTCGATTCAGCAGGTGGCGATGCGCCTCCGGGCGCTGCCGGCGCCGGCGGTCGGCCTCGGCGTCGGGCCTGGCCATGCTCGTCGTCGACTCCATGCAACCCGAAGGTGTTGCACTCATTCATCTGCTATCAGTTCTGAGGAAGTATCCTTATGCATCCCGATCCCAGCGGCCTGGCCCACAGTCTTTCACCCGTCGACCTGCCGGAGCCTGTGGCGCCGCTGCCCGATCCGCTGCGCTGGACGAGCCTGGTGATTGCCCTGGCTGCCCTCAGTCTCGCCCTGCTCAATGCCGATGCGATCCGCGGCTGGTCCTACCAGCTTCCGCCCGGCGCGGTTTCGGCGCGGATCGTGACCGCCGGCCGAGGGCTGGCACCGACCGGCTCGACCGAATCGGGCTCAACCGCCCGTCCGAGGCGATGCGGGGCTGGTGGCAGTCGGCAAGGGACAGACGCTTCTGAGACTCAGGCCTGTCGGTGGTCTCGATCCCGCGCATGGACCGGGCAAATGCCTCGAGCGCGGCAGGATAGAGAACATGCTCGGCCTCGAGCACCCGCTCGGCGAGACTGTCGGCGTCGTCGCGCGGCCGGATCTTGACCTCGGCCTGGCCAATGATCGACCGGAATCGAGGTCGTCGGTGACGATGTGCACCGTGCAGCTCTGCGAAATTCGTCGCCGGCCAGGATGGCCCGGCGATGGGTGTCGAGGCCTCAGAGCGGCAGCAGGCTCGCGGATATTGAGCATCCGCCCTTCCCAGCGGGCGACGAATTCGGGCGAGAGCAGCCGCATGTAACCTGCAAGCGCAATCAGCTCGATCGTCGCGCTCGCGCAACGCCGCGTCGACCTTCATGTCGAATTCGTGCCGTTCCATGCCCTTGTGGCTGAGTGACCAGGTCTTGAGACCGAGCCGCTTCGCCAGCACCAGCCCACGCGCGTCGGGAACGTTCGAGGCCACAAGGACGATCTCATAGGCGCGATCGGGATCGCGGCGCTTGTATTCCGACAGAGCGCCAGCACTGTTGAGCCGCGTCCCGAAACGAGGATGCCGACCCGCACCTTGTCAGCCATGGAAGGTCGCGCCCAGTCGTCATGGGCGAACCAGGTTCTGACGATCCCGAGACCGTGCAGCCGCGCGGGCCGGCAACGAGCTCGCCCATCGCGAAGACAGTCTAGCAATACGTAACTGAACTCAGCTGGC
>ERZ1370068.8585-contig-7428_pt1 | contig 26646 bp, 35 predicted proteins | sample MGYA00561227_ERZ1370068 | MGnify/ENA primary metagenome ERZ1370068 (study PRJEB38410, sample SAMEA6850437) | metagenome | study: Metagenomic assessment of the ecological functions of the soil: analysis of the soil microbiota associated with the...
TTACGCATTGCTCGCCTACAAGGGCGAGTGTGGCGCCGCGGCGGACCGCTTCGCTTCGAACGCAGCCGCGCTGGCCCTGTCGCGCATCGGCACGCCGGAGGCCCGACAGCGCTCGAAGAAGCGGCCGCGCTCGGTCCGCGCGGGACACGGGCCGCCGCACGCATGCAGCTGTCGCAAGAGCTCATGGAACAGAAGGAGTCGCACAATGACGGCGACGTCACGCTTTCAGCTCGCCGACGAACTGCTCCGGCGTCTTGCGGCGCGATGCGATCGTCGCAGCTCTACACGCCGGGCCACCCGATCATCACGCGCAATCTGTCCTCGCTTGTCGGCGGCGATGCAGCTCCTTCATGGCCTGGAGCGGACGATCGTCATCGGAATCGTCGGCGACGAAGTGATCGTCGACGACACGCCGATCGCGTGAAGGCCGATGCGCCTGGCACGCTGATACGACGCCTGCAGCACGTGGGCATCGAACGGATTTCGCTCGATCGCGGGCGTCACTCCAGAGGAGATCGCCGATCTGATTCACGGCGTCAACTACGCTCTGAGCGCCGCGACAACCCCGAGGAACCGTTCGAGTTCCCGACGCTCGCTCACATCCGGGTCGGTCGCGTGACCGTCGACCAGCGCGTCGAAGGCAACCTCCGGGACATGGCGACGATCAGGCGTCTCTACAGCAGCTCCGTGAACGTCGCCGAGGATGTATGGGATAGCGCGCAGACGGAGGGCAAACCCGACGCCAGCCGTGGCGCGGACGATGATCGATCGGCCTGGCGCAGGCCGTCGCCGAAAACCGCACCGCGCTCCTGGCGCTCACGACGCTCAAGAACTACGACAACTACACGTTCACGCACATGGTGAACGTCTCGATCCTGACGATGGGCCAGGCGCGCGGGCATCGGCATCGACGGCGCGCTGCTGCGCGAGTTCGGTCTGGCGGCGCTGATGCACGACATCGGCAAGGTCCGAACGCCGCTCGAGATGCTGAACAAGCCCGACAAGCTGACCGACGAGGAGTTCGTCATCATGAAGCGCACACGTCGTCGACGGCGCGCGAGATCCTGCGCGGCACGCCGGACATCCCGGCGCTCGCGCCGGTTGTCGCCTTCGAGCATCACCTGCGGCTCGACGGCTCCGGGTACTCCGCACGGCGTCGTCGCGGCCGTCGCTGCAACGTCGGCACCATGCTGTGCGGCATCGCCGACGTCTACGACGCCATGCGATCGCAGCGCGCATACCAGCAGTCGTTTCCGACCGACCGCATCCTGCAGGTGCTGAAGCGCAACGACGGGCAGCAGTTCGATCAGCACCTCGTGCGGCGATTCGTCCAGCTGCTCGGCATCTATCCGATCGGCAATCTGGTGCGCCTCAACACCGGCGAGGTCGGCGTCGTGATCGAGGTCCACGCGCCGGAGCCCTATCGGCCGCACGTTCGCGTCATGCTTCGATCGGACGGGAACGAAGATCGACCTGCCCTCACGAAGTCAATTTGTGGAGGTCGATCCAGCCGAGGATCTTCCGTCGTCGATCTCCGGCCCCGCTGAACCCGGCCAACTACGACATCGACCCGCTGTACGCTGCTCGTGACGCGGTCGGCTTAGAATCTCAGCCGATGCGCAGAACTCGTGCTCCTGCTGACCGCGCGGCCGCGCTGTTGTGCTGCGTCGCCGCGAGCCCAGCAGCCGCCGCGCGCTCTGCCGTCACGAGCCGGACGATGTCAGAAGTCGTGCCGATTGCGCCGCCGAATCGGCCGCTGCCGTCGCACGAAGAGGCGACGGCGCGTGTCACGCGGTTTTCGTTCATCGCGCATGGCGACACGCGGTCGTCGGGACCGTCGCGGTCGGGAGAGCCTGCCCGAGGACGGGCGGATCGCAGCAGCGCGAGCACGGATCTCGATCGTCGATGCGATGCTGAAGACCAGCCAGTCGATTGGCGCGCGACGCGGTTTCCGGATCCGGTTCGTGGTCTCGTCCGGCGACGCGGTGCCTGTACGGCCCGAACGGGACGATGTGGAACGTGAGCTACGTGCCGCTCGTCGAGCGGCTGACGCGCGAGGCAGGGTTGCCCTTCTTCTTCGCCGCCCGGCAACCACGACACCACGACGCGCCCGCCTGGCGACCCCGAGCGCGAGCACGGATTGCGGAAACACGCTCGCCGCGATGTCGAAGCTGATGCCGCCGGACGGATCGCCGCGCCGGCTGGCCGGCTACCCGACGCACGCGTTCGGCTACGGCAACGCGTTTTTCTTCTGATTGATTCCAATATCGCAGCCGACGCCAAGCAGCTCGAATGGGTGACCGGTCAGCTCGAGGGGCTGAATCGCCGCGCGGTACCGCCACGTCTTTGCGGTCTTTCACCACCCGCCGTTTGACCTCGGGCCAGCATGGGGGCGACATCCTCGAGCCGCAGTCTCAGGACGTCCGCGCGGTGTATCTGCCTCTGTTTCCGCAAGCACCACGTTCGCATGACCATCGGCGGTCACGATCACCTGCTCGATCACTTCGTCGAACGATATGACGACGAGCGACGGACGTATCGCATGGATCACATCGTGAGCGGTGGTGGCGGCGCTCCGACCTACACGTATCGAGGCGAGCCCGATCTCCAGGCGTATCTGACTGGCCAACGCCGCACAGAACGTGCGGATCGAACACCTTCTCAAGCCCGGACCGCGAGTCGAAGACAACCCCCACCACTTTCTCGTCGTTCGCGTCGACGGCGAGCGGCTGTCCCTCGAGGTCATCGGCACGGGATCGGCCCGTACACGCCGTACGGCCGCTCAGCCGGTGGAACTCAACTGAAGACGCGGTCGAATTTCACGTCGCGCGTGCTCGACCGTGCGGCGCATCCCGCCCGGCCGTGTGGCGACGCATGCGAGACGTGGCAGCCATCGCGGGGGCGCCCCGTGCTGGACGAGCCGTGGGAAACATCATGAGAGGCTGCAGCCGCCCGACGTTCCCTGTCACCGCGTCATCGCGGCCGGCGGCCGTATCGGGAGCCACGGCGGACGCGAGAGCCTCAAGCGTGCGCTGCTCGCGGCCGAGGGCGTCGCCGGTGTCCGGCGGCCGGGTGCGCGACTTCAGCCGGGTCCGCTGGCGCGCCCGAAGCCGAGAACCTCTGGAACCCCCGGAACCTCTAGATTCGTCTGTGCTTCGCGTGAAGCAACGCCCGACGCCTTCGCTCCCGTCTAACGAACTGACGGTGCACAGGCCCGACAGGGACGCCGCGGATCTGGTTGCCCGCTGCCAGGCCGGCGACGTCGACGCGTTTGCGGAGCTCTATCGGCAACACGCGCCACGCGTGTTTCGCGCTCGCCTGCCGGATGGCGCGGTTCGACAGAGACGGGCGAGGATCTGCTGCAGGAGATCTTCCTCCAGGCGCACCGGAAGATTCGTGGGTTCAAGGGCGATCTCGACGGTCGGCACGTGGCTATACAGGCTGGCGATCAACCACTGTCTCGATTTCGTCCGGAGCCGGCGGGTGAAGATGGACAAGGCGACCGACAGCCTGGACGACGGACGGTTCGACAGCGCCGGCGCCGCGCACGACTCGCCGGTCGAGCGGATCGACCTGGAGCGCGCGATTCGCCAGCTGCCGCCCGGATGCCGCGAGGCCTTCGTGCTTCACGACGTCGAGGGCTATGAGCACCAGCGAGATCGCCGCAGATGCTCGGCATCGCCGAGGGGCACGTCGAAATCGCAGGTTTTCAAGGCGCGCCTGAAGCTGCGCGCGGTGCTCGCATGACACCCAACCATCCCGACGGCGTCACGCTGGACGATTACGTCGACGACGCGCTTCCGGCGGCGGAACGCGCGGCGGTGGACGCGGCATCTGACGACCTGCGCTGAATGCCGGGACCGTCGTCGCCGGGCTTCGCGTCGGCCGTCGCCGCGGTATCCGCGCTCGAGCCTGTCGCAGCCGCCCCGCGCCGCCGTGGGCGCGCATCGAACGGACGATTCGCGCGCGAAAGCCCGGGAACCCGCGCCGCCGCGGTGGCCATGGCTTGCGGCGGCCGCCGCTCTGGTGCTGGCGACGTTCGCCGGGTCAGCTGCTGGCCGGCGTCTCGCCAGCCGGCGCCGACCGCCGGCCTGACGGCCGTTGCGCCGGCGACTGACGCGCGAGGCCATCGCAGACAGAGCTGCATGCTGGCCGAACAGCACTATCAGAACGCGATCACCGGCCTCGAGCGGATCGCGAGCGCCGAAAAAGGATCACTCGATCCGCAAACGGCGTCGACGCTCGAGAAGAATCTGGCCGGTCGTCGATCAGGCCATCGGCGAGAGCCGCGCGGCGCTCAGAGCGCAGCCCGCCAGCGAGCCGGCGCAGCAGAGCCTGCTCGAGAGCTTCAAGGCCAAGATCGCGCTGCTGCAGGACACCGGTGGCGCTGATCAACGAAATGCGGAAGGGGCAACGAGGCGGGCGGCGACTCCGTCGCGTCACGGCCTCAAACAAAGGGCACCTAATCCATGCGTATCCGACTCTCTCACGCCTAGTCGTGCCGCTGCCTTCGGCGCGACGGCGCAACTCGGCGCAGTCGTCGATCAGCGAAGCCCGCCGTGCCACCCAGCAGGCGTATCGCCGGGCCATGGCTGAAGCCCGCGAGCTCTATCAGGGAAGCCGCGGGCCCGGAGCAGACCGAGACGTTTTCCCGCAGGGTGAAGCTTGGCCGCGACGGCCGCGTCAGCATTTCAACGTCTCGGGCGCCATCACCGTCGACAGCAGCGATCTGGCGACGAGGTCTCGATCGATGCCGTGAAGCACGGCGCGCGGCGACCGCAGCCAGCTCGATCGCGTCAACATCGTGGTCGAAGAGCGGCCCGGCCGCGTGGACGTTCGCGACTCGACTACGGCCGCCCGCCGGTTCCCGACAGGGTTTCGCGACGACAACAGTGTCGGTCGACTACAACGTCGGTGACTGCCGGCGGCAGCGTCGCGTCGAGCGTGCACGTCGGTGTCCGGACGGCATCAGCGGTCGACGGGCGTCAAGGGCGCCGTCCGCTTCCAGAAGCATCAGCGGCAACATCACCGCCACCAACACGCCGCAGGTCGAGTATCGCGAAGACCGTGTCCGGCGAGGTCGAGCTCACCGGCATCTCCCATGGACAGCGACCTGTCGCTGTCGAGCGTCAGCGGCAATCATCGCGCGTGAACGGCGTCAAGGCGCGCTCGCTCGACGTCAGCACGGTCAGCGGCGACATCCAGCCTGCGCGATGCGCCATGCGTGCGAGTCAGCGTGACGACCAGGGGTCAGCGGCAGCTTCGAATACGCCGGAACGCTCGCCAGAAACCGGCCGCTACGAAGTGAACTCGCACTCCGGCAGCGATCCGCTTCATGCTCGCCGGCAACACCGGGATTCGAGCTGAGCGCCGGCAGCTTCAGCGGGTCGGTCGATCGGACTTTCAGATCACCGATCGGCGGATCGCGAACCCGGACCGTACGCACGCGGGCCGTCGCGGGCCCGGCAGAGTCGCTGCTGCAGGCGACGTTCGGCGACGGCAGCGCCTCGCTGAGCCTTCGCACGTTCAGCGGCGACTATCGTCGATACTGCGACAGTAATTGACTGTTAGCAGTTCATCACCGCCATCACGTCGAACTGCTCGTGGTGGAGCTGGACGTCCGGCTTGACCGTCACGTCGCGGCCGATCGACTGCCGCAGATCGCGCAGCACCGCGCTCTCCTTCTTCCTGCAGCGCGCGCGCGATTTCGGGATTCACGCGCAGCAGCACGCGGTGGCCGTTCAGATCCGGCCCGATCTTCTTCACCTCGTTCAGGATCTCGTAGCAGATCGTCGAGCTCGACTTGATGACGCCCGTGCCCGAGCAATACGGGCACGGCTCGGTCAGCACGCGCTCGAGACTCTGCTTGACGCGTTTGCGCGTGATGATCACGAGTCCGAAGTCCGAGACCTGGAGCGCCTTGGACGGGCGACCGATCCTTCCGCAGCTCCTGCTCGACGGCCTGGAAGACCTTCTGGCGGTTCTTCTTCTCCTCCATGTCGATGAAGTCGAGCACGATGATGCCGCCGAGGTCGCGCAGGCGGATCTGCCGGACGATTTCCTTCGCCGCCTCGAGGTTGGTCTTGACGATCGTGTCCTCGAGCCGGCCGCTCGACTTCTTGCCGACGTAGCGGCCGGTGTTGACGTCGATCGCGACGAGCGCCTCGGTCTGGTTGATGACGATCGAGCCGCCGGACTTCAGCCACACCTTGCTCTTGAGCGCCTTGTCGATCTCCGCCTGGACGCCGTACTCCTCGAAGATCGGGATACGGCTTCGTGTACAGCTTCACCTTCGGCGCCAGGTTCGGCAGGATGCGCTCGACCAGCTCGAGCACGCGCTGGTATTCCTGCGCGTTGTCGATGCGGATCGCCTGAAACTCGTCGGTGAGCAGATCGCGCAGCAGCTTGCCGACGAGGCTCTGCTCGCTGATACACGACGGCCGGCGCGCGCGACGATTCCATCTTCTGGCGGATCTCGGTCCAGATCTTGTGGAACGCCTCGAGGTCCGCTGACGATGTCTTCCTTGCGGCGGCCCGACGCGGCGGTGCGGATGATGACGCCGCCGGTGAAGCCGTGCTGCCTCGCGGAACTCGCGGACGATGCCGCGCAGCCGGCCGCGCTCCTCGCGCGACTCGATCTTGCGCGAGACGCCGACGTGATCGACGGTCGGCATGAACACCAGGAACCGGCCGGCCATCGTCACGTGCGACGTCAGGCGCGCGCCCTTGGTGCCGAGCGGCTCCTTGACGACCTCGACGAGGATCTCCTGCCCTTCGTTCAGCAGGTCTTCGATCTTCGGCTGCGGCCGGTCGCGTCGCGCTCGCGCCGTCGCGCCGCGCTCGCCGCCGTCTTCGTCGCCGGACTCGAGCTTGTCGAACTCCTCCATCGTGTCGACGACGTCGGCGACGTAGAGGAAGCCGTCGCGCTCGAGGCCGAGGTCGATGAACGAGGACTGCATGCCGGGCAGGACCTTGCTGACCCGGCCCTTGTAGACGTTGCCGACGACGCCGCGCTGGCGTTCGCGTTCGACGAAAATTTCGGCGGCCAGGTCGTCTTCGAGGATGGCCACCATGGTTTCGTGGCCGTTGGAGGAGATGATCATCTCCTTGGTCATGTCGCGAACTCCTGGGGCAGGACGGGCGGGATGAGGCCGGATGAGGCGGGATGGAAGAGTGATCTCTGCCTATCCTGCCTTTCCTGCCCGTCCTGCCCTTCCTGCCCGCTAGTTCGTGAATCTGCGCATGCGCACGTTGAGCACGAGGCCGAAGCCCGCGAGCGTCGCAATCATCGACGACCCGCCGTAACTCATGAGCGGCAGCGTGAGCCCTTTGACGGGCGCCAGTCCGGCCGACATGGTGATGTTGTAGATCACCTGGAAGGTGAAGCTGGCGAGCACGCCGAGCACGAGATACGAGCCGAGGCGATCCTTGGCCAGACGGGCCGCCTCGAGCGCGCGCAGAATCACGAATAAATACAGGCCGAGCGCCACCAGGACGCCGGCAAATCCCTGTTCCTCGGCCAGCACCGAGAAAATGAAATCGTTGTGGGCCACGGGGAGAAACCGCAACTGGCCTTGCGTCCCCTGCCTGAAGCCCTTTCCTGTGAGCCCGCCCGATCCGACCGTGATGCGCGCCTGAATCTGCTGGTAGCCGGCGCCTTTCGCATCCTGCGACGGATCGAGAAAGGTCGAGATGCGGGATTTCTGATACGGCCTTGAGCGCGAACGTCCAGGCGACCGGCGCCGCGAGGACGAGCGCGCAGAACGACGATGCCGAGAATGCGCAGGCGCATGCCGGCGAGATACGCGATCGCGACGAACACCGGCAGCAGCGTCACCGCCGTGCCGAGGTCCGGCTCCTTGGCGATGAGCGCGAGCGGAATGCAGCGTGAGCGCGCCGCCGATCGCGAGATCGCGTCCACTGCGGCGCGCCGCGGTTCTCGCCGTAAGAACTTGGCGAGCACGAGGGCGACGCCGATCTTGGCGAACTCCGAGGGCTGCAGGTTGAAGACGCTGAGCGGAATCCAGCGGCGCGCGCCCATCTGCACCATGCCGAAGAACAGCACGTAGACGAGCACGGCGAGCAGGGCGATGTAGATGAGATGCGACTTGTCGGTGAACGTGCGGTAGTCGAGCGTCAGCGTGACGAGCATCGCGATCAGCGCCGAGCGCCGATCGCGTAGAGCTGCGTGACCCACAGGTGCGACGACGCGCGTGTCGGATCCGACGTGGTGCTGTAGATCATCGCCACGCCGATGCCGCACAGCGCGAAGATGGCGGCGAGCGAGCGCCCAGTCGATGTGATAGTAGAGGCGTCGTTCGAACATCGCGCTACGCCATCATCCGCATCGACGGATTCAGATTCGGTGACGATCGTCGGCTTGGGCGGCAGCGGCCTGCCGTCCTTCTTCGCGAAGAACGTGTCGAGAATGTGATGCGCCACCAGCGCCGCGTTGCCGCCGTGCACGCCGTGCTCGAGGAACACGACGCCGGCGATCTGCGGGTTGTCGCGCGGCGCGAAGAACACGAACCAGCCGTTGTCGCGCAGGTCCTGTCCGTCTTCCCCGCCGCGCGCCTTGCCCTGATTCGAAATGACCTGCGCCGTCCCGGTCTTGCCGGACGACGTCGTGCCCGGCGATGCTGCGCGTTGTCGCCGGTGCCAGCGGCTCGTTCACCACCATCCACATGCCGTCGCGAATCGCCTGCAGCTTCTCGGGATCGATCGTCGATCGTCGACTTGCGGCGCCGGCGTCGGCACCGGCTTCCACCCGCTGCCATCGTCGACCGCCTTGAGCAGGTGCGGCGTGACGCGCGTGCCGCCGTTGGCGAGCGTCGCCATGTAGACGGCCATCGAGACCGGCGTCAGCGACACTGGCCCTGGCCGATGCCGACCGAGATCGTCTCGCCCGCGTACCACTTCTCGTGCATCGTCTGCGCGCTTCCACTCGGTGGACGGCACCAGGCCCTGCGACTTCGTTCGGCAGATCGATGCCGCTCATGCACGCCCATGCCCGAGCAGCCGTCGCCCACTTGTTGATCTTGTCGACGCCGACCATGTTGCGCGACCGTGTAGAAGTAGACGTCGCACGATTCGCTCGATCGCGTGGCGCAGATCGATCGATGCCGTGCCCGCCCTTGCTTAAGCGCCAGCACTTGAAATCGCGGCCGTAGAAGTTCGCGTGCCAGGACGCAGTGACGTGGAAGTCGGGCGTGATGATGCCTTCTTCGAGGCCCGCCAGCGCGACCGCCATCTTGAACGTCGAGCCCGGCGAGTAGCGTGCCCTGAATCGCGCGATCGTTCAGCGGCCGATCCTCGTCGGTGGTCAGCGCCGCCCACGTCGCGCGGTCGATGCCGGCCGCGAACGCGTTCGGATCGTACGCCGGCCGGCTGGTGAACCCGAGCACGTCGCCGTCGCGCGGGTCGAGCACGACGGCCGGCGCCGTTCGAGGCCGATCGGCATCGAACCCGTCTTCGATCGCCTTCTGGACGTCGATAGTCGATCGTGAGCTGCAGCCGCTTGCCCTCGGTCGGCTGCATCTTCCTCGAGCGTGCGGATCTCGCGTCCGACGCTGTTGACGACGACGCGCCTGGCGCCGTCCTCGCCCATCAGATAGCGCGTTGTAGACCTTCTCGATGCCCGACTGGCCGGTGATGTCGCCGCTCTTCGAGGTGTCGCCGTTGTCGGCGACCTGCGCGTCGCTGACCTCGCCGACGTAGCCCGAACAGGTGCGCGCCCATCGTTTCGGGATACCGCCGCGTCGGCACCTGCTCGACGACAGACGTCCGGCAGTTCGAGTCGAGCCGCCGGGCGATGACGGCCGCCACCTGCGCCAGCGTGGCGTCCTGGACGATCGTGATCGGCCGGTAGGTCGGCTCGCGGCGGTGGCGGTCGACGATCGTCCGCACGCCGCCTTCGTCGAGGCCCGAGCACCGGCGGCCAGCGCGCTGGATCGTGCCGGTCGAGGTCCTTGGTGTGCTCGCGGACGATCGAGATGCTGTACGAGTGGCGGTTCTCGACCAGCACGCGGCCGTCGCGGTCGAACACCAGGCCGCGCGGCGCGCGCAGCGCGAGCGTGCGCTGGTGGTTGTTCTCGGCCAGTTCGTTCGAACTTCGCGTGCTGCACCACCTGCAGCACCCAGAAGCCGATCGCCAGCACGGCGAAAACAGCACCGCCGACCACGACCTGAAGCGCCGCTCAGCCGGTGCGTTGGCTTTGCGGCGATCTTCAACGCTGGCATGACGACATCATTCTGCGCTGCAGCATTCTATCGCGCGCAACCGCGGTCTCTGCCCGATCCGCCGGCGCTCCACGGCGCCCGGCAACAGCTCGACCAGCTGAAACGCCGCCGACGCCGACCACGGCGTTGCCCAGCGCCTGCCCGGCGACCGCCGCGTACGGCGTGCCGAACGGCCGCAGGCCCAGCACCACGCCCAGACCGATCGTGATCGCCTGGTGCAGCACCGTCGCCGCGAAGAACACCACGAAGCGCGGCAGCGGCTCGGCGACGATGAACTGCGTCCCGATGATGCCGGCCAGAAAGCCGACCATCGGTCTTCGCCAGGCCGCCGATGCCGATCACGCCGGTCGACAGCGAATCCTGAATCAGCCCGGCGACGGTTCCCGCCAGCAGTCCCGTGCACCGAGCCCGGACGACAGCGCGACGTAGACCACCACGACCAGCACGAGATCCACCGGCGACCGTGCCGCGGCACGACGAAACCGGGTGAGCGTGGTCTGGAGCACCAGAGCGAGCGCAATCGCCAGGATGATCCCGGCCGTCTTCACTCGTGATGCTCCTCGGCCTCGCGCACGGGCGTCGGCGTCAGCACGACCAGCACCTCTTCGAGCGACGAGAGTTCGACCGCCGGCTTCACCGTGATCCGCTTGTGCGCCGGGCCGGACTTTTCGACCGTGTCCACGCGGCCGATGGTGAAGCCCTTCGGGAAGATGCCGTCGATGCCCGACGTCACGACCAGATCGCCGACGACGACGTCGGACGCCTCCGACACGTACTCGAGGTCGCAGACGCTACTCGCCGCCGCCATGACGACGCCCTGCGCGCGCGACCGCTCGATGAGCGCGCCGGCGGCCGCGTTGCGGTCGATCGAGCAAGCTGCACCTTCGGCCGCCCGTGCGCTCGGCACGACGACGCGGCCGACGACGCCGTCGGCGCGCAATCACAGCCATGTCGGCCGCTGCAGGCCGTGGCTGGTGCCCTTGTCGATCGTCAACGTCCGGAAATCGGGCGACGCGCTCGACGCGATGATGTCGGCGGCCGTCGTCTGCAGGTTCGACCGATCGCGCAGCGTCGAGGAGCTGCTGCGAGCCGCGCGCGCGCGATCGGCCAGCGCGCGTCGCTCCTGGTAGCTGCGACCTGCACGTCGTCGAGCTGGCGGCGCGAGGTTCGGCGTTTTCGGCCTCGACGCTCGCGGAGGCCGACGTACCGGTTCCAGGCCGTGCCGAACGCTCGACGACGCCGGCCGAGCTGCCGCGCTGCGCCTCGGCGAACACGCCGAAGGTCACCGACTCGAGCACCGGCACGCCGCTGCGCGAGTTGACCTGGGCGGAGATGAGGATGACGTGGCCGAGCATGACGGCGAGGAACAGATAGCCGAGCGTCTGGCGAATGTCGAGGATGGCCACCAGTCTCAGTCGATCGAGATCTTCCTGAGCAGGTTGAAGTCCGACAGCATCTTGCCGGCGCCGAGCACGACCGACGACAGCGGATCCTCGGCCATCGCCAGCGGCAGCCCGGTTTCCTCGCGCAGCCGCTTGTCGAGGTTCTTCAGCATCGACCCGCCGCCGGTCAGCACGATGCCGCGATCGACGATGTCGGCCGACAGCTCCGGCGGCGTGCGCTCGAGCGCCACGCGCACGGCGTCGACGATGACGTTGACCGTTTCGGCCAGCGCCTCGCGGATTTCTTCGTCGCTGATCGGTGATCGTCTTGGGCACGCCCTCGATCAGGTGCCGGCCCTTGATCTCCATCGTCATCCGCTCTTCGAGCGGGAAGGCGGAGCCGATCTCGATCTTGATCGGCTCGGCGGTGCGCTCGCCGATGAGCAGGTTGTACGTCTTCTTGATGTACTGGATGATCGCCTCGTCCATCTCGTTGCCGGCGACGCGCACCGCCTTGCTGTAGACGATGCCCGCGAGCGAGATGACGGCGATGTCGGTCGTGCCGCCGCCGATGTCGACGATCATGTTGCCCGACGGCTCGGTGATCGGCATGCCGGCGCCGATGGCCGCCGCCATCGCTTCCTCGACCAGGTGCACCTCGCTGGCCTTCGCGCGGTAGGCGCTGTCCTTGACGGCGCGCTTCTCGACCTGCGTGATCTCCGAGGGCACGCCGATGACGATGCGCGGCCGCACCCAGACGTTGCGGTTGTGCGCCTTCTTGATGAAGTAGGTCAGCATCTTCTCGGTGACCTCGAAGTCGGCGATGACGCCGTCCTTCATCGGCTTGATGGCGACGATGTTGCCCGGGCGTGCGGCCGAGCATGTCCTTGGCGTCCTTGCCGACGGCCTCGACGCGGCCGTTGACCTTGTTGATGGCGACGATCGACGGCTCGTTGACGACGATGCCCTTGCCGCGCGCGTAGACGCAGGTATTGGCCGTGCCGAGATCGATGGCCAGGTCACTCGAAAACAGCGACAACATCGAACGAAGACTCAACGGAAACTCCTGTCGTGGTCAGTGTCGGCGGTCGGCAGCTCGGTCGTCAGCGGTGACAGCGTGTGCAGTTCCGTGCACTCTCGCGCACGACTGACCGACTGATCGACACGGCGACTGACGGTCAGTTATCGGCTGGAGCGCGTGCGGCCTGAATACCGTTCTTGCCGGAATCTTTGACCTGTACATCGCTTTGTCGGCGGCGGCCACCAGTTCCTCGGCCGAGGCCGCCACGTCGGGCAGCGTCGCCACGCCGACCGACGCGGTCAGGTGGATGTCGAGGCCGTCGTCGAGCCAGAAACTTGTGGGCGGCGATCCGCTCGCGGACGCGCTCGCCGACCGCAAACGCGCCTTCGCCGCCGGTGTCGGGCAGCACGATCGCGAACTCGTCGCCGCCGAACCGCGCGACGACGTCCGGTTTCACGGGCGCTGCCGCGGATGACGGCCGGCCGCTTCGACCAGCGCGCGGCTGCCGGACAGATGGCCGTGGCGTGTCGTTGACGCCCTTGAAGCCGTCGAGATCGATGAACAGCAGCGACAGCGGCCGGCCGCTGCGCGACGCGCGCTTGGTCTCGCGCCGCAGCACGAGGTTCAGATACCGCGAGTTGTAGCAGGTGCGTCAGGTCGTCGGTGACCGACAGCGCCTCGGCGCGCTTGAGCAGCAGCGCGCTGTCGAGCGCCGACCGCCGCCGGCTCGAGCAGCACGCGCATCGACTCGCAGCACGGCCGGCGGCAGCTGCGGCTTCTGCGACGACGGCGCGCGATCGAAGCCGATCAGCGCGCCGACGCGGCGGCCGCGGCCAGCTGAGCGGCAACGCCAGCACGGCGCCGATCGACTCGCTGCGGATGCGCGGGTCGCCGCGCAGGTCCTCGCTCGCAGAATTCCTCGCCGCGGTGCATCACCCAGTTGGCGACGCTGTGCAGCGCCGGCCCCATCTCGCGGCGTCAGGCCGCGGCCGGCGAGCACCGGAGCAGCGGCCGGACAGATCGGACGAGACGACCGCCCAGCTCGGCGCCGGCATCCAGCGCCGCGGCGCGCTCGACGATCAGCTCGGCGATCTCGGCGCGGCTCGAGCGTCGCGTTGACGGCGCGGACGATGTCGATCGAGCGCGTCGCGCCGCTCGACCCGGCGGCGCAGCCGGCGCTGGAAGACGCGGCAGGCGCGGCCGCGAAGTCGAGGCCCGATGTCGCCAGCGACAACTCGCCGGCGACGCCGCGGCTTGGCTCCGCGCTTTCGCACGGCGGCCGACGCTGGATGAGCGACGGCGTCGGACTCGACGGACTGGTGGCTCGGCTCAGGTGGCATCAGCTCAGAGCGTAAGTTGTTCTATCCACGGCAAATATACCACAGGGACGCGGGTACTCGCTTGCCACTTCGGAAGTTCATGGCGTACCATCACGGTTTCCGAAGGTGCCCCAATGACCATGCTCGACCGTATGCGCCGGCACAAGGCGTGGCTCCAGTGGAGCCTCGTGCCTCGTCGTGCCTGGCGTTCGTCATCTTCTACATTCCCGACTTCCTGCGCGCTCAGCGCCACGGACGCCGCCGCCGGCGACACCATCGCGCAGCGTCGAAGGCCACGAGATCACGTCCGGCGAGTTCCGCCGCACCTACCAGGCGCAGCTGCAGGCGTACCGCTCGGCCTACGGCGGCCAGATGAGCGAGCAGCTGCTCAAGCAGCTCGGGCATCGAGCAGCAGATCCTCCAGCAGATGGTCGACGAGCAGGCGCTCGCTCGCCGAAGCGCGACCGCGCTCGGCATCAAGGTGAGCGACGAGGAAGTGCGCCAGCGCGATCTTCGCGATCCCGGCGTTCCAGGACAACGGCCATTTCATCGGCGACCAGCGCTATCAGCAGCTGCTCCGCGTGCAGCGCCCGCCGCTGACGCCCGTCGGATTTCGAGGAAGGCATCCGCAGACGCTGACGGTCGAGAAGCTGCGCGCGTCGCTGACCGACTGGCTGTCGGTTGCCGACAAGGAGCTCGAGCAGGAATACCGCCGGCGCAACGACAAGGTGAAGCTGGCCGGTCGTCAGCTTCGTCGCCGACAGCTTCCGCGACGCAGGTCGACCGCGACCGATCGCGGAAGTCGCGCGCGCACTTCGACGGCGCACACGGACGACTTCAAGATTCCCGAGAAGCGCAAGATCCGCTATCATGCTCATCGACATCGACGCGGTCCGCGCCAAGGTCGTCGGTGCCCGCCGGCCGACATCGAGCGCGCCTACAACGACAACCTCGAGCAGTACTCGACGCCCGAGCAGGTGCGCGCGAGCCACATCCTGCTCAAGACCGAAGGCAAGGACGACGCGGCCGTGAAGGCGCAAGGCCGAAGACGCTGCTCAAGCAGGCGAAGGCCGGCGCCGACTTCGGCGAGCTCGCGAAGAAGTATTCCGGAAGACGAAGGCAGCGCGAAGAACGGCGGCGACCTCGACTACTTCGCGCGCGGCAAGCATGGTGCCCGAGTTCGATGCAGGTCGGCGTTCACGCTGCAGGCCGGGCCAGATCAGCGAGCGTCGTGAAGACGCAGTTCGGCTACGACATCATCAAGGTGACCGACAAGAAGGCCGGCACCGATGCGCACGCTCGCCGAGCATGCGGCCAGCAGCTGACCGACCAGCTCGTCGTACGAGCGCGCGCAGGCGCAGGCCGCCGATCTGGCGGCGAGCCTCGAGAAGCAGATCAGCAAGGCGGCCGGATCTCGACAAGGTCGCGAAGGCGCAGGGCCTCACCGTGCAGGAGTCCAGGCTTCTTCGCGCGCGACGAACCGATTCTGGGCCTCGGCCCGTCGCCGGAAGCCGCGACGCCGCGCGTTCGACATGAAGATCGGCGACGTGTCGCCGGCGCTCCGCGCGTCGCGCGGCTTCGCGTTCGTCACGCTCGATGGCGAAGCAGGATCCGTACGTGCCGAAGCTCGACGAGGTGAAGGACAAGCGTCCGCGACGAGGTCGATCAAGCAGAAAGCGCGCGACCTCGAGCATGCAGAAGGCCGCGGAGGTGGCCGCGAAGCTGAAGAGCGCGCCCGACTTCGAGAAGGCCGCCAAGGCCGCCGGCGTCGAGGCGAAGACGACCGAGCTCATCGCGCGCGACGCGCCGATTCCCGACCTCGGCGTCGCGCCGGCGGTCGAGGACGCCGCGTTCACGCTGCCGGTCGGCGCGGTCAGCGATCCGATCGCCGACCGACAACGGCGCCGCCGTCGTCAAGGTGGTCGAGAAGCAGGAAACGACGCCGGCAGATTACGTCGCTGGCGAAGGACAAGTTCCGCGAGGAGCTGCTCGGCGGATCGCCGCAACCGGTTCTTCGGCGCCTACATGGTGAAGGCGAAGCAGCGGATGAAGATCGAAGTCAACCGCGAGTCGCTGCAGAAGGCAGTCTCGTCGAGTTGGACGTTCCTACCGTCAACCCACGCCGTCGGCATCAGCGCGCAGCGGCTCGCCGCGACGGAACATCGTGAGCGGGCCGCGCATCAGCCCGCAGCGCCTCGAGCTCTCCCTTCGACAGGTTCGCCGACAGCCACGCGCTCGACCGCCAGCCTGATCGCTCGGCCGCCGCTGAACTGCTCGCTGCAGGAGCTCGTAGAAGCTCTTGCGCGGCGGATAGACGACGAGCTCGACCTCGCGTGTCGGCCGCGAATCTTCGCGCGCTGCTTTCGCGATGGCGACGGCCGCGATCGAGGCCGCCGAGCGCGTCGACCAGGCCGTTCTGCTTCGCCTGCTGCCCGGTCCACACGCGGCCCTGCGCGAGCGCGTCGATCTTCTCCGGCGTGCGTGTGCCGCGACGCCGCGACCTTCTCGACGAACTGGTCGTAGAACGCCTGCAGCTGCTCCTGCAGCTTTCTTCAGCTCCTCCGGCGTTGTACGGACGCGCCGGCGAATTGATCTCGGCGTGCTTGCCGATGCTCGTCGACTCGATGTGCGCGCCGAGCTTCTCGTAGACGCCGCCGGTGACGATCTTGCCGCCGAAGATGCCGATCGATCCGGTCAGCGTCGACGGCTGCGCGACGATGACCTGCGCCGGCATGGCGATGTAGTAGCCGCCGGACGCCGCCAGATCCGACATCGACGCGACGAGCGGCCGATCCGGCGCGCTCGTTCCTGGCGATCATCAGCTCGCGCCAGATCGCGTCGGACGCCGTCGCCGATCCGCCGGGGCTGTCGATGCGCAGCACGATCGCGCGCACCGAGCTGTCGCGCCGCGCCTGGCGGATGTAGTCGATCAGCGTGTCGGAGCCGACGACCGCGCCGTTCACCGGGTCGTAGCCGCTCTTGCCGCCGGTGATCGTGCCGGTCGCGTAGATCACGCGCGATCGCGCGGCCCGCGATTCAGGCCGAGCGACGAGGCGCTGATCGCGCGCGTAGTCGTCGCCGTCGATCGTGCGCCGCCGCCGGCTCGCCTGCCGCGCAGCTTCTCCTCCACCTGATCCTCGTACGCCACGTCGTCGACGAGGCCGGCGCGCAGCGCGTCTTCCGGCAGGAACGGGCCCTCGTCGATCGAGCCGTGCGGACGTCGGCCTCGCTCTTCTTCCGGCCGTCGGCGATGCCGCGCACGATCTGCTCGTACAGATCGCGGTTGAGCGACTCGTCCATCTCCTTGTGCGCGCGCGTGTAGCCCTTCTCGGTGAACGTGTTCACCGCCGTCTTGTAGTCGCCGATGTGGTGCAGGTCGGGATAGGCGCCGATCTTGTCGAGCGTGCCGCGCAGGAACAGCTCGTAGGTGGCGACGCCGCGTCAGATCGAGCGGGCTCGACGGCATCAGGAAACACCTTGTCGGCCGCCGTCGCGAGGTAGTACTCGCGGTCGCCGCCGTACTCCAGGTACGCGTAGACCGGCTTGCCCGACTTCCTGAAGTCGAGCACCGCGTCGCGGATCTCCTGCACCTTGCCCCAGAACGGCGACTCGAAGCCGGTCGGCTTGAGCAGGACGCGACGACACGCGCGCGTCGACCTTGGCCTTGCGCAGGTTGTCGACGATCGACGCGGACCGTCGGCGTCTTCGACGCCGCGGAGGTAGCCGACGACGTTGGCCGGCGCCGACCTCGGCGAGGTCGCCGCCGACGCTGCAGCACGAGCGTCGAGTTCGACCGCAACAGCCGGCTCGCGCCCGACGGCAGATAGAGCAGCAGGAAGCCCGGCGCATCGACGACGAACAACGCGAAGCCGAGGATGGTGAAGATGATGGTGAATCTGCGGCGAGCCATTGAGCGGACTCCTTCGGTCGAATCTCCGCAGTTCTCGCACAGCGCGTCCAGCACCACGGCGGATCGCCGCTTCCGGCGAGCCGTTCAGCTGTGGGCTCATAACGTTCACGGTCGAGCTCCGGCGCGGCGGATTCTTCACCACTCGCGGAAGTGGCGGAACGGCAGACGCGCTAGCCTCAGGAGCTAGTTGGAGCAATCCAGTCGGGGTTCAAATCCCGCTTCCGCACCACCCTGACATATCAACTTTTGATAAGATGCCTCTGAGGAAAACTGTCAAGAAACTCGTTCCCACATGGCCGCGCTCGCGATTGCGCTCTCGCGGCCGGCTCGTATCTGGTTCTCGCGCAGCAGCCGCCCGCCGGCGGCGGGCAGGCGCAGGCGCGGCGGTACCGCCGCAGCCGATGTCGTTCTTCGTCACAAGGTGTCAAGGGCGACGCCAACTACGGCGGCCTCGCCGGCGCCGACGCATATTGCCAGCAGCTCGGCGACGGCGGCGGGACGCGGCGCGCCGGTCGCCTGGCACGCGTACCTGAGCACGCAGGGCGCCGGCGCCGTCAACGCGCGCGATCGCATCGGCAACGGCCCGTGGTATCAACTCGCGCGGCCAGCGCGTCGGCGCAGGCGTCGCCGAGCTGCACGGCGACGACATCGAACGACGCGCGTATGGGCAACGCCCTCGGCAAGCAGTTCTCGCTCACCGAGAAGCAGGGCATCGTCAACGGCGTCGGCGACATGCCGAACCAGCACGACATCCTGACCGGTCAGCCAGCCGGACGGCCGCGCCTACACCGACGCAGCGGATCACACCGCGGCAACAACTGGACGAGCAACGCGAATGTCGACGCCGGCGGCGCGGGCGCTCCGCCGGCACGCTCCCGGCCCACCTCGGCGCAGCGGCCATCGGACAAGCAGGGCGGCGGCAACGGCTCGTGGAACTCGACGCACCCCAGCCGCGGCTGCAGCCAGCCGAAACCTGGTCAGCACGGGCGGCGCCGGGCTGCTCTACTGCTTCGCGGTCAACTAGACGAGTTCAGCAGTTCACGTTCGGGTTCGGGTTCACGCTCGGGTTCGATCCAGAACCTTGAACCATGAACCCTGAACCGTGAACCTTCGTACCTCGTTGTCCGTCGCATTCCTCTTATTGACCTCCAGCAGACGGCCTCGGTACGGTAGTGCGCCAATGCACACTGCAACGACCAGCCCTTCGGTACCGGCCACTGGCGCACCTTCGCGCGGCGCTCGCATCGTTCTGACGCGCCCCGCTCACGGAAATCATCGACCACGCCGGCTACTTCATCCAGATGAGCATGGCCTCGCTGCCGATGTGGCTCGAGGGCATCCTCAACAGGAAATATCCCGCAGTGGCGCGAACGTCGAATACAACGGCGACGGATCGGCGCGCTACATGCCGGCCGGCGTGCGCGTGCTCGAAGCGTCGCTGCTGCGCGCACTATCCGGCCGCAGACATCGCCTGCTGCTATCCCGCCGACCTCGACAAGTTCATCGGGCCCGACACGCGCATCGTCGCCGTCTCCGACGCACAACCCGCTCGGCGTCACGTTCGCCGCGCGGCGTCTACACGTCGATCTTCGGATCCGTCGAAACAGCCGATCAACTCGCACTACTCGCTGGAGCTGTTCGAGGCGATCAAGGCCAACCCGCAACCGCAGGAACTTCAAGGTCATCGTCGGCGGCTCGGGCGGCTGGCAGATCACGCAGACCAATTCCTGGGACGACCTCGAGCGTCGACTGCGTCGTCGAAGGGCGCAGCGAGTCGGCGCGACGTCTGAAGCTGTTCGACAAGGCGCTGCGCGGCGAGGACCTGCCGAAGCAGATCGACGTCGCGCATCCGAAAGATCGCGAACGAGATCCTGTTCCCCGACAAGCGCACGACGTTCGGCGTCGTCGAGATGACGACCGGCTGCGGCCGGCGCTGCCAGTTCTGCGTGCCCGATCTCAATCCGCAGATCGACATGCCCGAAGGACAAGATCATGGCGGCCGTGCGCGCGAACGTCCGCGACGGCAACAAGCAGATCTCGCTGGCCACCGAGGACATGTTCATCTGGGGCCAGGTGCACACGAGCACGCCGTTCTACTTCCCGAACCGCGAGGCGCTGCGTCGATCTCTACAGGTCGGTCGTGCGACACGCCCGGCGTCGAGCAGCACGTGCTGAGCCACTCGACGATCGCGCCGGCCGTCGTCGATCCGATGCATGATCGAGCAGATCACCGACGGTCTGCATCGACAAGAGCCCGATCCACCTGCCGTGTCTGAGCACGCATCCGAAGAACAAGGCGCTGGTGCCGCTCATCGGCCTCGAAACCGGATCGGTGCGGATGGCGAAGCAGATCATGCCGAGCAAGGGCGTGCCGTTCCCGATCGACGAGTGGCCGAGCGTGCGTCGTCCGCGGCCTCGAGGTGCTGAACAAGAACAACTGGTTCCCGGCGATGACGCTCATCATCGGCAGCCCGGGCGAGACCGACGACGACGTCAAGGCGACGCATCGACCTGATCTACGAAGTCGAGCGGCGCGGGCTGTTCGCGTTCTTCATCCCGTCGATCTTCACGCCGCTCCACGACACGCGGATGGAGACGAAGAAGGGCGTCGCCGAGACGCGCGAGCTGACGCCGCTGCAGTGGCAGCTGATGATGAAGTGCTGGAAGATGAACCTGCGTCCCGGTCAGGCGAGCTGGTGGGCGCCGACGGCGTGGCGCGCTCGGCGCGATCGGCCTGTGGGCCTGGAAGCTGCGCAAGCTGAACGGCCCCGGCTTCACGTGGCCGATGTTCATGTTCGCCAACGCGCTGCCCGAGTAGCTGATGGCGAAGATGGGCAAGATCCACGTCGGCACGGCCGCTGCACATCAAGACGCGCAAGGAGCTGCTGGCGACGATCAAGCCGCACCAGCACCAGTTCCTGCGTCCCGACACGGGGATATGCCGGATCCGCCGGCAGCCGACAAGCGCGCGCCGCCAGCACCAGCGATCGCTACATCTCGCTGGTCCCGACGCCGGCGTAGCGCCAGCCGATGCGCGGCGCCGGCCTGCGTGGCCTACTTCGCCGGCGGCGGCTGCGGCGTCGGCGTGTGGTTCTGATACTGGCCGGCGAACTTCTTCTCGACCGCCGCCCGGATATCGCGGACCGACGCGCCCGACGAGTACATCTGCATCGCCTGCTGGCCGACGTCGATGCACACCTGGCACTCGGTGCCGTGCGGCTCCCACGCAACGACGTCGCCGTTGGCGGCGCGCGTCTTCACGAAGCAATCGTCGTTGCCTTTGTGGCCCATGTGGTCGCAGCCGCAGAAGCACGGGCACGTAGGCCAGGATTTCCGGATGCTCGGCGGCGAAGCGGAACACCTGCGGCGACGACCTGCGGCGGCCGCGGCAGCGGGTCGCGCGGGCCGAACGGAAGCGGCGGCAGGTTGGCCTGCTTGTGCGGCCCGAGCAGCTTGGCGGCCGTCACGGCATCGACTGCTGGGCCGGCGCGCGCGGCTGGCACGACGCTGCCAGGGCACGCGGTCGACCGGAGGCCCTGACGCCCACACGGCCGCCAATCGACGGCCGCCAGCAGCACACCCGTAATCGACGACACTACGTTTGATACCCATCAGCGAAACCTCGGAGCATATTCTACCCGCGGCGGGACGCGGGCTCAGGCTACGCAGCTGCTGGGCGGACGGGCCTGCAGGAGGGATCGGGCGACGTCCACGAGGTCTTCGATCCACAGCGGCTTGAACCGCACGTCGGCGCCCAGGTCGCTGAAGCTCGTCGAGCACCGAGTCGTCGAGGCACTGGTCGCCGGTGACGACTACGACCGGGGTCTGGCGGTCCGGCTGCATCGCCGCGCAGCCGGATACAGCAGGCCCAGGCCGTTGATGAAGGGCATCCGCAGGTCGAGGATCACGGCGTCCGGGTATGCCTGACTTCGATCTCAGCGAAGCCCCGATTCGGCGTGTCGCGCGCGTGCGGACCTCGTAGCCCTTCGAGCGTGAGAATCTGCGCAAACGTCTCCCGTCGTCGCATCGTCGTCGTCGACGATCAGCAGACGGCGGCGGCGTAGTGCAGTTGCTCATGGAGGAACTGCGCTAAGCTAATCGCAATTGTAGTGCCGGCTCGAACTTGACCGGCAGTTGCACACATCGGCATAGGCGAATGTGCCGGATTGCGAACGCGCATGCATATCAATTTTGAACGCTCGTCCAGCTCGACCAGTACTCAGCGCGCTTGCGGCCTGATGCTCTGTCACTCTGCCTGCCTCGGCCGACCGCGCGCGCGCAGCAGGCTGCCGGCGTTCCGCTGGGCGGGCGATGCCGAGGGCGGCGCGCCGTTCGTCGAAGCCGATCCGTCGCATCCGGACGTCGGTCAGTCGGCTTCGACGTCGAGATCGCCGACCTGCTCGCGCGCGGGCCTGGGCCGCGCGCCGCGGTTCGTGCATGATCACGTTCACGTCGATCGATCAGTCGATCGCCGCGCGGCGACGCCGAGATCGGCCTGAGCGGCATCGAGGACACGCCGGCGCGCCGCGCGGCGCTCGTCGCCGACGATTCCCTACTACGAGTTCCGCGAAGTCCTCAGCGTGCGGACCGCGGACGCCGCGCGGTTCCGCACGCTCGCCGATCTGCGCGGCCGCAAGGTCGCGCACGCTGGGCGGCACGATCGCGTACGACATCCTGCTGCGCGCCGAGCGCGATCACGGCATCGAGGCGGTCTCGTACGACGACGACGTGCATCCGTACAGCGATCTGGTGCTCGGGCGCGTCGACGCCGTGCTGCTCGACAACGTGCTCGCCGAGCGGCGGCAGCGCGTCGTGCCCGGCTTCACGGTTCAGCCGAGCGCCGTCGCCGTCGGCCACTACGTCGGCGTGCTCGCGCCGACGCAACGCGGCCGCTGCGCGACGCGTGCAACGAGATCCTGCGCGGCGCGATGCGCGACGGATCGCTCGAGCGCATCTTCCGCAAGTGGAACGTCTGGAACGACGACCAGCCCGCAGCTCTACGCGCGGCTGCTCGCCGGCGAACCGGTCGCGCCGGTCGTCGGCCTCGACGACGCTCCGGCGGCAGCGGCCGACGCTGTCGACGCGTCGGAGGCGGCGCGCGCGCTACCTGCCGTCGCTCGCTCCGCGCGTCGGTCGTCACGATCGTGCTGTCGTGCCTGTCGATGGCGCTGGCCGTCGCGCTCGGCGTTCTGATCGCGACCGGCCGCGTCTACGGCGGCGGCTCGCTCCGCTCGGCGCTGACCGCGCTACGTCGAGCTGATCCGCGGCACGCCGATCCTGCTGCAGCTCTTCGTGCTCTACTACGGCATCGCGGCGGCGATCCGGCTGCCGGCGTTCGCCGCCGCGCTGCTCGGGCCTGGCGCTGAACTACGCCGCGTACGAGAGCGAGATCTACCGCGTCGGCGCTCGAGGCGGTCTCCGTCGGGCAGCTCGAAGCGGCGCGCACGCTCGGCCTCAGCGAGCGCCAGGTCCTGACGCTCATCCGCGGGCCCGCAGGCGTTCCGCCTGCGCGCTGGCGCCGATGACCAACGACTTCATCGCGCTGCTGAAGGACTCGTCGCTCGTGTCGGTGCTGACCGTGATGGAGCTGACGAAGCAGACGCAGATCTTCGCGACGAATCTCGGCAGCTGGGTGATTCCCGGCACGCTGTGCGCCGGCGCTCTACCTGGCGATGTCGCTGCCGCTCGCCGCGCTGCGCATCGGCGACTCGAGCGGCGGTGGAAGGCCGACGACGTGAGCGTCGAGCGCCCGTGCCGCGCTCCACGTGTCCGCGATGTTCGTCTGCGGCGCGGCTCGCGCCAGATTCTGCGCGGCGTCAGCTTCCGCGACCGACCCGGCGAGACTCGTCGCGCATCATGGGACCGTCAGGCTCGGGCAAGACCACGATCCTGCGGGCAATCGCCGGGCCTCGAACCGCTGAATCCGGTCGAGATTCGCGTCGAGGGCGGACGCGTCGGCATGGTGTTTCAGTTTCATTGCCTCTTCGAGCATCTATCGGCGCTCGACAACGTCTGCCTCGCGCCGGTCCACGCGCACATGCCAGCGCAGAGCACGACGCGCAGTCCGCGCGCGCGCGAGCTGCTGACCGGGCGCTCGGCGTCGACGCATCGCGAGTCCGCGCTGCCGCGGGAGCTCTCGGGCGGCGAGGCGCAGCGCGTCGTGCGATTGCGCGCGCGCTCTGCCGTCGATCCCGCACGTGCTGCCTGCTGGACGAGCCGACCGCCTCGCTCGATCCGATCGCCGGACGGAGCTCGGCGCGCTGCTCACAACCCTGCGCTCGCCAGGGCCGCGCACTCCGTCGTCGCGACGCATGACGAAGAATTCGCGCGATCGTTCGCCACGCGGACGCTGCGCCTCGTCGACGAGGACGCTTGTGGGCACCCACGCGTAGACGATGGGCCGGTCTGGCGGGCGTTCAGACACATTCGCGACCGCGTGGGCGATGAGATCGTAGCCGACGGCATCGGTGTGCCAGTTGTCCGCCTGCATGTAAATCCGCCCGAAACGATTCGACCGGAAGATACACCGGGCTGTCCGTCCGCGCGTGAAGACGGCACCTGGCAGTTCGCGCACGTGCGGAAGATCGAGGCCTTCCCAACGCCCGCTGCGCCGCTGTTTGTGTACGTACGTCGTGATGCGCGTCGCTGGCGGAAACAGCGCGGTTGAACTCCGGACGCGATCGCCCGCGCGCTCATCGCCTTCTGTTGCCGTCATCGCGCATGGCGACCGTGTTCGGGACGAAGTCGCCGAGCTGCGGATGGTTGCCGACAATCGACAGCTGCCGGGCCACCGGGATAGACGCCCTCATAGACGCGAAAAATCACCGTAACGTGCCGCCCGACGGCGAGGCGATCTGCCGCGCGGCGGCACGGCGCCGGCTCCAGGTGAAATCGGGTCTCCATGTTGCGTTCGATTCCGCGCGCGTTCGTCGGCTGATCTGGCAGGCTGTCGACGAGCGGCACCTGCTCGTCCCGTGAAATCGCTCGCAGCACCGGCCGATACGGGCTTTCAGGCCGAACTCGTTGTCGAGCAGGACCGCCCGGCGCGCCATGGTCGCGGCCGAGCGCACCATCTCGCGGAGGTTCCGGTCGTGAATCGCGCGGAGATACGCGCGTCCACGGCTCCATGTCGTCGTAGTTCACCGTGTCGTTGTTCTTGCCGGCGTCCGCTCTTCGCGTCCGCCTTCAGGAAGTCGCCCATCGGACGGGGATGGAACCGCAACAGCAGCGCAAAATACTTCAGCAGAGCCAGCGACTCGCTGTGTCCGCGTGATCGTTTGACGCGATCGCGCCACGGTGCAGCCTGCCCGGCTTCAGGCACGTCCTTGGTCGCGGTAGCCGCGCGACATCAGAATCGTTCATGCCGAATCCGATGACAAGAACGTCCGGGTGAAGGTCGAGCACTCTCGCATCTTCAGGAGCTCGAGACCCTGGAACGACGAGTAGCCAAGGACGCCGAAGTTGATGACCTCGACTTCTGACGCGGCGACTTGTCCTGTTTGAGCAGCGCCTCGAGTCGCGCTGGGTAGGTCTGATCCTGGTTGACGTTCATTCCGAACGTCCACGAATCGCCGATGCAGGCGATCCGAAGCGTGCCGAACCGCTATCTCCGATGAAACGGATCGCTGCGAACCTTCTGCGCGTTGATTACGCGATCCGCCAGACCGAGATTCGATCAGAAACTCCGGCAGCCACGGCAGAAACCGTCGCAGCAGCGATGCGATCGGCGTCCGACCACACGGGCGTGGTGTCGACACGCCCGGCGCGCATTTGGAATGTTCTTGGATCAACGCCGGATCAGGGCGCGGATCCGGGGAGATTGTCGAGCCACGATTGGATGGGCCGCGTAGTCGTCGCGACGACGTACGCTTGGGGACGTACGTGACGAGCGCATTGCGTCCGGCATGGGCGGCGCGCAGCGTCTTCCGCGGCGCAAAGAGGATCGTGAAGGCGCTGACGACAACAGCGCAACGATGCGAAGCGCGCGCATGCGGTTACTTCAGCGAGATGTCGGCGCCGACGGTGAGAGAGACAAGCGTCCGCGGGCTGCCTGTAGAGCCGGGCTGGATTTCATGGGATCCGGATGTCCGAGGCTGAACGCCAGGTGCTTTTTTCGCGAACCATCGCGCGCCGCACCGCCGTAGTTGGTCGTCGGCAGCGATTCGGTGTCGCGCTCATTTTCTGCTGGCCCGCGCCGGAAGAATCGACCACTGCGATCGGCCGAAGCCGCCGCTCGCATAACTCCATCCATGTCCCGACCCGAAATTGACCGACACCTGCGGAGAACGCGGAGAGGCGCTCGTCGACCGACACGAGCCGGTCGTCCTTCCAGCAGGCGTGCTGCTCGACGTCGAGCACCTCGCCTCAGACTGAGCGTGATCGCTTTGTACTTGAACGTAGAGATGCGCGCCGACACGGCCGCCGTCCCACCGGGCAATTCAAAAACCGTCAACGTCGGCTGATCGGGCCGACCGAGGCACGGGCCTGCTCTGTGCGAGGAGTTGCGCCGATCGTTGGGAAACGCCGGCATAACCCATGCAGGTCGACGACGAAACGCGGAAACGGCGGCGATCCTGCGCGTACGCCACGCCGAGCCACGGATGACGACACATGCACCTTTGGCAGCAACAACGTACGCGATCGCGACACGACGCATGCAGGCTCTGGAATTGTACCGCCAAACCTCGGCGCCATCAGGCACCGCAGAGCGCCATGACCTTCAAGACTTTCTCGGACATGTTCGTGTTGACGCTCCCTGTCGCGGAGCAATACGTA
>ERZ1370068.2859-contig-1989_pt1 | contig 26641 bp, 29 predicted proteins | sample MGYA00561227_ERZ1370068 | MGnify/ENA primary metagenome ERZ1370068 (study PRJEB38410, sample SAMEA6850437) | metagenome | study: Metagenomic assessment of the ecological functions of the soil: analysis of the soil microbiota associated with the...
AGTGTAGCGTTCAGTTTTGGCGTATTGCTGCGCCTTCCATAGGCCGGCGGGGTGATCGAACCTTCACCTTCAACGTGGCGCTGGTGCTCAGCCGGGCGAACGACCCGACGGCACTGCTGACCGACTGGGCGGCCCGCCAGCAGCAGCTCTCGCGGCGCTGAGCGACAGCGGCACGCTGTGCGTCGACCTACGGCGCCAATCCGGCGGCGGCTGGTCCTGGGCCGAACTGGGCGCGCTCGAGCATCCGCACCGTGAGCCAGAATCGATCCGGCGAACGGCTGCGTGTCGTCGGCCGGATGGCGCACGGTCTGGGTGCAGGTCGACCCGAAACGAATTCCGCCACGCTGTTCGGCACTGCCGCCGCTGGCTCGGCGCCAAGACCAGGCATGGCTAACGCGGTCGCCTACTGGCAGGGCAACCTGGCGCTGCCCGCGGTTACAGCGGCAACCGGGCGTGAAAGGCCTGTCCCGGTTCGACACCAGACATGTTCGGCACGGTGCTGGCACGCCGTCGGGCGGCGGGCGGCGGCGTTGCGCGCGCCTGCTAGGGTCGCGCAGAGCATCGGCAACAGCGCCGCCGCGGGGCGACGTCGTCCTCTACCCGCAGCAGATCGCGCCCAGGGCCTCTACAATTTCCCGCTGTCGGGCGCGCTGTGGGATCCGTCGTCCGGGCAGCGCGGTGAGACCGGCACGATCGGCCTGCTCGAGCCCGGGGTCGGCGATGCCCTGGGGCCGGCATACGCCGGCGGCGATTCCAGTCGCTGCTCGACGCCTATCGCCGCACGGTCGGCATCGGCACATCGGGCCAGGTGACGACCGTTTGCCCCGGGCGGGCAGCAGGCGACATCCGACGCCAGGCGAACGCTCGCTCGACGTCGGCGTGGCGACGGCGATCAACCGCAGAGCCCGCTCGTCCTCTATGCCGGTTCGGGTTTCAGCCAGCACGCCAACGCGCCGACGCCTATACGGCCTATCAGGCGGCGTTCTGGGATACGACGAACAACCCCGAAGTCGTGTCCTCGTCGCACCGCTTCCACCCGACGCTGGCCGCGCCAGGCTCGCCCTTCCTCTTCGCGGTCGACGCAGCTGTTCGTCGATGCGGCCCCTGCGCGGCGTCACGGTCCTGACCTCGGCCGGCGACGGCGGGTCGAGGCGGCTGGACCGGCGACGGCGTCACCAATGTCGTGACCACGCGCGGCAGCCCCTTCGACCTGATGGTCGGCGGCACCTCGCTCAGCATGCTCGCCGCGGCCGGCGACGACCCGACCCTGGCCGGGATCCTGGCCCTGGCGATGGCGGGCGATCAGACGACGATCTGGGACCTGGTCGCCGGCGGCCTCACCGCCCTGCCCGCTTCGGCCGGACCAGTTCGCATTTCGCCGAAGCGCGTGCTGGAACACCTATACGCTCGACGGCTCGACCTTCGAGAAGAACGGCTATCTCGGAAACCTGGCCGGCGCCGGCGGGGCGGTTCCAGCCATGCCGTGCCGTCCTACCAGCGCGATTTCGGCCTCGCGCCGGACGACTCGCCGACCCGCGCGCATCTGGTTGGCCGCGCGCGTGCCGGACGTTTCCGCCAACGCCGGCGGCAACCTGTTTTTACGGCGTGCCGCAAGCAGAGGATGAGAGCGGCCTGCGCGGCGCCGGCGGAACAAGCGCGTCGGCGCCGCTGTGGGCGGCGCTGATCTCGCAGTTCAGTGCAGCTCTTCCACGACCAGGGCCTGCCCAGCCTGGGCTACATGAACGACCTGCTCTACATCGCGGCGGCGATCAGCGCCGGGCTGCGCTCAACGACGTCACCCTGGGCAACGGCAGTGTCGTCCTTCGCGCTGGGCGGTGCCTACAGCGACGTGCCGAGACCGGCACGGCGATCACGCCAACCGGCTACGGCTACTATGCCGAGGCCGGGCTACGACCTCCCCGGCGACCGGACTGGGGATCGCCAACGGCCTGTTGCTGGCGCGGGCGCTCACCGATCGCCCATTCGCAGATGTCGTTCCCCTCGAGTTCCACGTGATCGATTCGAACGGCCATGGCGGCTGGACCAGCGGCGCCGACCAGAGCCTCGCTGTTCCGGAGCCACGTCCCGATGACGGCACCCGGCGTCGGCGTCGATCTCGGTCCGGACGCCTTGGGCTTCCTCAGCACGCCTCGGCGCAGCTTCGCCTGGACGAGCCGGCATGGCCGAGCGGTCGCTGCAGGCCGACTTCGACCCCGGCCTGGTGCGTCATGTTCGACAAGCAGGCGCGGGGCGCGAGTGGCTCAGGCGCACGTGTCGACGGGCGAGGGCCTCGGCGATCTCGATCGACGCAGCGACGGCTCAGGCGCATCAGGCTGCGCCTCAGCAGCCCGTTCGGCTTCGCCGACTTTCTCTCGGGCGACGACGCGGTGCGCGTCGGCCCGTCCGGTGGCGGTGGCGGGACGGCCGGACGGTCCACAACGACCGAGACCGCGATCGTGCGGCTGCGCCAGGGCGGCCAGGACAACCTGTCGATCACCTTCTACCGGGTCGACGATCTCAACGGCACGATCAGACGGCCTGCATCCGGGCGACGCGGGCTACGCAGGCGGCGGTGCAGGCGCGCGGCCTATCAGACGACGCGCGGGCGGCACGTCGATCGACGGGCCGGGCTACGGCAGCTACGAGCGAGACCGGCGCTGCAGCCACGTCAACGCCGGCGACCTGGTCGCCATGCAGCTCACCAACGACACCCACGGCCAACACCTACTCGCCCACTTCGCCCAGGCCAGTGAGGATCAGTCGGCGGCGCGCCGAGTCGGCCATTTGCCGGAGCTGCGGCCTCAGCACACCTGGGGCTGGGAAGACACCTTTAGCGGCGGCGGCGACCGCGACTGCAACGACATGGTCGTCCAGCTCGACTTCTGCCAGCGCCGCCGCCGCGCGGCTGGATCACGCCCTGGGCTGGGGGCGCTTCGTGGCTAGCCGTGCTCTCAGAACGTCGCTTCGACCGCGCCCAGTCCGGCGAACTCGCCGCGGGCGCGCGTGCCGGGCGGGAAATAGCGCAGGCCGGTCCACGAGCCGGTGGTGATCGCCTCGGCCTTTGCGGATGCCGCCGCGGCGGCACGGCGTGATCGATCATCCAGGCGAGCGGCCGCACCGGATCGACGGCGCCCAGCCCGCCCCGCTGGTCGACGATCGTGCTTGCCGTCGATCGACCAGCCTCACCTGCAGGTCGGCCCAGTCGAGGCCCGTCCAGTTCCTTCACGCTGTCGCCCATCACCAGCGCGTGGTTCATCTGGTTGTCGGCCAGCAGCCATTCCGGATCGACCTGCTTGAAATTGGCCAGCCGCGTGTCGACCACTTCCATGCCGACGAAGGCGTCGCCCACGGCGGCGAGCGCCTCGTCGCGGCCGACGGCTTTGCTGCGCGCCGCGATATCGCGCACGATGTGGAAGGAGATCTCGATCTCGACGCCGATCATGTGCATGGCCTTGCCGTCGAACCGCGCCGGCGACTTCACCAGCGCGCCGGCCAGCAGCGGCGCGCGGATTGGGCTCGGCGGTGGGCGTGCGCGCGCCCGACCTTCCAGCCGGCGACCGGCCCGGTGGCGCGCGCCACGCCGTCCTGGATGGCATAGACCGCATCGCGGTCCGGCAAGGCGAAGGGCGGCGCCACCTGAATCGCCGGAACGGCGCGCCTCGAGGAGGCTGTGCACCGGCGTGCGAAATATCGACGGGTCATGCTAAGCTCTCGCAAACGACGAAGGACCGGAGGAACAATGCCCTACGCCAGCGGGCGCGTCATTCACGACGCCGATGCGCACATCATGGAGGTGCCGGGCTTCCTCGAGCGAGCATCTCGAGGCCAGGTACCGCGCCCAGGTGACCGATGCAGTGCTGTTCCCGGACGACCGCGGCGCGGCCTGCCGCATGCGCCCGCAGGGCCGCAAGGCCGGCGCGGACGACGCCGTCGACTTCGACGAATCGCAGATCATGCTGCGCAAGAACTGGGACGCGCTCGGCTCCTACGCCAGGCAGGACCGCCCGCGCTCCGATCGACCTTCTGGGCTTCGCCAGCCAGCTCATGTTCACCACGGCGCTGCTCAATTTCTCCTCGCTGCTGGAGGGCGAAGGTGACGTCGACCTGCATCTACGCCGTGGCGCGCGCCCATACGCGCCACATGGTCGACTTCTGCTCGGTCGACAAGCGCCTGCTGCCGACCGGCTACGTGCCGCTGGCCGATTTCGAGCGCACGGCGCGAGGCGGCGCGCGAGGCGATCGAGCTCGGCGCCAAGGCGCTGCTGATCCCGTCGCGCTGCCCGGACAGCCATTCGCCCAGCCATATCGGCTTCGATCCGCTGTGGGCGATGCGCCCAGGAGGCCGGCCTGCCGATCGTGTTTCCATGTCGGCGGCGGCGGCGAAGCTGCTCGAGGAGGCCTACTTCAACAACGGCCTGCCGCCGGTGCCCGACTTCCACGGCGGCGACGACAATTTCAAGTCGATCGACTACATGGCGATCGCCTATCCGCCGATGAAGGCGCTGACGGCGCTGATCGTCGATCGCGTGCTCGACCGCTTCCCGCGGCTGAAATTCGGCGTCATCGAGCAGGGCGCCTCGTGGGTGCCGGGCTGGATGCGCAACATGGATTCGGCGCACAACGCCTTCTACAAGAACGAGGAGCGGCTGCAGAAGATGTCGCTCAAGCCCAGCGAGTTCGTGGCAGCGCCAGGTGCGCGTCACGCCCTATCCGCACGAGGATGCCGGCTGGATCATCGCCAACTCGGGCGACGAGGTCTGCCTGTTCTCGTCCGGACTATCCGCATGTCGAAGGCGGCCGCAATCCGATCAAGCGCTTCGAGGCCTCGATGGCGGCGGCCGGCACCAGCGAGCGCCAGAAGCAGCGCTTCTATTGCGACAATTTCGTCGACCTGATGGGCGCGGGCCTGGCGCCCGAGCTGAGGGCAGCGGCATGAGCGACCACCGACCCTGCTCACCGAGCGCACCGGACCGGTGCTGAAGATCACCGACCAACCGGCCCGAGGTCCTGAACGCCCAGAGCCGCATCCTGCTGGAGGAGCTCGACGACGCCTTCCTGCGCGCCGTCGACGACGAGGCGGTGCGGGTCATCATCCTGGCCGGCGCCGGCAAGCATTTCTCGGCCGGCCACGATCTCGGCAGCCCGCAGGAGATGGCGGACCAGAAGAAGACGCCGCTCGAGCCCGGCTTCAAGGGCGAGTACCGGCGCATCTGGGAGCGCTTCTTCGAGAACACCATGCGCTGGCGCGACCTGCCCAAGCCCACCATCGCCCAGGTTCAGGGCTACTGCATCATGGGCGGCATGATGATCGCGTCGGCCTGCGACCATCATCATCGCCAGCGACGATGCGCAGTTCGCCGACCGCGCCGTGAAGTGGGGCGGCGCGCATGTGCAGTATTTCTCGATGCCGTGGGACTTCGGTCCGCGCAAGACCAAGGAGTATCTCTTCACCGGCGATTTCATCAGCGCCGCCGAGGCCGAGCGGGCCGGCCTGGTGAACCGCGTGGTGCCGCGGGACAAAGCTCGAGGAAGAGACGATGGCGCTCGCCCAGCGACATCGCCGAGCGCGATCCCTATGCGCTGAAGCTCGCCAAGGCGTCGGTCAACGAGACGCAGGACGCGCCAGGGCTGGCGCGCGGCGATGGAGAACGCCTTCAAGAACTACATGCTGACCATCCCGCACCGCATCGAGATGGGCACCTACGGCCCCAAGGCCCGCGAAAGGCCCCGAAGGACCGCATTCAGCGGTGCTTAGAACAAGAGAGGCACGGCCTGTCAGCCACGCGCGCGCGCTGGCGCTCGGCCATCTCGACGCCCATCGCCTGGACGACCGACGGGCGCTGCAGGTGCTTCTGGTGATAGGCGGCGATGCGTCGGCCACTTGGCGAGGTCGACCTTGAGGAAGACGAACCAGTTCAGCATGCGTGACCAGGTAGGCATCGGCCACGGTGAACTTGTTGCCGACGAGGTAGTCGCCGCTGCCCAGCTGCTTGGCGAGATAGTCGAGCGTCGGCTCGAACAGCGCCCGGGCCGCCGCCTTGGTCGGCTCCGCCGCGGTGGGATTGAAGACGTTGGCGAAGATGCGCTTGTGCACCTCGGTCGAGAGGTAGTTCAGCGTGTCGATGCAGCTGGTAGCGCTCGACGCGTGCCCCAGGCCGGCGCCAGCCCGGATTCGGGCTTGCGCGTCGGCCAGGTACTGCAGCACCGACGGGCCCTCGTTCAGGACCTGGCCGTCGTCGAGCCGCAGCGCGCCGGCACGTAGCCCTTGGCCGAGATCTGGTAGTAGTCGCCGCCGTCGTCGGTCTTCTTGTTCTCGACGAAGCGGACCTTGACCGGCAGACCGGCCTCGAGCGCCGTGATATGCGAGGCGAGCAGAGCAGGCCATGGGTGAGGCGAACAGTTCCATCGCGTCCTCCTTGTTTTTGTGCGATACGGTACAGAAATACGGAAGCGCCGAGTGCGTCAAGGATAATTATGCGAACCAGTACAGAAATAACGAAAGCGGTCCGCGCGGCCGCCCGCGCGCCTTCATTCCGCTCGAGGTGCTCGACCGCGTGCGCACGGTGTTCATGGCGAAGGGCTTCGCCGCCGCCTCGCTCGACGAGCTGGCCGCCGCCGCCGGCCTCAACCGGCCCGAGCCTCTACGCCGCGTTCGGCGACAAGGAGCAGCTCTACATCGCACACGCTGCGCTTCTACGGCGCCAGAGCATCGAGGGCCTCGATGCGATCCTGGGCGGGCCCGGGCACGATCGAGCAGCGCCTCGGCCAGGTCTACAAGGCCGCGATCGATCTCTACACCGCGCCGCCGCACCGGCCGGGCTGCATGATCGTCGGCACCGCCGCGGTCAGATCGCCCAGCCATCCCAAAATCGCCGCCGTCGCCAACGAGCTTCTGGCGGCGATCGAGAAAGCCTGGAGCGCGCCTTTGCCGCGAGCGATCTGCCGCCAGGAAGCCCTCGCCCGCGGCGCGCGCGCCGCATGGCCGGCGCCATCCTGTACGCCATCGCCATCCGCGCCGCGGCTCGGCGCCAAGGCCGCCGACCTCAAGGCCTTTCGCCGCCTCGATGGTGCCGACGATCTGCGCCTGAAGATGTGATAGGCTCGAGCGTCATTGGCGAACGCGGTGTCTGAACATGGTGGGCGAGACGCGTATCGCTGGAGTGGCGGCTTCCGCACGCTCGCCGAGGAACACGACTACCGGATCGACGAGATCGACGGCCGAGGTGCCGCCGGGCCTGCGCGGCACGCTGTTCCGCAACGGCTCAGGCCGCAACGACCTTGGCGGCCAGTGGTTTCCCACTGGTTCGACGGCGACGGCATGATCTCGGCGATCCGCTTCGACGATCGCGGCATCCACTACCGCAACCGCTACGTCGCCACGCGACAACTATCGCGACGAGACGCAGCGCCGGCCGCATCGTCCATCGCGGCTTCGGCAAGATGCGGCCGGGCGGCGTGCTCGGCCAACGCCTTCCGCCAGCCGGCCAACGTCTCCAACACCTCCGTCGTCATGCGAGGGCGACCGGCTGCTGTCGCTGTGGGAAGGCGGCCCGCCCTACGCGCTCGATCCGGCGCACGCTCGAGACGCGCGGCGTCGAGGACTTCGGCGGCGCGGTGAAGGCCTTCTCGGCCCATCCAAGATCGATCCCGACACCGGCGAACTGTTCAATTTCGGCATCGACTACGGGCGCCAAGACGACGCTCACGCCCTATCGCATCGACGAGGCGTCGCTCGACGCGCCTGCCGCCGGTGACGCTGCCCTACCCGGTGATGAACCACGACTTCGTGCTGACGACGAACCACCTGCGTGTTCTGCCTCGGGCCGATCCTGGTGCATCCGCTGAAATTCCTGCTTGGGCTTCGCGAGCTTCGACGGCGCGCTGCATTGGGACGGCGGCGAGCCGACCCTGATCCTGCTGGTGCCGCGCGACGGCAGCGGCGCGCCGCGCTTCATCGAGACCGACGCCTTCTTCCAGTTCCACTTCGCCAACGGCTTCGAGGAGGATGGCGCGCTGGTCCTCGACCTCGGCGCGCTATCCCGACTACCGCACGATCGGCCAGGCGCTGCGCGACTACTGGACGTCGGAATGGCCGGCCGAGGGCATGGCGACCTCACCCGGCTGCGCGATCGACCTCGCCGACCGGCAAGGTCGACAGCCGGACCTTGCGACAGCGGCAGCGCCAACGAGTTCCCGCGCATCAATCCGGCCTACGTCGGGCAAGCGCCACCGCTATGCCTACATCGCCTGCAGCCCCGCCGACCGCGCGCGCAGGGCCTGCAGCAGCAGGTCGCGCGGGTCGATCTCGAGAGCGGCGCCGTGACGCGGCACGATTTCGGCCCGGACGGCTATCCGGGCGAGCCGCTGTTCATCGCCACGCGGCCGGGCGGCGCGGAGGATGATCGGCGTGATCGGTGACCCTGGTGTTCGACGCGGCCAGCCGGCGCGAACGACGATCGTCGGCCTCGACCTGCGCGCGATCTCGCCGGCACGACCGCTGTTCGTCGGCGCCGCTCAAGCATCACCGTGCCGTTCTCGCTGCACTGGCACCGCTTCGTCTGCCGGCGGCCTGGAGGCTGCGTGGCGTCGCTGCCGGCGGCATCGGCGCTCCCGGCGGCCCGTCGGCGGGGCGGTAATGACAGCGATGGCACCTCGCGCAACCCGCAGGGTCGTACGCGGGCGCCACCTCGCCCAACGCCGCCGGCGTGGCGTCGGTGTTGCTGGACCTCGATGTACGCTGGAGTCCCGCGCGCCACGGCCGGGGGCGCCTCTACGGCCGCCTTGCTCGTCGGTCTTGAACTCGCGCTTCCAGCCCGACGTCGGCGATCAGCTCGAGCTTGGCCTTGGCCAGCTGGCCTGCCCTGGTAGAACACCTTGAACGCGCCCGGCTTGCCGGCCGGCGCGACGGCGCTCGAGCGTGTTGGTGGCGGGCGGGGTTCGCGAAGTCTGGACCACGCATAGCGCGCGCCCAGGCGCGACGCGGCATGCGCGTCGTCTTCTCCAGCCGATGCGGCGCTGAGGGCGATACGCGCATCCTCGGCGACTTCACGCTGTGGTCGGCGCGGCGGGAACTCCGGCGACGGTGAAGAAACCAGCCGTCTTGCCTGATCTATGAGCGCCTTGTCGCCCGCCACGGCGGCGCTGCGCCTGGGGGCTCAACCGGTCGAGCAGGCCGGGCGAGGCTTCGCGCAGGGTTTTCTTCGGGCTCACCGAGCAGGTCGCGGTCCGTCGCCTTGGCGCTCCAGCCAGAGCGAATGCGCCGACGCCGCGCCTGATGAAGGAGAGCGACGGGAGCGCGGCCAGCACGCCGCGCGCGGGGATCGAGAGATGCATGTGATTGCTCCTCCCGATCCCGTTCTAGCCGCTTCTGCAGATGCTTACTAGATGCAATCTAAAGATATCGCGGACGCGATGTGACGCTGACCGGAAATCCTGCTTTCCTGCCGCGCTGCCGAGGGCGGAGCGTACCATGCCGGCCAGCGATCATCGCGACGCGCCCGGGTTAAACCGTGGCGGGAGCGAGCGCTGTCGCCCCTCACCTCGTGCCTCGCCGCCGCCCGATCAGCCGACGGCGACCAGAGCCGGACATGGGCCTCAGGACGCCCCCTGCCGACGCGAGGCCGCGCTGATGACCGGGCCCTCGCCGATCTCGGCAACGTGAAGCTCTGGTACTGGGACACCGGCGGTCGGGCGAGGTCGTGTGGTGTTCCTGCATCCGGCTCCGGCAGCGCCGAGTTCTTCCCCTACCAGCAGCCCGCTTTCGCCACGGCGGGCTATCGCGTGTCTGCTACTCGCGCCGCGTCCGGTTCAGGTCGTGGGCGCGGACACCGACGCGAGAGTTCTTCGCCGCCGACGACCTGCTGGCGCTCATGGATCACCTCAGGTCGGCGCAGCTTGCACGCCGTCGGCAGTGCGCTGCGGGCGGCCTCATCCGGACTCGATGTCGCGCTGTCCCGGCCGGCCGCGCTGCGAGCCTTCCGGTGCTGGCCTCGAGCATGATGGGCATCGCCGAGCCCGACTACCAGAAGACGCGCTGGAGGCGTTGCGCCTCGACCCTTCGGTGAGTTGCCGATCGAGGTCAGGAAGTCGGGCCGTCCTACCGGTCCGCCAGTCCGAGGGCTGGCCGAATGGAAGGCGCGGCACGAGCGCTCCGGCAGCGCGCGCCGGCGCGGCTGAGGAACAAGAGCTCACCTGGGAGACGCTTGCGGCAAGCTCAGAGTGCCGACCCTGCTGATGACCGGCGACGCCGGTCTCTGGATCCCGCCCTTCCTGCTGCGCGAGGTCGGCGAGAAGATCCCCAACAGCACGGTCGTGATCGTCGTCCGGATGCGGGTCACGCGCATCCAGTGGGAGCGGCCCGAAGCGTTCAATGCGGCCGTTCTCGGATTCATCCGCGCAGCAACCGCCGCGCCGCAGGGACAGGCATGATCGCCAAGTGTTTTCGCCGGGCCACCGCTTGCCCTGCTCGCCGCAGCGCCGGCGGTGGCGGAGCCGCTCAGCATCGAAAAGCAGGGCAGCTTCTTCATCGGCGGGCAAGACGATGAAGTCGGACACGCTCTCCACCGCTGCCGGCCTACGCACCGTCGGGCAACGATCACCGTCGGCCAGATGTATGTCCGCTACCAGATCCCGGCCGGCGCCTCGCATACGCCGGTGACGCTGATCCATGGCTGCTGCCTCACCGGCAAGACCTGGGAGACGACGCCGGACGGTCGCATGGGCTGGGACGAGTATTTCGTCGCGTCACGGGCTTTCCAACCTATGTGGTCGACCAGGTGGCGCGCGGCCGCTCGGCGACCGATCCGTCGACCTTCAACAGCGTCAAGCTCGGCAAGACGCCGCTCGACCAGATCGCCGCCGATCTTCACCGCCGGCCACGAAGCCGCCTGGGCGATCTTCCGCTTCGGGCCCAGATACCCGAAGGTCTTCGACGGCATGCAGTTCCCGCTCGAGGCGCAAGGCGAGTTCTGGAAGCAGATGGTGAGCGACTGGAACGCCACCCTTTCCGACGCCTAACCCGACCGTGCCGGCGCTTTCGCGAACTGGCGATCAAGCTCAGGGCACGATCCTGATCAGCCATTCGGCAGTCCGGCATCTATCCGTTCCAGACCGCGGCGCTCAGACACCAGGACATCGCCGGCATCGTGTCGATCGAGCCGGGCGGCTGCCCGGCCGCGCGACGGCGACCTCAGGCCCTACATGCAGATCCCGATCCTGGTGCTGTGGGGCGACTATGTCGACCTCTGGCCCTCGCTGGGCGCCGCGCCTGAAACAGTGCCGCGCGTTCGCCGAGGCGATGAAGAAGGCCGGCGGCAGGACCGAGCTGGTCGTGCTGCCGGAGATCGGCGTCAAGGGCAACTCGCACATGCTGATGCAGGATCCGCAACAGCCTCGAGATCGCCGCACCTGGCTGGTCGGCTGGCTGGGCAACAGGAACGTCGAGGCGAAGAAGAGCTAGACGGCTCTTCGCCGCAACCACGCATGTCGGCGAGCGAGGAAATCAGGGCCGGTCATCGCGCGGCGCTCGAACTTGGTCTTGCCGAGGTTGCGCGCGACGGCGTGCTCAGTCCGTCACGGCGCGACGATGGACGATCACGGTGATCGATCGCCGGCAGGACCAGGACGAACTGGCCGAATTGGCCGCTCGCCATGAACGAGCCCAACCACGGCGCCGTCTTGCGCGTCCCGGGAATCCACCAGAGATAGCCGTAGCTGAGCTCGCCACCGCGGCCGACGCTGCTCGCGCGGAACGTGCGGCTCGGTGCTCTCATCTGACCCATGTCGCCGGCACGATCTGCCGGCCGTTCCAGTCGCCGCCACGCGCCATCACCAGCCCGAGGCGGGCCATGTCGCGCGCCGACAGGAACAGGTGATAGGCGAGGAAGCGCGACTGGTTCTCGAAGCCCATCATGCGCTGACGCGAGCGCTGGAAGTCCTGCATCTGCAGCGGCTTGGCCGAGTATCCTCGTCGAGGCGCCTGGAAGACCGTCTTGCCGCTGAGTCTTCTCGAACACGACGCCCCAGCGGTTGAAGTCCCAATTGTTGTAGTGGAAGAACGTACCGGGCTGCTTGGAGCCGCGCGGCGGCGCAGTTGGGATCATCGCCCGGGCTGCCGGCGCGCGCGTGATGAACGCCGGAGCTCGCGATCAGGAGGTCGCGGATGCGCGCTGTCTTCTCGATGGGCAAGCAGCGCCGTCGGCCTCGTCGAGTGCCGAGGTCGGCCATCGTGCGGTCGAGGTTGATCGTGCCGTTGGCGACGTACTTGCCGAACAGCATCGACAGGATGCTTTTGCGCGCCGACGCGAGATAACAGGCCTGCGCTACGTCGCCCCGTAGGTGTAGGCGACGCGGCCGCCCGACACGACCATGAACGCCGTGGTCGGCAGGGTGACGAAGCTGCGCCTCGAGCGCTTCGAAGCCTGAACTGCGAAAGCCCGCCGCCTCCGGCGATGCCGCTCTTTCCCAATCGGCGCCCGGGATGATGGCGGGTTGCCTTCCGCCCGGCGTGGCCGCCCAGCTACCAGCGGCCGGCAGGTGAGAAGGATCGACCGCGCCACGACCCTGCGGGTGATAGGACGAAGCCGCCATCGATTGTCCGCCTTGCTTGTGTGCCGGCGCCCAAACTACCTGTCGCGCAGCTTGGGGTCGATGGCGTCGCGCAGCGCGTCGCCGAACAGGCTGATCCCGAGCACGGTCAGCACGATGGCGAGGCCCGGGAAAGATCGCGATCCAAGGCGCGGTGGTGGCGTAATCCTCGGCGCTGCCCTGCAGCATCAGGCCCCACGCCGCCACCGGCTCCTGCACGCCGAGCCCGAGATAGGACAAGCGCGGCCTCGGCCAGGATCGCCTGGCCGACGAAGGCCGAGAGCAGGATCAGGAACGGCGCCACGACGTTGGGCACCATGTGGCGCAGCACGATGCGGGCATGGCCGAAGCCCAGCGCGCGGGCGGCGTCGACGTAGCGGCACTTCGCGCACGGCCAGCGCGCTCGCCCGCACCACGCGGCCGCAGCGGGGAATCGAGCGGGATGGTGATGGCGATCATGACGTTGAAGACGCCGGTGCCGAACACCGACACCACCGCCAGGGCCAGGATGATCAGCGGAAACGCCATCAGCACGTCGAGCACGCGCTGGAAGACGAGGTCGAACCAGCCGCCGAAATAGGCGCTGGCGACGCCCAGCACCAGGCCGATCAGACCGCCGCCGACCGCCGAGCCGAAGCCGACGAGCATGGCGGTCGCGCGCGCCGAACACCAGGCGCGAGAAGATGTCGCGGCCGAACTGGTCGGTGCCGAACAGGTGCAGAAGCTCGGCGCCTGCATCATCGCGTTGAAGTCGTTCTCCTCGGGGTCGAACGGCGCGATCCAGTCGGCGAACCAGCCGGCCGCGCACGATGACCAGCACGATCGCCAGACCGATCGGCGCCGAGTGGCTTGCGCCGGCAGAAGTCGAGCGTCAGGCTGAGCGGCGTGCGCTGGCGCAGCAGCACCTCGTCGGCTGCAGCAGCGGCACGGGTTGGGGGCGATGACGGTCATGCGCGGGTCCACTCACGAATAGCGGATGCGCGGATCGAGCCAGGCGTACAGCACGTCGACCACGAGGTTGGTCACGACGAAGACGGCGACGACCAGCATGACCAGCGCCTGGGCCAGAACGTTGTCCTGATTCTGCACCGCCTGCACGAGCAGCCGGCCGATGCCGTTCAGGTTGAACACCTGCTCGGTGATCACCAGGCCGCCGGATCAGGAAGGCGAACTCGATGCCGATCAGGGTCACCACCGGCAGCAGCGCGTTCTTGAGCGCGTGACGGTTGACGATGATCTGCTCGAGCAGGCCCTTGGCCGCGCGGTGCGGATGTAGTCCTCGCGCATGACTTCGAGCATGGCCGAGCGCGTCAATCGCATGGTCACCGCCGAATAGCGGTAGCCGACCGTGATGGCCGGCAGCAGGACCATCGAGAGGTTGCGGATCGGGTCCTGCCATAGCGGCACGTAGTCGATGGGCGGCAGCCACGGCTTGCCGCGTTGACCATCGCGGTGACGTTGAGCACCAGGATGATCGACATGATGCCGAGCCAGAACGACGGCGTCGCGATGCCGCGCGATCGCCGTCACGCGCACCACATGGTCGAGCCAGCTATTCTCCTTGAGGCGCCGAGAGGGTGCCGAGCGGAATGGCGATCAGGATGGCGATCACCGTCGCCAGGACCGCGACCTCCAGCGACACCGGCAGGCGCAACGCGATCTCCTGCGCCACGGGATTGCCCGACCACATGGAATTGCCGAAGTCGAAGGTGAAATAGCTCCACAGGAAGTCGAGGAACTGCACGATACAGCGGATTGTCGAGGCCGAGCTGCTGGTGGCAGAGAGCCGACCGCCGCCGGATCGACATGAGCTGCCGCCCGCGCCCATCCGGATGACGCAAATGTCGCCCGGAATCAGGCGCATCAGGATGAAGACCAGCGCGGCGGCTCCCACCAGCGTGGGAATCGCCAGCAGGAGCCGTTTGACGATATAGCGATACATCCGCCTCGCTCCCCGTCCGGCCGGCTACTTGTCCAGCCAGATGTTGGCGAGATCCTGGTTCAGGTAGTGGCTGGGGCTGATCTTCCAGCCCTGACGTAGGATTGCGCCAGAACGATGCGGTACCAGTAAGGCAGCACGATCTCGTGCACCATCGTGTCGAGCGTGTGCTTCTCGAAGGCGCGCATGTCGTCGCGCTGCTTCTTGGGATCGGTTTCGGTCTGCATCTTCTCGTAGCAGCTCGATCGACTTGGGATCTTCGTAGCCGCCGTAGTTTTCCGGGAAGACCGTGTGCGGCAGGTACTTGCCGGTGTCGAGCACCGGATTGACGACGCTCTGGCAGTTGGCCTCCAGCGCCACGTCGAAGGTGCCCGCCCGCATGTTCGGAGAACCACGGACCGGTGGGCACGACCTTCTGCTCGACATTGAGGCCGATCTTCTTCCATTCGCCGATCGCCCAGGTGCCGACGAACTTGTAGGGCTGATCGACGTTGCGGTTGAGCAGCTCGAACTTCAGCCCCTCGGCGCCGGCCTCCTTCAGGAGACGCCTGGCTTCGGCGCGCGACTTCTCGATGTCCGGCCAGAAGCCGGCGATCTGCTGCAGCTCCTCCTTGGTCGCCGCCAGCGGCGAGCCGGGAAGACGATGCCGCCCACCGTCGGACATTGGCGATCTTGGCCAGCGCCGGCGCGCCGTTCCACTGGTCGATGGCCAGCGCCAGCGCCCGGCGCACGCGCACGTCGTCGAACGGCTTCTTCTTGTGGTTGGGCGTCAGGATGTTGCCGCAGTTCCAGTCGCTGTCCTGCACCACGATCGTCGGAGCCCGCGTCCTTGACGAGCTGGTCGCGCGCCGACGGCGGCAGGCCGCGGAACTCGATCGCCGCCCGGTCGCCGCGCAGCGCGTCGACGCGAACCGACTGCTTGTCGGCGAAGATGCCGACGATGGCGTCAAGGTACGGCAGCCCCTTGTGATAGTAGTCCGGGTTGCGCACGCCCTTGATCGACTGGCCGACCTCGTAGGCGGCGAACTTGAACGGGCCGGAGCCCATGATGTTCTTCTCGAACCAGTGCGGATCCTTCTCGAGGATCTCCTTCTTGTAGATCCAGGTGTAGGGATCGGCGAGCGCCGGCAGGAATGCGGTCGTGGCGCGCTTCAGGCGAAACACCACGGTCGTGTCGTCCGGCGCCTCGATCTTGTCGACCATCTCGTAGAAGCTGACGCGCGCGCTGCTGACGCCCCTTGGGCGGGAACACGATCCTGTTCCAGCTCGCCGCCACGTCCTGGGCCGTGAGCTTCGATGCCGTCGTGAAACTTCACGCCCTCGCGGATCTTGAAGGTGTAGGTCTTGCCGCCGTCGGTCGGTTTCGGCATCTCGGTGCAGAGGTCGCAGACGAACTCGGTGGTCGAGGCCGGGTTGTCCGGCGGGACCCTGATGAGCACGCTGTAATACGGCGCCGCGGCATGCACCGTGGCGTAGGTCGTCTCGCGATGGCCGTCGAAGCTCGGCGGCGCGTCGGCCGGTATCGACGATAAGTGAGCGTTCCGCCGCGTTTCGGCGTTTCGCGCTCCGGCCGGGCCGGCAGCGATCGCAACTGCCAGACCGAGGCCGGCAGCCCATAGTCCCGTTCGAACGTACATCGCCTCCTCCTGTTCAACTCGTTTTTTGTTCTTTGTACCTGGCTACGCTTTACGCTGCCTCGCTAGTGCACTTCGCTGCAGGCCACCCAGTGGCCCGGCCGCAGCTCCTCAGCGCGGGTCTCGCCTGCTGGCAGCCTCTCGACCGCCATCGGGCAGCGCGGATGGAAGACGCAGCCGGACGGCGGATTGATCGGACTCGGCACCTCGCCCTTGGCCGGGCGGAATTCGCGCGTCGCCTCGATCCGCGGATCGGGCACCGGGACCGCCGAGAGCAGGGCCTGGGTGTAGGGATGCAGCGGATTGTCGAACAGCTCGTCGCACTCGGCCATCTCGACGATGCGGCCGAGATACATGACGGCAACGCGCTGGCAGAGATGGCGCACCACCGACAGGTCGTGCGCGATGAACAGGTAGGTGAGCCCGAAGCGCTCGCGCAGGTCCTCCAGCAGATTGACGACCTGGGCCTGGATCGACACGTCGAGCGCCGACACCGCCTCGTCGCAGACGATGAACTCCGGATCGAGCGCCAGCGCGCGGGCGATGCCGACCCGCTGGCGCTGGCCGCCCGACATCTCGTGCGGATAGCGGTCGGTGAACTTGGGATCGAGGCCGCAGACCGACAGCAGCTCGCGCACCCGCGCGCGGCGCCGGCCGGCGTCGGGCTCGACGCCGTGCACCTTGATCGGCTCGCCGATGATGTCGCCCACCTTCATGCGCGGATTGAGCGAGCTGTAGGGATCCTGGAAGATCACCTGCATGCGCCGGCGCAGGGCCACCAGCTCGCTTGCGCTCCATGCGGCTGATGTCGCTGGCCGTCGAACAGGATCTGTCCGGCTGTCGGGCGCTCCAGCCGCAGGATGCAGCGGCCGGTCGTGGTCTTGCCGCAGCCGCTTTCGCCGACGAGGCCCAGGGTTTCGCCGCGGTTGATGGTGAAGTCGACGCCGTCCACCGCCTTCACGTCGCCGATCTTGCGCGACAGCACGATCCCCTCGGAGACGGGAAAGTGCATGGCGAGCCCGCGCACCTCGAGGAGCGGCGATGCGGCTCGCGCGGCCGTTCATGCGGCGACGTCCTGCGCCGCGAGGCGAGCCTCGGCGCTGCGGAAGCAGGCGGCGACATGGCTCGCCTCACCGGCGCGCTCCAGCGGCGGGCGCGCCTGCGCTGCATTTGTCGATGGCGAAGCGGCAACGCGGACGGAAGGCACAGCCGCCGTCGAGCCTGGTCAGGTCGGGCGGCTGGCCGTCGACGGGATCGAGGCGCGCGCCGGCGCGGCCGATCGAGCCGCGGCACCGGAGCGCAGCAGCGCCATCGTGTAGGGATGCCGGGGATTGTGATAGATCGCCTCGGCGCTGCCGGCCTCGACGATCCGGCCGGCATACATGACGTTCACGCGGCTGGCATAGCGGGCGACCACGCCGAGATTGTGGGTGATGATGATCAGCGCGACGTTGAGCCGGAGCGTCAGCGACTTCATCAGCTCCAGGATCTGCGCCTGGATCGTGACGTCGAGCGCCGTCGTCGGCTCGTCGGCGATGATCAGCTTGGGATTGCAGGCGAGCGCGATGGCGATCATCACCCTCTGGCGCATGCCGCCCGGAAAGCTGATGCGGGTACTGCTTCAGGCGCCGCGCCGGCGTCGGCGATGCCGACCATTTCCAGGAGCTCGAGCGCGCGCCGCTCGCGCCGTCGGCGCGATCGGCGCCCTGATGCTGTTCCAGCGCCTCGGTGATCTGGCGGCCGATGGTCAGCACCGGATTGAGCGAGGTCATCGGCTCCTGGAACACCATGCCGATGTCGCGGCCGCGGATCTGGCGCATCTCCGCCTCGCGACAGGCCGGCGCAGGTCGCGGCCGTCGAACAGGATCTCGCCGGCGGTGATGCGCCCCGGCGGATCGGGGATGAGGCGCAGGATCGACAGGGCGCTGACCGACTTGCCTGAGCCGCTCTCGCCGACGATGGCCACGGTCTCGCCCATGCTCCACGGTATAGGAGATCCCATCGACGGCGCGCACGAGGCCCGCCCCGGTGCGGAACTCGGTATGGAGTCCCCTCACCTCCAGCAATGGCGGCATGCGGTCTCTCCTGCCGTGCTCGGCGAGCGCAGTCCTCCCACGGATGGCTGAGCGCCTGAGGAGCCGTGTGCCGGCAGAATGTCGTCTCTACGTGAAAGCCTGTTTCCTCGATCACGCTGCCGCCGTCTGTTCTGTCCCGGCGGGCGCAGCCTCTTTCGGGCTGCAAAAGGGTACGGGAGCCATCCGCGCGGTGCAAGCCGCTCAGCGCTCAGGCCGCGACGCGCGGCCGCTGGGCGGCGAGCGCCGCCACCGACCGCCAGCGCCGCCAGGACGCCGAACAGCACCAGCGAATCGGTGTAAGTTGCCGCTCCAGTCGCGCAGCACGCCGGACACCAACGGACCCGTCGCCTGCGCCAGCACCTGCAGCGACAGCGCCACGCCGCGGATGGCGCCGTAGCTCTCGCGCCCGAAATAGTCGGCCCAGGCCATCGGCAGCAAGCGTCATGACGCCGCCGATGCCCAGGCCGAACAGCGCCGGCCGCCAGGTAGGCGCTCTCGGCCGAGCCGACGCCGATCAGGCCGAAGGAGCCGGCGCTCAGCAGCACGCCGGAAGCGACATGGCGTAGCGCACCGGCCAGCGCCGCGGCAGGAAGCCGACGCCGAAGCTCGCCACGGCCGACATGGCGGAGAAGAAGCTGATCACCGTGGCGGCGACGATCGGGCGAGATGCCCGCGCTCGATCAGGTGCGGCGCCTGGTGCAGGCTGACGCCGGCCTGAACCGGATAGACCAGCGACGGTGTAGAGCGAGAGCAGCCAGAAGGCCCGCGTGCGCATCGCCTGGGCGCGGCTGAAGCGCGGCTCGGGCGCGGCATGGCTTGTCCTGGCGACGATGCGGTCCGGCACCAGCCCGACATCCTCCGGCCGCCGCACCAGGAGCAGCCAGACCGGCACGAAGCCCACGATCAGCACCGGTCGCGCCGATCGCCACCCAGCCGCTGCGCCAGCCGCCGTCGCGCATGGCGAGCTGGCGCGACGATCGGCATGGCCACGAGCCCCGACATCTGGGCCAGGGTGGCGATCGAGGTGGCACAGCGCGCGGCGCGCCACGAACCAGTTGTTCAACGCGCCGTAGAGGCCGAGATCGAACGGGCCCGCCCAGACCATGCGCGCGAAGCAGAACAGCAGATAGAACACCAGCAGCGACTGCGTGAGCGACAGCGCCATGGTCGCGAAAGCCCCGTGCCCAGCACGGCGCAGGCAGAGGATGAGCCGCGCGCCGCGGCGATCGAGGACGCGGTCCCAGCATCGGCGAGACGACCGCCGCCAGCACGCCGCCCAGCGACACCGCGCCCGCCATCTCGGTGCGCAGACCAGCCGAACGCGTCGGTCATCGGCACGACGAAGACCGACAGCACGGCCACCGCCGGCCCCTGGCGCGCGAAGCCGGCCAGGCAGATGCAGGCCAGCACGACCCAGCCGTAGAAGAACGGCAGGCGCGGGACGAGCAGGCGTAGCGGCAGGAGGGGTGGCTGCATCGATGAGGCCGACAATGCCACCTTCAGACCGATGCCGCGGTGCAGTGCAGCAAAGAAGCCACGCCCGGTCCAGGGGCGGCTTCCCGCTGGCTAATTCCATTCCTTCTAGGCGGCCATCGTTCACCACGCTATGCTTTGATCCAGTGAACGACGCCGGCTGACGGCGCGACTCAAGAGACGTGATGGCTGCCGCATTTTCGACGCGGATTGCAGCTCGGTCGCGGCGTTGACCGCCGGTTTCTTTCTGGCGGCGGCATACCGGCGCCGGGCGCAGGCGCAGGTCCCGGTGCGGGGCGGCACATTGACGGTCGGCGTCGAAAGCGACTGGAGGGCTTCGATCCGATCAAGGCGGGCGTCTATTCCAACTCGACGGTCACCGCGGCGTCGCTTGTTCTACGAAACGCTGATGCGGCCTCGACGACAAGGGCGATCTGCTGCCGGCGCTGGCGCTCTCGATGACCGCCAACGAGGACGGCTCGCGTGGGTCGCCAAGACCGCGTCCGGGCGTGAAGTTCCCATGACGGCACGCCGTTCACCGCCCAGTCGGTGGCCGCGATCACTTCAACCGCCTGCTCGATCCGGCCAACCGCTTCGCCGGCCGGGCCTACGTCGCCATCGAGAAGGTCGAGGTCGCCGCGACGAGCTGACGGCGGTCTTCAAGATGCGCGGCCCCAATGCGGCGCTGCCGCAAGACGCTGGCGCAGCCCAGCGTCTTCAGCCTGATCATTTCGGTCAAGGCGGCGCAGGAGAAGGGCGCCGACTACAACCGCAATCCCGGTCGGCACCGGCCCGTTCGTGTTCAAGGAATGGCGCGCGCGCCGGACCGGCTGATCGCCGAGCGCTATATCCCAACTTACTGGGACAAGGACAAGCCCTATCTCGACCGGGTGATCGTGCGCGCCCGCTGCCCGATCCGGACGCCCGTTACGCCAGCCTGGTCAAAGGCGACGTGCAGGTGATCTGGGAGGATCGCGCCGAGAACATCCTGAAGGGCAAGAAAGACAAGAACGTCGTCGGTGCTGAACTGGGTCGGCAGCGGCGCGCTGGTCGATTCCGCTCAACACGGTCAGGAGCCGCTCGACGACAAGCGCGTGCGCGCAGGCGATCTCGATGGGCTCAACCGCAAGGCCAACGTGGCAGTGCTGAGCCAGGGCCTGCGTCCGGTCTACGACGATCCCTACGGCCGGCGTCGGGCATCGTCTGCAAGGACACCGGCGCGCCTGCCCTACGATCCGGAGCGCGCCAAGAAGCCGCTGGCCGACTACGGCAAGCCGGTGCCAAGCTGGCACCATGACCGTCACCGCCACGCCGCGCGGCCGTCGAGATGCGCAGGTGTTCCAGGCCGACATGAAGAAGGTCGGCATCGACGATCGAGATCAAGCCGGTCGACCAGACCCAGCTGGTCAAGGAAACCCTGGCCGCGACTTCCAGGTCAGCGGCTGGCGCATCATCGACCTGGCCGACGTCGATCCGCAGATGTTCGCCAATTTCCACTCAGAGCCCGATCAACTTCTCCGGCTACAACAATCCGGAAGCCGACCGGCTGCTGACGGTCGGTCGCACCCAGCTCGACGAGAAACGTGCGCCAAGGCCGCCTGCTGCGACCTGATCAAGATCCTGAACGACGACGTGGTGTGGCTGTGGACCGGCAGCAACATCCGACTTCGCCCCTCATCCGGCACCAACGTGCGCGGCGATCCAGGCCCTGCGCGGCGGCGCGGCTGCAGGTCGAGGCGGCGTGGCTGGCGAAATAGCCAGCGGATATCCGCTAGCGTGACTTGGGCGTCCGCGTGCATTGGCTGGCTCGTCAACTGTTGCGACTGGTCGTCGTGCTGTTCTGCGTCACGCTGCTGACCTTCTGATCGTCAATATCCTGCCGGGTGACGTGGCGGTCGCCATTCTGGGCGGCCTGGCCACGCCCGAGGACCTTGGCCGGCCTGCGCGCCGATCTCGGGCTCGATCGGCCGATCTCGGTGCTACTTCGATTGGCTGAGATCGGCGCTGTCCGGCGATCTCGTGCGCCTGTCACGCAGCGGCGAGCCGGTGGCGCAGGCGATCATCGATCGCCTGCCGGTTTCGCTGCAGCTCATGGTGATGGCCCAGTTCATCGCGCTGGAAGCATCGCCCGCTGCCGGCCGCCCTCTTTCGGTGCGCCGGCCGGGCGGGCTTTCGACCGGCTGTCGACATCGGCGGCGTTCGGCTTCCTGGCGGTCACCAATTTCATGCTCGGCATCGTGCTGATCACCACCTCTTCGCCGTGACGCTCGACCTGCTGCACGGCGACCGGCTTCAGCGCCGCTTTGTCAGGCCTGTAGGGCCAACCTCCAGATCGATGATCCTGCCGGCGGCTGACGCTCGGCCTGATCGAGTGGACCGTGCTGATGCGCGTGCTGCGCTCCGGGTCTGCCAGGCCCACGCTGAGGGAGGATTTCATGCCCTGCTGGCGCGGGCCGGGGGCCTGCCGGCGTGGCGACGGTGCCGCTGCGGCCATGCGCGCTGCGCCCGTCCTCGTTCACGCCCGATCCACCGTCGATCAGGCCTCAATATCCGGCGGACTGATCGGCGGCGCGGTGATCGTCGAGCAGAATCTTCGCGCTGCCCGGCGTCGGCCGGCTGCTGCTGAGCGGCATCTTCAATCGCGACCTGATCCTGGTGCGGGGCACGGTGGCGAATTCTGTCGCGAAGTAGCTTTCGTGGTCGTGAACTTCCTGGATGCGACATGCTCTACGCGGTGCTCGACCCGGGGGTGCGTCATGCCCGCTTCCGCAGCTGGGGCCGTCACCATCGCGCACTGCGCGGCGGCGCGCGCTGTGAGCCCCCGCCTGTCTTGGGCGCTCGCCCTGCCGCTCGGCCGGGTGGCGCTGGTGGCCTTCGTGGCGGTTGCCTGCCGTTAGCTGGCTGGGCCTGCCTGATCCGGCGGCGCAGGAGCTGATCCTGCGGCGCAAGCCGCCGTCGGCACGAATTCCTGCTTGCCGGCACCGACAACCTCGGCCGCGACATGCTGTCCCGCATCATCTACGGCGCACGCACGTCGCTGATCGTGGGCCTCTGCGCGCCGATGCACGGGCTTCGTGGTCGGCGGCGCGATCTGGCATGGGCGCGCCGGCTGCTTCCGCTTGGCGAGGTCGTGACCTCGCTGGCGATGGGCGCACATCGACGTATCGCATGCACCGGCGTTCCCACCGCGCTGGTGCTGGCGGCGCTCGCCCTTCGCGGCCTACCTCGGCGCAGAGCCGGTTCAACGTCACCCTGGCGCGCGGCGTGCTCGTCGATCCCGGCGGCGGCGCGCGTGGCAACGCGGGCCAATACGCTGCGCCTGGGCCAGCGCGGAGGCCGACTCTCGCGTTCGTACTCACGCCGCCCGCACCATCGGCGCCAGCGACTGGCGCATCCTGACACGCGCGAGATCCTGCCCAGCCTGCCGCCACACGCCGATCATTCGCCTTCTGGCTGGTGGCGGTGAGCGTGATCATCGTCGCCGAGGGCGCCCTGTCGTTCTCGGGCTCCAGCATTCCGGCGCCGCAGCCGGGCGCAGGAGCAGCACCGATCGCCGACAGCCGCGGGGCGCTCGACGTCGCCCCGCATACCGCTGATCCGGCGGCGGTGTTCGCCACCGTGCTGTCGCTCAATTTCACCACCAGGCGACATGGTGCGCAGCCTGAGTCGATCCGCGCGGGTCGGCGCTGTGAGCGTACCTGCGCTTCGCTCTCATCGAGTGCATCGACGCGCGCTGCTCGGCTCTCGCCGGCGGCGCGGCACCTCTTGCGCGCCGTCGATGGCGCGTCGTTTCGACCTGCACCTGGCGGCCGCACGCTCGGCATCGTCGGCAGAATCCGGATCGGGCAAGTCGGTGCTGGTGCGCCGCTGACTCGGCGCCTGCTGAGCGCCGCGGCCCGGGCGCCGACATCGAGCGCGGCGAGCGGTGCTGCTCGGAGGAGCCGCGATCTGCGACCCCGTGCGCCGCGCAGTTCTCGGGCCGATGCTTGGCCGGGAAATCGGCATCGTACGTCTCCAGGACCCGATGACTCCCGCTCGATCCGGTGATGCGAAAATCGGCAGGCAGACTCGGCGAGGGGCTTGCAGCTCAATCGCCGGCCTCGACTCGTCTGGCGCCAGCCGGCGCTCTTTGCAAAATCGAGCTGCTGGCCAGAAGTCGGCGATTTCCCCTGAGCCGGAGCTGACGCGCCCACCAGTATCCCCAACGGATTGTCGGGCGGCATGCGCCAGCGGGTGGCGATCGCCATTGCCACTAGCCTGCGAGCCTAGCTGCTGATCGCCGACGAGCCGACCACGGCGCTCGACGTCACCGTGCAGCGCAGATCCTCGACCACTGCTGCAGCGCGAGCAACGGCTGCGCGGCATGGCGTGGTCCTGATCACCCACGATCTCAGGGTGGCCGCCGGCCGCGCCGACGCGACATCATGGTGATACCGGCCTGCCGGCCGTGCAGTGGCGATGGCTCTCACGCGCGAGATCTTCCACGCTCTCCGCGCATGCCCCTATGCCGAGGCGCTGCTGCGCTGCATGCCAGGCGGCTGAGGCTGACCTCGCCCACTCCAGGCTGGCCGCCATTCCCGTGGCCGCCACGCCCCGATCTGGCGCGGCTCGGCCGGGGCTGCGCTTCTTCGCCTCCCGGGCGGCTGGCGCCGATCGCAGCTGAGCGCTGCTGGCCGAGCGCCCGGATGCTGACCCGCGAGGGCGCCTCGCGGTTTCGCCCGCTTCCATCCGATCGGCGCAGGCGCATGAGCGATCGCGCTGCATGACCGGGCCCACCGTCAGAATATCCGATGGGCGGCGGGACGCCACGTCCATGCCGTCAGCGACGCTCACGCTGGCGATCCGCCGCGCCGGCGAGACATTGGGGGCTGGTCGGCGCAGATCCGGTTCAGGCAAAATCCCCGCGCTGGCGCGTGCACTGCCGTGGCGAGTGCCGGCCGCAGCGGCGGCAGCGGCGTCCTGCGTTCGAGGACCGGCGAACTCACCGAGCTGCGCGCGGCGAGAGCGCATGCGCGCGATCCTCGCCCGGCGCCTGCAGATGATTTTCTTCCAGGACCTGATCAGCGCCTCGCTCAACCCCGGGCGTCGCCGGGTGGCCCGAGATCGTGGTCCGAGCCACTGGCCAAGGTGTCAGAACGGCGCCGGTACCGGGCCGAGCGCACCCAACGCGTGCAGCGCTGGTGATGGAGGCGGTGGGCCTCGATCCCGACAGCGTGTGGACCCGCCGCCCGCATGAGCTCTCTGACGGCGCCAATGCCAACGGCATCGCCATCGCGCGCGCCCGCAGTGCTGGAGCCTGCTGATCGTCTGCGACGAGCCGGTGTCCGCGCTCGACGTCTCGATCCGCGCGCAGATCCTCAATCTGCTGGAGGACGCTGAAGGCGCGCGCTTCGAAGCGTGACAGCCTTCTGACTTCCGCATCGCGCCACGATCTCAGCGGTGGTGAGAGTCGGTGTCCGACCGCGTGGCGTGATGTATCTCGGCAAACTGTGCGAGGTTGGCCGAACTCGGCCGCGCCGTTTGCCACGCCGGCATCCTATACGCCTGCTGCCCTGATGGCGGCGATCCGCGGCGACGAGTTCTCCGCATCCCGGACGGCGCCGTTGGGCGACAACGGCTCGCCGGCGGGCGATCCGCCCCCTGCCGCTCGACCCGCCCTCCGGCACGCCGCTTCGCACGCCGCTGCCCGCATGCCCCGAGCGCGCTGTGCCGGCGCCACGAGGTGCCACTGCGCCAGACGTCGCGCCGGGGCGCGAGGTGCGCTCGTCACTTCGCGCTGGCGATTGCCGGCGTGGGCTGGTCGTGACATGACCTTTTCCATTGCCGCGCAGCCGCTGCGCCAGTGCCGGAATGCTGGGCTACTGTCGTCACCCGCCTCCTCCATGGCCGTCGGCGAAGCCGCTGTGCCTGGGCCGAAGCCGATGTCGAGCGCCGTCCTGACGCAGCATCGCGCCTGACCCGCGGTCTCGGCCCCGGGGTAGCTCGATGGGGCTGCGACGGCAGCTTTGCCGCGCCGCAAGCCATCCTTCGGGAACTCGTCGGGCGAAGCGAAAGCAGGCTGGGCTGGCGGCAGCTCGCGGTCCATCTGACGCCAAGGGCCGGACTGCCTTCTTCCAGCGGCGCCAACATCTGACTCTGTGCACAAGGGCAAGGTCGGCGTTTTGCGATTGCGCTGGCGGCGTGGGCAGCATCTACTGCGCTCGCCTACCGGGGTCGTCCGTTTATTGTCTTCCATGGTCGCAAGCTTCAGCGCCGGTCGCCGTCGACCAGCCCCTCGCTGAGCGGCTGATACGCGCCATCGGGGTCTCAGTGACGCCGCCGGCGGCGAGCTGAAGCAGCTGCAAGTCGGCCGGCCTTCTGGCCGCGCACCGGGAAAGCTTTGCGCCTGGAGCTGGCGTCGGCCTCTACCCCGCCGCTCGTCAGAATTGCGCTTCCTGCTTCGGAACTCTCGTGAACCGACGGCGGACGGTAGTATCGTGCGCCGTCGAGTCCTGACAGAAAGCGCCCGAAGTACCGACGATGACGTCGTCCAATAGTCGTAGACGGTGACTGCGCGCGCGGCCAGCGGGCCGTCGAGTATCGCCGGCGGCGGCATCGGGCCCGGCCGCTCGGCGGTGCCGGCCGGGGCCGGGACCATGCGACCATCGCTTCCTCGGTGGCCACATCTGAATACGGTGCACGCCACTCCTCCCACGGTCTGCTTCCCGGGTCAGACCAGAACAGAGATCGAACTGGTACACCGCCTGGTGTCCGTAGGCGTAATCGGGCCGATGCCCAATGCGCACCGGCGCACCGTTGACTCAGGCGTGGATCGGGGATGATCGTCGTCGCGATTGCCTCGCGACGGCGAAAATTACCAGGTCAAGTGGATCGGACCAGCCGCGCATCCCGCCGTCGTCAACAGGGAAGGCTCACGTACTAATTATTACATAGCG
>ERZ1370068.273-contig-10246_pt1 | contig 26639 bp, 31 predicted proteins | sample MGYA00561227_ERZ1370068 | MGnify/ENA primary metagenome ERZ1370068 (study PRJEB38410, sample SAMEA6850437) | metagenome | study: Metagenomic assessment of the ecological functions of the soil: analysis of the soil microbiota associated with the...
CTGCCACGTATTGCTAATGCAACCATCCTCCGCCCAGAAGGGCCCGGAGAGGTCGGCGAATGCTATAGTGCGGAGGTGCATGGTGACCGAACGGGCCGTCCTGGACGCCCTCCTGGCACGGTGATGGACCCCGAGAGCCAGCGAGACGTCGTGGCGCTGGGCATGATCCGCGATGTGGTCATCGAGGATGCCCAGGTCTCCTTCTCGATCGCCTTCGCCACCCAGGCCGCGCCCACCAAGGTGGCCTCTGCACAGCGGCGCCTCGCGCGCCGTCCGGACAGCTTCCCGGAGTGAGGCAAGGTACAGATCCGGATGGTCTCGGCCGGCGGCCCCGCGCGGCCGGCCGCACAGGCCCACGGGCACGGCGCCGCCGCGCCCGCGCCGGCGGCCGATCTCATTCCCGACGTGCGGCACACCATCGCGGTGTCCCCGGGCAAGGGCGGAGTTGGCAAGTCCACCGTGGCCGTGAATCTGGCCATCGCGGCTCCAGCAGACGGGCGCGTCGGTGGGTCTGATCGACGCCGACGTCTACGGGCCCGACGTGCCCCTCATGCTGGGCGCCAAGGGCAAGCCGGGCATGAGTCGAGCAACCGCATCATTCCCGTGCACGCCCACGGACTGGCCATGATGTCCATCGGCCTCCTGGTGAGCGACCGCGAGCCGCTCGTCTGGCGCGGACCGATGATCCACTCCTTCATCCAGCAGATGCTGCGCGATGTGATGTGGGGCGCCCTGACTACCTGGTCTTCGACATGCCGCCGGGCACGGAGACGCGCAGCTCTCGCTCTCCCAGGTGATTCCCCTGGGCGGGGTGGTATGGTCACGACGCCCCAGGATGTGGCGCTGCTCGACGTGCGCAAGGCCATCGGCATGTTCCAGCGGCTCAACGTGCCCATTCTCGGCGTCGTGGAGAACATGAGCTATTTCGTGGCCCCCGACACGGGAACGCGCTACCCGATCTTCGGGGAAGGGGGTGGGCAGCGCGTGGCCGACGAGTACGGGGTGCCGTTGCTCGCGCAGATTCCGCTCGACCCCGCGGTCCGCGAGGGGGTGACGAGGGTTCGCCCATCACCGTGCGCCGGCGCGAGTCGCCGCAGGCCGCCGGCTTCCGCGCCCTGGCGGCCACCGTCGTCCGGCGTCTCGATGAGCTGGCGCCCCTGACGTCGCTGCCCAAGATCGGGTGAGCACTCCCGCCCGGGGAGCGCGTGGTCCTGCCGATGTTCCCGCTGCCCGACATCACGTTCTTTCCCCACACCCTCCTGCCCCTGCACATCTTCGAGGCCCGATACCGCGCCCTGGTCGCCGACGTCATGGCGCGCGACCGGCAGCTCTGCATCGCCCAGCTTCAGCCCGGGTACGAGGCGGACTACGCGGGCGGCCGGCCGTGCGCGCGTGGCCGGCGTGGGGGAGATCGTCAAGTGGGAGCGGCTGTCCAGCGGGCGCTACAACATCCTGGTCAAGGAGAGACCCGGGTGCGCATCGAGGCCGAGCATCCGAGCGACACCCTGTATCGGATCGCCGTCGGGCGCCGGCTCGCCGATGTCGAGCCTCGCGAAGACCTGTCGGCGGCCCCGCGCGCGCATTCGCGCGACCTGCCGGCGCCTCCTGGTGCTCCTGAAGCGCTCGCCCGACCTGCTCGACGGCACTTTGGCCAACGATCAGCTCCCGGGCGTGGTGGCCGATCGCGTCGCTGCGGCGGTCATTCCCGACGCGTCGTTGGCGCGCCAGCGGCTGCTCGAGACGCTGGACGTCGGCCACCGCCTGGCCCTCTGGGCGATGCGCTGGACGCGCTGGTGAACGATCTGCAGAGGCGTGGCGGTGGCTAGCGCGAGCCGTCCCTGGTCCGCGCGCGCGACCGTCTGCGCGAGGATGCTCGCAGCTGTCGGGATCGCGGTGGTTCTTCTCGGGCTGTGGCCACCGGGGGCGGAAGCGAAGCCGTGGGCCTGGCTGGGCGTGCGCATCCGCGACATGTCCGAGCAGGAGATGGAGAGCGTCAGCGCCCGCCACGGCGTCCGCGAGGGCTTTGGCGTGGTCATCGTCGAGGTCCTCGAGGACACCCCGGCGGCGCGAGCCAGCATGCGGAATGGCGACATCGTGGTGGCGCTCAACGGCCGCCCGGTCACGGACACGCGGATGCTCCAGCGCCTGATCGCCGCCACGGGTGTCGATCAGGAGGTGCGCGCTCGTCGTCCTGCGCCCGGAGGGCCGGCGCCCGCTCGCGGTCCGTCTCAGCTCCATGCCGCGGCTGCGTGGTGGGAGAGCGCGTGGCCGTGGAGTTCGGCTTCGCTTTGCGCGAGGTCGATCCCCCGGAGCCGGCGCGGCCCGCGGCTCTCGGTAGACGCGCCGGCGGTGGGGGCGGTCTTCCCGAGCACCGCCGCGGCCCGCGCAGGGCTGGAAGTGGGCGACGCGATCGTCCAGATCAACGACCACGCCGTCCTGACCCGGGAGGCGGTGCGAGAGGCGCTCGCCGATCTCGATCCGGACAAGCCCTCCGCCTCGTCGTCGTCCGGGGAGAGCAACGGCTGACGCTCACCTTGTCCAACGGCGAGCGCGGCTGAGTGATCGTCCTCGGGATCAGCGAGACGCACTGCGCGACCGCGGCGGTGCTCCGCGACGGCGAGATCATCGGCTGCGCATCCGAGGAGCGCTTCTCGCGGCTCAAGAACGACGCCGGCTATCCCCGGCGGGCCATCGACGCGCTGCTGCGCGATCTCGGATCGCCCCGGCCGAGATCGACCTCGTGGCCCTCGCGGGGATGCGGGCGCGCGGCACGCGAGTGGATGAACCGCGTGCTCCACGACGAGGCCTACCGCCGGGAGTACTACGGCGTCCGGCTCGCCGGGCCGCGCGAGGCCGTGGCTCGGCGCGGGAGGAAGCTCGGCGCCAGCTGGGCTCTCGTGCGCCGCGCGCGGGGCAAGTTCGGGATCAGCCCAGGCCGAGCGCCTCGCGTTCGGTCACGGAGCATCTGGGGACGGGTGCCGAGCGAATCGTCTGCCTCGATCATCACGCCTGTCACGCGGCGGCCGCCTATCTCGGCTCACCTTCGAGGGCAGAGCCGTCACTCGTGCTCACCAACGACAACTCGGGCGACGGCCTCTGCGCCACCGCGTCGGTCGCGCAGGGGATCGAGTCTCGTCCGGCACGAGGCCACGCCAGCAGCCCCGGGGTCGCTGGGGTCCTTCTACTCCTGGTGACCGTGCTCCTCGGCATGACGGCCGGGGAACACGAATACAAGGTGATGGGTCTGGCCCCGTATGCGTCGGCGAGCCGCGTGGAGGAGGCCGCCGCCGCCTGCGCGGGCGTTCGACCTGGTGCAGGGCGCCCCGGCTCGCTTTCGCCTGGACGAAGCGCGGCGCCGCGCTACCGGCTCCTGCTGGAGAGCCACGCTCGGCCTGCGCTTCGACGCCATCGCCGGCGGCGCGCCAGCGGGTCGTCGAGGAATCGCTGCTCGCGTGGGCCCGGCTCATGCGGGCGCGGTGCGGAGGCGAGCGCCTGGCGCTCGGGGGCGGCGTCTTCATGAACGTCAAGGCCAACATGCTGCTCGCCGCCGAGGACTGGGTGCGAGACCTGTTCGTCTTTCCCGTCCTGCGGCGATGAATCGAACGCCGTGGGCGCGGCCTATCTCGGCTACCTGCGGCAGTGCGAGAGGGCAGGCGTGGTGCCGACGCTCCGGCCGTTCGGGGCGGCCCACCTCGGCCCGGCTGTCACCGCGGAGGAGGCGGAGGCGGTGATTCGCTCCCGCGATCGTGGGCCGGTCGCTACGCCGTGAGCGAGCACGAGCGCATCGAGGAGCGGATCGCCGACCTGCTGGTCTCCGACGGGGTGGTGGCCCGCTGCGCGGGGCGCATGGAGTTCGGCGCCCGCGCCCTGGGGAATCGCTCGATCCTCGGCAATCCCTCCGACCACCGGGTCGTCTCGCTGATCAACCGGATGATCAAGAACCGCGACTTCTGGATGCCCTTCGCGCCGACGATTTTGCGGGAGCGCGAGGCGGACTATCTCGTCAACCCCAAGGGCCTGGCCTCGCCCACATGATGATCGCCTTCGCCACCAACCCCAAGCGGCGCGACGACATCATCGCCGGCCGTCCATCCGCACGATGCCACGGCGCGCGCCCACATCCTCGAGCGAGACTGGCCAACCCGCCGTACCATCGCGCGATCCGCGAGTTCGAGCGCCGGACCGGGCATCGGCGCCGTGCTCAACACGTCCTTCAATCTGCATGGCGAGCCGCTGGTCTGCTCGGCCGAGGACGCCGTCGACACCTTCGAGCGCTCGGGCCTTCCGCACCTGGCCCTCGACCGCTTCCTCATCTCCAAGCGATAGGCGGCCGAGGTCCCGAGCGCCGCCCCGGCATCCATGCGCGTTCTCGTCACCGGCGGCGCCGGATACATCGGCAGCCATACCGCGAAGGCGCTGGCCGCGGCCGGCCACCTCCCCGTGTCGCTGGACACCCTGGAGCGCGGACACCGGTGGGCCGTGCGCTGGGGGCCGCTCGTGGAGGCCGATCTCGGCGACCGGACGGCGCTCGGGACGGCGCTGCGCGAGCATCAGGTCGAGGCCGTGATTCACTTCGCGGCCTACGCCTATGTCGGCGAGTCCATGACCCATCCGGACCGGTACTTCCGGAACAACGTGGCGGGGACGCTGAGCCTCCTCGACGCGCTGCGCGAGCGCGGGATCGGCCAGATCGTCTTCTCCTCTTCCTGCGCCACCTACGGCCATCCCACGAGCGTCCCGATCACCGAGGACCAGGAGCAGATCCCCGTGAATCCCCTACGGCGAGTCGAAGCTGATCTCGGAGCGGATGATCGCCTGGTATGCGCGCGCGTACGGGTTCACGGCGACCGCGCTCCGATACTTCAACGCGGCCGGAGCCGATCCCGACGGCGAGCTGGGCGAGCGCCACCAGCCGGAGACCCACCTGATCCCGCTCGCCATCGACGCGGCCCGGGGCCGCGTCCCCGCACCTGGAGATCTATGGTGCCGACTACCCGACTCCCGACGGGACGGCGGTGCGGGACTACGTGCACGTCGCGGACCTGGCCGATGCCCGATGCGGGCCCTCGAGCGGCCGGGACCCCATGGGGCGATGAGAATCTACAACCTCGGTGCCGGCCAGGGGTCCTCGGTCCGCGAGGTCGTGGCCATGGTCGAGCGCGTGGGAGGCAGGAACGTCCCGCTGGTGCAGGGAGGCCGCCGTCCGGGCGATCCGCCCGTGCTCCTGGCCGACGTCGGCAAGGCGGCGCGCGAGCTGGGCTGGCGGCCCGAGCGATCCAGTCTGGACCTCATCGTTCGGAGCGCCTGGAACTGGCACACGGCCCGCCCGGAGATGAGTCGCTGACTCTCTGGGCAGACCTCCTGGATCCCATGCTCAGACCGATGGACGGAATGCCGGAGCCCCGGTGCCGAGCGAGCAGCCGAAGCCAGGCCGACGAGGTGAGTCGACGAGGCGGGGAAGTGAGCGGATGCTCCCCCGCCAGTCGCCCAAATAGCGGTGGGGGTGTCGGGGGCGCGCTCGCTCCCCGACGTCTATCAACTAGCCGCGCTTGCGGTCGACCACGTGGTGCAGGGACCGGCCGGCCAGATAGCGGGCGAGATTGCGGGTGAAGACCGGCGTCAGCTCCTCGGGCGTGCTGGGACCGGAGATGTGGGGCGTGATCACGACGTTCTCGAACCGCCAGAGCGGATGATGGGCGGGGAGCGGCTCGGCCGCGAAGACGTCGAGGATGGCTCCGCCGATCCCGCCGGCCCGCAGCGCGTCGATCAGCGCGCGCTCGTCGACCACCGGACCCCGGGCGACGTTCATCAGCCAGGCCCCGGGGCGCATGGCTTTCAGCTCCCGGCGCCCGATCATCCCGCGCGTCTGACGCGGTGAGGGGCACGGTGAGGACCACGAAGTCGGCGAGAGCCAGTGGCGCTCCCGAGCGCGTCCCGCGCGGAAGACGCGCTTCACGCCGCGCACGGGGAACACCGGAGAGGCTGACCCCGACCACCGTCATGCCGAGGGCGCGAGCACCGCGCGCGATGGCGCGGCCGATGTCGCCCAGGCCGACCACCGCCAAGGTGCGACCGCCCAGACGTCCGGGGATGACGTCGCCCAGCCAGCGCCGCTCGCGCTGGGCCGCGGTGAAGACGGCCACCTGCTGGGTCACCCACAGGCACCACGCCAGCACGTACTCCACCATCCACGGGCCGAAGACGCCGGGCGCGCGGGTCACGACCACGTCGCGCGGCAGGGTGGGCACGAGCGCCCAGTCGACCCCGGCGCCCATGGTCTGGAGCCAGCGCAGGCGGTGGGCGTGCCGCCAGACGTCGGGGGAATTTTCCACGCGAATGCGACCTCCGCCTCGCCGATAGCGGCCACCGCCTCGTCCCGGGTGGAGGCCACGCGGATCGCCACCGTCGCGCGCGGGGCGATGAGGCGCGCGTAACGCGGGGCGTCGACCGCGTCGTAGATCAGGACGGTGACGCGGACGTGCGGGGCGGGGCGCGTCACCTCCCGCGCCAGCGGCGTCTGCGCGCGCGGTCGTGCGCACCGCCCCGATCAGCCGATGGCCACGGCCACGCAGGTGGTCGTCCGCGCGACACCGTTGATGATGCCGATCTCGTCGGTGACCAGCCGGCCGATGGCGTCGAGGGTGGGTCCCTCCACGGTGGCGATGAAGTCGTACGGCCCGGTCACGCCGTCGAGGCTGACCATCGACGCCGAGGCGCCCTTGATCTTGGCCAGGGCCTGCTTCACGCCCTTGGCCTTGCCGGGGCGAGGTCTCGATGAGGACGTAGGCCTTCATCCCGTGTCGCGCGGGCTTCTTCATGGGGTCTCCTCCCGGAACGACGGGTCAGCGGCTCTCCGTGGCCAGGAACCGCGCCAGGGTCGGCGCGAAGGAGGCGGTGCGCTCCTGGAACGTCCCCCCTGGCAGATCGACCCGCGTGCCGCGGTGGTCGGCGTGGTTCGCGCGGGTCGAAGCGTGCCGTGATGGTGGTGGCGGCGCGACCGACGCGCAGGGTGAGCGGCTCGCCGGCGCTCTCGTCCCCCAGCCGGGCGATGACCAGGAAGAAGCCGCTGGAGTCGGTTTCGCCCAGGTACGAGAACCCGGTCCTGTCGCGGATCAGCCTCCACCGGTGTCGGTCTCGGGGAGCCCCGGCGCGTCCGCGACGTAGCCCGAGGACGATGTAGCGGTAGTAGACCTCGTGCTCGCCGCCGGCGGACTCCCGCGAGGAGCGCCGAGCAGGCCGGACCGCGACGGAGAGCCGCGCGCAGCATCCGGGGCGTCACGCGAGCAGTCTACAACGCGGCCACCTCCACCCGGGCGTCGTTGAAGCACGCGCCTTCGGAGATGTCCGCGTGGTGGGTCGGGCACAGGGCGGACACGGTCTGGGCGTTGTCGCTGGTCCGCATCCAGGTGCCCTTGAGGGTGGCCACCACGCCGGGGGCACCGTGTCCGGTGATGCGCAGGGGCAGGTGAATCTCGCCGAGGTCGTTCCAGACCCTGACCCGCGCCCCGTTCCGGAGGCCGCGGAGCGGGCATCGTCGGGGTGCATCTCGAGCGGCGGCGTCGCCTCGCTGCCGCGAACGCCGCCGAACGTGGAGGTGATCCGCTTGTCGGAGGCCGGCGACACCAGGGCCAGCGGGAAGGTCGACCGGAACGGCCGCCAGGTCGGCAGGTGGGCGCCGTATTTTTCTGTCGAGATAGGTCGAGGCCAGCTCGACCTTCCCGGAGGGCGTCCGCGGCCAGACGTTGCCGAAGAGGACGGCCGGCTCTCCTGCCACTGTCATCGCGGTCGCCCGGTCCGTGGGCAGAGCGCTGGGGGAATCCCGCCGAGCCGTGGGTCGGCCGTCGATGGCCTCGTCCATGAGCTCCGCGTCGGTGGCGGTGAATGCCGGCATCCGTGAAGCCGAAGCGCGCGGCGAGGCGCCGGAAGATCTCCGTATTGGGAAGGCGCTGGCCCTGGCGGGAATGACCGGCCTCGCGCGCTGGAGCCAGTGCTGACCGTAGGCCGGCATAGAGATCGTCGTGCTCGAAGTGGCTCGCACGCCGGCAGCACGACGTCGGCGTAGGCCAGGCTGTCCGTCATGACGACATCGGCGCCGACCACGAACAGATCCTCGCGCGCGAGCCCTCGCCGCAGCCGGTTCTGGTCGGGATGCACGATCAGCGGGTTGTGGTTGTAGATGAACAGCGCCTGGATCGGGCGGTGCGCATGCCGGGATCCGTGAGGTGACGGCCGATGTCGACGATGTTCAGGGTGCGGGTGCCGGCGGCGACGAGATCGGGGCGCTGGAGACGCCGCGGCGTCTTGGCAAAGGCGTAGCGAGGCGCCGTTGATCAGTCCGCCGCCGGCGACGCCGAATTTCCCGGCCAGCGCCGGCAGCGCGAAGATCGCGCGCGGATGCCGCTGCCGCCGTTCTGGTTGCGCTCGAGACCGTTGCCCACGCTGATGGCGGCCGGCGAGATGTGCTGGTACCAGTCGGCGAGCTGGCGGATGCTCGCCTCCGGCGACGCCGCACACGCCGCGCCGCCTCGGCACGCTGACGGCGCGCGCGCCGCCGCCATGTACGCCTCGAAGCCCACCACGTGGCGCTCGATGAACGCGCGGTCGAGCGCGTCGCGCCGCTCCAGCTCCGCGGCCACTGCCCACGCCAGCACCACGTCGGTGCCCGGTCGGATGGCCAGGTGAAGGTCGGCCTCGGCGGCGATCTTCGTGCGGCGCGGGTCGATCACCACCAGCTTGGCTCCGCGCCTTGCGCGCGCGGCGGATGATCGGCGTGAGGTGCAGGTTCGACCAGGTGACGTTGTTGCCCCAGGCGACGATGAGACGCGCGTGGACGGCCTGCTCGGGGGCATTCCGGGCGCGGGGCCGAACGTCCCGACCCAGGCCTCGGTGCGGACGCCGCCGCAGAGGGGCTTGCGATCGAGCAGGCTGGCGCCCGAGCCGGTGGAAGAAGCGCAGGTCCATGGAGCCGCCTGGCGAGCATGCCGTGTGGGCCCGGCGTAGTTGAGGGGACGATGGCCTCGGGACCGTGCGCCGCCATGACCGCGGTGAATCGCGCGTGGATCAGGTCGAGGGCTTCCTCCCAGCTCGACGGGGACGAAGCGCCCTTCGCCCTTGGCGCCCACGCGGCAGAGGGCGTGGGGAGGCGTCCGGGTCCGTGGACGAACTCCGGATACGACTGGGCGACCTTGGTGCAGATCACGCCGGCGGTGTAGGGTTGGCGCGCGAGCCGCGCACCTCGACGATTCGGTCGTCCTCAACGGTGACGGTGAGGCTGCAGGTGTCGGGGCAATCGAGGGTGCACACGCTGGCGCGCTGAGCGCTTCATCGGGCCTCTCCTGGCTAGTGACGTCCGGCTCTCCATGGTAGCAGCGGTGGGGCGAGCCGGGAGTGACCGTCGGCATCATCCCTCGGTTGACAGCCACCCTGGCAAGCCGCAGAGTGGCTGCGAAGTCGATTCCCCGGGAGGGCAGGATCTCGCACATGGCACAGGCGCGCACGGTTGGGGAGCTGCGGAAGAGTGGCTATCGATCGCGGTCGGTGAAGCAGGAGCTGCGCGACAACCTCATCGCCCGGCTCCAGAGGGGCGAGCCGATCTTCCCGCCATCGTCGGCTACGAGGACACCGTCATCCCGCAGATCGAGAACGCCATCCTCAGCGGGCAGGACATCGTCTTCCTGGGCGAGCGCGGGCAGGCCAAGACGCGCATGGCGCGCCTCCTCGTCGAGCTGCTCGACGAGGAGATGCCCGACCGCTGGCGGGCTGCGAGATCAACGACGATCCGCTGGCCCCCATCTCGCCAGGCCGGCCGCGCCGCTCGTCGCCGAGCGCGGGCGACGACGCGCCGATCGCCTGGGTGCCGCGCGACCGCCGCTACGGCGAGAAGCTGGCCACCCCGACATCACCGATCGCCGACCTCATCGGCGAGGTCGACCCCATCAAGGTGGCCGAGGGCCGCTACCTCGTCCGACGAGCTGACCATCCACTACGGCCTGCTGCCCCGCACCAACCGGGGCATCTTCGCCATCAACGAGCTGCCCGACCTCGCCGAGCGCATCCAGGTCGGCCTCCTCAACATCATCGAGGAGCGCGACGTGCAGATCCGCGGCTACAAGGTCCGGCTGCCGCTCGATCTGTTCGTGGTGGCCAGCGCCAACCCCGAGGACTACACCAACCGCGGGCGCATCATCACGCCGCTCAAGGACCGCTTCGGCTCGCCAGATCCGCACGCACTATCCGCGCCGGCTGGAGGACGAGATCGCCATCATGGAGGCCGAGCGCACGCAGTTCGCCAGCGATGGCGTGACCACCCAGACTCCGGACTACATGCGCCAGGTGGTGGCGGAGCTGACCCAGCTGGCCCGCAAGGCGTCCGAGATCAACCAGCGCTCGCGGCGTCTCCGTGCGGGTGAGCATCTGCAACTACGAGAATCTGACCTCCAGCGCCCTCAAGCGCGCCATTCGCCTGGGCGAGGGCGAGGCCGGCGCCCGCGGATCAGCGACCTGGGGGCCCTGGTGGCACTCCACCAGCGGCAAGATCGAGCTGGAGACCCTGGGCGAGACGGAGCGAGGACAAGGTGCTCGGCACAGCTCATGCAGCGCGCCGATCCTCAACGTCTTCAACCGCCGCTTCAAGGCCGCCGAGCTGGAGGAGGTGGTCAAGGGCTTCGAGGGCGGACTGCGCATCGACGCCTCCGACAGCATGCCCGCGGCGGACTCCGTCCGTCAGCTCGCGCCAGGTGAAGGGGCTCGGAGGCCGCGGTGACGCAGCTGGGCGCCGCCGGGCCCGCCACCATCGCCTCCGCGGTGGAGTTCGTCCTGGAGGCCTCCACCTGAGCCGCAAGCTCAACAAGGACGTCCAGTCGGGCGGAGCGATCCCGCTACCGCGGCTGACGCGTGCGGTCGACCTCGCGATTGACAGTTCCCGAGGGTGCGCCGCATAGTGGCCCGGCTAGTCCGCGAGCGAGGGGCGACGGGATGACCGACTTCATCTGCGGCATCGACACCGGCGGCACGTTCACCGACTGCGTGGTCATCGACGCCGGCGGGCGCATCGTGACCGCCAGGCGCCCTCCACCCCGCGCGATTTCTCCCAGGGCGTGCTCGGACTCCGCTCGACCTCGTGGCGGCGAAGGCTGGGGCTGACCACGGGGCGCTGCTCCGCCGCACCTCGCGCTCGGCCCTGGGCACCACCGTCGGCACCAACGCGCTCCTCGCAGCGCCGCGGCGCGCAAGGTGGGCCTCATCACGACCCGGGGCCATCGCGACGTCATCCACATCATGCGCGGGCGCCCGCGGTGTTCCAGGCCTGCGCCAGCGAGAAGGTCCTGCACTTCCCCGAGAGCAACAAGCCCGATCCGCCCATCGTCCCCAAGACCTCATCGCCGAGGTGAGCGAGGCGCGTCGACTGCAAAGGGCGACGTCGTCGTCGAGCTGAACGAGGAAGAGGCCGAAGCGGCCATCCGCCGGCTTGTCGGCCAAGGGCGTGGAGGCCATCGCCATCTGCTTCCTCTGGTCGTTCAAGCACCCCGAGCACGAGCGCCGGGTGAAGGCCATGGCCGAGCGCCTCGCCCCGGCGTGTTCGTGTGCTGCTCGGTGGATCTGGTGCCGCGCTGGGGCGAGTACGAGCGCACGGCGGCGACCGTCATCAACGCCTACCTCGGGCCCGTCACCGCCGCCTACATGGATCGGGTCCGGCCGGCGCGTGCAGGCGGCCGGCCTGGCCACGCCGGTGCAGGTGATGCAGTGCGGCGGTGGGGTCGTGCCCGCCGCGCAGGCGGCGCGTCGGGCGTTCCTCACCCTGGACTCGGGCCCGGTGGCGGGCGTGCTGGCCTCGCAGTACCTCGGGCGGATCCTGGGTCAGAAGCATGTGATCGCCACCGACATGGGCGGCACCTCGTTCGACGTCGGGCTCGTCTACGACGGCACGCCCGTGGCGAGCTATCAGAGGCGTGGTGAACCAGTACGAGTACTTCGTGCCGCGCATCGACGTCCACTCCATCGGCGGCGGCAGGGGCAGCATCATCTGGCTCGACGAGGCGAGCGGGGGCCTGCGCGTGGGGCCCGTGTCGGCGCGAGCGCCGATCCCGGGCCGGTCTGCTACGGCCGGGGCGGGACCGAGCCCACGGTGACGGACGCCGCCGTGGCCCTCGGCTATCTCGATCCCGACAATTTTCTGGGCGGGCGCCTGCCGCTCGAGCCGCGAGGCCGGCGCTAGCAGCCTCGAGCCGCTCGCCAACCGGCTCGGGCTCGGGGTCGTGGAGACGGCCAGCGGCGCCGCGCCGCGTGGTCGAGCACCAGATGGCCGACCTCATCCGCAAGGTCACCGTGCAGAAGGGCTACGACCCGCGCGATTTCGTGGTCTTCGCCTACGGGGGCGCCGGGCCCGTGCACGCCGGCATCTACGCGCGCGAGCTCGGGCGCGCACTCGGTGATCGTGCCCCTGGGCGGCGATGTGCTCGCTGTGGTCGGCGCTGGGCGCGGCCTCCGGCCGACCTGCTGCACATCCACGAGTCGGTGGACATCCAGGCCAATCCGCTTCGATCCCGCGCGCGTCGACCACGTGTTCGCCGAGCTGGAGGGGCGGGGCCTGGCCCAGCTCCGGGAGGGACGCCGTCGACCTCGCCGCGGCGCGGATCGCGCGCGATCGGTCGACGTGCGTTACAAGGGCCAGATCAACGAGGTGGAGGTGGCGGTGCCCGACGGCCGCCTGGACGCCGGGGCCCTGGATCGGCTCGTGGCCGACTTTCACCGGCGCTACGAGAGCCTCTACGGATCGGGCGCGGGCTTCCGGGAAGCCCGGGTGGAGATCGTCACCTATCGGGTGCGCACCTCATCGGTCAGCCCGAAGCCGCGACTGCAGGCGGCTCCCGAAAGGGGCGCGTCGCCGGCGCCCGCGGCCCGGGCCGCGCCCGCGCCGTGTACTGGGCGGAGGGCGGCGACTTCGACGTCACCCCGATCTTCTGGGGTGAGCAGCTGCAGGCCGGCAACCGGATCGCGGGCCCGGCCGTCATCCAGGTTCCCGACACGACGATCGTCGTGCATCAGGAGCAGGCCGCGCGCGTGGACCTTACGGCAACGTGCTCATCGAGCTGTGAGGATCGCGAAGGCGACGGAAGGAGCCTGAGATGGCCGATACGCCCCATCCCTCGTCGGTCGCGGGCGGCCCCTTACGACGGGGTGACCTTTCCGTACATTCCCGGGCGCCGCCCTCGCCATCGATCCGCGCCTCCAGCTCCATACCGACTGGACCGACAAGCTCGATCCCATCACCTACGAGGTCGTCCGCCACCATCTGCTGGAACATCAACGAGGAGCTGGGAATGACCATCCAGCGCATCTCAGGTTCCCCGGTGGCCATGTACGCCTTCGACCTGAACTCGTCGATCTTCACCGAGGATGGCGAGTTCATCTACTACGGACCCTACCAGCTCTACATGTCGGGCGTCTCCGACGTGCAGGTGAAGTGGACCCTGGAGCACCGCAGCGCCAACCCGGGATCTTCGAGGGCGACATGTTCCTCTCGAACGATCCCTGGTGGGAGCCGCCCACCAGATGGACGTGACCCTGCTGTGCCCCATCTTCTGGGCGGGCAAGCTCTTCTGCTGGATCACCAACGTGCTCCACCAGTACGACGTGGGCGGCATCACCCCGGGAGCTTCTGCCCCAACGCGCGCGCGACGCCTTCGACGAGGCATCCTGATCCCGCCGCTCAAGATCATCGAGCGCGGCGAGCTCCGGCGGCGACATCGAGGCGGTGTATCTGCGCGCCTCGCGCAAGCCCTACCTCGGTGGCCCTGGATCTTCGCGCGCAGATCGCCGGCAACGTGGCGGCCAGCCGCCGCATCGTCAAGCTCATCGAGCGCTACGGGCCCGACGTGGTGAAGGGCGTGATGCGCAAGATCATCGACACCGCGGAGGCGCGCCTTCCTCCAGAAGATGGCCAAGCTGCCGGACGGGATCTTCCGCGAGCGCAGCTACGTCGAGGTGGCCCAGGTGGGCGATCGGGGGACCTACCAGGTGCTGCTGACCATGGAGAAGCGCGGCGACCAGCTCGTCTTCGACAACGCGGGGACGGCGCCCCAGACGGGCGCCATCAACACGACGTACTCCGGCTGGCGCGGCTCCATCCTCACCGCGGTGAACGAGCTGCTCTGCTGGGATCAGACTCTACGCCATCGGCGGCGCCCTGCGGCACATCCAGTTCCGGCCGGCCCTGGGCGCCTTCACCTGTGCCACGCATCCCGCCTCGGTGAGCACGGCGCCCCGTGCAGGCCATGGAGATCTCGCTCTATCCCGCGTACAACACGCTCTCCAAGCTGCTCGCCGGCGACCCCGAGCTCAGGCGCGACGTGATGTGCATCGGCGGCACCAGCCAGTTTCCCCTGACGTGCTTCCGCGGCATCGACCAGTGGGGCGAGCGCTTCGGCTACCTGCTCCTCGACCCCATGGTGGGGGCCATCGGGGCCTTCAGCTTCCGCGACGGCATCGCCACCGGCGGCCAGGTGCGCAGCCCCATCTGTCGCATCGGCAACGTCGAGCACAACGAGCAGAGCTTCCCCATCCTCACCCTCTACCGGCGCGAGAACACCGACTCGGGCGGGGCCGGGAAATACCGCGGCGGCAACTCCGCCATCACCGCCTTCATCCCGCACGGCACGAGCGAGATGTGGCACGAGACCGAATCATCGGGCGCGGCCATCCCCACCGCGCCGGGGCTCTTCCAGGGCTATCCCGCGTGCACCAACGCCTACGATTTCCGGCGGGACACCGACATCCTCCGGCAGTTCCGCGAACGCCAGATGCTTCGGGGACATCGGAGAGGTCAGCGGCGGCTGAACTCCTCCAGTTGCGGCAGATCGACATCCGCCAGGGCCCCTCGGACATCTACGAGGTCGCGTTCGCGGCGGGGCGCCGGCTACGGCGATCCGCTCGACCGCGATCCGGATGCCGTCCGGCGCGACGTGGAGAACGGCGGACATCTCGCGGGACACCGCGCGGACCGTGTTCCGGGTGGTGCTGGTCGAGGGACGACGAGAGCCCGAGCGTTCGACGCCGCGTCCACAGCGGCCCTGCGCCGCCAGGCCCTGAGTGGAGCGGCTGGGGCGGGAACCGCCGGGGCGCCGGCCGTGCGCCATCCGGTGGCGCGCCGGGTGACCGAGGCCCTCGATCTGGTGTCGGCGGGAGGTCGGGCGCAGCTGGCCTGCGCGCGCTGCGGATGGCTCCTGGGCCGGCGGCGGAAGCTACAAGGCGTATGCCCTCCGCATCGACCGGCCCATCCAGAGCGGCCAATCCCCTCATCAGGGGACCCCAGCGCTTCATCGACGCCGCCGTGGAGTTCCGCCAGTTTACTGCCCGGAGTGCGGCAGGCTCATCGAGGACGAGGTCTGCCGCGCGCGACCCCCTGCTGGCTGGGACATTCAACTCATCGTGGAGGACTGATCAGAAATGGACGCCAACGCCAAGGAGACCGCACTGCGATGATCCCGTACGGCCTCTACGTCCTCACGGCGGAGACGCGCGCGATGGCCGGCTGGCCGCCGCGACCGTCAACTGGGTGACCCAGGCCTCGTTCAGAGCCACCCCTCGTCGTGGTCGGGGTCAAGACCGGCTCGTCACCGCACAGCATCATCCGGAGACCAAGTGCTGCCCTGAGCATCCTCGGCAAGGGACGGGGAACGTGGCCTATAGCCTTCTTCAAGCCGGCGCAGCGCGAGGGGCGCACATCGGGGTGAGACCCGTCCGCGCCGGGAAGACCGGCTCGCCGATCCTCGTCAACGCGCCCGCGGCAGGTGTGATGGGATCGGCTGGTGGCTCTCCGTCGAGCAGGGCAGACCACGCGATCGCCTGGCGTCGGCAAGGTCGATCGAGTCGACCTCTGGTGTACCGCGGAGCCCACGGGAGCGCGCGCCGACATGTTCGACCGCCTGTGGTTGGAGGACCTGGGGAGAAAGTCTTCTGCGGAGGATAGGGACCGACGCTCAGCGCGGCGACCAGTCGGGCGCGGGCGCGGCTGCGCGCGCGACACGCAGATGCCGTTCGGCGCCGAGGTGCTGGGGGCGGAGAGGGGTGCGCTTCCAGCTCTGGGCCCCGCCGCGCGGCACGATTGCGCCTCGTGGTGGAGGCGGCTGGCCTCCGCGCTCCCGCTCGTCGCCACGGGGAAGGGTGGCATCGCCTGAAGTGCACGGGTCGGAAGCCGCGCCCCGGAGCGCTATCGCCACCCGCATCGGCGGCGACCTGGCGGCCACCGTGCCCGATCCTCGCTCCCCGCTTCCAGCCCGACGGCGTCCACGGACCGAAGGCGAGGGTCACGTCGATCGGAAGAACGCTTCGATGCGGGAGGTCACCGCGGTGGCCGGGAGCGACCGTGGGAGGAGATGGTCTTCTACAGAAGCTTGCACGTCCGGAACTGCCTTCAGCCACCGGAGGGCGTTCCGCGGCGCCCAGGCCCGGCTCGCGCGACGACCTCGTGGATCTCGGCGTCACCGCGGTAGAGCTGATGCCGGTCGCCGGCTGCCCGGGTCGGTGGAGCTGGGGCTACGACGGCGCCTCTGCCTTACTTCGCCCCGGCATGGTCGGTACGGGCCGGCCGGCCGACCTCAAAGGCGTTCGTCGCGGCGTGCCACCGAGAAGCGTCGGCCCGGCCCGTGTTCCTCGACGTGGTCTACCTCCGCTTCGGCCCCCGAGGGCAACTATACTCCGGCGCTCTACCGCGCCAGACTCCTTCGACTCCGGCCGGCGCTACCGCGTGGGGCCGCAGGCCTCAACGCTCGAAACGGACGCAGCGCTCCGCACCCGTGCGCGCGTTCACTTCGTGGAGAACTGCGCTCTACTGGCTCGAGGAATACCGGATGGATGGGCTGCGGCTGGACGCGGCCCAGGCGCTGCACGACGCGCCTCGATCGCCGCATCTCCTGGACGAGATCGCCCGCACGCGTGCAGGCTGGGGCCGGGCGCCCGCCGGCAGCGTCACCTGGTCCTGCGTGGAAGGCGAAGCGCCAGCGAGGCGCGTTATCTGAAAGGCGCGACCGGCGGCGGCCACCGGCCGCTGCGCGGCGCAGTGGAACGACGACATGCACCACGCCCTGCGTCGCCATCGTGACCGGCGAAAAGCGCAGTCGGCTGCACTGCGCCGAGCATTGCCCGGGTCCGTGGGCCTCGCTGGCGCGGTGCCTCACGGAGGGTTTCGACTTTCAGGGCCAGCCCTCGTCCTATCGCGGCCGATCCGCGCGGAGAATCGACCGCGGGCGTGACCTCCTCACCGCGTTCGTCTCGCTTTCCGCAGAACCACGATCAGGGTCGGCAACCCCGCGCGGGCGGAGAGCGGCTGCACGCGCTCGCTCCCGCGCGCGGCCGTGCCGGGCGGTGACGGCCTGATGCTTTGCTGGCCCACACAACGCCGCCATCCCTCTTCATGAGCGCGAGGAGTGGGAGGCTCCCGGCCAGCTACCTGTTCTTCTCGCGACTTCGGCCGAGCACGGCCATGGCAAGGTCAGCGGGGGCGCCGCGCGGGATTCGGCGCGCTCCCAGCGCCGCGGATCCTTCCCTTCCGCACTGATCCGGCCGCCGTGGCGGCGCTCGCGGCTCGACCGGAGCGCGTTGGCCCAGCCCGAGCACCGCGCCGTCCGTGGACATCGGACCCGAGACCTGCTGCACCTCCGGCGGCGCGTGCTGGTCTTGCCCGGTTAGCCGCCGGTGGGTCGGTCACGGCCTCGGCCACGCGCTTCGCGCCGGGCCGAGCCTGTCCGTCCAGTGGACTCTGGGCGACGGAGCCGTCCCTGGCCCTGGTGGCCAACCTGGGCCCGACCCTGTTGCGCGCCCACGGGCGGACCAGGGTGACCTCGCTCGATTCGGTGCGGCACCGAAGGCGGCGACGGCGAGACTCTCGGCGCGTGGACCGTGGAGTAAAACCGGCCGACGGCCCACGCTGCCGGCGCTCGACAGGCGGCGGCCCGCCGTCGAGGTCCCGTCGCGGTGCTGGTCGTGTCGAGACTTGTCCAGTGGACCACGGCGGCGGCATACCTGCGCGTGGACAGCGCGGGCGGGCCAGGGCCGCCACCTTCGCAGCCTCGATCCCGCCGCGTCACCGGGCGCCGCCGCGGCCGTGGAGCCGATCCGCGCCCACGGCCGAGGACAGGTGTTGCCCACAGCGCGGAGACGCGATGGAGTGGAGGCTTGCGGCATTGGGTGGCACGAGGAGAGGAAGAGAATTAGCGCGGGGATCGTGCGCAGCGTTGAAGGTGAAGCCAGGGATGGAGCAGGCGTTCGAGTGCCGTAGCCAAGGAACTGGTCGCCGAGGATCAGCAGCGCGCCAGCGAACCCATGGTTTGTGCCCTCTACGCGCGTTGCACCGCGAGCAGCGTGCCACACGTACGTGTTCCGGAGCGTTGCATCGATCCAGTCGGCCGTCGACGCTCACGCGGACCACGGACTGCTTCAAGAGCCTCGGGCGAAAGATGGGGAGAGTTCATGGACGGACGCCCCGAGGTCGTGCGCCTGCGCCCAGGCTGAATAGGCCGGGCAGCGCGAGCTCCGGTCACCTCGTCGGCCGAGTTCACCGTGGAGGTCGCGCGCTCATCGTCAACGGCGTGGATGATGGCGCAAGCTTTTCCGCGATGGCGACGCGCCAGACGCGGTGGACTTTCTCCGCGAGGACTCGATCTCACAGGGTCGCACGTGGGATGCGAGCACGGCGTGTGCGGGCGTGCACCGTGCGGGTCGACGGTGCGATCGTCCGCGGATGCCTGATGCTGGCCGTACAGGCCGACGGGTGCCAGGTGGAGACCATCAGGGCGCCGTCGGGGCGCGGGGACATCGCGCCATCCAGCGGAGCTCTTCCGCGAGAGAACGCGCTGCAGTGCGGGTTCTGCACGCCGGCATGCTCCTGACCGCCGCAGGATCTGCTCCAGCGCGCGGCCCGGTCCCGATCGACGCCACCATCCGTGAGGCCCTCGCCGCCAACTGTTGCCGCTGCACGGGCTACCACGCCATCGTCCGGCGATCCGCCGCGCCGCCGAGCGGCGCGGCCGGGCCGGCACCGGCGTGCCGTCACCGGCGCCCGGCGGATGGCTGCTGGACATCGGGCGCTCACGTCGTCCGACCGCACAACGGCGCGCGCTTGGTGGCTGGTCGCGGCACCTACCGAGCGACCTCAGGCTCCCGCGCATGGCCCACGCGGCCTTCGTCCGCTCGCCCCACGCCCACGCCCGCATCGTGGCATCGATACGCGCGAGGCGGCGTCCGCACCCGGCGTGGTGGCCGTGGTGACGCAGGCGCGAGATGGCGGCGCTCTGCAGCCGTGGGTCGGGCGCTGCTGAGCTACCGCGGCATGAAGTCCGCGAAGCAGTACGCGCTGGCCGTCGACAAGGCGGTCTGGCAGGGGCGGAAGCCCGTGGTGGCGGTGGTCGTCGAGACCCGCGCCTCGCCGAGGATGGTTGCTGCGCGCGTCCGCATCGACGTGGGAACCGCTGCCGCCCGGTCGTCGACCTCGGAGCGCCGCCCCTGGCGCCGGGGGCCACGGTGATCCACCCGAGCTGGGCGACAACCTCGTCCTCGAGTCGACGATCGACGTGGTGACGTGGATGGCCGCCTTCGCCGGAGGGCGGACTCCCTCGTGCGGGAGACGTACGTGACCGGGCGCCACACCGTGGTCGAGCCTCGAACCGCGCGTCGTGCTCGCCGACTACCAGCCCGACGACGGCACCCTGACCGTCCATCATTCGGGCACAGGCGCCGTACATGCTCCACGACATTCTCTCTCGCCATCTGGGCATCCCCGGAGCACCGGGTGCGGCGTGATCAAGCAGGGACGTGGGCGGGGAGCTTCGGGCTCAAGATCCACACCTATCCCGACAGGCTGCGCCACGTGCCGCTCGCCGTCAAGCTGGGACGGCCGGTCGAAATTCGCGCGCCGACCGCCTGGAATCGTTCCAGACGGACATCCACTGCCGCGATCACCGGGTCACGGCGGCCGTAACGGCCGCGAAGCGACGGGACGATCCTGGCGACGACCCTCGACGACCTGGCCGGCGTGGGCCGTTCTCGATGACGCACCGCGCTCCAGCGTGGTGGAGAGCGGCCAGAATCTCTCAGGACCACCCGGGACCCTACCGCTTTCGCAAACTATCCGAGCCTGCAGGCGCGTCGTCTTTCAGAGCAAAGACACCGATGTCGCAGTACCGCGCGGTGGGGCATCCGTGGCCTCGCCGGGTGATGGACGCCACCGTCGATCGCCTGGCCCGAGAGCTAGGGCTGGATCCCGTCGAGGTCCGCCGCAGAATCTGCTGACCGCCGACATGTATCCGTACACGGCGCCCTCAGGGTCTCTTCGTCGAAGCCTCTCGCACGAGGAGTCGCTGGCCAGGTGCTGACGATCTCGAGACTATCCGCGCGCTCTGCCGGGAGCGCGACACCCTGCGCGCCCGCGCGCATCCATCGCGGGCTCGGCCTCTGCGTCTTCCTCGACCTGAGCCTGCGCCGGGCGCCGCGACCTACGGCACGGGGCGCCCGCATCAGCTTCGCGGGACGAACGACGGCGCCGCGCTCCTCGGGCGCGATCACCGTCATCGCCAGCGTCACCGAACAGGGGCGGGGAACCGACACCATCCTCGCCCGGGTGGCGGCCACGGCGGTGGGGTGGCGGTGGAGGACGTTCGCGTCCTCACCGGCGACACCCTGGTGACGCTCACGGCGGGCACGTGGGGCATGTCGCGCATGCGCGCCATCGGCGGCGAGGAGCCACCCCTGGAGAGTGGCAAAGCGCTCTCCGCGAGAACATCCTGCAAGGTCGCCGCGGCCGTCCTCGACGTCGATCTCCTGGCGCCCTCGACATCCGCCACGGCCAGATCGTGGATGCCGTCACCGGCGAGGCCCGCCTGCCCCTCGCCGAGCTGGGGCGCATCGCCCTACTTCCGACCCGACACCTTGCCCAAGGACTTCAGTCGGAGCTGACGGTGACCCGCCACTACGTGCCGCGCCACCAGCCGCTGGCCTGTCAGCGGCGTCCAGCTCTCTACGGTGGAGGTCGACGTCGAGACCGGGCTGGTGCGGCTCCTGGGGCACTGGGTGGCCGACGGCTGGCGGCCGCATCATCAATCCCATGCTGGTGGACGAGCAGGTGCGGGGCGGCGTAGTCCACGGGCTCGGCGACGCGCTGTGGAGCACTGCGTGTACGACGCGCAGGGCCGGCTGCTCACGACCACGATGATGGACTACCTCGTGCCGATGGCCGCCGAGGTGCCGGACATCTGGGTGGGCCACACCGGAGACGCCCACCTCCTACTCCGGAGTGGCGGCTTCAAGGGAGCTGGCGAGGCCGGCGTGTCGGGCGCGCCGGGAGCGATGCTCAATGCCGTCGGCGACGCGCTCGCGCCCCTGGGCGCACGCGTGTCTCACCGAGTTCACCAGCTCCGCAGCCGGGTCGTCCTCCGGGCGCTGGGGACCCACTCGTAGCGAATGCCCCGCGTTGTCGTTGACCGCTCTCTCGGCTATTCGGGGATCAGCAGAGGGCGCCGGTGTAGACGTGGAAGAAGTTCCTGAAAAGCGTGAGGCAAATCCACCAGACGCGAAGAACCAGTGAGGAAAGCGCTTCGAGGCGCACCGGATGAGGTCACATCGTGTTCGACTTTCTCGTGGGTCCTGGCCGCCCGCGCAGTGAAATGGCAGCCAAACGCCGGGCGGCGGCGTCGAGGCTAGCGCGCAGGGGAAGCGAGGTGGCCTGGAAGTCCTCGCAGGCGCGGCGCAAGCGGGCTGGATCGTGTCCCACGCGCACCAGCTCGGCCACGGCGACGCGGCCCGCTCTTCGCATCCACGCCCATGAGGTTTGCCTGGACGAGAAAGTCGCCGCGCTCGAGCGGTGACTTCGCCGGGTCCATGGCCAGTCGGCGAAATTGCGCGGCGAATGCGCTCCTCGGCATTCACGGTCTGCATCTGGCCTCGCGCAGGACGTCGAGGGCGGGGCGACCGGCGATCTAATTTAACGTTCCGGCACCGGCCCCGCGTGACGCGTAGGGAGAAGCCGCCGATCGGCGCACATCCCTGCCACCCGATGAGAGGCACCAGGCGGACACGCCACCCGCCCACCACCAGGCCGCCGGCCAGCGTCTGCGTGTTGCGGAAACTCGACGGGCTCACCATCTGGCCACCGCTCCCAGCACGGGATGGACGGCGCGCCTCGCGCCCAGCCCGCTCAGCGGCACCGGGTTCAGAACTTCGCGCGCGGATCAGGAGCATGGGCTTTCCGCCCTCCGGCCACGGTCGCGCCTACGCGTGGCATCGACGATCATGCACCAGAAGGTCAAGAAAGCCTCTGGCGCGTCTCCGCGAATTCTGGTGAGCGATGGACTCACGACGAGGCGCTCGTCTGGATACTGGCCTGGCGGCGCATGACTCTCTCTCCCTCGATCTCTCGCGCGCTCTCTCGATAACGCCCCCGAGCGCCGACCACGGTGCGCGCGCCCGTGACCCGGCGGACGACGTGCTGCAGATCTGATGCGCGGTTTCTGCGCGCGTCACCGCTGAAATACGAGGCGGCCTGTCCGTGGCCGAGACCACATAAACAAGCTCGCCGCAGTCGCCGCGTCGAGCGGCGTCGCTTGCAGGCTCGCGGCGACGCCGCGGCCCGATCCGGCCTTTGCTCACGTGGGTTTCCTCCGCTCGCCGGGAATGACTACGCCTTCATCCCATAAAACTGCGTGGGCGTCGGAACGGGCCAGAGACCGGGATGAGCGCGGGGTTAGCTCTCCGCCTATCATGGTGATGTCGCACCCAACCGGGTTCAGTGTAAGGGACGATGGTCCGCTGATGAGGGGCGGCGCGTCGCAAGAACTCACCCTTCCAGGGCACATCGTCGTCATGGAATTCTCTCCATGATGCGTTGGCAGGACCGCGCAGAGGTGGATGGGTGGTTACAGGTCGGCCAAGACGACTCACTCGTAGGCGGTGACCGCGGGGGCGATGTTGGATCACCTGTAGGTCTCGGCCATGCGGTAGATCTGCACGGCCTGGGAGAAACCGTTCCACGGCGCGTCGATGATGGCGGTATCCATAGCTGTGGAGCTGAAAGCGCCATGGTACTCGCCGGGTGGTCACCAGGCTCTCGCAGGGCGCCAGCGCGTGGACGTCGACTGCTGGCGCGGTGATCACCTGCAGCAGCGCCTCGGGATTCACAGTTGTCGTACTCCACCCACTGCATGTCCGAGATGGCTCGAGCAGCTTGGCGATGCGGACTTCGGTGCGGGAAGTTGTAGTTGAGGTCAGGGGGCACAGTCTGCGTCGGGGCCGACGGCGCTCCGGAGTGTTGCTGATCGACATCGACGGCGCGCAGGATTTCCACGCGTGGGTGCCGTCGGTGCTGTTGGTCCCGCTGGTGAAGCCGGGAGGCGTAGACCGGGGAGCGGGCTCGCCGGGGATCACGATGTTGTGCGGTTTTGAGCGCGAACGAAGCACGCCGGGACTTTCTCCGCGGCCGAAGCCGCTGTCAGTCGTCGTACGTCTTGAGCGGCGGCGACGCCGTAGCGTGGCCCAGGCGGGCGCGCGTGGTTCCACTGATTTTGATGCGGTAAACCGCACTCCGCGGGTCAGCGCAGCGGACCGCCGAACTCGTGGGCCAGGGCGCCAGGGCCTTGGCCTTGTTGATGTCCCACAGGGCCAGCTCGACGCCGGCGATGGCCTTGTGGGTGACCCCCAGGTTCTGGCGGTACGGCACCAGCGTCCCAGCAGAGGCGTTCGATGGGGCGCGGGTCCACCGACAAAGGAAGTCCTCCATGTCCCAGGACGCGACCCGCGTCCCAGGGCTGTTGTCCGCTCCACTCGCCCCATGAAGCCCACCAGGCCGTCGTCGGTCTCGATGCGGACGAACGTCAACCGCCAGCGCCGTGCGTGCTTCGTCTCCACGCGCGCGCGATCCTTTGTGATTCTCTCAATGGAAGATGTCGTATCATCACCGGGGCCTCGCCTGCACGCCCCGCGAATTTACGGCACTGTTCGGGCGCGGGCTTGCCTTTGCATCCCCTCGCTCCGACGGTGGGCATCGGGGCGATTGCGCTCCCGATTTTACCGCACCGGTGAGCTATCAGTGATGCGCTGGATGATTTCATTGTCGCCGGCGGAAAAAGCGGCGGATCTCTATCAGGTTCAAAAACGAAAGTCGACGGCGATCCCCCTCGCGGAGCAGCTGCAACCTTTACCGCGCCGTATCCACGGTTAAGGCACGAGGACCGCAGGCGAGCCGGGCGTGGCCGGCGACGCCTTGACGTAGGCGCGAAGCCGTCGATCTCAGCGCAGCTCATTCGGTGCCGGCCAGGCGCGCGGGGTCGAGAAAGGCGGTCATGCTGTTGAGCGTCCATCAGCGCAGGTTGCAGGCTGGATAGATGTTGCCGCCAGAAGGCCTCCGGCCAGCAGCTCCGTGACGACGGCGAGGGCACAGCCACCGATAAGCCACGAGCGCGCGCAGCGCACCGGTGCTCCCTGGTACGCGAGCAGTTCGCGGATGATCAGGCCGGTGGACTGCCCGTGCTGATCGATCAGCATGCCCTCTCGGGGACGGGCGCCCCTCATTGCGCGCCACCCGCGCACTTTACGGCAGCCTCGCTCGTGGCGTGTCCCAGCAGCACGGGCGGCTGCGTGGCCGTCCGGGCTGGTGCTGGGCAGGTTCGTCGGCAGCGCGTCGCGCCGCGGAACGGCGCCACCAGCCCCGGTGGTCGGCGACGTTACCGACGAAGTGGGCAGGCACCACCAGACCCGCGGCGATGGCCATCGCCCGGCTGATGCGGCCGATGTGATGGGCATTGGCGGGGTGACGATCACCACGCCCGTCTGCCGGCAGCGCGGTCGCGCCCATGGCCTCGCCGGCCACGCGCCGGCCATAGCCGCGCTGGCCGTCGAACATGAGGATCGCGCCGTCGTCAGCGAGGACCTTAGCCGGGGTGTTCAGGACACAGGCCGGCCTTCAGGTGGCGGACGTACGCCCGGGAATCATGCCGACGCCGTGGCTGTCGTGCCCGGCGAGGTTGGCGTTCACGAGATGAGCGATCACGAGGTCGGCCTCCAGCCGCCTCGCGCTGCCGGCGGAAGACCTCGCGCTTGGCTTCCAGCGGCGCCTCGTGTGGCGTCCAGAGGTTACTGGTCACCGTGCACCTCCCAAAGGTTGCCACGATCGTCCGCGTCATACACGCATCAACCGCGTCCGCCGCCCACGCGCTGGATTGCCGCCCACAGCCGCGTGTCGTCGGGCGCGCTCGAGATCGGCAGCCAGGTCCGGTGTCGTAGCGGGCGGGCGGCGAGCGCCCTCCTCGGGACCGAAGGGCTTCACGCCACCGTAGGCACGAGGTCGGTGGCCCTCGAGCCGTCGGCGGTCCACGGCGGAGTCTCGCGACCGCGTCCTTCGCGAGCGCGCCCGATGGGGCCACCGGCACAGGAGCTCATGGCGGGGGCTGATGTGACCGATGAGAGCGGTCGACACGCCCGGAAGTCGCGCGTCGGTCGAGGACGACCACGTGCCCGCCACGAAAGGTGGCGGAGGAGCGCGGTGATCTCGGCATGGAATCTCTCCATCCCGCGCCGATGGGCCGAAGGCGCGGACGAAGCACGTCGCCGGCCCGGATGCGCCGGACCACCGGCTGCTGTGCTGATGGCGGCGATGGCCGCGCGCGCTCGGTGGTGAACACGCGCCGGCCCCGCTGCGGTACCACGCGCGCCGTCGGCATCCACCACAGTGGGATCGAATGGCGGTACTCTTGATGACCGACCCTCCGGGGCCGCGTGGTTCCCTCGCGGCGTGACGGTGCTCGTGAGCCCGGCTCGGTCGCGCGCTCAGGACTCATGATGACTTCGTGTCGGATCGACGCCGTCGGCGCGCAGCCGCTCGCGCAGGGCGCGCCGGCGCTCGGGTCTCCCCACCAAGTCGAGGGTCCGGCCACCAGTAGTCGCCGGCCTTTGGTGGTGAGCAGCCGGTCGCGTCGAGGCCGGCGCCGGAGGTGGAGAAACATCACTGAAGAACTTTAACGCCGGCGAGAAACGCGCACCGTGGGATGCGGGCCATTGGGGATGGCGGCGTCATCGATCGAGCGATTCGCGGCGCACGCGGTTGACGCGCCAGTCTCCACCGTCGGGGCGGCGGAGGCCCGCGGCGTCGGGCGATCGTTGCTGGAGGAGGAGATTGGTCGACCCGCCGCAGGCGGCGTTCGTCATCGCGTTGCACGGCGGCGTCCGTGACGATCTCGCCGGGCGGGGATCCAGCGCATGGCGCTCCACGAGAATTCGCCAGGGCGCCCAGGCGGGCGGCGGGCCGTGTCAGAGCCAGATGGGCTGCCCGGGGGCGCCGGGGCAGGTGCGGGGCGAGAGTCGAGGGCCTCGCCGAGTGACCTGCGAGGGTCGCCGCCGATGCCCGGGAACTGGCACCCGCCGCCCGGCGTTGCCGCACGCGCGGCAACCCAGCTCCTGCGCGCGCTCCGGGGTCAGCTCGCCGTGGGGCGCAGCAGCGCGCCGATGGACTGGACCTTGCCGGCGTCCTCGCCGTCGGCGCGGCAGCGCGAGGTCACCCCCGCCCAGCTCGCGGCACGCAGGAGATCGCGCATGGCCACGAGCGCCAGCATCGCTGGCGGGCATGACGCCTTATCGCGATGGCGTACCCAAACAATGCATGG
>ERZ1370068.882-contig-10807_pt1 | contig 26639 bp, 40 predicted proteins | sample MGYA00561227_ERZ1370068 | MGnify/ENA primary metagenome ERZ1370068 (study PRJEB38410, sample SAMEA6850437) | metagenome | study: Metagenomic assessment of the ecological functions of the soil: analysis of the soil microbiota associated with the...
AGATAGGCGCGCTGACCCTGACTCCGCAGGGCGGAGATCAACACCCGCCGACAAATCCCAATCTGTGAGCGCCCTGGCGTCCACCGCGTCGCCGCCCGCTGTGGCGCGTAGCGATCTGCGGCTGCGGCCCTTCGCCCGGCAGTGACGGAAACGCAACTACGATTGCATCGCGGTAATAGTTGAGCTTCGCAACAGGTCTGGGCAGCGTCACCTAACCAGCCGCCCGCCTTCGACGAACGTCTCGCTAAACACCAACTGCTGCATCGCCCGATCCGCGGCGTCACCCAGGGTCCGCCGCTCGATGACCAGCCGGGGCAGTTGCGATGGTGAAACTGATACCGAGCCGATCCGCCTCGCTCGCCGCGTGACGCACCAGACGAACCCACTCAGCGCTGAGCGTCTGACCGGACCTTTTGGAATGCCTGTGCCCACATCGAACATCTGACTCCGCCGACCCCGACGCGCGACATCGCTTCGAGATCGCGTGCAATGCCGTCGGCAGTGACATTGCTGTTCATCCAGTGCCACCAGGGTGGGGGGACGGGCTGAAGGGGCGCGTCGACGAAACATCTCTTCCAGCGTATTTGACTGGGTAGCATTTGGGGCAGGAAGCCTGGTGGAAAGCAGCGCGAATGCGCCAGCAGTCGTGTGCTCTTAATGAAGGTTCGACGTTTCATCTTTCTCCACCAGAAAACATTGTTGAGCTACTCTCTCTCGATGTTCGGCTGAGCAACGTAGCGCACCTTCCATCGGCGAGCCACACAAGCGTCGGGTGCTGGAAGTCATCCAATCGTCAGGGGTCAGTTCATTCCCCAGCAAAGCCAAAGACGCCCAGGCACGGGCGCAAAGAAGAGCGAGATGAACTCTGCGCCTGCCGCTGCGCCGCTCTGGCTGATTTGAGCAATGAACTGACCCTGTACATCTATTTACAACGCCCCCATGAAAGACCTCACCAGATGAACTTCTATGCCCAGTTGATTGATGCGCGCAGGCCGGCGCGCTCAGGATCTGCGCGAATTGAGGAGATGTCACGTTTGTGACTGGCCCACCGAACTGCGTATGGTTGAAAGGCATTGAACGACTCCACCGGAACTGGAAGCGCATTCTTTCGGTGATTGCAAAGTTCTTGAACAGAGACAGATCGAAGTTGTTGATGCCAGGCGCTCGAAGGATGTTGCGACCCGAGTCGCCGAAGACACCCGGCGGGGGCTGAGCGAAGGCGCTCGCATTGAACCACGAGGCAATGGTGCCGGCGGTGCCGCCTTCCGGGTCACCGACAAGGTTCGCCCGGTTGGTTCCGAACGTGTCGAGGAGCCGCCTGAATCAGCCGCTGTGATAGTGATCGGAAATCCCTTCATGAAAAGTGGCGATCCCGTTGACCTGCCATCCGCCAATGGCACCGTCGATCGCCCGGTTGAGATCTCCTCCAAAACGTTTGCCGCGCCCGATCGGCAGATCATAAACGAAACTGGCCACGCAAACGATGATCCACATCGAAGTCCGAGCGCCCGCGATCACGCTTCGGGATCGTGGTTGGTTGAGGAATCCCTGCCAGCCGTTGAACGCCTGCCCGCCTATGCCCGCGCGGCGGACTTGGTATCGAGGCTCTTGGCCCAGGTGTAGACCACAGTAGCACTCAGCGTGCTTGTGCGCCGCTCGAACTTGACGTTCATCGCGTTGTAGATTGAATTCTCGACCAGTCGCTATCGATGTACGTGCCGAAGTTGGGGGAAAGGCCTGCGGGCCAGAACCGCGTTACGCGGATTCGTCAGGAATGCTGAGATCCGGAGGCAGCGCCTGGTTGATATTTGCCTCCGCATCAGCAGGTGCGTGCCCTTGTTGCCGATGTAATTCACCTCCAAGTCGTGGTATCCTGAGGAAGTTCCCGTTGGACCGAAAGCGACCACTGCTGGACATAAGGATATTCAGGCACGGACGACGAGATGACCGCGATGAAGCTGTTCTTGGCAGGTGTCACCGGCCCACCAGCAATAGGAGGAGAACATGAGCGTTGGTCGTCGTGGAGTGGCGTCGTCGTGAGCGTTTGTTGGATGTTGCTCCTGCTGACATTACGGGTAGATGTCCGCCGAACCGTCAATCTCTCGTCCTTCAGGCGGACATCCGTAGCGAAGAGGCCGTAGCCACCGCGAATCGACAGTCTTGTCATCAAACGGTCGATACGCAAAGCCGATTCGCGAGCAAAGACGACCTTCTTCGGCGCATCCGCCGGATTTCGCCGGCCGGCAAACTTGTAGAAGCTGCCGTCGCCAATGATGCCCTGATCGACCAGAGTCTTGTCGGCGACCAACATCCCGCCAAGCGGGTTGGATGGGTCCCCTCCAGCCGAAGTGGTCATTCGTTTCGTAAGGCGCGGTGCGATAGTCCCAGCGCAATCAAGATTCAAGGTCGGTCGTGAACTGGCTTCCAGTCGTCCCTGAAAGTAAAGGGGGCGATGTACTCGAAAGTTGTACTGACGCGGATTGCCTGCCTGTTGGGGATCGCTGAAGGCAGACGGCTGAAAAGCGGAGCGCAGCCTGAAAAGTAGCCGAGCAGAAAATCCGGCGACAGGCTGGCCGGTGAAAGTGCCACCGTTGAAGCCGTGAAATCACCGAGAAAATCCCGCCGCCAGGTCTCGTTTCAGTTTCCACCGGCGGTAATTGGCGCCGAAGATCAGGCTGTGAGAACCTCGTATCCCAGGTCGTCGCGCTACCGATGTCCCACATCGGCTGGTTGCTCGTGGTGTAATCATTAACTGCAGCCTCCGGAGCGCGCTATCCCGCCAGACGGCGAAGGCGATTCCCGGATAGCCCGCGCAGTGCGTCTCAACGTGATCGGTGAAGCTGACACCTGCCGGCCCGAGCGCAACTGATATCCGCAGCGATCCGCCGTCGCCCCAATCTGATCGGCGGTGGGTTTCCGGTATGCACCGGTAAGGAAACTGGCTGACGAGAGATGCCCGCGGATGGAGCTGGCGGCGAATGCGAGATCTGCCAGTTCCGTGATTTCTGAATGAAGAAGGTATCTCCGAGCGGCGTGACACTGCCACGTAGCCGTGTTGCTGAAGTCTGTATCGGTGTAGCGCCCGAAAAGCGTGCCCCACTTGCCCAGAACCTGATCTCCCCGTACGGTGAATTGATCCAGTGTCGTTGGGCAGAGACCTGCTCACCACATAGTTGCCTTGAGGGAGATCGGGCTATCTCGGAGCCGGGAAGAACTTCGTGGACAGCGCAAGATTGGCCAGACGCGAAAACCGAGCTTGTGGAATCGTGTTGTTAGCGAATGGCTGGCCGGTGACCGGATCTATGATGGCGCTAGTGAAACGTCCGGCTAGCTGGTCGGGAGTCGGGACATTATTGAAGCTCTGAAAGCCCCTCCTTGCACTGGGCGCGCGCCTTCGTAGTTGACTACAGCCAGAAAGACCGGTCGCGCCCATCATACAAATGAGGAATCCAGACCGGACCGCCGGCAACGACAGCCGAACTGATTCTGCCGCAATGGTGATTTCTCACCTCCTGCCAGATTGTTGGAAGCGAAGTTGTTTGCGTCGAGAATGCCGCGCTGCGCCCGGAGCCAGTAACAGTGTACCGTGCGGCGCGTTCTGTCCCGCTCTTGCTGATTATGTTGACCTGGTTGGCGCTGAACCCGTACTCCGGCCGAGCATGTGTTGAGGTTTGCTCCCCGAACTCCCGGGATAGCATCCACCGATAAGATTACAGCCGGCGTGCCCAGGGCCGTATCGGTGTTCGATGTCCCATCGAGCCTTAGTTGTTCGAGGTTGGGGCGCGATCCGTTGATGCTGATGGCATTGCCGGCACTCCTGGCGCATCTCGGCCTTGTTCCCCGGTGGTCTCCACCGCGCCTGCGCCAATAAACAATAGTTGTGTGAAGTTTCGCCCATGAGCGGCAGATCGTTCACCTGTCGCTGGGTTACCACCTGACCTATGGAGGCGGTTTCGGTGTCGAGTGCAACACCGCTCGCCTGCACGTCGACAGTCTCGCTAACCTCTCCCCGCTTGCAATTCCAGATCGATGCGAACGACCTGGTCGACACTGAGTTGAATGTTGGATCGTTTAGCGGCGCGGAAGGACCGCTGTTCGGCCGTAACCGAGCATACGCCGCTACCGGCAGAAGCGGAAATACATAGTCGCCGCTATCGTTTGTTGCAGCCTCGCGACTCGCGCCTGTGAGTTGACTGCTAACTGTGACCTTGACCTTGGCGATCACAGCCTGCTTGCATCTTTTACGGTGCCCGTGATCTGGCCGGTGGCCGTTTGTGCCCGTGATGCACCCGCCATTCCAAGCAGAACGGCAAGCACGGCAATGAACAAAGCTACACGTCTCATTATAGTGTCTCCTTTAAAAATCCTTCCGAGCCTGAGCGGAAGCCTAAAGCGAGCGGTGCCGCGCGTCAGGCATCGGAGTCACTCGTCCGACGCACAGCGGGTTCGACACTCGAAAGCTTGGGCCCCTTTGTCAGAGGTCTTGACTACAAAGATGATCCGAGATCTCTGGTGCGAAGTTGTCAGCTTCGCAGGGGCACCGTTCGGATCCGCATCCACATCGCGCCGAACTCTTCATCAATACTTGACCAATAAGTCCGTGATACTTCTATGAGTCCAATGAGGACATTTTTGTATGGGCGCGATTATCGCGGGGCGCACCCACTTTAGACAAGGGAAAATTTTCAGTGTTCTAGATTCCGCGATGCGGAACGACGAACGTCATAATCACCAACGAGTTATCGTCTCGCCGTCGGAAAACCGGAGATGTACGTCACTCCGCTGCCCGGAACGGACTCTTTTTACAAAAATGTCAGGAGCAACCGGAAATCATCGTCGAAGCGGTGGTGCGGCTTACCGACCGTTGCAAACCTTTACCCGAACGAAGTGTCGAGCTTTGGTAGGGCCGAAGGCATCGGACCTCAGGACGATCACCTGCTTGCGGCTCCCCAGTCTTATCAGTTGTAGAGATTTGGCGAGCCGGTCGGCGAAGGGGCCGACTGCATCAGCTTCGATACCCTGGATTCCCTGTTCAGTGGTAGGTATTGCGCCCAGACTACCGACGAGGTGCTCTCCGTGATGTCAGTCATAGAGCGTGCATCGCGCGGCGGACAGCGCATTCGAACTGACTATAAGGCAGGCAGGGTGGATCGGCGGCGGGGGCGTTGTCAAAGACACCAGTGCCCGTGATTACGAAGACAAACCGTCAAGGTGACAAACAAAGCAAGCCCGGTCGCGTTTGGCAGGTTCTTACTGGGTCATAATTTCCACCGCCGTTGTAGCTCTATACCAGCTCTACTTAGAATTGATATGTAACGGAAAGAACTTACTGGTCGCGATCTTTGTTTGAAAGCTACTAGGAACAACGGTACAGCGAATGCTTGGTCAGAAGATCGGGGAATGTAAATTTCAGTTATCCTGCATTGATGCGGAAGGCACATCCACCGCCAATACGAGATCACTCAATACAGGAAATGAGATGGCAGAGGCTTCGTCTGATGCATTTAGAGAAGCCCAGGAACCGATAGGCGCACGGGCTGAAATTGCAGAGATCCTGGCCAGCGGTCACGGAGCCTCGCTGAAAGAACATGAAACGCATTGCCCCAAATGCTTCGCACTGTCGAGACGGACATGGACGTTCTCATTGAGGCCATAACGGTCGGTGCCATCCGAGTTATCAACAAACCCTGAAGTCGGATCAAGTCTTAAAGCAACCGTCTCCGTTGAAATGATAAAGCCTCTCTGAAAACCAGGCGATGCTGGATGTCAGCTGTGCTTAGCCAGGTTCTGGGATTACATAGATCCACAGGTGATGATCATTTCATCCCAACAGCACTGCTTGTTACCTTGCACAATAATGCAAAATATAGCTTCAAAACGCTATGCATCCACCTGTGGGAGGCGGGTTATCTATTACGGGGACTTAAAGGTAGTGACAGTTTAGAATGCCCCATTGCCGTCCATATTACGATCGCCTTCGCATGTCGCTGCGAACTCACGACAGTAGAATGTGTTAGTATCGGCGAAACGCCCGAAAACCGCGTTTTGTTTTCACAAGTTCTTCAGTTGGCGCTCGGGCAACACTTAATCAGCGGGTCGGGAGGTTCGAGCCTCTGCACGGCTCACTTTAGAATTACACGCTGGGCCATCGGCGACGCAGCCTTCGTGGTTTCAAGGACACGACTTAGCCGCATCACTGGAGATTCGAATATCCGTCGGAAAAAGGGTAGATCATCTCCGCTCGACGCCTCGATCGGTGGCTTACAGGATCGCAACGCGGACCTTCATCCCGCATGAAGGCATGCTCCGGCGGAGGCAGCAGACTCTCTGAGAACTTTGTGCCGGCGCGCTCGAGCTGCATTTATCTTATCTTGCGCCGCCCCTTCGGGCGCGTGCGGATCCAACGTCCCGAACACCATCAGCAACCCACCTCGAATCTCCTGAAGCCCTCTTCAAGCGATCCTGCGGCATCTTCGTCATTCATTCCCAGTTTGCCATCCAGCGATTTCCAGTCCCATAAAGCGAGATCTGTCCGCCGAAGACTTCCGGCTGAAACGCGGCTCGAAAATGCGAGATGCCCGCCGATGCAAAAACCGCCTGCGCCAATCGGCTTCCCTTCACAACATCCAGGGTGAACTGCTGAGAAAATCGAGCGTTGCGCGGCCGCAGTCGGCGTCAAAATCTGCAACCGAAGTTTGGGCGGCATCGGCAAAGGCCGCGTGAGCACTCGGTTCCCTCATCATCGCGACACACCGCCATTACGTCTCTGGAGGTTCGATTCGATGATATAGATCTCGGGAGCGGCCACTTTGCAGAGCCGTAGCCTGCCAGCCTGGTCGCCGCCACGACTGCATCGGGCCTGATAAAGCGCAAAGAAGAAAATATCCGAATAAAAGGATGATACTAGCGAAAAGCGCCCAGCGCTCTCGGAGATGCGACGAAAACACGCATCGGGTCGCCAGCACGACTGGACGTCCCTCGAATACTCGGTGGTAACAAGCATCTCCCGTGGCCTCTTTAGACTGGGCAGGAACTGCCCAACCGCTTCTCGCGATGCTTCTCGCGGAAACCTCTCTGATTTCACGCGCTTGAGTTTGACAATGCGGCCCGCCAGCATCCATTCCGACACATAGAGATTGCCTTTTCCATCCCAACTCAAACCGTGTGGCGCGATGAACTGGCCGTCTACCCACTGATCGGGCGCGATCCGATTGGTCGCGCGCTTCTTCGGATCGCCGCTGTCGCCGATTTGCGTAACGAGATTGTTATCTTTGTCGAGAATCGTCACGCGTCCGGCCAGATCGCCAATCGCCACGTCGCTGCCGCGAATGTTCAACACCGCGGGCAGGCGAAGAAAGTCGTTTTCCGTGCCATCGAGCGTTTTGACGTGCTTGCCTTCGAGCGTGAACCATTGCAAACGATGATTGGCGCGGTCGGTGACAAGCACCAGCGGTTCCCTGCCGCGACGGTCAATGATGATCTTGTGCGGCGTGCTGAATTTGCCGTCTTCTTTGGCCGCCGTGCTTTTGCCGCCCCACGAACTGAGATAGTCGCCTTTGGCGTTGTAGCGGTGAATGTGGTTTGCGCCGCAACCGTCGGTCACATATAAAATCGCCATTCGGCGCGACGGTGATTCCCGTCGGCTTGAATTCGGTCTTGTTTTTGTAGATGCCCGATTGTTCCGGTAGCCTTTGACCCAGACGACTTCGCCGCCGGTCGTGATCTTCGCGAACTCATTGCGAAACAGGCTGACCAGATAAATGAACTCCTGGCGCCCCTCGCTGATGCAGTTAGGCATGTCAGTGCGTGCCGTCGCCGTCCCTTGTCCGGCTTCCACTCTTTGCCGATGGCACGGGACGAATTTGCCGTCCTGATCAAAGACTATGATCGAGCTGTCGCCGTCGGTGCTGGCGTAGATGCGCGTTTGCGAATCCGCAACAACGCCGCCGTGGGTGCTCCCGAGCTTGACGCCGTCGGGCGGTTCCATCCATCCCTTGACCCATTCATGGCGATGATTGCCCGCGCCCAGCATCACCGGCGCATCGGCTTTAGCTGAATTTGGAAAAATGGTAAGGTCCGGCGACAGAAACGGCCATCCCAGCGCCAAGGCCGCTGAGAAAGTTCCGCCGGGTGATTTCAGGGAGTGGCGCTTGTGACATCGAGAACCTCACATTCCACAGAACCAGTTTCAACAGCCATCTTCATTGCTTCTTCCTATAATGATTGGACAACTTACCAGCACGACCGGCTCCTTGCAAAGTGGTCAAGGTGGAGAAAGGAATGCTCCGAATTAAGCGCTTGTCTGTATTCACATTGACGGCCAATGCGCCTCCGGCATGCTATAGGCCGTGTACTTGTTGCCAGCGGGAATAATCGCGGGCTTTCCCTTCTTCAGCCCCCAAAGCAGTCCGAGCGGTCCGAGTAATACGGTAGTCGCGATCGCGGCAACCGCTACAGTGCCACCCTTACTATCGCCTCTCGCTGCCTGAGTAAATCGAACGGGGATTCGTGTGCCATCTACAGCGAGAACGTCATTGAGCGCCCAATCGAGTTTACCTTGATGTCCCCAGTGACCTGCCTTCTGGACCTTAACGACGCGTCCCCGAGCGGAAGGCACCGGTATCGATGACTGTAACGCCGTTGACTTCAGTGGTCGAATTACCCTGAAAGAGATCGCATCATACCTTCTTTGAGTCCTCACTAGACACGGTCTGAGCTCGATCAATATCGATTCGAGGCGCGCCGTCGGTCATAGCGACTCTGATCGAACTCCCGAACCGCGGAAGAGCTTATCGGCTGCGCAGGCAGCGTCGGGGCTTGTGTCTCCTTAGCATCGCCAGATTATGGACGTTAGAAACCCGGCGGCTTTGAGTTCCTGCAAAGCCTTCGGAGATGTATCAAGGTCGACGCCGGAGCCGTTTATCTTGGCTAAAACAATCTCTTCTGCCAGACCCGTTCTAACCATATCCAGGACACCCTGGTTGTTAGCAGCTATCGCCTCTCGTTGCAAAGCGCTTCGATTTCCTTTTAAACCGCTTCGGATAGAATGACGGTAAAGTAAAATGTTATTGTCAGTAGCAAGCGTTACGACGAGCTTGTTGGGATTAAAGCATGCGGCTCTCCTTAAGACTATTCGTATGCCCTTCGGTCAATCGCCGCCGGTAAATCTGGTCCGCGTTGAAGTGTGCGAGCTTTTCCTGAGACTTTAGGGCGATCTCGCCGAAACACGTTCATTTTCTAAAGGCGAGGACTGGGCAAGCGAATTAAAATTCAGATGGACTGGATGTTCCAGAGAAGCTGAAGAAGAGAGTAACTTAAGCCGTGTGCTCCGTCTCCTCAAGGGTATCAGTGCATTTTTAGCACCAGAAAGATCTGCTTTAGGCCCGGTGATTTCTGGAGGACAACTGGGGCGAATAAGGCTTTCTAATAGACGCTTCTGTTGCAGAAGTCTTCAATTTCACCGCAATCCACCTCGATTGCTCACAAGGCTGATCGAGCGACTCTGAACCTATTTGGGCCCAACGTGGAAACTGCCTTCCAGTAAATCACGCCTTCGCTTTCGCCGGGCTGTTAGACATTTCCTATTCGATGGCTGACAACTGCTCTGCGGACCAATCGCCGTCTCGTCGGTTCGTTCGGGCGATGCTTATCACGCCAGATATCTTGTCTATGCCAAGCTGTAGCCTGCTGGTGAACAGGCCCATCTCACAAAACCAGAATGTGAACGAAAGCGGGTAGTCTTTTTGTCTTCAATGATGGCGAACAAGCCGACATCCCTGCACGCGAGTAGATGGAACGCACACCACGGCACTGGCCGGTGGCACACCTGGCCGGAGATCAACTGGGCATAGTCGTGCAGGAGAGTCTCGCGCGAGATCCGTCCTTCTTACGTCCGAGCCGGCCGTAGTAATCAGCAATCAAAAGAGGCGGTCCGGCAGCACCCTCGCAGGTCTCGCAACCAGGCGATGGCGCGCGAGTGTCCATCGTTAAACATTTTCCATTTTGCGACGTCGCAAGCGGTTACCGCATCGGACCATGGCTCTGACCTTTGCTGGGAGTACGGAGCTGAGCTTTCTGCAATCGCCCTCGCACTCGCACGCGTTTGCCGAGACGTGCTGTTCGAATCCTCGCTCGCGCCATCTCACACATCGCCCGATTGAGGTCGATTCCCCAACCAATGAAACAGGAATCCTGGCTGGCGAGTTCCCGCAACAGCGCCCCGCTTCCGCAACCGAGGTCAAGCACGTGGTTAAACTCGAGTCGCCGAATGATCTCGGGCAACAAGCCGAGCGGCGGAATCCTCAACCCCGTCGAAGGCTCGGGCATAGCGGACCCGGTCGACAGCATTTGGGGCGACCGACGGATCTGCGCAAAAGCCTAGCCAGCCGCGCTGCATTGCCGCCGTATGCGCCGACGTATAGATCGAGCAAAAAGCGCGATCTGGCTCGAATAGCCAGGCGTCGCGACAAACCGCTCGCCGGACTTGCGCAGGAGATCGGTGCGTGCGGCCACATACTCCAACATCCCGCGCAATAGACCGGCATCCAGCGAATACCAGTGCACACAATTCCTCCGTGGTAGCCGGCTTCTTCAGTGCCGTGAAACCTGTAGGTTATGCAATGTACTAACGGCGTGAGAAAGTTGAAAGGCTTCGACCAGGTCGAAGTCGCTCCATTGACGGGTCTTTAACATCAGATCAGCCAGGGCGGGCGATATTCCCTGCCTCCAGGAAGTAGTCTCCACGCCGACTTTTCGCTGACGCTGCTGCGGCTATGGAGACGCCGTCCTGCCCTTGCCGGCTAGTCGCGTGGGCGCGGGCAACGAGGATTCCGGAATTGACCAGCGGGTGCAAAGTAGCCGGCGTCGATCCGGGGCAAACCGATCTCGTTCAATCAGGCCGGTGACCTCGCCGCAACTGCGCGGCTCGGCGAATAATCCGAGCATCGCTTCCACACCAGGGTCGATCCGACAACCCGTGATCGTCCAGCCGGAGACGCTCATTAGATACACGCTGCGTTCTCCCCCGCCGACGATTCGTCCAGCAGGCAGGAGTCATCCGGATCATTTGCAATCCGCTCAATCAGAAGCTCGCAGTCGTGCAAATCCGACAGTACGCAACGTTCGACCCGACCCGATAGAGCTGGTAGTGGATCAAAGGCAGCCGGCTGAGACACGGTGACCGAGCTCTGCTCCCTCCCGTTCCATTGGCGCATAGGGCATAGCGCGGAAGAGCGATGTCAGGTGATGTCTCGGTCCGAAAAGTAGAGCTTCGTGTACGCTTCAACCAGATCAGTCAGTCTGGCCTGATCGCCCCTGCCATTAGCGGCCGCCCAACTGCCGCAGCGCAGACCAGGCCGCTAGAGTCTTCCGCCATGGCAAGCCGAAGCAGGTATTTCAGGATGACCGGCCCCGCTCGCCGCAGCACGTCAACGGCTCCAACCGGCGTAAAGATGTGAGCGGTGCGATCGCGGCATCGCAGCCGGATGGTAACAGTGATGGGTTGAGAAGATGTCTCTGTGCTCGGTTACGAGACGCCCGTCGTCGGGTCCGACCAGGAACGCGTTATAGGGGCCGGCTTTATAGCCGATCGTACTCGGTCGTCACCCATCTGCGTCGAACATAACGGCGTGCCAGGCCTCGGGGGCCAGCATAGCGAAGTTGCGTCACGCAAGATGGACCGTAGCAGCGACCCCACAGATCGAGGGTGTCCGCCTGATCCTCCTCGAGCTCTTCAGCATAGCCTGTGATGAAGGACGCCGTCGTCTGTCCGTCCCCAGATATTCAGCCACAGCAAGCATCGGTCTGATCTAACCCAAGATCCAGTCGCTTCTTTGCGACCTGTTGCATCCGCGCGGATCCGGTCTCAATGCCAAAGTAAAGTCCAACGCAGCCAGCCTCTGCCATTTTGTCAGGAGTTCTTCGTCTACGCAGTCAACCCGAGCCGAGGCGGCGCCAGCGATATTCGCGGCTTTCACCGCCTCCTGCAGAACTCGAGCACCTCGCGACGGCTGACGGTGAAGAGGTCGTGGTCGAGTTTGAAATCAGAAAATCCATAGCGCCGGTGCAGTCGGTCGAGTTCCGTCACGAGGCGGTCGGCAGACTTCAACCGGAAGCTGCGCTGGAAAAAGCTCGCCGTCGAACAGAACGTGCAATATCATGGTCGGCACCCGCGGCCGGCTTCGATGGCGCAGCAAATCAAGACCAAGGTCCGAGACCGGATAGTGGTCAGTAGCTCACAATCGGAGGCATCAAGATCCTCAACCCTGGCTGGCCCGGATTGAAACGGAGTCCTGACATGCTCGAGGCACGCCAGCCATGCCTGGATTTTCGTAAAGCTCGGTGTTCGAGATTTGCGAGGACGGCGGGAAGATCTCATCCGGCTTACATCGAACGATGATGTCGAACTGAGTGAAGCGCTCGAGGATCTGCCGGTGCAACATCGTAGCGTGCGGCCCCCAGTAGACATGGGTAATTCGGGCCTATGGCTTGATCACGCTGGCAACGTTCAGCGCGAACAGAAGGCCGCAGCCCAGCGCCGTGAATCCGATCGCTTCGGCGGGCGCTCGGCCAACAGCCCGAGCGCGGCCCGCTCATCAGGGAGGAGTCGTAAGGAGCTTACCCCATTTGATGAGCCGCCGTTCGGATCAAACCTTCAGAGTATGTCCATCTGCCTCGGCAACTGCGGCCAGAGAGAGCAATCCGAGGTGCGGATGTACATCGAGGAGCTCCAGCGAACCTTCCTCGGGCATGACCAGGTTATCGACCAACAACACTTTTATCAGGCTTGTTCCGTAGCGGTGTCGAACCTCGAGGATCCCGACAGCCGCGAGTTCGTTCACAGCTTTCAGCATTCCCTCTGGCGGCCTGCTTTTGCCTCCGATCATCCGGCTCAGGTCCGCAAGCGAATGCTTTCCGTCCGCGAACGAGAGCAGGTAAAACCCCACCGAATTGATCCAGTTGAAGGATGTGTATCTCCGCAGCCCTGATCTTGCGCCAGTAACCGAAGTGGAATCGTCCAAGCGGCACCTCATCCAGTCGAGGAGACTTTTCACGCAGCGTCGCGCCGACAAATCGAGGGTCGCAGCCATTTCATGCGAAATGATGTCGCCGCATACGCGTGGTATACTTGCATGGCGGACGAGGTCCGCAGGACCAGCGACTCGGCGGCGGGCAGCGCGGGAACAGCGGCAGCCAAACCGCTGAGCCGCACTAGCGCCAGTTCATGCCGGATCACGTCCCAGAGCAGCGGTGTTCGATTCTGTCAAAATCGAGCCATTGCTCCAGGAAAACACACCAGGTCCTGCGTCCTCGTCACAGACTCATCGGCGTATCGCCCGCCTTCGAGATGCACGGTGGTAGCGTAAGACGAGAAGACCTCGATCTCCAGTCCAGCTACGTTTATGAGCCGGAATGTCAGTGGAGGTCGGCCCGCAACCCGTTGTGGCGCACCTTGCCGTGAGGCCGGCGGAACTTCCAAAGGGCATTGAGATCACACTCGTCGGGATCCACACCGAAACTACTCAAGAGATCGGGCTCTCGCCCCAGAGCGCAAGTAGCTGGGGATTCTGCAGTCCCTGCTGCGATAAGTGCGTGAACCCGGCCAGCCTTCATATACACTCCAACGCCTGGCGCACTCGGTCGATGTGCGTCGTCAGGGTTGCCTGCGGGAATGTGGGCGACCAGTTGTATTCCAGGGTGATCGCTCGTGGGCGGGCGCGCTCAAGGACGCGATTCAGAAGGGTCAAAAACAAGCGGCGGGGCCGGCGTGGCGTGATCGTCCCGACACTACCCCTGACTGGACGTTCAGACCCGAGATGTGAATCTCGACTACACGCCTCGAGCGGCAATCTGCCGATTTCTTTGGCCGCGTCGGCTCCGGTGTTTAGCATTGGTGATTAAGAAATGGCTCAGATCGAGTAGCAGTCCCACGTCGCAGCGCGACAACACGGCCCGGATGAAATCCACCATAGTCATCAGTGCTTCCAGGGACCTCAAAGTACTGTGGCGAGTTCTCCAGGATCAGGGCGCGCCCCGAAACGAGGCTGCAAGCGAGGCCAGATTGTCGGCGACGCGCTGAACAACCTCCTCACCGAGTTGCGGACATACCGTATAAGTCAGAGCAGTCGGCGGGCCCGCAGTACTCCTCATCCACCTTCAGGCCGTCGGCAGTGATAAAGGCGAGGTGCTCGCCGATCCACGGAGTACCGGTACGCTCGGCTTCACGCTCAATCGCATCCAGCGTGTCATTGGCGGGTGGGACAAAACCCGCGACCGACATGCTCGCGCAATGTAAAATGACAGGCACCACCTCCTGAATCGAAGCCGAACCGGGTGCAGTGACGCAACTGCTCAAGGGAACCTCTGACATAATCCACCAACCCCGGATTCGCATCAATAAACTCAAGACTGTTCGGGCCGTAAGCCAGCCCTATGGAGGTCGTGCTGGTAGCAGTGTTCAGATATTTCACGCCGAACCCCGCAGCGACAACCCGCCGCCCGCGATGTACGCGGCGGCGAGGAAGGCTGTTGGGATGACTCCGAGCTAGTGAGCTGGAACCCCGCTCCACTCAAGAGCGGCCGTATTTCAGGTCAATCGGAGAGCTTAAACTCGACCTGGCCTAGTCATATCTTGTAAGGGTCACCAAGCCGCCTCTCCGACAACAGATCCACACGGCTGATGGTAATGGCCAGTGTATCCTTTAGCATATGCAACGTTGAATTTCTGCAATCTTCTTTTCATCGAGGGGAAAGGCTAGTTTGAGCGTCGGGATCGCGCCTTGAATTTCGATCGTTGGAGTTCCCTTCGCCACGGGCTTCTTCTTTGATGGCATACTACCTCCCTTCATAGTCAGGCGATTGTGTGGGATCCGGTTGCATCCGCAACGTCGTCGACGATTGCAGACAAACCATTTCGCGTATTCCACAATACACAGAGGCAAATGTCAAGCTCCGACAAGATTGTAGGCTCACTAAATCAGCAACTGGCCCGAGCAGCTTCCCGGCCCTTGAGTTTGATACACCCGGCTTCCCAATGGTCATGACGGGTTCATTTCTTGGATGAACTGGATATGTATTCGCCAGTCGATCTCCTGATCGTCGGCTAGAACGAGCTCATAGCGCGGCATCAGCATAAAAAGTGCTGTTTTGACCATGTAAGTTGCGAGATGACGCCCGACGCGGTGAATGGCCCCCGGCCCCAAACGGGAAGTGATTCGAATCGGTGACGGTCTTGTCGCGCTCCAACGCGAGGGCAAGAACTCGTCGGGATGCGGGAATCGCCTCGGCGTCTCTGTGTGCAAGAAACGGACACAAAACAAGCTCGCACCCTTCCGGCAGCGAAATGCCCCTGCAGCGATGCGGGCCGCGTCGTGATCCGCACCATCAAGGCGTTAGGGAGTAAGAGTCGCAGACTTTCATTGATGACGGAATCAAGCAGAGCTCAGCGGGCACGAGGTCATCAGGCATCTGTGAACGATGCTTGATCGAGTTCGTGCCGCAACGCGCGCTGTAGATCCGGCAAACTGAGGAGAGAATTAGCAGGATCCAGGTCAGTGCGATGGCGACCGGCTCATTGCTTTGACACTAAACAGTATATTGCTATGAGCGATCATCTCATCCTCAGAGAGTCGCCTTCCAGGCGCTAACTCCAGGAGTGGCGAGCCTTGTGATTAAGCCGTGCGATGAGGCAGAGGCCCGCCGGCGACACCAGCGGATGTGACGGCGCAGAGCGTCATCCAGGGATGTGCCGAGCGCAATGAGTCCTTCCTTTAAGGGTTCGCCTGCCGAGCTGAACGGCGATGTCGCCTCGCGTCGCACCTGGAAGTACACTTGAATCAGCGAAGCAAGCTCGCGGAGATTTCCACATACTGATCGCCAAACAGCAACCGGGTAGAGACTTCCGATGTCGGTCGCCGCATTTCGCCGAGAAGGCCGATCCCTCTCGCCAGGTTGCCAACCTCGTGCGAACATCTCGAAGACCGGCGCTCACGGCACCGTGCTGATCTTCAATGCTGCGCTCGCTCAACGCTTGGATGAGCAAGCGCTGGTTTTCGGCATGTTGCTCGCCACGCATACTGTGCAGGCTGCAGTTGAGGTTAACCAGCTTCTTGGGCAGCGAAAGGTTCTGGGCACCGGATACCGGCATACCGAATAAGTCGATATCGCTCAGGACCGCTCGGTGGTTCGCGGAACCGAACAATCGCGATTGCGCCTGTACACTCAGGCGAAGGGGAGAGAAAATCGGCCCGTCCTCTCGAATCACAAACAGGTCACCGAGGTTGGACCGATTTCTCGCCAGGAAGCCAAGCGGCTCTTCATAGAGCTGCTGTACTTCGGTAGGCACGCGGGATAAGGATAGGCAGTAGACTCATCGAGATAGCATCAGGACTGAACCCTCGGTTGCGCTGAACTGGGTCGTGCGCGAAGACAGCGATAGTGTAACTTACTGCGCTCTCGAATTCCTACTGAATGAACGTCGCACGACCGGTTCACCGGCGGCTAACCTGGCTGGCTATCAGATCATGACTGTTCCTACTGCTGTTCTTGCCCTCTCGCGAGCTGCGTTCACTCTTTCGATCTGATGGGCACCCGCACGAACTCAACGCCTTTTTCTTCGGGCTGGTTGAATGCGTCGGGATGAAGGAACATCCCCGCTCCTTCTCCAGCTTCTGTTCTTCGACGGCAATCCGATGCTTGTTCGCGTAGGCATCGTGTCGTATGCCGGTCACCTGCCAGGACACCTTGACGTTGGGCGCGCTGGTCTTGACGATGAAGCGATTGCCTTTGATTTCCTCGGCGACGATAGCTTGCGCGAAAGTGCCGATCACCGTGAGCTGGTAGCGGAAGTCCTGATTCAGGGCCTCGAACCAATCGGGTAGCGAGACTGCGGCTTCTGCTTTGGCATTGGTGGTGACCGTGCCGTTATAGATATTCATCATATCCGGAGATTCAACGAATGAGTGAGAGAGGTACTTGTTCTCGGGGTCGAGCGGGTGGTCGATCTTGAACGAGCCGCTGCCTTTCGACACGTTGCCCGTGATCCGAACGTTACCAAAGACCAGGAGGTCGCCGTCGAAGACCTCAAGGTCGCCATCGAATTCTCCAGCCGGCCCCTTGTCCGGCTCCGTTGAAGGCCGTGCCGGCGCGGGCGATCATTCCACGCGCTGGCGATGTGGCCATTGCCGCCAGCGTCACCGCCTGCGACAACCAAACCTTTACCGCCGTCGCCGTTCCCGGAGTCGCCGCCAACGACCTCTATGCCGATTCCGCCTCTGTTGCTCTTGCCGCGTCCGCCTACAGTCCAGCACGCCACGACCACCGAATCCGGCATCGCTCGGGCCGCCAAAGCCCGCAACACCGTTGGCGGCGATGAAGTTACTCTGGCCGCCAAAGCCCACCACCCCATCGCCGCCGAGCTCCTGTCGCCGCCATCGGCGCCGTGGGCCTCAATCCCATTCCCGCCTGTGCTTCCTGGCTCGTTCCGCCGTGGGCCTCAACTCCAACCCCGCCGGGTCCGCGCTGACCATTGCCGCCGGTGGCTTTAACTCCACTGGCGCCAAAGCCAGAGTTCGCTGCCGCCGCCGGTGGCCTCAACTGCACTGCCAGAGGTGGTGTTCGCGCGGAGAAGTCCGTCGACTGTTAGCAACCCGCTCACGAAAGCTGTCCCCGCTCGTGATGGTCTTCGCGCGAATAGTTATCGTCGATGGTCAGCGGACCATTGAGGTTGAGCGGAAGCTTGATGCCAAGCGGGAACTTGCTCGTACCGTCGCCCTGAAGCGAGTCGTCGTGCGCCACAGTAGTTAGAGAGCTTCCCTGCAGAGGCCCGGCGGCAGATCTACTTCTGGAGACTTCAGCCCGCCGAGAGTCATCTCCATAATCGCGGTGAGCTCCTCAGGCGATAGCGAATGATCGTCTGACAGTGTTGGTGCGCGTGTTGTTGGCTCGTGATGACATTCAAGCCTGCAGGCGTAAACGAGAGTCTGAAGCGGGGGCACAAACGCCAGCGTGTTTCTCAAATCGCTTCGGTCGCCGTTTAGAGGAGCGGAGGGGATGTTGTTCTGGGCCTTGGCTGATCCCGCAACGACCAGCATCAACAACACGATCGAGCAGAGTTGCATTGCGATCAGATGTTTAATTCTGTACTTATTCATGAATTCTATCCTTTTATGGAAACTGCTGGGCCGCGCGGTCCAGCGGCGGCTGACATCTCCGTCCCACTGGAACCGCTTTTGCCCAGCCAGGGGCTATAGTGCTCCAGCCCTGGGTAAGACTGGCTTGTCTCCGATGGCCCAATCTCCCGATTTGACTCCTTCGATGCCGACCCACGTCAAGGGGCGCATACTCTCTCGCATTCGACTTCGAATCATCAGTGAATAGCTTGCGGCTCGCCGTAGATGAAATCGCTCCATCATAACGACATCCCGCTTTCGGCTATCATCGGGTCCCGGGGCCGCACCGGTTGTGATCCGCACACGGGCGATACGCGGATCATCAAAGACGATTCCGAAGAAGGTCAGATTGCCATCTCCGGGTGATGCGGGCGCGAAGCTGCTGAATAAATCCTCTCGCCATCGGCGCTGAAGAATTCGATCAGCGTACCTGCGCGTGTTTGTTTCCCTGCTTGGGGCCGGGGTCGTCGCTCTCCGTCCGGAAGGTCGACGTCCGTAAAGACCACGCCGAACCCGCGCGTCGTCGCCTTTACTTCGCCGCCGCCGGGCACGAAGAAGAGTGTGTCAGTCACGTTGCTGTCGAGGGGCGAAAAAAGCCGCAACGGGCTAAAGGGTTTGAAGATGTTGGCGTAACTCGGGTTTCGAACAGATCCGCCAACCCGGTGGCCGGGGCCTGAACGAAACCGGCACCCGGGGTCGTGAAACGAGTGCCGCGTCCAACTAGAAAAGCGTCGAGTGGCGTCGGAGACAGCGTAGTTGCGGTATTTGCGGGATTGCCGCCGTCCCAATTGATCTCGCGGCGCCCTGCAGTAAGCGGCTGCGGCGGCGCCGTAACACCGTTGTTTGCTCCCAGCGCGGCGCGGAACTGGTCTACCGAGCTCTGTATCGAAGTCGCATTGGGGCCCGCGGCCTGAAAGACCGTCGGCTGCGGCACATCATCTCGATTCTGAGCCTGAGCAGTGAGAATGAGCATCAATCCGATGATGGCTATCGAGCACTGCAACCCTAAATCTCTTATTGTGCAACTCGCCGCCAATCTCTTTATGCTGTTCGTGTCTATCAGAAAGTTCTTAAACTTGTTCATTTCTCCATCCTTTTACCTTTAGTGAATTCTCTGCGCCTTTCAGCGTCGAAGTTGAAACTTGCGATTCTGGAGTCATCCTTCATCAGTGAGGAGGATAGGCCTTCCGCCCAGGAAGTCATAAAGTTGCGGTAAAGGTGCGGTGACATTTCGGTGACGAAGATCGATGGCGAGAGATGGAGCCTTAACGAGTGGCAATCTCCGACCAGCGCGAGATGGACCCTATACCGCGTTAGGCCCCGGCCACTCGGCGCTCCAATCCACGATCTACGCGCTGGTCCAATATGCGGTTTCGGTCGAAGCTGAGACCGGATAGTCGCTACGTATTGCCATCCCTCCCTTATGGGCGGACAATAGTGCGAGCACGTTTTAAACTCTTGCCGTTACCATTCCCGTAACGTTTGGTGATTGAAGCGGGAAACGAAAAACGGATAATCTTCGATCCCTTTTGCCTGGACCTGGCCAACGAGTGCCTGTGGCGAGGCTCACAAGCAATAAAGCTCAGACCCAAAGCCTTCGCGGTGCTCGACTATCTCCTCGGGCGTCCGGGCCAGCTCGTCACGAAAGAGGAACTTCTCAACGCCGTCTGGCCAGAAACCTTTGTCGGCGAAGCCGTCCTCAAAGTCGCCATTCGTCAGATCCGCGAGGCTCTCGACGATGATCCAAAGTCTCCTCGCTTCATTGAAACCGCACATCGTCGAGGCTATCGCTTCATCGGTCCAGATCGCAGAGGGCGGACACGACGGCTGGCAAAAGATCAGGAGATCGAGAGGCGACAGAGCCGTTTCGGCTTTACCGCTGCATGCCGCATATTCCCCTCAGAGAGTTGTCGGACGCGACGAATGCGCTGTCGCGGATGCGAAGCTGGCTCGAGAAGATGCTGGATGGAGAACGTCAGATCGTATTTGTTACAGGAGAAGCGGGCATCGGCAAGAACTGCTCTGGTCGACACGTTCGCGCGGAGCATAGCTTCTGATCGGAGCATTCGGATAGGTCGAGGGCAATGTCTGGAACAGTACGGGACGAGTGAAGCTTACCTGCCGGTTCTCGAAGCTATCGGGCGGTTGTGTCGAGAGCAGGGGCAGGTTGTCGATGTGCTGCGCGCTCACGCGCCGATGTGGCTGCTGCAAATGCCCTCTCTGGTGAGCGCTTCAGATCGCGAGTTGCTGAGTCGAGAAGTGTTCGGAGCGACACGCGAGCGAATGCTGCGAGAGATGGGCGAGGCTTTGGAGGCGCTGACGGCAGACCTGCCGCTGGTGCTTATATTGGAAGACCTTCACTGGAGCGATTACTCGACACTGGACCTGATCTCATACCTGGCAAGGCAGCGTCAGGCCGCGCAGCTCATGTTGATTGGGACCTATCGGACTGTGGAGTTGATTGTAAGCGGGCATCCGCTCAAGGCAGTCAAGCAGGAGTTGCTGGCCAAGCAGCAATGCGAGGAGTTGCCGCTTGAATATCTCAGCGAAGATGCAGTTGCCAAGTATCTGTCTGTTAGATTTCCCACCAATCGATTTCCAGCAGAGCTTGCGGGGTTGATACACGAACGAACAGAGGGAAATCCGCTGTTTATGGTCAACGCGGTCGATTACCTTGTGGCAGAGGGGTTGATTGGCGAGTATGAACAGACGTTGGGAGTTGGTTGTAGAGATCGAGAAGGTTGAGGTGGGGGTGCCCGACAGCATCAGGCAGATGATCGAGAAGCAGGTCGATCATCTCGATGCAGAAGAGCAGCGAACGCTTGAGGCGGCAAGCGTGGCGGGAGCGGAGTTTTCAACACTCGCGGTGGTGGCTGGATTGGGAGAGGATCGAGGCGACTGTAGAAGCGCGGTGCGATGAACTGGCTCGTCAGCATCAGCTTTATTCAGGATTGCGGTGTTCAAGAGCTACCAAACGGAGAAGCGGTGACGCAGGTACGGCTTCATACACGCTTTGTATCAGAACGTGCTGTATGAGCGCGTGTCGGCATCGAGGCGGGTCCAACTCCACCGACGAATAGGAGAGCGAGGGAGAAGCAGTCTATGGCGAGCGCGCCAGGGAAATTGCGGCGGAGCTTGCGATGCACTTTGAGCGAGGGTTCGAACTACCAGCAAGCCGTCAAAGTATCTGCAGACAGGCGGCGAACCAACGACGATCCGCCGCTTTGCGTATCGAGGAGGCGGTCGGGCTCTCACGCCGCGGGCTGGAGTTGCTCGAGAGGCTGCCGCGACACTCCATGAGCGCGCCCAGCAGGAACTCTGGCTGCACCTCACGTCTAGGCGTGCCATTGATTGCGACCGAGGGTTATGCAGCTCCGGATGTAGGCAGCGTCTACCTGAAAGCCCGAGTAGCTGTGTCAGCAGTTGGGCGAGCCGCCGGAGATTTCTCAAGTACTCTGGGGGCTCTGGACATTCTTTGTGCTGAGCGGCAGAGTTAGGAACAGCCCGCGAGATCGCCGAGGAATTCCTGCTCCTGTCTGAGCGCCTGCCGTACCCCGGGCTCGCGATGCGAGGTCACCTGATCGATGGAGGTCACCTTCATGCATCTCGGGCGAGTTTGCTCCGGCGATGGAACACTTTGAAGAGCCGCTCTCGCTCTACGATCCTGAACAGCATCTCGATGATGCTTTCCGCTATGCGCAGCATCAGGAGTTGCGATGCGGTGTTTTGCCGCGTGGGCGCTGTGGTTTCTGGGCCAACCCGATCAGGCGTTGGACCGGATGCAGGAAGCCGTGAGCCTGGCGCGCGAGTTATCCGAACCTCACGGTCTGGCGCACGCTCACTTGTTTGCGGCGATTCTTCATCAGCTTCGTCGGGAAGCGCAGCGGTCGCAAGAACATGCTGAGGCCGTCATCGGCGTTTCCAGCGAACATGGGCTGGTGATGTATCAGGCGCAAGCAAGATTACGCGGGGCTGGGCGCTGATCGAGCAGGGGCGGGCGGAAGAGGCGATTGAACAGATGCGCCAGGGGCTTGCTGCCTATCAAGCCACAGGCACCGAACTGCTACGTCCCGCATTTTTCGGCTCTGCTGGCCGAGGCGATGGGAAAGGCACGTCAACACGAGGAGGGCCTCCGCGTACTGGAAGAATCGCTGGAGGTGGCTCATCGCAACGGCGATGCGATCTACCTCGCCGAGCTATATCGTCTCAAAGGTGAACTGTTACTCATGCAAGCTTGCAGATCGCGGCGTTCGCGCGGCCGCTGCCGGCGTGGGTGCGCGTTTGCCGCCGAGCCGCCCGCGGTTGCCCAGGCCGAATCTGTTTTGATCAGTCCATCAAGGTTGCCCAACAGCAGAAGGCGAAGTCCTTGGAACTGCGCGCGGTGACCAGCGTGGCGCGTCTCTATCAAAACCAGGATAAACAGGAAGAAGCGCGCATTCTCCTCACACGAATCTACGACAGGTTCACTGAGGGATTCGATACGGTGGACTTGCGAGAAGCGAAAGCGCTGCTCGATGAGTTATCGTAGCCGAGCGCTGAAGCGGAATGTCGTTTCGCGTTTCGCGTTCCGTGTTCGCTTTGTGATCTTCGCACTGATCTTCGAGGTGCTACTCGGTAAACAGAACGCTAAACGCGAAACGCGGAACGCCAAACGCTTTGCAGCGACGGTTCCCTGAGAAAATCATCGCTGTTCACTCCAGGCGTCGTTTCTCATTCTTTAGAATGCGTAGCGTACCTGGAAGCGCCCAGTACGGTTCCCGCCGTTGTTGAGGCGCGTTGTTGAAGAATGGGTTGGTCACGTCCCCGTTGCTCAGGTCACTCGAAACGCCGGCAAGGGTGAAGTTCGGGTGATTGAACACGTTGAAGAACTCGACACGTAATTCAAGCCGGTGCCCCTTCAAGGCAGCTTGAAGGTTTGTGTTGACGCTTGCATCAAAGCTGTTGACCCGATCCGCCCGCAACGTGTTGCGCCCTGCGATGTTCACGCGATTGGCAGGATCGACAAGAAAGCGGGTGTTTGCCGGATCAACAGGATTGCCGTTGATGTCGGCAAAACCACTGCCGGGAGTTCCCAATACAGAATTGGCGAACGCCACAGAAGTGGGCGGCGCGTTCGGGTTGGAAGATGGTCGGGCGGTCGTTTAAGGAATTCAAGTCGCCGTTCAAATCAACGCCGCCGAGAAACGGACTCTCTACAGCTCCGGATTGAATTTGGTAGATTCCTGAGAGCGTCCAGCCGCCTGCGGCTTCTCCGAGTAGACCTCGCGACGGGCCGAAGGGGACGTCCCAGATGAAGGACCACACCGCGCGATGCGGAACGTCCGAACGATGCTACGCTGCGATCTACTCGGCGGTCGAACGGGTTCGACCCAACGCTGCTCCCGCCTGTCGTGACGAACACTTCGCTGTTGACGTTATCGATCGTCTTTGAAAGGTGTAGGCAAAGCGGGCGAGCAATCTGCTGCGCAAGCCGCGCTCGGCGCGCGTCTGGAGAGAATGATAGATCGAGTCGCCGCCGTTTGTGCGGACGGTCACCGGGCCACGAGTCGAAAACATGCGGACGCCGTCAACGCCAGGATTCAACTGCTCGTTGATTAACAGTCTTGTCCGCGCGAGCCGACATAAGCCACGTCAACGATGACATTGCCCGCCGTCTGCCGCTGGACACCCAGATTCCAGAGGTGGGTCAGCGGGTTCACAAGATGCGGGTCAACGCTGGTGATGTTCGCAAACGGATCAGGCGTCCCCGCTCGTCGGCAAGGAGTTCTCCTCCCGCATTTGCAAAACCTCGACCTCCAACCGCAGACCCAGCGTGGTGACCCCAAACGCGTTAGGAGAGGAAGCCGCCGTGTTGTCCAGGATGTTGTTGAAGAACACGTCATAGGCCATTCCGTATCACGCCGCGTAAATCACGGTCTTTCTTCGCCAAACAACCACCCGGCAAAGCGTGGCGTGTAAGGGGCAAAAGCTGAACCGCGGAGCAAAGTTAGCTATTATCTCGCCGCTGGCTGGCGACGGTGTCAAAAGCGGCCACATTGAAACCCGCGAAGGCAGGGAATCGAATCACGCGCTAAAGGGGGTGCCGTAGTTCTCATACCGCAAGCCCAGGTTCAAAGTTAAGTCTCGGCAGCAGCGCGCCAACTGTCGTTGATAAAGCAGGGCCTGCTGAAACGAATCCGGGAAGATCTCAGGGCTACCGAACACTCTTTGAGCGAAGATGCCCGCCGTGCCGGAGAACCCCGTCTACGAAGTTTCCAAATGTTGGGAACTCACCACCCACGGCTGGCTTGTCAAGTTCCTCTCCCGTTGAAGGGCGCTCTCCATCGCCACCTGGCGTAACAAGTCCGCCCCCGCGCGAATCGTGTGGGCCCCGACGGTGTAAGGTGATCGTGTCCGCAAACTGATAGTTATTGAAGACGCGCGACTGGGGAAGGCGGAGGAAAGACCCTACGCTCGTGACGTTGGTGGCGCCGAAGAGGAACTGTGGACCGTTCAGCGTCGCCGAATCCTGAGGTTGAAGGCCGCGTTGAACCGTCGTAGGAAAACCTGAATTCGTTTAACAGTTTTGGCGAGAGCGTGCGCGTGTGGCTGGCGTAGAAATTCTGTATGCGGCTCGGCACGTCAATTCCAAACCCCTGAAAGACGGACCGGAGATCTGGTTCCTGAAGGTTTGATCATCAAACAAGTATCGGAACGCGGGAAGTACGCTGTCCTTCGCGCCTGGCGCCCTGATCAAGCGCGGGTCAGGGAATTGATAGTCGTTGAAACTCCTGACTTACTCCCGTAAGTCGCCGTCCCGGGGGTATAGCCTGGCGACCGCCGCCAAGCGGGATTTGAGTCACGTTGGTCCCGCCGCGGAAATCACCCACACTATGCCAGGTAGCGGTCAAGATTGGCGCTCTGGCGCTTGTGGAAAGAGCGAGCGCAATGCCGCAAACCCTTCGGCTGTCCGGCACAACCGCTGACGCTGTCGTGGAAGACCGAAATGGGGATACCTGAAGTTGTGCCGAAGAAGAACAGCTTGTCGCTTCCTGACGGGGCCGCCGATCGAGAAGCCTGCGTCGTTCTGAATCGAGACCGGAACCGATGTCAATCCCTCATTGGCTTTTTCTGGCCGCTGCTCGAAAGACAGCGCGCTGGAACTGTTGACATCGTGAGGAACTGACCCATGAAACTGATTCACGACCCGCTTCGGAGTAATCCACATTGATGACAGCGCCCCCTGCCCGCCCGTACTCGGCAGAGTTGTTTGCGCCAAGGACTGATACTTCGCGATACAGCCATCGCGCTGGCACCGGCTGATAGAACTGTCCTGTAATCGCGTTGTCATTGTTGTCGGCGCCGTCAATCGACTGGTTGTTCGCCCGAGGACGCAGCCCGTTGATTGAAAACTCCGTCCCCCTGAACGAAACCGCTTGCCAAGTACACCCGAGCGCAGTGACGCCCGGCAGCGTAAACACGAGGTTCGCCGGATTGAGGCCGGGGACACGGCAGATCAACTGTCTCTGGCGCGGATCAGAGGTGCTTGTGCGCGCGCCATCCTGTTTTGAAGGACTGCGCTGCTGTCGGGACTCACATTACCGACCACTTCACCAACGCCGCCGACTTCAAGGGTGAAGGATGTGTCCATGATTTGGGCCGCGGCGATGATCCACGTTATCACGCCGTTGGGTCATCTTAAAGCCGCTGGCTCTTACTTCTACTTTGTACGGCCCAAGGTCAACCGCATCAAAGCGGAAGGTTCCTCGGGTGTGGAGAGCGTCTCACGCGGGACATTGGATTGATGAGTTGGTGATTTCACGGTGGCGCCGGATACGGCAGCACCCGAGGGTCGGTGATGGTCCCAACCCGACACCACTTCTTGGATTGCGCCATCACGGTTGGCGACGTAAATGGCAGTACCAGCGAGACCATGAGTAGTAAGCTCGCCGTTAACGCCAGCTCTTTCATTCTATTAAGTCGGTTCATCGGTTTGCCTCCTATATGTTTGATCTCCACCTCTCTGAGCGGTGGCTGTTTAACCTGCATTCCTTGCCGCCGGAGCGGAGGATTTGCGGTTCATCGAGGAGGCAGTCCCTCTCCTCATCCTGGTAACAGGATTCAAAGACTCTGAGCGACGCAGCCTTTCAGCTTCGCATCTGTCTCCTGCCATTGGATAGCTTGAGCCAATCGAGATCATTCACCACTTTGCTGGTCATTCTTGTGGCTGGGTTGTACACGTACATACCGCGGATCGTAATTGTGAGGACTGGCACATATTGTTCGGCGACTCGCTCATCGTGCGGCGATGGCTTTGGATCACAGCTATTCGGATGAGTATGGACTATTGCCAGTGCATTCGATCTCCAACAGAAAGTGAACTTGTGATACTCATAGGTGGAACCCTGGGATATACCGCTGAAGCTTCCATCTGTCATCCGAAAGATCAAGACAACGCTCTCGCATGGCCAGTATTACAGCAATACGTAACTG
>ERZ1370068.9173-contig-7970_pt1 | contig 26638 bp, 48 predicted proteins | sample MGYA00561227_ERZ1370068 | MGnify/ENA primary metagenome ERZ1370068 (study PRJEB38410, sample SAMEA6850437) | metagenome | study: Metagenomic assessment of the ecological functions of the soil: analysis of the soil microbiota associated with the...
TTTTACGTAATATTGCTCGTGCAAGGTGTTTTTGGATGCTCTCGTCAGCAGGAATCGGCCAAGTCAGGCGAGCGGACGCCGCGCTTCTTCATGTCGGCCTTACTCTCCACCACCATCTTGCCGGTCGAGGTGAAGGCGTAAGTGGGTGCCGTCAGCTCTGCGATCAGGGCGTCATCCTTTCGGCATTGAGCACGCCCGATCCTGAAACCACTCCCGGCCCTTGAACCACAACTCATCTCTGAGGCGCGCACAGTTCTCTCGCGAAGCCGCCGCCTCGCCTACATTGACGCCTCGCACCGGCAGGCCAAGCTCCCTGCAGCGGTCGTAGACCCCAGCGCCCAGGCCAATGATGTCGACCAAAATTTCGCTTGGCCTGGCATCGTATGGTGTCGCGTCGTACTCGGCCTTGATCTTCCCAGCAGTGGCCATCAGGTCCGTTGAGTTCCAGCTCTTCACCGGCTCCAGAAGCTTGTTCTTCTGTCGCTTGGCAAGCGCCGTGCGGTCGTCTCCGAAGCGAGCGACGTCCACGCCCCAGACTGGATGATAGTCGAGAGTTGACACGTTCCGTCCCACCGCCCCGAGCACCAACTCCAGTGGGATAACGGTCTCGTCATCCGACGTGGGGAACTCACCCAGCACGCGCACACGATAGGCGTTGCTGGCGTCACCATACTTGGCCTTGATGTCTTCGATGTGCCCCTGAGCGCGCGGTACGTCGAGGCAGTTCACATGCATCGTGTGCCAACGATGCCCGAAGCAGGTGATGCGTGTCGTAGAAGAAGCCCGAAGTCCTCGTCGGGTTTCCAGCCATCACGACTTTAGCGCCGGGGGTCGACAACGCGCCCATGCCTACCTCGAAGACGATGTCGTCGATACCTGACGCCTCGTCGATCAAGAACAGCAAGTGCTCGGCGTGGAAGCCCTGCAGGGCCTCCGGGTTGTCCTTTGACGCCGTGCGCCTGACGGCGAATGCACCCTCTGGGTCATGCACGACTACGATACGCTCGGCCTGCACGTCGATCATGGCCTTGAGCGCGTCTGGCAGCTGCCGGTGCCACTTGGCGATCTCAGGCCAGATGGTGTCGCGCAGCTGATCCTGAGAGTTCGCCGCCACAGGCACCTTGCAGTTCTGGCGCGTGAGCAGAAACCACAGGATCAGCCAGCTCTCGAATGTCGTCTTGCCCACGCCGTGGCCAGACCGGATCGACACGCGGTCATGCTTCCCTACTGCTTCGAGGGCCTCGTGCTTGCCACGGCTCTGGTGTTGCGCCGAGAACGTCCCTGACGAAGATCAGCGGGTTGTCCTTGCTCTTGAGCCAAGAGCGCTGCCAAGGCGCGGTCATTAGTGCACCACCAGAGATGGATCGTCATCGAGGTGGTCCGCCAACTCGTCCCCGAGACCATCGCTGATCTTCTTCCACAGCTGTACGAAAGCCTCCCCAGCTTCGACGTTGATGTTTGCCTCCTTGGGCAGGAGGTCTGCCACCACCTTGATGTAGACCTCTGGCTTCTTCTCCCTCACGAGAGCGATGGCTTGAGGCCCGAACTTGTTGAAGTCGGCTTCCAGAGCTTCAAGGAACTGAGTGCCCAGACGGTTGCGAGCGCCCTTGGGTCGACCCCTTCGGATTGCCGCTCTGCCCGCGCCTCCACGGCTCCGTCAGGTTTCCCGGTGTTGTTTCGGTGTATTGTCACCGGCCTTGCGCTTGCGTTGCTCCGCTCATATCTCCCCATGCGACGTTGCATCCGCGGCCTCCGAACTAGCAAGTCGCAACCCCTGGCTTCACTTTTCCATGGGCGCTCGCACTTCGGCGCTTCTGTAAGCGGCCTCGGCTTGAAGGCGCGCTTCGCGCTCGCGTCCCAGGCACTCTGGCGCTTCCGGTACGCTCTGTTTTTCGCGGCCCGCGCGATGATGCTGCCACCGTTACGGCCCCACGGGCTTGCCTGCGTCTCCAGCTTGGCGCGCTTCAGCTGACCGAGGGTCTTGCGCCATCGCCGCATCTCATCGTTTACGCTCGTCGAGCTTGACCTGCTCGGACGATACTTCGCTTACGGCACTGCTCACCATGGCCTCACCTGCGGCTTCTGGCATTTGTGGTGCATGTTCTCTTCCTTCGGTCCAAATTGCTGCGTACTCTTCATCAACCGAAATCGTTGCGTCCCCAACAAACCCGCCTCGCCGCCCGGCGGATGCTCAGCGTTTCGGCGATATGGTGTTTCCCTCCCAACCTTGGTGGAAGTCCAGAGGCATAGTTTGGCCAGCGCGGCCAAGCGATGTCCTGTGTAACCTGGAGCCCCCGGAGCCGACATAGATGCGGGTCCGGCGGCTGGTTATATGCCAGGCGTCCGCAGCACCCCAGTTGTCAAAGTGTCGCCTTAGCTCGGTCACCGAAAAACGCGCCCGGTCCCGGTGGCAACCAGGATCGGGCGCACTACTCTGGCTTCGCCCGTGTGAGCCTTGCTCAGGAGTATCAGCGATTGCGCTCATAGACCATGATTTATCTGCGCATGTAAAATTAGGTATTTTCCTAGATTAGGTATTTTCCTCGTCGCCCAGAACTCGAAGCGAGCATGCATCGATAAAGGATGGTGGGTCAGCCGCATCAGAAAGCATAATGATCATAAGATTGAGTGACTCCACCGTTCGCTAAGCCCTTTGATTAATTGGTCTTAGGAAGTCCGGCCTAGCACCATTCCACATTTGCCCGCATCGGCGATCACGCGCTCGGCCTCGGCGACTGCCGCCGAAGCACGTCCAAATATCTCGCTGACCTGCCAACAGCAGACGGGCGAACAGACGTGGCAAATGTCACAGCGCCAATGCTGGCGACGAGACGGACTCTCCCCTGAAGTCACGATGGTCTTGAGCACCGGGACTCGAAAGTGCGTGGTACCCGCCATGTTCCCGCTCACTGCACCCCAAAGCTTGGCTGCGGCAGCTGCTCTTGTCGTCCTCACCGCATTCAGCATCCCTGCTCTTGCTGTGAGTGAGGCCGCGGTTGGCAGCGACCGCGCCACGTCGTTCCACGGATCAGACAATGGCAACTGCGCCTTGCTCAAGCGAGCGATTTCCGCCGCGCTTGCCAAAGCCCGCCTGCAACGCGAGCTGCATATCGACACCGCCGAGAACCAGTAGTTCCGCGCGTTCAAGCGCGAACCCGGCGGCGGCTCGTGACTCCTGCAATTCGAGTCCCTGGGGCACCATCCAGATCGCGCCGCCACGTCATGCAGGCCTATGCGCAGATCGTGGACAAGACGCTGACGTATGTATCGATCTGCCCGGCTCGGCGCCAAGATGCTCAAACTGCCCGATGGCTGGCGCGCTACTCCACCACGGTCCCGGCAACGGGACATCGTCGCCGGCGCCAAGGGCAAGGCGACCGTGGTGCAGGACGGATCTCGACAACACCTATCAGAAGCTGGATTGATCCTCCGGCTGGTGTCCGCCTCAGCACTCACAAGCGCTGCTCGCATTGATGGATGGATTGCATGGCTCCGATTCAATTTCGCCTGTTGCATTTGCGATGGCGCTGGTCGGACAGCATATGCTACGATCGCAATGACGGAGTGCCGATCATCCCCTTCTGCCGGGCCGACCCTCACACGCGCCGCGACGAGTGAGATATTCCACCCGATGCGCCGGTGGTTGGAGCGTCCACCCTGTTCCGGCGCGCCATAGGCGAGGTGGTGATCGGCCATAATGGCTTGCCGCTACGTGCTCAGGATCACCCGGCACGGAAAGCTCATTCTCTACAAATAGGATTGACTGCGCTTACGCCTCAGCCGCTCGAACGCGCTAGTGGCTCGCGGTGCTCGCCGCGCGCGCCTGCCGCAAGGCTCCGGCGCCGGGCAGGCCAGCCTCGCGCGGCCTGGCGACGATCAGATCGGCAAGCGTGTGCTTGTCCAGAACCTCGATGAACGCTTCACGCGCCTCGCCCAGCATGCGGTTGATCGGCGCCGCGCGCTTGATGCCGCAGGGGAGCGTCGTGCCGCCCACGCATTCGGCCTCGACATGGGTCGCCTCGGTCGACGCGGATTACGTCGCCGATGCCGATCTCTTGCGGCGCCCGCGCGAGCTTAAGGCCTCCGGTGCGGCCCCGGCTCGTGGTGATGAAGCCGCCGCGCACGAGGATCGGCACGATCTTCGCCACGTTGAACTCCGGTGATGCCGTGCTCGGCCGCGATATCGGCAGCCTTGACGTGCTTGCCGCCGGAGAGCGCGCAATGGATCAGAATCCTGAGGGCGTAGCTGGTTTGCTTGGTCAGTCGCATGGTTCGGATATCCGCGGGGCCGGACTATACCAGATCGCAGAGCATGCCAATAGCTTCAATCTCGGTGGTTGCACAAGGCCTTAAGCTCCCTGGAACTCTGCAAGCCCCTGCCTTGCAAGGAACCGGCATTGCTTTTGGCCAAGTTACGCAGGCTCGGACTGGAGTATGGTGCGGCTCGCGCCTAGATCGGAGGCGCGACGGGCCGGCGGCAATGGCTAAGACAGCGAACAGGCAGCCTCAGCAGCTTCAACTGTCTCTCGAAGGCATCGCCATCCTTTGCCGGGCTCAGCCCCGAGGCTCGCGAGCGCCTGCAGAAGCGTTGCACCTGGCGCCGCTGCCGGCCTGGAGATCCGATCGTCGGCTATCTCGATGCTTCCGACGACGTGTTCTTCATCGTCGAGGGCGAAGTCCGCGTCACCATCTATTCGGTGGCCGGCAGAGCGGTGAGCTTCCGCAATCTCGGTCCCGGCGAGGTGTTCGGCGAATATCCTGCGATCGACGGCGGTCCCCGCTCGGCGAGCGTCGAAGCGGCTCGAGAGCAGCCTCATCGCTTCACTGCCGGCTGCCGCCTTCCAGGAGCTGTTGCAGACCGAGCCGAAGGTGGCGCAGGCCTTGCTGCCGCAACTCGTGACGAAAATCCGCGCGCTCACCGAACCGCGTCTATGAGTTCAGCACGCTTTGCCGTCAACAATCGCATCCAAGCCGAGCTCGTTGCGGCTCGCGAGCCTCGCACCGCGCGCAGGCAAAGGCGCGCACGATCGTTCCGGCGCCGACCCATGTGGAGATCGCAAGCCGCGTCAGCACGCACCGTGAGGCCGTGACCAGAGAGCTCAATCGCCTGTCGCGCATCGGCCTTATCGAGCGCAAGCGTGGCGCGCTTCTGGTCAAGGACGTGGATCGCCTGGCCGAGATGGTTCACGAGGCGACAGGCGAATAGGCAGAAGCGGCTGGCGCAGGATTACAGGGTAATCCGGTAGACGCAGTCGTACCGGCCTTCCTCGCCGAGCTCCTTGAGCTCGCCTTCGACCTTGCATTTGACGCCCATTTCCTCGGCGACGCCTTCGAAGAAGGGCAGGAGCTCCGGCCAGCTCCAGATAGCGCTCGATGTCGAGCTTCTTGGCGATGCGACCGTATCTGGAGACGCCGAACACCCTGACCACCGTCTCGTCGGGAAGGTACTCGAAGACTTCGAAGTTGTATTCCGGCGAGGCCGAGTGCACCGCGGTGATGAACACGAGCGCGGGCGCCCGTAGATCCTTCGGCACGTCGACACCGAGCTCGAGCGCTTCTCTCGTCTTCAGCTGGCCGAGCTTCCTGAACACGGCCTTGGAAATGGTGTCGGCCTCGCGCCAGCCAAATCGATCGCCGATATGGGCGAGCATCAAGCCGTAGAACGCGGCTGGAGACGTTGGAGAGCTTGAGCGTCATCTCCTCGGCCGATTTGGGAAGGTCTTTTCAACGAGATACGCCTTCACTTCTTCGTCGGGATAGCTGTCCTTGGCGCGGATGCCCTGCATCTCCGCATAGATCCTGCGGGCGGTGATGGCCATGATATGCGCGCTGAACTCGTAGACCCGCGTCGACAGCCTGCGGATAGTCGCCACCAGCTGCTTGAGCAGCGCCTGCGAGACCTGCAGGCTCGCTTTGCACGAGATCGAGAAACGCAGCGGCACGGCATCAAGGCGACCAGGCAGCTCGTTCGCGCCTCGACGCTTGCCGAGCGCGGACGGCCGTCGATGGCCGGATACTCGCCGAACATGTCGCCTGGGGTTAGATCGTGAAAGCTGACCACCTTGCCGGTCAGCGAATAGATGATGACGCGAGCTTCGCCGTCGACGAGGAAGAACACGTCGTCGGAGCGGTCGAGATATTCGACGATCGGCTCGCCAGGCTCATAGCGCCGCCAGCTGCAGCGTTGCTCGATGTCCTTGAGGCCCGCCGGGGAAAGACCCGCCAATAACGGAATTGCCGCCAAAGGAGCGCTGAGATTGTGCGGTTTGGGACTCTGCCATCGCCGGCGCCACCGGACCCCCACTCGAACCGGGCAACAATACTCCCGCTCACGTTGTATGCGAAAGCGCTATGCCGGGGGTCGAGCGCGCTCGCGCCGCGAAGGGCGTGACAGTTTGATGAAGCCGGTCAGAGAAAGCGCTGCTCGATCGACGTCGACGACTCCTTGCCGATCTTGTCGAAATGCTCCGCGAGAAAGACGTCGGCACGCTGGCGGCCGAGCTCGAACAGCCAATTGAGAAATTCGCGTCCGACGTTCAGCTTGCTCGACACGCCCAGAGCGCTCATCTCGTCTTCCGCCTCGATGCAGTGGATCAGCACCTTCTTGAGCTGGCCATCGCGGTCAAAGCCGCTTTCGACCAGCCGGTTCACGAAATTGATGGCGCGCATCTCGCGCATCAGGCTCGAGTTGAAGCTGAGCGTGTTGATGCGATCGAGGATGGCTTGCGCCGTCTGCGGCGCCTGATCGATGTGGATGGGGTTGACCATGATGAGCAGCACGTCGGCGGAGGCGCAGTTGTAGATGATCGGGAAGATCGGCGGGTTGCCCATATAGCCGCCGTCCCAAAAATATTCGCCATCGATCTCGACCGCCTGGAACACCGATGGGATGCAGGCCGAGGCGAGCACGGCGTCGAGCGTGATGTCGCCATGCTCGAACACACGCAGCCGGTTGGTGATGACGTTGCTCGCGCACACGAAGAGCTTCGACCTTGTCGGATCGGCTCAGCGCCTCGAAGTCGATCTGCTCGCGCAAGATTGTCGCGCAACGGGTGATAGTTGCCGGGGTTCATCTGGTAGGGCGACAGCACGCGCGACAAAGTGTCCAGAATGATCCAGCCCGGCGAATAGTCGAGACTTCCGCGGCTGCGCAACTGATCGATCCATGACGGCTGCATGATGGACCAGGCGCCTTCTCGGCCACCGCCTCCCAGAATCTGCGTAAAGCGCGGCGGGCACCCTCGTTGCCGCCGAGCGTCAGCCCATAGGCCGCGACCGCCGCATTCATGGCTCCGGCGCTGGTTCCCACGATTCCTTCGATGCCGATGCGCCCGTCTTCCAAGATGCGGTCGAGAGCGCCCCAGGCAAAGGCGCCATGCGACCCGCCGCCCTGCAGGGCGAGGTTGATCTGCTTGGCGGTTGGGCCGCTCAGGATATCCCGCCGCGTGCGTCAGGCTCTCCTCCACCCAAAACTGTCGGTTGTAGCCCTTCCGCGGACCACTCGTGCGATTGTGGGATACATGCTAGGATTACAATAAGGACAGGGACAGTTGGCGCAGCTGCAAATAAACTATGGCGGTAAACAGTTTATCAGACGAGCGGGTATTCGTATTGATTTGAGCTGAATAGACCCGCGTCTGACCGCCCAAGCTGATCTCTCTCAAGAGCGGCGTGTTCGGCGGTTGGCAATCCTCCTCGGAGGAGGCATTGACTATGTACGAGGCTGATAGTCGTACCGGCAGGCCCAAGCAGGAGGTTCCCGCTCCGGGCGCAGCACCGGCGGCCGCAGCCTCGAGCGAAGACGACAAGAAGACCAAGAAGCAGCTGGTCGACGAGCTCGCAGGCCTCCGCCAGCGGATCAAGGATCTCGAGGCGTTCGAGATCCGAGCGCAAGGCGATCGCCAAAGAGCTCAAGGGCACGCGCCAGCGGCTGCAATACCTCCTCGCCGTAAGTCCAGCGATCATCTACACCACCAAGGCCTCAGGCGATTACGCCTGCACCTTTCGTCAGCGAAAATCTGCGCGCCATCATGGGATATGGGCCGCAGGAGATGACCACCAGACCCCAAGGGCTGGCCTGATCATCTCCACCCTGATGACGCTCCGCGAGCCTTCGGCGAAATGCTTCCTTTGATCGGGCGCGGCGGCGGAACCGTCGAATATCGCTTCCGGCACCGCGACGGGCATTACATTTGGATCCAGGACACCTTCAAGGTCGTCTATGACGATGCCGGCCATCCTCTCGAGCTCTGTCGGCGCGTGGGCCGATATTACCGAGCGCAAGGAAGCAGAACGGCATGCTCTCGAGGCGAACGCCGAGATCCAGGAGACCAAGCGTTACCTGACGAGGCTGATCGAGAGCTCTCCCGACGCCATCATCGCCACCGACAAGCTGGGCAATGTCGTGCTGTTCAACGAGGGCGCCGAGACCTTGCTGGGCTATCGCGCCAGGCGAGGTCGTTGGCCGCCCCACCACGCAGCTCTACGAAAACGAGGATCGCTCGAGAGAGCTTGTACTCGAGATGCGCAAGCGCGGCGGCACGGCTTCAGGTTTTGAGAGCGTGCTCAGGACAAAGGACGGTCACAGCGTTCCGGTGCTGATCTCGGCTTCGGTGCTCCTCGACAAGGACGGCCAGGAGGCCGGCATGGTCGGCTTCGCCACCGACCTCAGAACCCGCAAGAAGGAGGAGGAGGAGCTTCGCCGGGCGCATGACGAGTTGGAGAAGCACGTCGAGGATCGCACCACCGAACTGAAGGCCGCGCGCGAGCGGCTGCGCTACCTCATGACGGTGACGCCGGCGATCGTCTACACCAATCAGGCGAGCGACTACACCTGCACCTTCGTCAGCGAGAACGTATCCCGCATCATGGGATTCTCCGCCTGGGAGATGCTCGAGGACAAGGATTTCTGGACCGTGCGTCTGCATCCAGAGGATGCCAAGCGCGTCTTCGGGGAAATGGGTCCTCTGATCGAACAAGGCGGAGGCGCGATCGAATATCGCTTCCGCCACCGCGACGGACATTACATCTGGATCCAGGACACCTTCAGGGTGATGCGGGACGACAGGGCCGTCCGTTGGAGATCGTCGGGTCCTGGGCCGACATCTCTGGACGCAAACAGGCCGAGGAGGCGCTCGGCGAACGCATGGCGGTGATGAACGACCTGGAGACGCTGGTCGGCGCCAGCCCCGCCATCATCTACACCACCCAGGTCACCGGCGATTACGCCTGCACCTTCGTCAGCGACAATCTCGATCCGATCATGGGCTATGCGCCGTGGGAGATGCGCGACGACAAGAAGTTCTGGGTCAAGCGCCTGCATCCCGACGATGCCGACCGCGTGTTCGCCGAGATGGACGGGCTGATCCGCCAGGGCGGTGGCGCCTTGGAGTACCGCTTCCGCCATCGCGACGGACATTACATCTGGATCCAGGACACTTTGACCGTGGCTCATGACGATGCCGGCAACCCGCGGAGATCGTCGGGTCCTGGGCCGACGTTACCGACCGCAAACGCGTCGAGGCCGAGCTGCAGCGCCTGGCCGAGCAGGTTGAGCTGCGCAACAAGTTCATTCGCGAGACCTTCGGCAAATATCTGACCGACGAGGTGGTCTCCACGGTGCTCGAATCTCCCACCGGGCTGCAGACCGGAGGCGAGAAGCGCAAGATCACCATGATGATGACCGACCTGCGCGGCTTCACCTCGCTGTCCGAGCGGTTGCCGCCGGAACGCGTGGTGGCGATTGCTCAATCGCTATCTCACCACCATGGTCTCGGTCATCAAGCAGTATCAGGGCACCATCGACGAATTCATCGGCGACGCGATCTTCGTTCTGTTCGGGGCTCCGGTCTGGCAGGAGGACGATGCGGAGCGTGCGGTGGCCTGCGCCGTCGCGATGCAGATCGCCATGTCCTCGATCAACGAGCAGAACCTGAAAGAGGATCTGCCCGAGCTCGAGATGGGCATCGGGATTCATACCGGTCCGGTGGTGGTGGGAATATCGGCTCGGCCGAGCGGATGAAGTACGGCGTGGTCGGAAGCCAGGTGAACCTCACCTCGCGCATCCAATCCTGCACCATAGGCGGCCAGATCCTCATCTCCCGAGACCACCCGGCAGGAGGCCGGGCGCATCCTCAAGATCGGACAAGCAGATCGAGGTGAAGGCGAAGGGGGTCGAGCACCCCATCACCCTTTCCGAGGTCTTAGGCATAGGCGGGTCGTACAAGCTGCAATTGACCGAGACCAGCGAGTCGCTCGTCACGCTCTCCTGAAGAAATTCCTCTCCGCTACGAGGTGGTTGAGAGTCGAGCCAGGTTGGGGGTGGAGAGCCGCAGAGGAGCGTTTACCAAGCTCGCCCGCAAATCAGCCGAGCTGCGCCTTGAGGCTCCGGTGCCCTCGCTGAGCAATTTGAAATGCGGTTGCTGGGCTCTGACGGGCAAGGAACTGCCTGGGACGCTCTACGGCAAGGTGGTGGCGAGCGTGCCCGGAAGCAGCTCCCGATATTCGGTGCGCTTCACCTCGGTGCCGCCTGAGATCGATGCCGCCTTGCGCGAGCTGATCGCTGCCTCCCGTCACGGAGACAGCGGCTACGCCTCGGCGAGTCTGGCCGGCTGAACGCTCTGGCCTCGACAAATATCTGAGGGCCAGATCTCGACGCCGGCCCCTCGAAATTGCCTGTACCGCGACACATTCTCTTTAGCGGCGCCCAAGCTCGCGCCAGCTATTCTCTTCACATCGACGCCGTAATACTGCGCCGCCTTCTTGATGTTGGCGAAGGCGAGCTCGCGGTCTGAGTTCGGAAACGCCCTCGACCTGGTCGAAGCGCGCGAGGGCGTTCTTGACATGGCTGGCGTCGGTCAGCGGCTCTTTGCGCTGCCGCGGAAAGGCGAAACACGCTTTCCGGCAGCTCGGCCCGATTGTGAACTTTTGCCGTATTCGGTGCTCGGCATCCAAGCGGCTTGTGCGGCCATCTGCTATTTCCTCCATGGTTGGTTTTCGGGCATCCGCGGCAGCTCCCTCAATCCACCCTCCGTTGGAGATCAGCGCTTCCGCTTGGTCGCGCCGGTCGCCTTCAGGCGGCTCACAATCAGGCACGTCCTCGCCGAAGCGCGGTGGCAAGATCGATCTGGCGATCCTGCTCCTGCACGAGAATTTCACGGATTTGTTCGGCCATGGCAAACTCGCCGAGCGCCTCGCACTGCCGGATCTGCTCGCGGTAGTTAACGATGGTTTCATTCCTCGTTATCGAGGTCGAATTTCAGCATGTCGCGCGGCTTCTCCGAGACCTTCACCGGCTTCGGCGTGACGCGCTCGGCATCTTGCCGAGATAATCGATCTGCCGCGAAATGATCAGGCATGCTGCAGCTCTTGATGGGCGTGCTGCTCGAGCTGATCGGCGATGTTCATATATTCGGCGCCCTTCAGCACCTGCGAATAGACCACGTAGGCGATGATCGCCTGATATTCGCGGGAAAGGTCCTCATTCAAAGCTGCGCCAGCTGGTCTCTGGTAATCGCCTGGTCCGCCATCTGTTCCTCCTGACTATTGCGAGTCACCCTGATTGCCTCGACCTGAAGCGCAGGTCCTTTCTAGGTGAGCATCCGTCAAGGTTATAGCTGCACCGGCTGCATCTGGCCAAGATGATGCAACGCTGATGGGGCTCGACAGGCCAGAGACGGTCAAAGCGGCAAACAGACCGCTAAGGCAAGCAGGCTCGTCATTGCTGCTTGCCTTGCGCCCTGCGCGCGCAGCGTCTCGATCAAGGCTTTTGAGCTCGGCGTTATTCGGCTCTGATCTTCGCAAGCTGCTCGGCATAGTGAGGCGAGGCGGAGACATCCCCGGCGATCGCGGTTGAAGCTGACGAGCGCCGAGAGCGTGTCGCGATCGCCTGGATGCCTGGCGAGATTGTCCTCGAGAGCCTGGATCGCATCGCCGCGGCGGCCGCTCGCGTCGAGCGCCACGGCATAGACATAAGCATAGCGCGCGCGGTCAGGCTCGAGCTCGGCGGCGCGGGCGAGCTCGGCAAGCGCCTCGTCCTGGCGCTTCAGCCGCACCAGTGTGAGGCCCAGCGCGTGATGCAGGCCTGCGTCCTTCGGCGAGGCTTCGATCGCCTGGCGCAACACGCTCTCGGCGTCGGCGTCACGCCCAAGCTGCCGGTAGAGATCGGCGAGATTGGCCGCGGCCGGGCCAAAGGCCGGACTGAGCCGCAGCGCCGCCTCGTACTCCGCCTCAGCCGCGCTCCGCCTGTCCGCTGCCTTGCATAGAAGCCGCCGAGCGCTGCTCGCGCCTCTGGCCGATCAGCATTCAAGCTTTGCGCCGCCAGAAACTCCTGCGTTGGCGCTCTTCGAGCCGCTCGCGATCAGTCCGCCGACAGCTTGAGCGGTCCGGCGCGCCGGCGAGCAGAGAGACAGCCTGATGCCGCACGCCACGGACCGGATCGGTGAGGAGCGGCGCAACCACCGGCCAGAGCTGGTTCGGCGGCACGTTGTCCAGCATATTGAGCGCGGCGATGCGCACCATGGGGTCGGCATCGGACAGGCCTCGCGCGCGCCACGTCGAGAGTTGCCGGAGAGACATGGCCGGCGAGCTCGGCTGATCGCGCCGGCGCGGGCGAAGGCGGGAGTGTTGGCGTCGGCGGCGACGGCGGCAAGGCAGGACCGCAGCGCCGGGCTCGTCGTGCCACGCCGCATGGAACGCGTGAGCATAGTTCTGCAGGCCCTTCGCGCTCAGGCCCGAACCAGCCTTCGATCGCCGCGGCCGCCCACGCCGCCGGCTTGTCCTTGTGGCAATCGTTGCAGGCATTGCGTCGTCTCGAACTTCGTCCGTGAGGTCAGGGCGGGGAACGCGGAAGCTGTGATCGTGCCGCTTGTCGATCACCATGAAGGTGCGCTCGGGCATATGGCAGGACACGCAAGCGAGCGCCGGGTTGACCCCTCGGTGATGGTTGTGCGCGGGCTTGGCGTAAGTCGTCGGCGTGACATTGCAGGCAGACGCTGTCGCCTGAGAATGTCGCAGCTTGGCGCTGTGCGGATCGTGGCAGTCGCTGCAGGTCACGCCGGCCGCGAACATCTTGCTCTGCTTGAACGAGCCGTAATTGTAGACCTCGTCGAGCATCTGCCCGTCGGCGTGATAGAGCCCGCGGCGAGCGGCGACGACGATGCGTGTCGGACAGCGGCCGCCCCGGCACCCAATCCTCGGAGAACTCGCCGCGCCGCGCGTGGCAAAGCCCGCAGGTCTCGACCTCCTTGCGCACGCAGCGCCGGCGTGAAGCGCTGCGCATCGGCATTGCCGGTCTTCGGATCGGTGCGGCCAGCCGACGTCGCGCCGCTCGTCGAAGCGAACGAGCGAGCCCCTTGTCCGGGTCGTCGTCCTTGCCGAACGGCCACCAGCTCTGCTGCTCGCTGGCCCAGGCGACATGGCGCGAGCCCTGTCCGTGGCAGGCCTCGCAGCCGACGCTGATCTCGGCCCAGCTGGTGGCGAAGCGGTCGGCCGGCGCGTCGTAATTCTTGCGCACGCCGGTCGAGTGGCACTCGGCGCACATGAAGTTCCAGTTCTGATTGAGCTTGGTCCAATGCAGCACGTCGTCGTGACGGATCTCCTCGTTGGGATAGAGGTGGAACCAGCGCTGGCCGCCCTTGTCCTTCGGGCGGCTGTCCCAGGCGATCGACAGCGCCTGCAGCCGGCCGTCGGGAAACTCGACGAGATATTGCTGCAGCGGATCGAGCGCCGAACGTGTATTTCACCTCGAAGGCGGCGAGCTTGCCGTCGGGCCCGTCGGTCTCCGACCAGGAACTTGCCGTCCTTGCGGAAGAAGCGCGAGCGCACGCCGAAGTACTCGAAGCTCGCATCGTTGAAGTCGCCGAGCACCGACTTCTCGGTGGCATGCTGCCATGGCGAGCTTGTGCTGCGAGTCGCGCCACAGCTCCGCTTCGGCGCGGTGGCAGCCGGCGCAGGTCTCGCTGCCGACGAAGCTCAGCTTCGGCTGAACGACCGCCTCGCCGGCGGCTTGGCCGGCGATCCATAGAGCGCGAAGAGCACTCCGGCGCTAGCGACGATCGGCGGCGGCGACCGGCTGCAATCCAAACCGCGAGCGCGCGACGTGCGGTCTCGTCGCGCGGCTCCTCGCCCGCTGCCTCTTCGCGCGTGGAGGCGCGCTTGCCGCGGCAGGGCCTCCTGCGCCTTCGTTTCTTGACGACGATTTGTGCCGGTTGCGAGCCAAGGTCTGTCCGTTCGGGTGAGGGCTCAGCAGCTTCAGGCCCCAGTCTGCCGCCGTCAATGACCGAGTTGGCCTCTCGCCGAGACCGATCCCGCCCGTCCGTTTGAGATAGGTCAGCAGTAGCCTTCCGGCCTTAAAATCTTACGAACGAACAAGGCCGAATCTTCGCTTTTGCTTACAGAGTTCAGAACAAGCCCGGCTATAGGGCCACCGTCACCTGACCGGCCGAGGCGCTGAACATGGGCAATTTGTCTGGTTTTGCGCAATTTCACGCAGAGCGCGACGCTGTGAGCAGGCAAAGATGGGAACCGAGCCACTATATTTCCGTGCAAGGGTGTGGTTCAAAAGAGCCGGGTCGCCGAGCAGTTCAGGTTGAGGATGATGGACTACGAGCACGTATTTTCGTCGAGCACCTCGAGGCGTTGCACCGCGAAGGCCGCTACCGGGTCTTCGCCGATCTGAAGCGCCGCTGCGGGTCCTACCCCGCCGCCGATCATTTCACCAGGCGAAGGCACCCGCGACGTGACCGGTGTGGTGCTCCAACGACTATCTCGGCATGAGCCAGCACCCGGCGGTGCGCGACGCCATGCATGAGGCGATCGACGACCGTCGGCGCCGGCTCGGGCGGCACGCGCAATATCTCCGGCACGACCCATTATCATGTCGAGCTCGAGGCCGAGCTTGCCGATCTGCACGGCAAGGAGGCGGCGCTGCCTCTTCACCTCGGCCTATATCGCCAACGATCGCGACGCTCTCCACCCTGTCAGAGCCTGATTCCTGGCACGGTGATCTTCTCCGACGAGAAGAACCACGCCTCGATGATCGCAGGGCATCCGCCACGGCGGCGGCGAGAAGCACATCTTCCGCCATAACGACGTCGAGCATCTCGAGGAGAAGCTCGAGCAGTATCCCGCGCGGCACGCCGAAGATCATCGTCTTCGAGAGCGTCTATTCGATGGACGGCCACATCGCGCCGATCGCGGCGATCTGCGACCTCGCCGAAAAGTACGACGCGCTGACCTATCTCGACGAGGTGCACGCGGTCGGCCTGTACGGCCCGCGCGGCGGCGGCATCGCCGAGCGCGACGAGCGTCATGCACCGCATCGACATCATCAACGGCACGCTCGCCAAGGGCTTCGGCGTGATGGGCGGCTATATCGCCGGCGACCAAGGCCTGCTGCGACGCCATCCGCTCTTATGCGCCGGGCTTCATCTTCACCACCTCGCTCGCGCCTGCCATCGCCGCCGGCGCGCTCGCCAGCATCCGCCATCTGAAGGCGAGCAAGATCGAGCGGGCGCGGCATCAGGAGCGGGTGCTGACGCTGAAGGCCGCTCGATGGCGAGGCGGCCTGCCGGTGATGGACAATCCGAGCCACATCGTGCCGGTGATGGTCGGCGATCCGGTGCACTGCAAGGCGGTGACCGACACGCTGCTCGACCACTACGGGATCTACGTGCAGCCGATCAACTACCCGACGGTGCCGCGCGGCACCGAGCGCATGCGGCTCACGCCCTCGCCGGTGCACACCGACGCGCAGATGGCGGCACTGATCACAGCACTTCAGGAGCTGTGGGCACGCTGCCCGGTGGCCAACGGCCAATATGTGCAGGCTCGCCGCGGAGTAGCCGCGCTCGCAGGTTAGGCTTCCTTTCCGAATCGGAATGAGCGCTCAGTCTCCTTGCGCACGCTGCTTGCTATCGCCGTGCTCGCTATGCTCGGCCGGTCTATGCGCCGCCGCCGGGCAGGGCCCGCAGCCGCCTTGCGCGGGTGTTGAGCCGGTTCCTGCCTACGCGGCGCCTGGGGCTCCAGCCCAGCAGCCATGTATGGACGAGCGCTGAGCTCGGCAGCTGGACACCGCCAGCCTGCGCCGGCTTCACCGCAAAGGGCGACGGCGTCCTGGTTGCCGTTGCCGGCAGCTTTCCGTTCACGGGAAGCGCCGATGCCTTTGCTTGCGCGCTTCGGCGCCGTCTCCGGCGCTGAAGGGCCTGAAATACTGGTCGGTGACCGAAGGCGGCTGGCGAACGCTGATCACCCAGGCCACCACGCGCTCGAAGGCCCCGACCTCAACCGCCCACGCCCTGACTTCAGCCTCGCCGAGATGCGAAGCGGCGCCGACCTCTATTTCGCGCAAAGCGAGAACCGGCGCCGGCGGCGACGTCGTCTACCGGATGCGGTGCGGGACTTCGGACCAAATCGCTTCGTGGTCGCCATCGAGAATGCGAGTCCGGTCAGCCGCCATCTCGTCACGCTGTTTAATCCCGGCGACCTCGCCTCCGTGCACTTTCTTGAGCGCAGAGGCCCCGGGGTTTGGGGCTATTACGGCCTGGCCTGGGCTAGTGACAGCCTCGTCTCGCGGCTCGCCGTGCCGCAGGCCTCCTACGTCGATCGCGCTTTGGTCGCTCTACCGGCATTTCCTCGGCGACAGAGTAACCCTAGGCGAGTCGTAATGGCTCGCTGCTGAAGTGGCGGCCGTTCGGCGCGGGCTCAATCACGCCCAGCCGAGCTTGAGATCGAAGCCAGACGCCTGATCGACTTCAGAACGAAGTCGTCCTCGAGCCAGGCCCGCGTCCGATGACCGCTATGTTGAGGCGCCTCGGCGCTCCATCAATGAAGAAGGCGGGCACGTCGAAGAAGTGCCGCTCTGTGGCGGAGCCGGGCTTGTCCCTGAGATATCCGAGAAAGAAGAAATCTAGCGCGTTACGACATGGGCTTGCCAGTCGGCCAGGGTCTCGATCGCCGACGTATAGATGACAAGCTGGTTCCTCTTGCTGGGATTCAACATACGCAGAGGCAGCAACGCCTCAAGCCAACATAGGTTGTGTTGGCGAAATCGCCATCGTTGACGTCTGGCATTCGTCCCCAAGTGCAAATTGAGCAGTGACATGGTTCCGCCTCCGGCAGGGTGCGTCTTCACAGGTTTCCTCGGCGTTAGCGAAAATGTATAGCGAGCCAGACCGTCGGCGGCTCTGCCCTCGTCCAGGTCACGACGATGCCGGCAATGGGCTGGGAGCAGGATCCAGTCGCCTTCGCTGAGTGCGCGGTCGGCTTGCTCGCCTCGATGCGCAAGCGCGCGGCGCCTTCAACCAGCAAGCACGAGCCCTCGTCGCCGTCCTGATCGTACCATTGGCCCTCAGGCAGTCGCCTGACCGGTCGACACGATACGCTCGATGCGCAGGCCCGGGCGATCGACAAGCAGGTCGACGAGTCCATCTGGCTAGGGCTGCCGAGCTGGGTAAATCGCTTCGAAGATTGCCGGTCTTGATCATGGCCAAAACTTCAACACGGGCCCCGCCGGGACTTGCTGCGAACGCTGAGATGCCGGAAAAGCAGGTCATGCCAGGAGAGCCCCTCACCCGCGACCGGCCGGATCGTCAAAGGCCGCACAGCACTTCTCATCGTCGACGTCAGAACGGCACCTCCGGTCCGGCGCAAGCGAAGTCCAAGCCCGAGTTTCACGCGCTCGCGTCGGCGCGCGTGATCCCCAACATCAGGCGTTTGCTGGACGGCGTTCCGGCGGCGCGCGCCTCGAAGTGATCTACACCGTGATCGAGGAATTTGACCCAAGACGGACGCGACCGCAGCCTCGACTACAAGCTCTCCGGCTTCGACATCGCCAAGGGCTCATGGGAGGCGCGCGGATCGCAGGACATAGCGCCGCAAGGGGCGAGCTTCGTGCTGCCCACGACCTCCTCCTCTCCGTTCAACTCCACCAACCTCGATTATCTGCTCCGCAATATCGGCATCGAGTGATGTGTTCGTCGCCGGCTTCTTGACCGACCAGTGCATCGACCACGTGGTCAAGGACGGGGCGGACCGCGGCTGCTACATGACTTGCGTGCACGATTCCTGCGCCGCCGAAACTGAAGCGCGCCACCGACGCGGCGCTGCAATGCTTGCAAGGGCTATTGCCGGCTGCTCACGACCGACGATGTTTGCGGCTCGCGCGCGACGCCCAATAGACCTCGGCGTAACGGGTGCAGAGGTCAGGCGGATCGAGCGCGGCGACGATGGGCAAGCCCAGAGCGCTTGTGGCGAAGATAGGCCTCGCGAAAAGTCGGGCCGAACCATTCCTTGATGGCGGCGCTTCTCTCCATGCCGTCGAGCGCTTGCCCAAGCGAGCGCGGCAAAGGCGGCGCCCTCGCCGGCATAGTTCGGCAGAGCGAGCTTCCGCGCGATGCCGTCGGCACCGGCGAAGATCATCGCGCCAAGCGCCAGCATAGGAGCTCGCCGAGCCATCGCTGACGCGGAACTCGAGGTTGAAGGCCTCGGCGATCTTCTTTGGCGTCGTGGCGGCGAACACCGGACAGACGCGCAGTGCTGCGCCACGGTCCTGCTTGACGATGTCGATCACGGTCGGCGCCCAGCGGTTCGGCGTGAGCCGCAAATAGGACACCGGCGACGGCGCCGGTGATGGCAGTAATCGCCGGCAGATGGTGCAGCACGCCGGCGCAGAATTGCAGCGGCGGCTTCGCTTAAAGCTCAGCGGTCCGTCTGGATCGTAGGTGACCGCAGCGCCTGCCGGCGTCATGCAGGCTGAAATGGATATGCACGCCGTTGCCTGTGCCGTCGGCCACCGGGCATGGGCGAGAAGCTGACGCGGTGGCCGAGGCGAAAGGCTGTGGCGCGCGTGAGCTCGCGCGCGATCACCGCCTGGTCGGCGGCCTTCAGCGCAGGCTGCGGGGCGATGGTCAGCCTCGTATTGGCGCGGGCCATATTCGGGCAGGAAGGAGTCAGGGCTTGAGCCCGGCGGCGCGGAGCGCGGCGACGACGCTTTCGCCGAACGCTGCCCTGACGCCGCCAGGCGCCGAGGCTGTAAGCATGGCCGGGACGCTCCTCCACCCCGGTATAGACGGAACTCCTGCTCGAAGGCGGCGATGAGGTGCAGCCCGCTTGCGGCATCGAGCGCGGCGATGGCGCGGCGCAGGAACTCGCGCGGGCAGCATTCCCAAGGGAGTGCCGTCGGTGTTGCGGATGTCGCCGAGAAAGAAGTGCTCGACCGCCGAGCCGTCGTCGAAATCGACGCGCACCTCGGCGCTCATGGTCCGGCACCACCATGAGATCGCCGCCGGTGCCGAACGGCGTGTCGAGAATGACCCCGAACGCGTTCTGCATCAGATTGGAATGCGTCCAGCCGATGCCCCGCTTCTTGCGAGCGGCGAGCTCGCGCGCCGGAAATCCCTTGCCGCGCACATGGCCTGCGATGTCGCAGGTCCCGACAAAGATCAGCTCCTCGCGCAGCATGGCGGCAACCCCCAAGGTCAGATGCAGGTTGCCGCAACCCTATCTCACTTCGCTCACCAATCCCTTCATTGGCGCGCTGAACATGGTTGACTACGCCGCGCGATATTCCTTGCGCCCTGCCCGATCGAGGCGCGGCGAATTCCTGATCCGACAGGGTGATATTCACCGCGGCGACATTCTCTTCGAGATGCGCGACCTTCGAGGTGCCGGGGATCGGCAGCATGACCGGGCTCCGCTTGAGCAGCCCAGGCGCAGCGCGATTTGGCCCGGGGTCGCATCGTGGGCCTTGGCGATGCCATCGAGGATCGAGCCCGGCTTGGCAAGATCGCCGGCGGCAAGCGGAAACCACGGGATGAAGCCGATGCCGTTCGCCTCGCAATAGTCGAGCACGTCCTCGCTGCCGCGATCGACGAGGTTGTAGCGGTTCTGCACCGTCGCCGACCTGGAACACCTTTGCGGCGTCCTCGATGTCGGCGACCGAAACCTCGCTCAAGCCGGCATGACGGATGATGCCGTCATCGAGCAGCGACTTGACCACGCCGAACTGCTCGTCGCGCGGCACCTTGGGGTCGATGCGGTGCAGCTGCCAAAGCCCGATCTGCTCCACCCCGAGCTGCTGCAGCTCTTGAGCGCTTGCCTGCCGCAGCCACTCAGGCGCCCGTCCGATCTCCCACTGCGCCGGGGCCGGGACGCTGGAACCCGGCCTTGGTGGCGATCAGCATGCCGTCGATAAGGATGGAGCGCCTCGCGGATGAGTTGCTCGACACGTCGGGCCCGTAGGAATGTCGGCGGTGTCGACGAAGTCGATGCCGAGATCAGGCAAGCGCTGCAGCGTGCGGATGCGCCTCGGGCTTGTCTGCCGGCGGACCCCAAATGCCTTTGCCGGTGATGCGCATGGCGCCGAAACCGAGGCGATGGATCTCGATCTCGCCGCCGACCTTGAACGACCCCTGACTTGCGCGCGTCGAGTTTGGACATTTTCGTACTCTCCTATTGTTTCGGGTTGAGGATAATGCGTCGACCCGGACTTTGCTTCGCTTTCGCCATTTCGCACCTGCCGGAAGCGCGATCTATGGCAATTCAACGTCTGGGCCCGCAAGATTGACTAAAGGCCAAATGGCTATGTTGGCTGAGCGCGACATGATCCTCGCTTACGATCCTGATTTCTTTGGGCTGCTCGTCGCGAGCTACCGGCGGACCGTGGGAGCTGAGCCAGCGTTCTTCGAGCCCGGCCTCCCGGCCAGCGACCTTCTGCCGCGTGGCTCTATGACGAGGCGCGCCACCCCGTCCTCGCCCACAACACCGGATCCCGATCCGCGCTTCATCTATGCCAACAAGGCGGCGCAAGCTTGCTTCGAATATGGCTGGGACGAGATCGTTTCGCTTCCCTCTCGCCTCTCAGCCGAGCCGGTCGACCGCGAGGAGCGGCAGAGACTTCTCGATGACGTCGCCCGCCATGGCTTCGCCACCGGATATTCCGGCTGGCGCATCGCCAGTCCGGCCGCCGCTTCTATCGAGGACGGCGTGGTGTGGCAGCTGATCGATGAGGACGGCGCCGTGCGCGGCCAAGCCGCAACCTTCGCCAAGTGGCGCGACGCCTGAAGCCTTTCGCCTTCGTGCAGCGGAAGCACCGAAACGATAGCGGGCGGCTATTGGAAGAACGCGAGGACGCCGACCACATGTCTCGTTGTTCAATCGGACAAACGGCCAGCCGGTTGGAGCCTTCGGTCAACAGGCCGCACCAGATCGGAGACCTCTCATGAAGAATATTTTCCTCGCCGTCGCTTTGGTCGTCACCTTGCCGCCACCGCCGCCGCGCCGGCAATGGCCGAGCAGTTCCCCAACGCCTTCAGCCAGCGCTAGGACGAGGCGGCCGATCGGCCGCAATGGTGATCTCGATGACCACCAATCTCTTCCCCCTTCCATATTGGGCACCCGCCTTCCAGCGGGTGCCCCTATTTCTTCGGCCGCTGGATGAGACCTACGCCCTCAAGAAGTGTCGGCGAGCGCGCGAGCTCTCCCAAAGTCCAGATTTGGTGCAACCAGAAGACATGGACGGACATGACAGCCGTCCCCGGACCTGTTCCGGGATCGAGCCAGGCCATGAAAGACAGCTTTGCGGCTAGCGGGCAGCCCGCTTGCGGCGATCGACCTCCGACCTGGCTGACCTCGCCGGCCTTGACCAGCGCGTTCACGCAAATCTTGGACAGGTTGTGCCCGTTCCGGTCCATGCACGACCTGAGACCCGAGGTCTCGAGCCCGTATTCGCCGCAATATTGCTTGTAGTCGTTCTTGCAGGCCGTCTGCACCGCCTTGCGTGATCGGTTGAGCCTTGCGCCGCGCAAGCCAAGCAAACGGCCGAACAACAGCGACAAGCAGCTTCACGCGATAGGAATTCATCAACATGGCCTCCCCGCCCCATTCAAGCGCTCAATGAGAACGGAGGAGCTTAATCCGATTCCCGCGCAGATGCGCAGCCTCCTCCTAAAGAAAATGTGCTTGCTTGCATAAGCGCAACAGCGCGGACGCCGTCGCGCTGTCAACCAGGAGGCGAAGGCGACTGTCACTCCGCGATCTAATACCTCGTCATGCCCGGGCCTGACCCGGGCATCCATTTCTGTTCCGCTTCCAGCGGGCTGCGCCGATGGCAGTTGAATCGCCGGATCAAGCCCGGCGATGACGGAGCGATTGGGGTGACTAGCGGCCGAGCAGCTTCTTCTGCTGATCGACATATTCCTGCGAAACGTCGCCGGCCGCGACGAGGCGCGTCGACGCAGGCCTTGGTCATGTTACGGGCGTTCTGCTTTGAAGCAGATGTCGAGAAGCTCGCTGCCAAGTCCATACTGGTTGCAGAACTTGTCGTACTCCCAGGCGCAGGCATCTTGCACCGCCTTGGTGACGGTGACCGACTCGGCACGCGCCGCACCGGCAAAGCCAAGCATCGAAGCGGCGACAATAAGAAGCGCAACGCGATAGGACATTGAATTTCCCTGTTACTCTGGTCGAACCGGGCGGACACTAGCAGAAAGCTTTCAAGCCTGCTTAGAGCCTTTTGTGGTTAACAGGCTTGACGAATAGCGAGCTTACCAGGAGAACCAGGCACATGGTCACGCGCGGATTTACCGGACGGCAGCAAGCGCCCGCCATCGCCAAGAGGCTGCCGCCTGGCCAGTCGCTGACCGCCGACTTCCCGGTGCTGCTCGGCCGGCCCCACGCCGCAGATCAGCCTCGGCGACTGGTCCTTCACCCTGAAGGTCGGGCCGAAGCCGGTCGCCGAAATGGAACTGGGCCGAGTTCAACGCCGCTGCCGCAGACCCACCAGATCCGCGACATCCATTGCGTCACCAAATGGTCGAAGCTCGACACGCCCTGGGACGGCGTGCTGGTCGACGACGTGTTCAAAGCCGCCGGCATCGAGCGAACCGCCCACCAAGTTCATCCTGGCGCACTCCTTCGACGGCTATTCCACCAACGTGCCGGTCGCCGGATCTGATCGACGGCAAGGCGATGATCGCGCTCCGCTATGACGGCGCGCCGTTCGCCGCCCGACCATGGCGGACCGGCGCGGCTCCTGGTGCCGCATCTCTATTTCTGGAAGTCGGCGAAATGGGTGAACGGCTTGCAGTTCACCGAACGCGACGAGGCCGGGTTCTGGGAGCTGCGCGGCTATCACATCTACGGCGATCCCTGGCGCGAGCAGCGCTTCACCGGTGACTGAGGCGGTCCGCTCGGCAACGCGCCGGAGCCGAAGCTCGCGCTGGCAGGAGGCGACGATCGACCGCGATCGTGCGCCGACACGCCACGGGTGAAGAGCTTCCTGCTCGCGCCATCGGCGCCCTTTCATTTCCGCGCCGGGCAGCATGTCGATGTCCGGCTGACCGCGCCTGACGGCTATCAGCGCGCAGCGCAGCTATTCCGATCGCCTCGGCGCCCGAGCAGACCGGGCGATCGAGCTGGCCATCGAGCGGCTCGACGACGGCGAGGTCTCGCCGTTCTTCCACGACGTCGCCGCAGGTCGGCGACGCCATCGAGCTGCGCGGGCCGATCGGCGGGCATTTCGTCTGGGACGGCGAGCGACGGCGGCCCGCTGCTCCTGCTCGGCGGCGGCTCCGGCGTCGTGCCGCTGATGTCGATGCTGCGCCACCGCGCGGCGGTCGGCTCCGCGTGCCGGCGCTGCTTGTCTGTTCTCCTCGCGCACCTGGGACGACGTGATCTTCCGCGACGAGCTTCTCGCGCTCGATGCCAGGAATGACGGCTTCCAGCTCGCGCTCGCGCTCACCCGGCGACCAGCCGCGGCGTGCAGCAGGACTTCGGCCGGCGCGTCGATGCCGCCATGGTGGCCGAGCTTGTCGGCAGGCTGCCAGCGCCGCCCGCGCACGCCTTCGCCTGCGGCGGAACATCGTTTGTCGAGGCATGCTAGCCGCAAGGCGCCATCGAAGCGGGCGTCGCGCCCTCCCATGATCCGCACCGAGCGCTACGGCGGCTGAGGCGCGGCTTCTTGCAAGCAGGGGCCGCTCGAAGTGAGCGGCCCCCTCGCGACAGGCCTACGCGCCCCACTACTCTTTGAGCTTTCCGCCACCGAGGGTCGGATTCTGGCTTCGGCGGTGTCGGCCGCAGACGAGCCTGGAGGTGCTGAGCTTTGCTCCCTGGCCCCAGCCGATTGGTCGGCGCTGCCCTGATCCGGGTTCATCGCGCCTTCGCTCGGCTTGGTGGCGCTTCGCCGCACCCGACGACGGAGGCGCTGAGCTCTGCTCGGCCGCGCCGCCGGAAGTGTCGGCGCTGCCGGACGGCGGCTGATGCGCCTGCTTCGAGGTTTCCTGCGACACGCCAGGCTGCGTCGCAGTCATGCTGCTGGTCATCCGCGGCCAAGGCCGGGGAAAGACCAAGCAACACGGCCGCTGCCGTGCCGATCAACAAGCGATTCATGTGGCTCTCCCTTGCGGTTGTCCCTGCAACTGGCAACAAATTATTCTTTCGTCCGGAACGATGTCCCGAACAGCTGCAAAGGAAAACGTCTCAAGGCGCGATGGGGTCCCCGATTTATTCGCCAGGGTGGACCTAGTCGTCAGCCAGCTCCCGCCGTTACGTCGCGCGCGGTGCTCGTCTGACCTCGACGGGCCAATAGGAGGTCTCGGAGGGTCTCCGGGTCGCTAAGCCCCTTCTGGGCGAGCGATCCCCGACCAGCCCGCTGTGCAGAAATGGCCGCCACGCCGTCGTCTGCCGATCACCGCGAGCGCGGCATCAAAAGCGCGCTCCAAAATCTCCCGGTCCAGGGGATCAAATTCGTGTCGACGAAGCGATGTGTAGATCAAAATCAACACTCCTAAAGGTATTCGCGATGTCTTCGCCGGGATCTTCCTGCGTTTTGATTTCTGGTCCACCACTCTGCGTAAGGCCGCCATGGCGGAGAGGGCGCGCCTCTCGAGCCCAACCGCTTGCAGCCGCGCTGGACCGCCATTGCCAGAGCGTTCACCAAAGGTGCAGACGAAAATGAGACTTCCTTTGCGACCCCGGTCTGGTTGCAGGGCACGCCCCGCGGTCTGAGCGCGACTCCCGCGCGAGCGATTTGCGTACGGCACGTTCAAAAGCTCCAGGAATCGTGCCTTCGTCTTCTCTCGCTCGCTTGTCTCGCGAATATCGACGATCGCCCGCATCAAATCGGTCGAGCGCCTCGAGCGAATCCCCCGCCGTTGTTACCGCTCCAGCCGCGGCGCGCAACCTCCTCCTTCGCGATAGCCCGATCTTGGGTGTTGGCTGGCACGGCTAAGTACATCCATCAATTTTGGATTGCGGCAATTTGAGATTGGTTCATGAGCTCGCACACTTATTGCTCGGACCGACTGGACCTCGCAAAACGCGGATTGAAAGCCTTCTCTTCGCCGATCACGTGCTGACCGACTCGCCCTTATAGTCACGTGGCTGGATAGACCAGCGTCTGGTCGGGCAGCTTCGAAGAGCCGATCGAAGATCGATTCATACTGCGCGCGCGGATCTCCATTCACAAATCGGTGCGACCGGTGCCGCGGATTAGCGGCGTATCGCCGGTGAAGACCCGGTCCGCCAGGGTGAAGGAGTAGGAATCATCGGTGTGTCCCGGAGTGTGGATGACGCCGAGCCTCACTCCGTCGATGTCGACATTATCGCCATCCTTGACGCGCATGGACACATTATCCCGCTCTACTCTGCTCTCCCATGACCGTGATGCACTGCGTGCGCTCACGAGCCGCTCCAGGATCCGCTAACGTGGTCGGCGTGGAGATGCGTATCGATGGCTTTGAGGAGACGAGGTCGAGCTCGCGCAAGAGTTCGTAACGGCCGACCTTCTCCAGCACCGGATCAATGCTCAGTGCCTCGCCGCCACGACGGCTGGCAAGCGGGTAGCTATAGGTGCCAGACGCGGCATCGAACATCTGTCGGAAAATCGTACAACACCTCCGTCAATTGCCTGGGTCGCTGGCCCGGTTTTGCCCGAAGCCGAGACGTTCAAGACATAACCTTGCAAAATCCCTGAGCGACTTAATACTATACTATCTCTATAGGAATAGTGTAGAAAAAGTGGGACCGATCGACGCGCGCGAGGAGGCCTGGTTCTTGGTTGTTATGCTACTGACGCGGAACGGCGCGTCTGTGCCGGTTCAGGATTCGGTGAGTGGCTATGAAGGCGCTGCATGGCGGAAGATCACTATGCCGAGACAGTTGTGTCGAAGCTCAAGGATGCAAAGCTTGTCTGGGTTGCCACCCTTCTCGATGGATCGCGCCCACGACAGGGCCTTGGGGTGAGGGCGTCTTACCCCCTTCGGCGGCGGAGGTTGCTTCGGTTCCTGCGTGCAGTGCCGGTCCGTCGAAGGCGGCTCCAGAGGGCGCGCTCGAGGTCCACAGATCGCCATTTGCGGCTTGCCGAGACCCGGATCGTCGAGGCTGCCGGCGCGCACGCCGATATAATGACGCCGCGCCTCGGACTGGGTGAACACCGGCGTGCCGCGGGCGGCGCAGATGCCGGTCGGCATCATGGTTGCCGCTCTCGGCCTTGCTCGCGCGAGTCGGCGAGCGCGCCTTCGACCTTCACCGCGTCGCTTCGGCGAAGAACACGTTCACCGTGCCCGCGCCCGCGCTGACATATTGGCAGTCCCGGCACCAGCAATGCCGGGTGAACAGCGGCTCGGCCAGCAATACGTAACTG
>ERZ1370068.5862-contig-4867_pt1 | contig 26635 bp, 32 predicted proteins | sample MGYA00561227_ERZ1370068 | MGnify/ENA primary metagenome ERZ1370068 (study PRJEB38410, sample SAMEA6850437) | metagenome | study: Metagenomic assessment of the ecological functions of the soil: analysis of the soil microbiota associated with the...
CCCCGGCGTCGGGTGCGGGAGCAACGCGAGCCGCGGTCCGCTGAAGCGGCATGTTCGGCTTCGCAAGGGCAGCCAGCGCTGCGACATCCGAGATAATCCGCGCCAATGACCTTCCGGAAAGCGCGGTCTCGGGGTACGTGCTGCCGATACGGCGTGCGTTCTGGCTCTCGTTATAGAGACGGATGACCGCCAGCTTCCGCCACCTCGAGTTCCAATCGCTCGATCTGTCGCTGAAAGGCGGCCGGCGACCTCGCCGAGACTAGCTCATCGGCGGCCGCGCAGAACGATTGGAAATCTAGGCCGTCTGAAGATGTAGCGGATCTTGGTGCTGACCTTCAATGGCGATTCATCCCTCGGCGCATTGCAGCCCGACGCATGGCGGGTGAGCGGCCGGCGCGGACGCGACGCCGTCCGCGCCAGCGCTCGTGCCCTGCCGCTCCAGCCGTTTGCTAGGCTCCGCCCTGGTCATCACCTCGACGTTTCACGAATCCGTTGAGGGCTGCCAGCCTACCGGAAACCAGCAGCAAGACAACCGTCGCGAGCAAGACTTTGGAGGATTCCCTCGGTGGTTTCACGCCGAGCGGCGGCGACGTCTGACCGATACCAGGTCGTCGTCGGCTACGGGACGGACATCGTGGACGCTCAGTGTGAGCAGAGCCGCCGTCCTGCCGGACGCGGTGACGAACTCGACCTCTAGTCCATCCGGCTCGAAGACTTCCGACCACCGCGCCGAGGTCGCCGCGGCAAAGCCCGTGATCAGGTAGGTCGCGGTCTAGGACGATTGTGTCGGGAAGCTGGAACGTCATCTCAGATCCTCCGGATACGCGGTCACGAACCGCGGGAAGTCCTCGCCCGTGCGCACGATCCAGACGCTGGTGACATCCGCCGAGCTTCCCGAGGGACCAGCGTAGCGCGAATCGCGTACTTTTACCCGTAGTGAGTTCGCTCCTCAAGCACGGCACCCTGGGATAGATGCTGGCTCCGCAGGTCTGCCTCGAGCTGGCGCCAGCCGTCCGGAGAGTATCCGAGCGCGAGGAAGAACGCGGCTTTGAAGCGCCCGACGGGATGGCTGCGTGAGAGCAAGTAGCCATGCACCTTCGCTGACTCGATGACGCCACGATCCGCGTTCGGGATCCCTCAATCGAGGGAGCCCCCGACCCAGCCTGTCTCTGTCCGCCGTGACCGCCAGCGACCGCTCGACACCGTTGACGGATACCGCGATGGGGTAGAGATTCGGGCTCGTCCATCTCCGTGTCGGCCCCGGTCACGAGATCAATGGAAACAGAAGCCGCCGTCGACGACCATGACCTGGCCCGTGATGGTGTCGGTCCGGCAGAACGTCACCACTTGCTCGGCGATGTCGCCCGCCTCGGCCGCTCGCCCGAGCACCACGCTCTTCGCAGATGCTCGGTCACCTCGGGCGGAATCCGGTTGGCCATGCGCGTGCCCTCGACGAGGCCCGGTGCCACGCAGTTGACGGTGATCTCGGGGGCCAGGGCCACCGCGAGACAACGCGTCAGGTGGATGAGCGCCGACTTGCTCGACGCATACGCGAGGGAGCTGCCCGTCGGTAGTAGTCCCGCGACAGAGGCGATATTGACGATGCGGCCGCTGCCTGCTTTCCGCATGTGCGCGGTGGCGGCCCGCGCGAGGAGGAAGGGCCCGCGCACATTGGTGTCGAACATCCGGTCCCACACGTCGACGGTGATCTGGTCGAGCTTGCGCGAACGGGATGCCGATATTCCACGCGGCATTGTTGACGAGGACGTCGAGACGGCCGAGCGCATCCCGCGGCAGCGCCGACGGCCGGATCGATCGACGCGGGGTCGGCCTGGTCGAGCTGTACCGCCGTAGCCGCGCATCCGAGAGCCTGAACGGCCGCGACGGTTTCGTCGGCGCCGCGCCGGTTGCCGACATAGGCCACCGCGACGCCGCACCCCGCCCGGGCCAGCGCCAGGCTGATCGCCGTCCCGAGATCGCCCGATCCGCCCGTCACCAGCGCCCCGCGTCCGCGAAGATCCATGAGGCCCTATGCTACTCGACTGCACGCCGCCTCGCCCGACGTGGTCGCCCCCGGGCGAGTACTCTACGCGGTCAGCTAGTCTAGGAGCCTGTCGAACCCAGCTAGCCAGCGTGCAGGGTCCAGCTGCGAGCGGCGCCCGATGGCCCACGCGGGCGTATCTGTTGAGCCGTCGGTCGGCACCGACTCGCTGATGCCTTCATCGCTCGCTTACGGCGTCATCGTCTTCTTCGGCGATCCACCCCATTCGATCGCGAAGCCGAGGCCGAGCCAGCCGGGATTGTCGGGATCGGCGGCGCCGCGGGAACCGGCCGACGTGTTCGGCGAGGTCCATCCTGGCGACGCCCATCCGACCCGTCGCGGTCTCTTTCGAGAGGGGCTCGATGAAGCCGGGCTGATACGGTACCGGTGGCCGATACGGATACAGATCGGCCTGCGGCATGAGGGCACGGGTCCGCGACTCGTCGTGTCGGGGGCGGCTCCGGTCCCGTGAGGTTTCTGGAGCGGGCGATTGGAGATCGAGCTGCTGAGCCGTGGCGCTGGTCACCACGATAAGGAGCAGCGGGGGCGACCAGCGGCAATGTCCGGGTTCGCGTGCTCATGGTCATATCTCCTTTCACGTCGAGTGAGTGCACGCGCCATGCCTGGAGGGGATTCGAGAAAAGGCATGAGTGTCGGGCCCTTGCGATGCCTCAGAAGCGTGCAGGACCTGCCGGGGATGTCGGTTCGACCGTGTAACTCCTACCTGGCGGACGCGCATCCCGGTGGTAAAGGTGTCTGGGCGAGTCAAGGCGAACGATGAGCGAGCACGACGAGAGCGAGCACGAAGCGGGGTGGCCGTGAGCCCGGCGGCCGATCTCGCGCGCGTCATCCGCGCGCGGGACTTCCAGCGCTCCACGAGATGCTCAAGCACTGGTCGCCACCGACCACCGCGGAGCCTGATCGAGGCCCTATCCGGTGGAGGAGCAGGTGGTCGCCTTCCGGCTGCTCCCGCGCGACCTCGCCGCCGACGTCTTCGAGTATCTCCCGCTCGAGGCGCAGGAGCGCCTGGTCAAGGCCATGGCCACCGAGGAGGTGGCCAAGATCCTGAACGAGATGGCGCCCGACGACCGCACCGCGCTCCTCGACGAGCTGCCCGCGGCGGTGACGCGCCAGCTCCTGAACCTGCTCACGCCGCAGGAGCGGTCGATCGCGGTGTCGCTGCTCGGTTATCCGGAGGGCAGCATCGGCCGGCTCATGACGCCGGACTACGTGCGCGTCCGGCCCGAGTGGCGCGTCGAGCAGGCCCTCGAGCACATCCGGCGCTACGGCCACGACAGCGAGACGCTGTCGATCCTCTACGTGATCGACGACGCCGGGCGGCTGATCGGCGAGGTGCCGATCCGGAAGATCCTGCTCGCTCCCGCGACCGCGCGCATCGCGGAGCTGATGGACCACCGCGTGGTGGCGCTCAAGGCGGCGGACGAGCAGGAATCGGCGGTGCCGATCTTCCAGCACGAGGACCGCGTGGCGCTGCCCGTCACCGATTCGCAGGGCATGCTCATCGGCATCGTCACCGTCGACGACGTGCTCGACGTGGCGGAGTCGGCCGCCACGCGCACGCTGCAGCGCTTCGGCGGCATGGAGGCGCTCGACGAGCCGTATCTGCAGATGCGCTTCTCGTCGATGATCCGCCGGCGCGGCGGATGGCTCGTCATCCTGTTCCTCGGCGAGATGCTCACCGCCACCGCCATGAGCTTCTTCGAGCGGGAGATCGAGCGGGCGGTGGTGCTCGCGCTGTTCGTGCCGCTCATCATCTCGAGCGGCGGCAACTCCGGCTCCCAGGCGGCGACCCTCGTGATCCGCGCGCTGGCGCTCGGCGAGGTCGGGCTCGCCGAGTGGTGGCGGGTCATGTTCCGCGAGATCCGCGCGGGGCTCACCTCGGCGTCATCCTCGGGGCGATCGGCTTCACGCGCATCGCGGCCTGGTCGGCGGTGAGCGACATCTACGGCCCGCACTCGACCCTGGTCGCGCTCACCGTGGGGCTGGCCCTCGTCGGCATCGTGCTCTGGGGCACGCTCGCCGGCTCCATGCTGCCCTTCGTGCTGCGCCGCCTCGGCTTCGACCCCGCGGCCTCCTCGGCGCCCTTCGTGGCGACCCTGGTCGACGTCACCGGGCTCGTCATCTACTTCAGCGTGGCGACGGTGATCCTGCGCGGCACCCTGCTCGTAGGAGCCTGTCGGAGCAAATCGCGAGCCAGAGCGACGAGAAGGGTCCAGCTGCGAGGCGGCGCCCGATGGCAGCCGGCGAGGCGCACTCGCTGTACGTTGAGCCGGCTGTCGAGGGCGCCAACGAAGCAGATGGGCCCTTATCGTCGCTCTGGGCGCACGCATGACCTGTAGCGGCTGCCGCTTCGAAGCGCCCGCCGATTTCGCGTTCTGCCCCAAGTGCGGAGCCCGGCTCGCCGGCGCTCCCGCGCCCCCGCCTCCGCCCTCGGCGACCGCCGCGCCAGAGGGCGACCGCCGCCCCGTCACCGTGCTCTTCGCGGACCTGGTCGGGTTCACGGCCCTCAGCGAAGGACTCGATCCCGAGGAAGTGCGCGCGATCCAGGCCGACCTCTTCCGCGAGATGGCCGCATCGATCCGAGCGCTACGAGGGCTTTGTCGAGAAGTTCGTGGGCGATGCGGTGATGGCCGTCTTCGGGGCCCCGCGCGCGCACGAGGACGATCCCGAGCGCGGCCTGCGCGCGGCCCTCCTGATGCGCGACCGGATGGGCGCGCTGAATCTCCGCTGGGAGCGGCGGGTGGGGCGGCCACTCGCGCTGCACATCGGGGTCAATACCGGCCCGGTGGTGGCGGGTCGGATCGGCGCGACCGCCGACGCCGCCTACGCGGTGACCGGCGACACCGTCAACACCGCCTCTCGCCTGCAGAGCGCGGCGCCGCCTGGCGAAATCTTGATATCCGACGCGACGTATCAGCTCCACGCACCACGCCTTCGCGTTCGCCCCGCGCGAGGAGATCCAGCTCAAGGGCAAGAGCGAGCCGGTGGGGTCTATCGCGTGCTGGACCCGCTCGCGGCCCCGCGCTCCGCCCGCGGCCTCGAGGGCCTCGGGCTGGCCGCGCCCTTCGTCGGCCGCGAGCGCGAGCTGCGCCTGATGGAAGCGGCCTTCGACGACATGCGGGCGGGGCGCGCCCAGGTGCTCAGCCTCATCGGCGAGCCAGGGTCCGGGAAGTCGCGGCTGCAGCGGGAGCTCTTCGCGCGCCTGGAGGTGGCCGGCCGCCTCGAGGGCACCACGATCCGGCGCGCGGCATGCTCGGCGCTGGGCGAGCAGACCTACGGGGCGACGGCCGCGCTCCTGCGCGACGCCTACGGGGTGGAGCACGGTGATTCCGTCGAGGTCGCGCATGATCAAGCTCGCGGCGGGCTTGATGCCGCTCGGGGTCGACGCGGAGGATCGCGCGGCGATGGTGGCCGCGCTCGCCCGGGTGCTCGGGTTCGAGCAGGACGACGCGCGCATGCGCCATCTGGAGCCGGAGCAGCTCAAGCGTCAGATCTTCATGGCCACCCGCGCTTTGGTGGAGCGCCGGCTCGCCGCCGGCCCGCTCGTGCTGGTCGTCGAGGATCTGCACTGGGCCGACGCCGCCTCCATCGAGCTGCTGGGCGCGGTCGCGGACCGGCTCGCCGATCGTCCGCTCCTGGTCTTCCTCATGTATCGGCCGACGCTCGAGCCGGATGCGCTGGGCACGAGCCGGGTTCCGCACACCGTGTTCGAGGTCACGCCGCTGTCCCGGTCCGACAGTGAGGACCTGCTGGCGGAGTGGTTCGGGGACTCGACGCGGCTCTTCCCGGAGCGCCTGCGGGCCCTGATCCTGGAGCGGGCCGGCGGCAACCCGCTGTACCTCGAGGAGGTGGTGCGCGGCCTGGTCGCGGCCGGACTGCTGGTCCGCGACGGCCTGGCGTGGCGCTGCACCGAGGAGGCGCGCGACCGCGCAGGTGCCCGCCACCTTGCACGGGCTGCTGCTCGCGCGCGTGGACCGGCTCGAGCGCGCGGAGCGGCAGGTCATCCAGGAAGCGGCGGTGATCGGTCCCCGCTTCGAGGTTCCGCTGCTGAAGGCGGTCTCGGCCGAGCCCGCCGCGGTGGACGCGGCGCTCGACGCGCTCGTCGGTGCCGATCTGGTGATGCCGGGGCCGGATCACCGGTTCCGGCATGGGCTCCTCCAGGAGATCGTGTACCAGAACATCCTCGTGGCGCGCCGCACCGAGCTACACAGCCGAGTCGGAGCCGCCCTCGAGACCCAGGGCGTCGGCGGCCCGAGAGCCTCGATCGGCTGGTGGCCCTCGGCCACCACTGGGCCCTCGGCGCCGACAAGCGCCGGGGCGCGCGCTACCTGATGGCGGCGGGCGACTGGGCGCGCGGGCATGTATGCGAACGCGGACGCGATCCAGCACTATCGGCAGGCGCTCGATGCCCTCGAGCACTGCGACGCGGTCGAGGCGGAGCGGCTCGTGGCCCGGGAGCGCATGGCCGACCTCCTCGGCCCGACCGGACGGCGGGGGAGCGCGCTCGGCGAGTACGACATCGTCGAGGCCGGGTACCGCGCGGCGGGGGACGCGCCGGCTCAGGCGCGCATCCTTCGCAAGATGGGCGGCCTTCACTGGGACGCCGGCGACCGCGCGCGGGCGCTGCAGTGCTTCGAGGCCGGGCTCGCCCTGCTCGGTGACGATCGCGAGCACATCGAGCAGGCGCACCTCTACCAGGAGATGGGCCGGCTGGCCTTCCGCAGCGGCGACAGCCAGCGGGCCGTCGAGTGGGCGGAGCAGGCCCGGCTTCACGCCGAGCGGCTCGCCGCCGACCCCGCGCTCGACGCGGACGGGCGCGGGGAAGCGGTGACCGCCGCCGCGCAGAGTCACAACACGCTCGGCGTCGCCTTTGCCCGCCTGAACCGGCTGGAGGAGGCGGTCGCGCACATCGAGCGCAGCGTGGCCCTCGCCGGGAGAGCGGGCTCCTGCAGGCCGCCTGCCGCGGCCTTGCCAACCTGAGCGTGCTCTACAGCACGCTCGATCCGGCCCGGGCGATCGAGACCTGCACGGCCGGCCTCGAGATGGCCAAGAAGATCGGCGACCTCGGGTTCCAGTCGCGCCTCTACGCGAATCTCGCGGTGGCCTACTGCGCGCTCACCAACCGCTGCGACGAGCAGGGCGTCGGCGCCGCGCACGCCGCCATCGATCTCGATCGGCGCCTCGGGCAGCTCGATCATCTGGCGGTGCCGCTGATCGTGCTCGGGCAGATCTACCAGTGTCACGGCGATCCGACCCGCGCGATCGGGCACTACCGGGAAGCGCTCGAGCTCGCCGAGGCGGCCGACGAGCCGCAGCTGCTGTTCCCCTGCTATGATGGCCTCGCCACCGCGCATCTCGACCTGGGCGACGAGGGCCGGGCCGAGGAGTTCATGCAGAAAGCCCAGGCGGTGTGCGAGCGCGCCGGGCTCGAAGCCCGACGCGCTGGTGGTGCTGCCGTTCCTCGATTGACTCGAGACAAAGGAGACCCTCGTCATGGCATTTATCCCCCTGCGCCCCGGTGATCCCGCTCCCGACTTCGCGCTGCCCGCGGTCAATCGCGAGGGCCAGATCTCGCTCGACGACTATCGCGGTCGCACTCCGGTCCTGGTCGCCCTGTTCCGCGGGCTGCACTGCCCCTTCTGCCGGCGCCACGTCGTGCAGCTGGGCACCACGCAGGACAAGCTCAAGGAGATGGGCGTGGAGACGGTGGCGGTGGTCAACACCCCGCCGGAGCGCGCGCGGCTCTACTCAAGTACCGCCCCGCGAAGGTGCTGCTCGGCGCGGATCCCGAGGCGGCGACCCACCAGGCGTTTCGACTGCCCGCGGGCGTGATCGTCGAGGCCGAGTCGGCGGCGTCGTGGCCCCAGAGCGTCACGATGGGCCAGTTCCAGGCGGTGCGGATCAATCCCACCGGGGAGCTGCCCGCGCCGCAGAACCCCTTCGCGGCGATGGAGACCCTGAACAAGAAGGACGGATTCGAGCTGACCGAGGTCGACCAGCAGATCGCGCGCCGCGCACGGCACCCAGCTCGGCGGGCACTTCCTCATCGACCGGGAAGGGATCATCCGCTGGGGGCAGGTCGAGGCCGGCGAGCGGATCGGCGACCTCGGCAAGTTCCCGAGCGACGAGGAGATCCTGCGCGCGGCCCGCACGCTCTAGCCGGAAAGTCTAGCCGGCGGAGGGATCGCTTCGGCCGCGGCGAGGCGTAGACCGCGCGGCCGACCGCTACCAGAGTCCCCGTCGCGTCCGGATCTCCGACGTCGGCCACGCTGACCGTCCGACCCACCCGCAGCGTCCGCCCCACCGCGAGGAGGTCGCCGCGGCGGGCGGGCCGGAGGTAGTCCACGCGGAGGTCGATCGTGGGCACTCCCTGGCCCGTCTCGGTGACCACGGCGTAGTCGCCGACGATGTCGGCCAGCGCGCTCACCACGCCGCCGTGGAGCCAGTCCGTGCCGTCGTGGCGGAGGAACTCCTCGCGAAACGGCAGGCGCACCTCGATCACGCCTCGATCCGCGCGCACGACCTCGAGGCCGAGGAAGCGCATGAAGGGCGAGTGCTCGAAGCTGAGCGCGGCGTTCATGCCGTGGCCTCGAACTGGATGTCCTGGGCGCCCTCCCAGAGCACGAGGCGCCCCAGCTCCTTGAACGACTCGCGTCCGTCGACCACCGTGAGGAAGTGATTGCCCGCGAGCTGGCCCACCTTGCTCGCGAAGCGGGTGCTGCCGTACGGGAACAGGATCTCCGTCTCGCTGATCCCGCCCGGGTAGAGCAGGATCTCCCCGGGGGCGGGAAAGCTCGTGTGGTTCTCGTATCCGAGGCCCAGGTCGAGGTCGCCGAGCGGGATCCACGCCGCCTCGCCGCTCCAGCGGGTCTGGATGATCCGCTCGCGATAGGGCAGCAGGCGGCGAAACGCCGCGCAGGACAGCGGCGCCGCCTGATCCTCGAAGCGCGCGGTGAACACCAGCTTTCCCACCGTGATCCTGAGCGCATTCATCCGATCATCTCCCCACGGGTGTCGTCGTCATCGTCAAGGGCTCTCCCAGGAAGCTCCAGTAGGGCAGCGCCACGAGCAGGATCGCCACGTAGGCCACCGCCGTCATCCAGAGCCCGAAGCGCAGCATCTCGCCGGCCGAGACGTGGCCGCGCTCGTAGATGACCAGCGCGGAGCCGCTCTGCACCGGATAGTACAGGACGGCGTCGCCCGTCATCATCACGACGAGCGCGCACACCAGGGGTTCAAGCCCACCTCGCGGCCCACCGACATCGCGATGGGCAAGCCGAGCGCGAGGAAGCCCGAGATATTGGGAATGGCGGCGCGCAGGACGGTGGCGCCGAGCATGAGGAGCACCACCGAGGCGAGCGGGTGGCGCCCCATCCCGGGCAAGCCGCCGACGAGCCCGCGCGCGAGCCACGCCGCCGCGCCGCTCTCGCCGAGGGCATGGGCCAGCGAGATCGAGGCCCCGATCACGAAGAAGTTGCCCCAGCCGACGTGCCGGTCGAGATCGCTCCACGTGAGCGTGCCGAAGCCCGGCGTGAGGAGGGCGACGAGGGCCAGCATGGCCGGCAGCGTGGGGTCCAGGTGATGCCAGGCGTCGGTGAGCCAGAGGAGCCCCGTGCCCGCCACCACGGCGAACGTCCGCCACTCGGCGCCCGACAGCGGCTTCGGCGGCAGGTGCTCGGCGCGGTCCAGCACGGCCGCGAATCCGCGGCGATGGAGCGCCCAGGTCATCACCGCGCCGAGCGCCAGCAGCGCGTAGTACGGCACGGCGAGCAGCGCGAGCCACCCCGTCCACGACATGCCGCCGATGATGGCGGCGGCCATGACCGGCGTGATGCCGCCGGTGAGGAGCGCGGTCGACGCGAGGCGGTTGATCGAGGACAGCGCGAGCATCACGGCCTTCACGATGCCCGCCCCGGGGCGACCTCTGGCCTGCCCGAAGACCTCCTCGTAGATGTGCACGAGGATGCCCGACCGCGTGGTGGCGGAGGGCAAGATGAAGGTCAGCACGGGCATGGCGAGCACGAGCTGGACGTACATGCGCGAGCGGCCGCCCGCGCGCCCGGTCGAGGATATGGCGCGCGACGCGCTCGGCGAGGCCGCTCTTCGCCACGGCGACGCCGAGCGCCAGGACGCCGACCAGGAAGTACGGCACGGGGCTCGCGAAGCCCTGGAGCGCCTCGCGGAAGCTCCTCGTCGCGCCCGTGAGCGCGAGCAGCGTGACGCCGAGCAGCGCGGTCGCTCCCGAGTCGAGCCAGCGCGTGGTCCAGAGGACGATGGTGATCAGCGTGACGAGGAGCGCCCGCTGGCCGGAGAGCGAGAGGCCGTGGAAGAGTGGCGGCAGCAAGAGCGTGAGCCCGAGCGCGCCCATGACCAGGGCGGGCAGGCGGGACTGGCGCGCGGGCGAGCGCTTGAGGGCGGTCCTGCTATCGAGCGTCATCCGGGTCATGGCCGACTCGCCGGATCTTACGCCCGAACACGGCACCTCGCGCCCGCTAGAGCGATGATAAGGGCCCATCTGCTTCGTTGGCGCCCTCGGCCGCCGCTCAGACGTAGAGAGCTACGCCTCGCGTGCGGCCTCGGGCGCCGCCTCGCAGCTGGACCCTTCTCAGTCGCCTAGCCGGGTCTTCTCCGACAGGCTCCTCGTGTAGAAAGATGCAGAAAAGCTAGCAGGATGCTTCCGAGCAGACTGCTAGAACGTGATCGGCGTCTGGCGCAGGCCCAAGGGAGGGCGATCTTGTAGTACGAGTCGAGAAATCCCGCCCACCACTCGCGGCGTCGCCCGCCGTGGGCCACCTCGGCGAAGAGGCGCAGACTCTCGTCCTGCCATCGCTGGATCACGTCGAGATTCGCCGCGTCTTCCTCGATCAGCGCTCGGACGAGCGCGCGCGCGTAGCTGATGTGCCGGGTCTCGTCGCGCACCCGCGCGCGATGGTTCACGGCGGAGAGCAAGTCACCGCGCGCCTCGGCGCCGTCCGCGAGGACGGCGAAGGTGGCCGGGCCGGCGGCACCCTCGGCCACGAAGTTCGCCTTGACGAGAATCTCGATGGAGTCCTCGAGCTCCAGCACGTGCCGGAAGAATCGGCACGTGGTGCCGGGCTGCTCCCATGCCGGGAGCCAGTCTCGCTCGGGGATGCCGGCCCGCTCGAACACGTCCCGGTCCATCTCGAGGTGGCGCTGCTCGTCGGCGAGCTGGAACGAGGCAGCACTTCTTGAGCTCGTCGAAGGGGCGTTGGCCGCAGCCGTCGCGACGTAGTGAGTGGCCGACAGCTCGGGAAGTAGTTGTTGGCGAATTGCTCGGTGGCGCGCTCCACGTAACGGGGACTCACCGTCTTGTACGCCAGCGCCTCCGGCGGGATGGCCGCGCGCTCGGCGAGGTACCGCTCGCGCTCGCGGGCCTGGAGCGCGATGTAGCGCTCCCACGTCAGGTTCGCGGGGTCTCGAAAGCGGGCCGGATCGCTTGAGGGTGATTCGCTCAGGCGCCATGGTCACCTCCGCCTTGTCGTCCGGTACCGTAAGCCGCTCGGGACGCGGTGTCAACCGCCGCTCGGCGCAGATACGCGTGGCGGAGCTGTGAGACTACTATCCTGCCGCCTGGTCCGTGCCGCGTTCAGGCCGCTACCGCGCCGCCGTGTCCTCCGCCCTCGGATCTCGACCTGCGGCCGGCCCCGGCCAGGACGTCCCGCGTGACGGCGGTCCCCGGCGGGGCGAGTCTCTGGGACGTGGGTTTGTGTCGCCTACGATCCCCCGTCGTATAGTGGAGGTCGGCGTTATCTCGCGTGTCGAAGCCGACCGTGTTTCCCGGCTCGACCTCCAGGCGCGGCGGCAGAGCGTTGTTGCGATCGTGGTGGACCTGACTCGCGTCGGGCGCGAGCAGGCGGCTCGAGTGGCCGGGGTCATGAGGCGGCTCTCCCGTGCGGCTGTTCTACGCGGGTGCCGGGGCCTGGAGGCGCCGCGGCCGGCGCAGGTTGGTCGATGACCGTGTGGGCACTCCCGTGCCGGCTTCGGGGGACGACATGAGCACGAGCGAGCGGAGGGCCCTGGCGGCCTTTCGCGGTCTGTTGGAGGCGACCTCGGTCCAGGAGGCGATGGCGCACGTCGCCGCCATCGCGAGCGCCTCCGCCGGCGCCGACCTGGCCGCGGTCTTCCTGCGGGTCGACGGCGAGGCGCGCCTGCGGCTGGTCGCGGGCGACGGTTGTCCCGCCGGGCTGGTGGGCACCCTGGAGCTCGCCCTGGGCGACGGTGCCCCGGCCGCCCTGGCTCTCGAGCGGCGGGCGCCCGTGCTCTCCACCGAGGTCGAGGCGCACCGGGCCCGGGCGACGGATCCGCTCCTCGAGGCCAGCGCCCTCACCTCCTGGGTCGCGACCCCTGTGGTCCACGCGGGGAGCCGATCGGCGCGCTGCTGGTCGGGCGCCGCGACGGACCGGCGCTCGGCGCGACCGAGGCCGCGCTGTGTAGCAGCATCGCGGACCTGGCCGCCGTGGCCATCGACCGGCTGCGCGCCGCCGCGGAGGGCGACCGCCGCCGGCAGGAGACCGAGGCGCTCGAAGCGATCGGGCGCGAGCTCACCTCGAGGCTCGACCACGCGGTGATGCTCCAGCGCATCACCGACCGTGCCCGCGAGCTGGCCGGCAGCGACTTCGCGTTCATCGCGCCGGTGGAAGCCGGCGGCCAGGCGGCGGTCATCGCCGCCGTCTCCGGCGCCCGCACAGCCGGCGGGATGGGCGCGCGGATGGAGCCGGGGCAGGGCGTCAGCGGCCGCGTCCTCAGCACCGGCGAGCTGTTCGTCACCGAGCACTATCTCACCGATCCGCGCGTGTCGCAGGAGCACGCCGAGATCATCGCGGCCGAGGGTGTGTGCGGCGAGGCCGTGCTGCCGCTGCGCTTCCGCGGGCAGGTCACCGGCGTCCTGGGTGTGGCCAGACGGGACCGGCGCGTCTGGACCGACGCGGATCTCCGCGTGCTCGGCAAGCTCGCGGACCACGCGGCGGTAGCCATCGAGAATGCGCGCCTGCTCGGGGAGGCGCGCGTGCGCGAGAGCGGCTGCGGACTCTGAGCCGGGTCAACCAGGTGGTGTCCGCGTCGCTCGACCTCGACGGGGTCCTCGGCGCCATCGTGCGCGCCGCCACCGAGCTCTTCGGCGGCACCCCGGCCTGGATCTGGACGGCCGACGCCGCGGAGCAGGTGGTCGAGTCGCGCGCCTTCTCGGATCCCCGGTTGCACGAGGGTTACCCGGTGCGCCGCGCCGCGACTCAACGAGGGCTTCGTGGGCTGGGTGGCGGCCCACCGCACGATGGTCGAGGTGCCTGACGTCTTCGCCGACCCGCGCTATCTCCGCGCCGCGACGGACTGGTGGCAGAAGCACGGGCTCAGGAGCTTCGTGGGCGTGCCCATCATCCAGGACGGCCACCTGCTGGGCGTGCTCTCGTTCGCGTCGGCACGGCCCCTGCGCCTCGGCGCCGAGGAGCGCGAGCTGCTCGACACGCTGGTCGGGCAGGCGGCGCTCGCCATGCGCAACGCGCGCCTCTTCGCGGCGACCGAGGGGCGCGGAGCGCGAGGCCAGCGCGCTGTACGACGTGACGCGGCGCCTGGCGGCCACCCTGGACAGCGAGGAGATCCTCCAGATCGTGTCCGAGGGCACCGCCAAGGCGATGGAGTCGAATGGGGCCGGCTTCTATCGGTGGGATCCCGCCGAGGGGCACCTCGTCCTGACCCGCAGCTACAATGGGGCGCCCAACCTCGCCCGTTCGCTGAGGATCCGGGCGGGCGAGGGCGTCGGCGGGCGGGCGTTCGCGGAGCGGCGCGTGTGCTGGACCGACGACTGGACGTCCGATCCGGCGGTCACCTATTCCGCGGACAACGCGGCCGCGATGGTCAAGAGCGCGTCGGCGCGAGCCTTCATCGCCGCGCCCGTCATCCTCCGCGACGGTGTCTACGGCATCCTCATGACCGGCTACGAGCATCCGCACACGCACACCGACGCGGACGTCCGGCTGATGACCACGCTCGCCGGACAGGCGGCCATCTCGCTCGAGAACGCGCGGCTGCTCGACGCGACCCGGCGCCGCGAGGCGGAGGTCGCGCACAAGTCGGCGCTGCTGGAGACCACGCTGGAGAGCATGGGGCAGGGCCTATTGGCCTTCGACGGCGAGCTGCGCCTGGCCGCCTGGAACAGCCGGGCGCTCGACATCATGCGGCGTCACGCCGGACCTCGCGTGGGTGGGGCGGCCCCTCGAGGAGTTCGCCCGCATCCTCGCCGAGCGCGGCGACTACGGCGCGGGCGACCTGGCGGCGCACGACCGCGGAGCGGGTCGCCCAGGCGCGTGCGTTCCAGCCTCGCCGGGTCGAGCGGGAGCTGCCCAACGGCCGCATCATCGAGGTCCAGGACAGCCCCATGCGCGGGGCGGCTTCGTGTCGACGTACAGCGACATCACCGCGCACAAGCGCGCGGAGGAGGAGCTGCGGCAGGCGCGCGACGCGGCCGAGGCGGCGAGCCGGGCCAAGAGCGAGTTCCTGGCGACCATGAGCCACGAGATCCGCACGCCGATGAACGGCGTGATCGGCATGACCGGGCTCCTGCTCGACACGCCGCTGACCCCCGAGCAGCGCGAGTACGCGGAGACGGTGCGCCATTCCGGCGAGGCGCTGCTCACGATCATCAACGACATCCTGGACTTCTCGAAGATGGAGGCGGGCAAGCTCGACATCGAGCCGATCCCCTTCGATGCCCACACGGTGGCGGGCGACGTCATCGACCTCGTGCTGCCGGCGGCGGAGGCCAAGGCGCTCGAGCTGGTGGTCCGCATCGATCCGGGGATGCCGCGTCACGTCGTGGGCGACCCGGGGCGCATCCGGCAGGTCATGCTCAACCTGGTGTCCAACGCCATCAAGTTCACCGAGCGCGGGCATGTCCTGATCGAGATGACGGGGCAGGTGCTGGAGACCGACGCGGCGCTGCGGATCGCGGTGACCGATACCGGGATCGGCATCGGCGAGCAGGCCCGCACCCGGCTGTTCACGGAGTTCAGCCAGGCGGACGCCTCCACCACCCGGAAGTACGGCGGCACCGGCCTGGGCCTGGCGATCTCCAAGCGCCTGGTCGAGTTGATGGGAGGGCGGATCGGGGTGGAGAGCACGCCGGGCGCCGGGTCGACGTTCTGGTTCGAGCTGCGGCTGCCGCTCGCGCCGATTCCCCGGCCGAGCCGCCGGCCAGCGACCTGAGCGGGCTGCGGGTCCTGATCGTCGATGACTCGGCCATCAATCGGACGGGGCTGCAGCGGCAGACGGAGGGCTGGGGCATGCGCGCGGCGGCTGCGGTCGATGGGCGCGACGCGCTGGCCCGCCTCCGGGAGGCGGCCGCGGCGGGCGAGGCCTTTGACATCGTCATCGTCGACTTCCACATGCCGGAGATGGACGGGGTCGAGCTCGCGCGCCAGATCCGAGCGGATGCCACGATCGGCGCCGTGCGGCTGCTGCTCCTGACCTCCTCGACCCGGCGGGGCGATGGCGCCGGGGCCCGGGCCGCGGGATTCGACGGGTTCCTGGTCAAGCCGGCGCCCCCGATGCCCTGCGCAAGGTGCTCGAGGCCATGCAGGTCCCGCCCGAGGATCGCGCGAGTACCGCGATGGTCACCCGCCACGCGGTGGCGGAGCCGCTCGTGGCTCCGCCGGCGCGCGGTGCCGGCGCCATCCCGCGGCTGCCGCGTGCTGCTCGCCGAGGACAACGTGGTCAACCAGCGCGTGGCGGTGCTGATGCTGGAGCGCCTCGGCTGTCGGGTGGATGTGGCCGGCAACGGGCTCGAGGCCATCGATCTGTCCGGCCGCCTGCCCTACGACATCATCTTCCTCGACTGCCAGATGCCCGAGCTCGATGGCTACGGGGCCGCGCGCGCGATCCGTGCGCGCGAGGCGGGGGCCCCGGGTCCCGATCATCGCGCTGACGGCCAACGCGATGGATGGCGACCGCGAGGAGTGCCTGGCGGCGGGCATGGATGACTACCTGAGCAAGCCGGTGGTCATCGCCAGCCTGGCCTCCGCTCTTCAGCGTCACACCCGGACGGGGGTAGGCAGGTAGTGCTCAGAGCGGTGCGCGAGCGCGCAGGGAAGGCGCGGGAGCGCCGATGCCCGCGCTCGTCGACGCCGGGCCCACCGCGACGTCCCGATCCGATCGCTTCCTCTTCGGCGGGCTCGTCGCGCTGGTGGTCGCGGCCACCATGAGCGGCCTCAGGACCGACGTGACCATCTGGGGCCACGAGCTCACCATCCGTCCGGACCAGGTCGTCCTCCTGGCTCTGCTGCCGGCCATCGCCGTCGCGCTCACGCGACGCGGGCTTGCCCGCTCGTGGTCGCTCCTGCACCTTCCCGTGTTCGCGTTTCTCGCCGCCAACGCGGTGGCCTCGGTCGCCGCCTCCGGGGTGCCGCGACGTGAGCCTCCAGGGCACGGCGCTCATGACCGTCTACGTCGCGATGTACACCGGGGTCGTGGTCCTGGTCACCGACCGGCCGGCGTGGGCCCGTCGGCTCCTCGCGGTCGTCGTCGGGCTCGGCTTCGTCCACGCGCTCTACGGCACCGGGGCGCTCCTGCTGTTTGCGATCGGCATCGACGTGGGCGGAGTGATGTTCGGCCAGGTCGGCCCGCACTCCGTCACGGCGAAGTCGACCTTCCCCGAGGCCAACCTCCTCGCCGCGTTCATGCTGCTCCTCGCCATCTTCTCGGCGGTCCGTCTGGTCTCGGCGTCGGGCGGAGCCCGTCGCGCCGCGTGGTTCGGCGGCTTCTGCCTCGCGGGCCTCGTGCGTCGTCCTCACGGTGGCTCGGGCCGCCTGGCTCAGCTTTCTCCTCGGCCTGCTCCTGCTCGGCCTCGCTCTCCTGATCCGCGGCAAGAGCCCGCGGCGTGTCCTCGCCGCGATGCGGCCCGTGCTCCTCGGGCTGGTCGTGATCGCCGTGCTCTCGCTGGTCGTCTGCGACCCGCTGCTCTCTCGCCTGTGGGGCGAGGAGCACGTTCTGCTCACGCGGGTGTACAGCCTGAGCTTCCTCGCGGACATGCCGGCGGACTGTGGCAACGATGCCGCGGTCCAGGGGGCGGCGGGTGTGGGTTCCTGCACGTCCGTGGTGGGCCGGCTGAGAGATGTTCAAGGATGGGCTCGAGGGCTGGCGCGAGCGGCCTCTGCTCGGCCACGGCACGTTCGGGGGCAAGGCGACCGGACGGGGCTACTGGATGAGCAGCTTCATCCAGGCGCTCTACGACACCGGCCTGCTCGGCGCCGTCGCGCTTCTCGCGATGTACCTCGTCGTGACGGTGGCGCCGTGGCGGGCGTCGAGTCGCGCCCTCGACGCGGGCGAGCGCGACTTGTTGCTGGCGTGTGCGATCGGCAACGCTCTCCTGATGCTGACCTCGCAGCTCGCTTCCTTCCTGTGGGTCGGGTTTCCGTGGATCTTCATGGGGCTCACGACGGCGGCGGTCGTCGCCATGCGAGCTCGGCACGAGAACGCCGCCGCCTGACTATCTGCGCGACCGCGCGGCACGGCGGCGCCGGGCTGCGTGATATCGTGGCGCGGTCATGCCGCTGCAGAACCGCGTCACGCCGTTCGGCAACCTCGTGGCCGTCGCAGGCCGCGGCCTGCTCATGGGCAATCGCGGGCGGCTGCACGATGCGGAGCGGCGGATCGTCCGCTACGCGCAGGGGCGGCGCTGGATCGCCTGCCTCACCAGCTTCCGGGGAGGCGGCGCACCGTCATGAGCCCAGGTCTCTACACCGAGCTGTTCTTCCTCGACGAGGCCGTCGCGCTGGCCGCCGGCCATCGGCCCTGTGCCGAGTGCCGCCGAGATGACTACACGCGCTTCAGGGCGGCGTGGGCCCGGGCCGTCTCGGAGGACACGTCCGCCGACGGCATGGATATGAGGCTCGACGCGGATCGGCTCGCCGGCCCGATGATCAAGCGGACGTACCGGGACGCCGGGAGCGCCCTTCCGGATGGCGCATTCGTCGACATCGGCGGCGCCGCGTGGCTCGTCTGGCGGGGCGCGCTGCACGCGTGGACGCCGGCCGGGTACGCCGAGCGGCGCGAGCCGGTAGACGGCCTCGTCACGGTGATCACGCCGCGGGCCATCGTCGACGTGATCCGCGCCGGATACGAGCCCGGCGTTCACCCGAGCGCGGACCCAGGCGCCGGCCTCGGCCCCCGCCCCCGGCTGATAGGACCGCCGCGAGCCCTGTTCAGCGCGCGGTAACCCGGGGCCACGTCTCGGCCTGGCACTCGCGCTTCGCCGTATCGGCGGCCGCGCAGACGCGCCCCTCCGCGGTCGGCGCGATCGAGCCCTGGGCCGTGAGCGTGATGAGGATCAGCGCCTTCCGCGGCTTGCGCAACGAGACCGGCCCGGGCCAAGATGCCCGTGCCGGCACATCTTTCCGCAGAAGGAGACGACGACGATGACGCCCCGAGCGACCACCCCTGCCGCTCCGATGCTTCTCGCGTGTGTATTCCATCCGACGATCGAGGTGACGCGATGAAGACCGTCGTCGCCCTGCCCGGCGAGGGCATCGGTCCCGAGGTCGTGGACGCGACCTGCGAGGTGCTGGTCGGTACGGGCCTTCCGCTCGTGATCCTGACGCCGCCGCAGGGGCCGCGGCGGTGAAGAGTCACGGCGTGCCGCTCCCCGACGAGTCGAAGCAGGCGGCGCGCGCGGCCGACGGCGTGCTCTTCGGCGCCGCCGGCGGTCCGGATACCTCGGCCGTCGTCGGGTGGCTCCGCTGGGAGATGAGCGCCTGGGGCGGCGCGCGGCTGATCAAGTATCACCCCGGCATGCGCTCACCGCTGGCCGACCCGGAGGGAATCGACTACGTCATCGTGCGGGAGAACAGCGAGGGGATGTACCCGGGACGGGAGGGAGATCTGGAGGATCTCGCGCGCGTCATGCCCGACCTGAAGGACAAGAGCGGGAAAACCGTGAAGGAGTACGGCCCGGGGCGCTTCGCCGTGAAGGTGGTGACGCCGGTGGGGGCGGAGCGCATCGCGCGCTTCGCCTGCCGGCTCGCCAAGGCGCGCAAGGCCCGCGGCAAGCCCGGGAAGGTCACCTGCGTGACCAAGTCCAACGTGATGCCCCGGTCCGACGGCCTGTTCCGGGAGACGGCCGAGCGGGTGGTGCGCGAGGTCGGCGGCCTCGAGTTCGAGCATTTCTACGTGGACGACGCGTCGCGCCGCCTGGTGCGCTTCCCGAAGTCGATGGACGTGGTGCTGTCGATGAACCTCTACGCCGACATCCTCTCCGACCTCGGCGCGGAGACGGCGGGCGGCCTCGGGCTGGCGCCGTCCGGCTGCTTCGGCGACGGCTGGGCCTACTTCGAGTCGGTCCACGGCTCGGCGCCCGACATCGCGGGGCGCGGCATCGCCAATCCGACGGCGACCATTCGCTCCGCGGCGATGATGCTCGAGCACATGGGCCTGGGCGCCGAGGGCGAGCGTCTCGAGGCGGCGGTGGCGCGCGTCTACCGCGACGGCAAGGTGCTGACACCCGACCAGGGCGGCACGGCGAAGACGCGCGAGATGGCACAAGCAGTGCTCGCCGCGTACCGCAACGCATAGCATCGCGCTCGCGCTCACGTCGCATCGACGGAGACGTGCCGACAAAGCGCCGGGCGGGGGCAGGGGGCCCTCCCCGCGGGACACGCTGACTCGCAACCCGTGATGGCCACTCGTTGGTGACCACGAGATCGAGGTCGTCGACTTCGGCAACGCGCAGAAGCAACGGTCCCGCGGGGAGGGCCCCCTGCCCCCACCCGCCGCCGCGACCCGACGGGCCCCGACATGAACCTCTGGGACACGAGCGAAGCGCAATTGTCTGGTTGTGGTGCTAGGCGTGAAAGGGAGCAGGCTGGCGAGAAAGGTCCAGCTGCGAGGCGGCGCCCGAAGGCCGCACGCGAGGCGTAGTCTCTCTACGTTGAGCGTGCGGCCGAGGGCGCTCAACGAACGCAGATGGGCTTTATCGCCAGCCTGCGTGCGGCCGAGGGCGCCAACGAAGCAGATGGGCCTTTATCGACGGCCTGCTAGTTGCTGGTGCTGACCTAGAACCTCCACGCGGCGGTCACGCCGCGCTCCTGCGTCGCCGAAGCTGCCGGCCTGGATCCGGTGCGCCGGCACACCGGCCTGAATGAGCGCTTCACGGACTGTGTTGACACGGAGATCGCTGAGGTCCTGGTTGCGCGGGTCGGTGCCGCGCGGATCCATGGAGCCGTCGATGCCGAGTCGGAGCGACGGATTCTGATTCATGTACTCCGTGATCTCGGCCACCTTGCGCGTGTCAGTGTCCTGCATCTCCTGATCTGCCGAACTCGAACGAGAACTCCCTGAACGAGGTCCAGCGGTTCAGGACACCAGTCGGGCCCTGAGCACCGGCTCCGCCCGCGGGACCTTTGGACCTGATACGCCAGCGGGCCACTGGAGCCGGCCACACCGGCCATGGTCGAACCCGGAGCGCCCATGAAGCCGGTAGCGCCTTGTGCGCCGACAGCACCGGAACGGCCGGAGGGGCCGGTGGGACCGACCAGCGTTGGGCCTTGAGCGCCCCTGTCACCCGCGATGCCCTGTGGGCCGGCAGGACCGGAAGGGCCAGCGGGGCCGGAAAGACCGGCAACGCTAGAGCCCTGAGCGCCCGTGGAACCGGTCGCACCTTGCGGGCCGGTGGGACCGACAGCACCAGTTGCGCCGGCTCGACCGACCACAACTGCGCCCGCCGGGCCCGTGGGTCCAGTCGGACCTTGCACGCCCATCGGGCCGGACGGACCCGCGGGGCCGGGGCGACCGGCCACAACCGCGCCCGATGGACCCGTCGCGCCAACCTGACCCTGTATGCCGGCGGGGCCGGTCGGGCCGTCAGCGCCGCGTGGACCGACGAGGACAGCCTCGAACGGGTTCTCGAACGGGGGTGTCCATAGCGACAGGCGGCGGCGCCGCACTGCTTTACATCCCGCGGCAAACAGTGCGATACCTGCCAAGAGAATTCCTGGTCTCATCGTTTCGACCTCCACCTATTGGTTGAGTCTGTTCGAATCTCTACGCTCGACTCTAGTCTCCGGTAGCCACACTTACTAATAGACCTTGGTCTATTTAGCGAGAAGTGAGCGAGCTCTCGATGACGTGAATGGTCAGGCAGACTGACGAGGAACGTCCAACTGCGAGGCGCCAACGAAGCAGATGGACCTTTATCGGCAGCCTGCGCGTGGGCGAGGGCGGGGAGCCGGACTCTACTTTCGATCGAGCTGAGCGTGGTCACGAGCCCGCACTTGGTCGATCGCCTGTGCCGGGACTTCGAGCTGCTCGTGCCCCGGGCGCGGCTGGCTCAATCGCGAGCTCGGCTACCAGCCGGCGAAGGCGCGGCGGTGAGGGAGGTCTCATGAAATTCGGGCTCAGGTACGCCAATCTCGGCCTCAGTGCTGTTGCAGTTCCCCTCATGCGGCGGAGATCCGGGCTCCTCTCGTCTCGACAACGTTGTGCGCTGACGCCGCGGATGAGAACAGAGGTATGAGACCTTCGACCAGGGTTGGGTGAGTCAGGACCGCATCGCGCAGCGCGGTGCAGGGCAGCCCTGCGATCATCGCAATCTGGACGGCGGCCAGGATCTCCCCGCACCGACACCGAAGGCCGTGAACCCGAGGATGCGATCGCTGTCGGCCTCCACGAGGGCCTTCACGAACCCGCGGGTCTCCGAAAGCGTGCGTGCACGCAAGTTGGTTTCCATCGGGACCTTGAACAGGCGATACGCGATCCCTTGAGCCTCCGCTTCTGTTTCACTCAGACCGATACGAGCAAGTTCGGGGTCGGTAAACAGACAATATGGGACTTGCCTGCCCGTGGTCACACGGTTGCCGCCGGTTAAATTGGCATGGACTACGCGGAAATCGTCGACGCTGATGTGCGTGAACTGCGGGCTACCTGCGACCTCGCCGATCGCCCAGACGCCGGGCGCGGTGGTCTGCAGCCGCTCGTTGACCTTGATGTATCCCCGCTCGGTGAGCTCAACGCCGGTCAGTTCCAGGCCGAGTCCTTCGGTGTTCGGATTGCGGCCCGTGGCGACCAATAATCACATCGAGAACTGCGGAGCCTTCATCACATCGAGAACTAGCACTGGGTGAACGTGGCACATGCCTTCTCAGGGCGTCCAGCCCTGGGAGGGTGCGATGGCGGACACGCGCGATGACGATGGACGGCGACATCGAGCAATCGAACTGCACCGAGAGGGCGTCGCCTTCGGCGTCATCTTGGAGCGCCTGGGCCGCTCCCGTTCCTGGTTGGCCAAGTGGTTGCGGCGGTATCGAGAGGCGGGGTGGGCCGGGTTGCGGCCTCGCAGCCGAGCCCCTCAGCGGCAATGGCATCGCACCCCCGAGCGCGTCGTCGCGCGCATCCTGGCGATTCGCGAGACCCTGGAGCAGCAGAAGACGCGACGAGCGCGGTTTGCCGGCGTCGGGGCCGAGGTCGTCCAGCTCGAGCTGCGACACCAACGCGTGCGGCCGGTGCCGGCGCTCAGCACGATCGAGCGCATCCTCCGGCGGCACTGGCTATCCCAAGCGCCGCCCGCGACGTCGTAAGGGCGGCGGCGAACCCTACCCGGCACCGCGAGCGCGGCAGCCCGGCGACGTGCAGCAGACCGACTTGGTGGGGCCACGCCACCTGCGGGGCCCCCGGGGATCACCCGCTTCTATTCGATGCATACCGTGGCCCTCGTGGGCCGGGGCGTCGCGACCACCCAGGGGCGCCACAAGACCGCCGAGCTGCTGTGCGAGCATTTTGTGCACGCATGGCGCTGGCTTGGGCCTCCTCGGATCTCGCAGATGGATAACGAGATGGCCGCGACCGGCGGAGGCCGATACCCCTATAGCTTCTCGCTGGTCATGCGCCTGCATCTGCTCTTGGGCGTCCATCTCCTCTTCATCCCGCCGGGGGAACCGGGGCGCAACGCGCACATCGAGAGCTTCAACGATCTCTGGCAAGAGCGGGTGCTCCGCCATCCCTGTCACGATCTTCGGGCTCTCCGACGCACCAGCCAGGCATTCCTGCGCTACTACCATTTCGCCAAGCCCCACCGCGCCCTGCAGGTCGGCGGCGACGGCACCCGGTATCCCGGACCGTGGTTGGCCCGGCACCGCACTCACCTCCGGACCGTGCCCTCCTCGTTCTCGCTGGCCGCGTATCGAGACACCGACGGCCGCCTCCGGCTGCCCCTGGCCCGCGGCCGCGTGTCGTTCGTCCGCCGCGTCGATCCCCAGGGCGCCATCGACATTAACGGCAAGCGCCACGTCGCTTGGCCGGCGACTCGTCGGCCGTTACGTCACGGCCACCATCTTCACGCACCGCCGGATGCTCGTGGTCAAGGTGGGTGCCCGTCGCTACAAGCGGTTCCCGTTTCCGATTCCCGAACCCCTCGTCGCCGCCATCGTCCCACTTCCCCGAGGGCGGTCCTGAAGTCATCAGTTCTCGATGTGATGAAGGCAGCGCCCCATTAGAAAGAGTCCTCGCATGACTACCCTTTAGGACTTTCTCACTTCCATTCTGCTCGACGACGACACTTACCGAGTCGCCACATTTCCCCGACACTTGCTTGATTCGTGCATTCAGGAGAATGTCGATGCCTTCATCTGCGAGCAGGCTGCGAAGAGCCTCGCATACGTCCGGGTCTTCCTTGGACATCAGCCGCCCGTTGCGATCGACCATCGTCACCTTGCTGCCGAAGCGGCGCATCGCCTGGGACATCTCCACTCCGACGTAGCCCCCACCGATAACAAGCAAGTGTTCGGGAATTTCATCGAGTTCAAGAGCCTCGATATGCGTGAGCGGCTGCGCTTCCGCAAGGCCAGGAATTGTCTCCAGCGCGGCACGCGTGCCCGTACTGACGATCACATTCGCGCCCCGCAGTTGACGTGTGGTCCCATCGGCCAGGGTGACTTCCACTGTTCTCGGAGCTAGGAACCGGCCCGTTCCCAATATGAACTCGGCTCCCGTGTTCCTGTAATGTTCCATATACATGTCGTTCAGGCCACGCACCATCCTGCGCTTGCGCTCGCGCACGTCCGCCATGTCGATCGCGAAGCCGTCGTGTGTGATGCCGAACTCCTTGCTTCGGCGAACGTACGATGCGACTTTCGCGCTGTGGATGATGTTCTTGCTCGGCAAGCACGCGATGTTCGGACATGACCCGCCGATGTATTTGCGCTCGATGATTGCGACTTGCTTTCCTTCGCCAGCGAAAGTCCACGCAGCGATCGTCGAGCCCGTGCCACCCCCGAGAATCACCAGATCAAATTCTTCGGGCTGCGTCTTCTTAAGTACCTGAGCAGATGAGGTGCTTTCGGTGCGCTTCATACGACCGTCCTTTTCTGAGCGACAGGTTCATTCTGGGCTCTCATTGATTTCACCAGGTCAGCCGCTGACGCTCCCAATACGCTCTCATCTTGACGTTGCATAAGACTCTCCTCTCCGCGTTGCCCTGAGTGCGTTCACCCGAATGTGTTATTGCGAGGTCAGCACGTTGCACTCAGGTGGCCACAACGAGACCGCCTGCGGCACGAATGACCTCCCGGTGATCCAGGCTGATTCGTCTGACGCTAGGAACACTGCCAGCGGGGCGATATCCGTGACGCGACCGAGCCGGCCGAGCGGCGTCTTCCCAGCCAGAACGGCGCCGGCACCACCCTCAAAGGTCCCCGCGGCTACATTGCCTTCGGTTTCTGTATGACCGGGAGCGATGGCGTTGACGCGTATCTTGCGCGGCGCCAGTTCGAGCGCCAATCCCCTGGTCAGCGTTTCGATGGCGCCTTTCGTGGAAGCGTACAGCAGGACTCCCGCCACCGGATGCGAGCCGACGATAGAGCTGAGGTTGATGATGCTCCCGCCGTCGGCCCCGAACCGCTTGATCGCCTCCTGCACGGTGAGAATCGCCCCGAGGACGTTGATGTTGTAGTGGAGGTGAAAGCTCTCTTCGGTGATCTCCTCGAAGGCGCCGAAGCGGAATACCCCGGCGTTGTTGACCAAAACGTCCAGTCTTCCGAACGCAGAATCCACTTCTTTGAATAACCGCGCGACATCTGCGGCCTTGGACACGTCGGCCCCGACCGCGATCGCCTCGCCCCCGTTGTCGGTGATCGCCTGGGCGACGCGCTCGGCGCCTTCCCGGTCGGAGGAATAGTTCACGGCCACGCGCGCGCCAGCAGCTCCCAAGGCCGTTGCAATCCCACCGCCTATGCCTTTGGACGCGCCCGTCACTATTGCCACTTTCCTCAGACAATCTGCTCATACTCACCTCCCCGTACCCCCGAACGTCCATCGCTGTGAATTGGTCCTCGCGAGTGAAAATCTCGATTCATGCTCCTCATGCTACGTGGTGGGTGTGGACCACGTGAGCACCGGCACCGACGCCTCGTCGAGCCCCGGCTCCTCCCCGACTACGACAACTTCACGGCCCTGGTCGACGCCATGCTGCGGGGCGGCTGCACCGCCACCGACACCGCGAAGATCGTGGGCGGCAACTACGTGCGGATCTTCGCGGCGTCGGTGCGCTGGGACGCGGCAGGGCTACTGCGAGCTCCGGGGCCCCGCGGTGCCTCGAAGTTGTAGGCCGGGTCCCGCCAGAGCAGCACCGCCTTGTAGGTCGCGGGCTGGGCGCCCTGCTGCACAATCAGGTAGGCCTGATCCGGGAAGCTCTGGTTGGAGTTCTCCCCCACCACCGCGCCCAGACCCTCGCCGAGGTCGAGACTCCGCGAGACGTAGCGGTCCCAGATGAGGCCGCGCTCCTCGTAGGACCAGAGGAAGGCGAGCGGGTACTTCACCGCCGCGCTCCGGGAGCCGTTCACCGGCACGTATGGCATGAACTGGCGCGCCGGGCCGTCGCCCCTGAGGACGACGCGGTAGAGCTGCTGCGGCCGGCCGCTCCCGCTGGGCGCCACCATCCACACGCTGCGCTCGCCCGGCTGGCCCTCCCAGCGCACCTCGTCCCAGCGCTGGCTGCCGTCACCGCCCGGCTTGATCTCGGCCCGTACGCGCACGGTGCCGTAGGCGTGGGAGACCTGCTCGCTGGCCCACCGCAACGTGCGGTCACCCAGGGTGACCGCCTGGGGCACGGCACCCTGGTCCAGGCTGGTCTCGAGCCGCTCGAGCCCCGGCCCGGAGGCGCCGTCGCGTAGCTCCGCGGTCTTCGCGAACGGATAGAGCGCGCTCTCCCACAGGCTCACCACCTGGAGGCGGTATTCCACCGCGCGAGCGGGCGTGACGGCAGCGAGGAAAATGCCGAGGCCGGCGATCAGGACTCCGCATCGTGTCTTCATGGTGCGCTCCCTCCCTTCTCAGATAGTACCTTCGGTGTCATGCCGCAGCGTGTCCTCCCGCGCGACGTATCCCGGGTGCTTTTTCTCCACCGCCAGCATCTCCGGCCGCCCGCGCGCCCATGGGCTGACGCCCCGGCGGCTGACGCGATTCGCCCAGGGCGCGGGCCGCATCCGGATGGACTCAATCACCGACGAGCAACGACGGGATCGGCAGAAAGGCCAAGCGAGGCAGGTGCAACCGATTTGTGGAGGGCGCAACATGCGTAAC
>ERZ1370068.4687-contig-3744_pt1 | contig 26634 bp, 45 predicted proteins | sample MGYA00561227_ERZ1370068 | MGnify/ENA primary metagenome ERZ1370068 (study PRJEB38410, sample SAMEA6850437) | metagenome | study: Metagenomic assessment of the ecological functions of the soil: analysis of the soil microbiota associated with the...
TGCGATTGCGCCATGAGGCTAACTCTTATGTGCAAACGCTGCGCGGCAAGTTGTCGATAGTGGCGAATGAAAACGACACAGCCTCGCGGCTCGCAAAGCTTGCAGAGCGCGCATTGCCGACGTCCAAATCGTGAATTTATAGCGGACTTCGGTTCGGCTTGGACTATTTTTGCGATACCAAACTGACTTGACGAGCTGCACACTTCATTTGCCGCCGCGCGATCCCATCCACATGTCAGTAGACCGGTAGGTGCGATCAAAGGCTTTAACCGCGGGACCCCGGAAAGCGTTGGACGAGTTCGTTCGCACAGACTAAGAGACCCAGATGGTTTGGCCTGCGCCCGCTCCATTCCTGCTTCCGCTTTCGCCAACGTGTCTCGGGCAGCTGAATTCGATTTTCGACATGCGTCGGAAGACAAAAAAACAAGCGCGGCGCAAACCGAAACGGGAAGGGCGACGCTTCTCCTGCTCCTCCGCAACTCGAACCAGGAGCTCCGAGTGATCTTGAGTTAATGCACTCGATCCAGGACGGAGACCCCGATGCACTTTCCCGGCTTTATGATCGATACAATGGGATTTTGAAAGCGCTGATCCTGCGCGTGATTCATAACGAAGCTGAGGCCGATGATCTTCTGCAAGAAATTTTCATGGAGATCTGGAACCAGGCGAGAAATTTCTCCGCGCAAAAAGGAAAACCTCTCGGCTGGATGGTGACGCTGGCGCGTCGCCGGGCGATTGACGGTTTGCGCAAGAAGCAGGCTTACGCTCGCGCGGAAGAGCGTCTGCAAAGCGAAACCGAACAGCAACCCGACGCCTGGGTGCATAATGCCACCGAAGAAGAAATCGTCCTGGGCGACACGCGCGTTCTCATACGCAAAGTGATCAACGGACTTCCGCCGGCCCAGCAGCAGGCAATCGATCTCGCATTTTTTCGGGGCATGAGCCAGCGCGAAATCGCCGCAAAAACGAATACACCATTAGGCACGGTGAAGACGCGCCTTGAATTGGGACTGAAAAATCTATGACGGCCTCAAGGAGTTGAAAGATGAACTTTGAAGAATTCCAGAACCAATCGCGGCTCTATGTCATTGGTGCACTCGAGTCTGAAGAGTTGGAGGAATTTGAGAGAGCGCGCAAAAATTCGGCAAAAAGGCGGAAGATTTCATCACAGAATGTTATGCATTGCATGAAGCATTCGCGCTGAGCTTGCGCCCAGCGAAAGTCTTCCGCCGCAATCAAGGAACGGCTCATGTCGATGGTGCGAGAACGGAAACAGGCTTAATCCTCGGGCCCCTTGCTCCCAGCCATCCAGTTCGCGCAGGATAAATTCCTGAAGAAAGCCATAGAAGTTTACCTGGAATAAGCTCAAGTCCCGCCGCGATCCGATCGGTGAGCGATAATGGTCGCACAGCTCGCCATCGGTGAAATTGTATTTCGCGGCAATGACCAGCCGCGCCTGATTGAGCGCACTCAGCCACGCTTCGGCGTGGTTTGACGGAATGCGCAGGGTGCGATTGGCGAATGTTTTCTCGTTTCCGCGCAGTTGCTCGCAGATCTGCCGCGACTGTTTCCGTTGCGGTCTGAAAGAGCCGCCGTAACTCAGGGTTCACATAAAGTTTCCATTCCGCGCAAATTTCAGTTTCGTTTCGGGTCCGCCGGCGGGCTGAAGAGGCGCTGTTCGGCGGCTGGCACGCCTTCTGGATTAGTGCTGGCTGGGATTTGTCGAAGAAGTTCGGCAAGAAATGGATCGAGCTCGGATATCTCGATGACGTCATCTTCGCGCGGCAAATTTCCATATCAACCGGCTTTCTCGAGCGTCGCGAGCAAGAGATAACCGTGCAATTGCTGCACATAAAGTTCTCGCACGCTCGCGCATTCCGCTCCACAAGATCGAACGCCCTTTGTGATGCACCTCCAGCATATGGCGCTCGGCTTTCTCACGCGGGTAACCGAAGACCCGCTGGAAACACCATTGTCACGTAACTCATCAGATTGACGCGGATCGTTGTGCACCACCACTTGCCACGGAAGATCGATATCTTCTTTCGAACGCGTTTCTTGTTCGATCGTGGGCTCATCAACTGTCGACGGCCCCGCATTTTTCGGAACAGAAAACCTCATGACCGTCACGATTTTTTCCGTCGCCACCTCGTTCCAAAGTGGCTCTCCGGTCATATCAAAAGGCTAACATACGCAACCGTCAGTTCAAACCCGACCACGTATTGTAGAGTGTTGCAGCCTGTTGCAGCCGCCATCGCCGACCCCGGCCAGAGCAGTAGCCAGCTTCCACGATGCGGCAGCGAGAATTTTTTCCTGCGTTGCCTCTTCATTCTTCGCGCGCATCGGCTTCGCTGCGATCGTCAAGACCGTGCAGATGCAGAAGTCCATGCGACAATATAAAGCCGCAGCTCACGCGCCAACGAATTCCCGAAGGCGCGAGCTTGCCGGCGCGCTGTCTCGGTGCTGACAAAAATTTCTCCGTGTTGAAACGTCAGCACGTCTGTTGGCCCGGATTGCTTGAGAAATCGTCGATGCAATGACGCCATGCGGCGATCGGAAATAAACAAAATGAAAATCTCACGCGTTTTTGTCAGATCGGTTCGGTTTGTTTTTGCGCAATTGCAGACAACGGTGCAGTGCTTCCGCGGCGAAATTTTCAAGATCGCCAGCATCGATCCGAACGGCACGTTGCAAGTTCTGGACAGTGACTTGAGGAACCGTATCGCCTATCCGACCGCGTCTCATGATGAACGATTGGCACATCTCTGCCGCTGATTCTTTCCCGCGTTCTGTTTCGCCTCGAGATTTTAGAAGTGCGTAAACAATTTCGAAGCGCGGCGCATTCGCGCCCGCTGCGGTGGCACGGCGCAGCGGCTCGCCCCAAATCGGTTCGATCTCAAGCGGCCGGCCCGCTTCCCAATCCAGTAACGTGGATGATTTGCACGCAGTTCGCATGATTAAATCGCCGAATCACTAAATCGCGAAATCGTTGACTGCTTTCACGCTGGTGGGCGCGTCTCTGATTGGAAATTTCGCGTGATCAATCGCGCGCCTTTGTTGAAGGTGAAATAAGCCCAGGCCCACTGGAAAAGCACTGCGAGCCGGTTGCGAAAGCCGACCAGAAAAATGATGTGCACAAATAACCACACGAGCCAGGCTGGAAGTCCGCTCAGATGCACAAAATTCAGATCCGCGACCGCTTTGTTCCGTCCGATCGTGGCCATGCTTCCCTTTGTCCCAGTAGCGGAATCGCTGTGGTTTGCGATTGTCGATCATCGCTGAGAATGTTTCGGGCGGCGTGGCGGCCTTGCTGCATGGCGACCGGTGAAACGCCCGGCAACGGCTGTCCAGTTTGATGAGAAAAATTCGCCAGGTCGCCAATCACCTGGACTTCCGGATGTCCGGGAATGGTAAGATCGTCGTTGACCATGACGCGGCCGACTCGATCGACCGGCACGCCGAGCGTTTTACCAACAAACGAAGCATTGTTACCTGCCGCCCAGATTTTCACGCGACACGGAATAAATTGGTCGCCCGCCTGCACTCCGGCTTCGGTGAGATTGGTGGCGCGTGTCGCCCGTGCGCACTTCCACGCCAAGATCGACAAGTTGTTTCATCGCGCTTGCGGACAAATCTTCCGGAAAGGCAGCCAGCAGACGCGGGTCGCCTTCGATGAGAATCACGCGCGCCTGCGACTGGATCGATATGGCGAAAATCCTTCGCCAAGCGTATAGCGCGCGATCTCTGCGATCGCGCCGGCCATTTCCACACCAGTTGGACCACCGCCAATGATTACGAAAGTCATCGCTGCTTTGCGACGCGGCCTCGTCCGTGATTTTTCCGCGTACTCGAATGCCAGAAGCAAACGGCGCCGCAGCTCGATTGCGTCCTCCAGACTTTTCAGCCCAGGCGCCAATTTCTCCCACTCGTTGTGTCCGAAATATGGAGTGCCGGGCGCCGGTGGCGAGGATGAGAAAGTCGTAAGCGATTTCCATGTCGGTTGTCTTTATTTTTTGGCATCAACGTCCACTGATTGCACTTCCGCGAGCATCACCTCCATGTTCTTGCATTTGCTCAATACCGCGCGCACCGGCGCAGCGATGTCGGCTGGCGAAAGCGCTGCCGTTGCGACTTGATAGAGCAGCGGTTGAAAAAGATGATAGTTCGTGCGGTCGATCACGGTTACGCGCACATTTTTACCAGCCGAGCTTTTTCGCCGCCTGGAGCCCGCCAAAGCCCGCTCCGATTATCACGACGTGCGGCATTTCCGTCGGGGATTTCCCATATGCAAGAATGTTCCGGAAGAAAACCGATGCGAGGATTTTCTACTCGGGCAACACTCTGCAGAGCCGTCAAATTTCCTAATGTCTTCGTCGGCTCGATAGAGGTTTAACCGGCTCCGCTCGTTCACCCTTGCGGACTCCCCGTCAACCTGCGCTGCTTGCGAGCGCGTGTTCTCACCTCGCCACGGGAGTTGCCAAAACCAGTTGTGAGCGCTGCGATCGCCGTTATCTTTCGCGCCTTATGCCGAAACCGATTGCTCGCAGCAAGACACGCAAAGCAGTGGCAAAACGATTCAAGATCACCGGCGCGCGGCAAAGTGTTGAGAGCGCAATCCTCGCGCCGACATTTGCTTTCGTCCAAGAATGCGAAACGCAAACGCCAGCTTGGCAAAGCGGCGCGCGTGGATAATACCGACGTCGCCCGGATCAAGGCGAACCTCCCATTCGGCTAGCTAGTGGCGGCGCGTTGCGCTGGACTGGACATGCAAGCACGCGATGTCCGATGCGAATCTGCGGCTCTAGTAACGAACTGGGGGTGGGGCGAGCTCTTCGACGGTAGTGTGGGTTGTGTGTATGGTCTGGTCGTTACCGACGTGGTAGTTGCCATTTGCCGCATTACCTCTCTAGAATCAGGCGCGGGCTCCGGGCTATAGAGATCGCGCCGGTTAACGAGAGTCGTGCACGAGAACTGAAGAATCACGAGCAAAGTAATGCCAGCCATTTCATGATGTCGATGCAAACAGAAGCGTTCTAGGTTGTCAATGCCTGCGATCTTTCTGACCGATAAAGACGCAATTGCGACGATATCGATCTTGCGGGAAAATTTGCTCTCCGTCAGGGGCTATGGACTGAGGACTTACAAACCCCGCCAGGGCAGGAATGCAGCAACGGTAGTTCGATCCTCTTTGCCGTAGTTCTCTGGCGGACTTTGTTGTTGAGGCGCGACCGCCGGGCGGGCCGTGCCATTCGGCTATGAAGCTCCTCAAAGTTGAAGACGGCACGCTTTTCTCGGGTGGTCGAAAAATGTGGTGCACCAGAGGTTTACACGCTTTGGCAAAAGCCGGGAGCCGACCGGTCACTTCCAATCGCGGATAAAGAACAACCGCGTCATGACGGTCCAAAAGAGCGGGAGTGGGACAGACTTCGGAATTGTGGGGTTCAACAAGCAGAAAGGCGCGACTTATCTCGTTTTTCCCAAATCGCTGAAACGCATTTGCGGACAAGCGTATCATCGGAGTCAACTGGGCGCATGTTGGCGAGTAGAGGCGCTCTGGGAGTCGTAAACTGGGGCGACGCAGTCAATATCACGCGCGCGACATGCATCGCTGGATGCCGAGCCTGCCGTTCGAGCTTTGATCTAACCCGGTGGCCAGGCGAGCGCGCGTTTGCCAAGCAGATGGACATGCAAATGCGGCACGCTTTCACCCGCGTCGGGTCCGCTGTTGATCACGACGCGATAGCCGCTCGATAGATCCAGCTTCTTCGCGATATCGCGCGCAACAAGGAGCAATTTTCCGAGCAACGCGCCGTCATTGTCGGTCGCGTCTGCAAGCCGTGGCACCACTCTTTTGGCACGATCGAGCACATGCACGGGCGCTTGCGGATTGACGTCGTGGAACGCGATCGCGTCGTCGTCTTCCCAAATGATTTTAGCCGGGATCTGGCGGGCGATGATTTTTTCAAAAATGGTCATGACGATCCAATACTCTGAAAATCTAGGCGCTCAAATTGCGAACTTTGCGGCGCGGCTTTGAAGACACGCCTCGTGTTCGAGTAATTGGGGAGGTTAGCGCGACTGCCGAATCTAAATCCTGCAAAGCCAATTCAACGCACCGAACAGTCGAGACATGCAACTCCAGTAGTCGACGCTATTTTTCGCGCACGAAGCAGACAATTTCTTCACGCAGGGCATCACAGGCGCGCGTCCACACTTTCACGCCGCGCAGGTGTTTCACGCAAGGTTGCAGCGAGCAGAGCTGCAGATTGTCCATGCCGGTTTGAATCAGTGCGTTGATTCGCCTTTCCAAAAGATCAAAAACGCAGAGTTCATATCCTGTGCCTGCTTGTTCGGCGATCTCGAATAGCGAAATGGAAATAGGCGGTGGCGAGGGCGCAAAATGTGGGATGATCTCGCCTGTAGCCGATCACCTTCAGGACGTAGCGCACGGTCTGCGACAGCTGGCTGAACGCGACCACGCTTTCGTCATTTCGCAGGCGCAGGTAAAAAGCGATACTCTCCGTCACGTGATCGGTCAGCCACCAGCTCAGGATAGCCCAGCCTTGTCCGCCGCGCGGGTGATGGCAGCGTGCAGCCAATCGCGATTAAACTCGAAAAGTTGCCCCGACTCGGTCCGCAGATACGGAAATTCTTCTTTAAACGCGACCATGATTTTCGTTTGATTGTCACGTGATCCCGCGCCAGCGGCGCGAGATTGAGCTTTGCGTTGTCTCCGGCGGAAACAATTCCCGCTGGAGCGCATTCGGCTTTATTCGCCGGCCGAGGGTATGGATGGCATCCACAAATTGATCGACATCCTCAAATCGCTGGTGCACCGAGGCGTAACGTAAATACGCCACTTCATCAATCCTGCGCAATTTTTCGAGCACTTTCGCTCCGATGAGCGGAGGAAGGAACTTCCCGCCCGCTGGTTTCAAGTTCGTGCACAATTTCGTCCACCATCTCCTCCAGGGTAAGAAGACTGGCCAGAGCGTTTTTCAAAGGCTTTCGCGATGCTGGTAGCGAGTTTGCGCCGGTCAAATGGCTCATGTGTTCGGTCACGTTTCACCACCCGCAAGTCTGATCGCTCGATTTCTTCATAGGTGGTAAAGCGATATTTGCATTTCAGACATTCGCGGCGGCGGCGGATGCTCGAACTATCCCGCGATTGACGGGAATCGATGACCTTGTCATCACGAGACCCGCACTTGGGGCAACGCATAGTGTTGGACGCTTCAATAACACACAACGAATTGTATCGTCAACACTTTCGAAGGCGAAATTCTTGTTCGGACAAATTGCGCCGCGACGAGAAGATTCCATTCAGCCCGCTCAAACCGCTAGCGCACGTTGACGCATACGTCGTCAACCGCACTACGACCCTTCGGAATGGAAAACCGCGCGTGTGAATCCCGCAACATACGGCCCGTGGCTCGTCGGTCTCGGCGCCGCGCTCTGGGGCACTGAAAGCGCGTGGCGCATCCCGCTCAACGCGCTGTTTGACGCCAAAGTGATCGTCTTTTGGGAGCACGTGCTCATCCTGATCATGTTCTTGCCGCTTCTGGTGTCGCGCTTGGCCGAGATTCGCAAAATCGACGCGCGCACCTGGGGATATCTAGTTTTCTCCGGCTTCGCTGGCTCGGCCGTCGGGACGATCTTTCTTCACGCTCGCGTTGAAATACGGCAATCCGACCGTCGTGAACGTCGTTCTGAATATTCAGCCTGTTATCTCAACGATGGCCGCGTTCCTGATCTTCGGCGACCGGCTTGCCACTCGCTTCTTCCTTTACGCCAGCATCGCGATCCTTGCCGGAATCTTCGTTTCGGTTGCGCATCCGAACGCTGATCGGTGTCTCGTTTGAGCGCGCAGGGCTGAGCCAGGGCACAGGGTTCGCGCTCATTTGCGCGCTCTTCTGGGGCTCTCGACCGTTGCAGGTCGCGGCGTCATGATTGGCATGTCGCTTCGGCTCGCCTCAAGTCTTGCGCATCGTCGTCGGGCTCAGCTGCATGACGCTGATCCTTCTAGCCTACGGCAAACTTCATGGCGCGGCGCTCTGGCCGGTTGCCGCGCAGGCGCAGCCACAAAGGCGATCGTCTCTGCTGCTTCTGCTTGCGCTCGGTCTCAGGCGGGATTCCGCTGTTGATTTATTTCCGAAGGACTGCGCCTCACACGCGCATCAACAGCGGGTTACTTCGAGATGATGCAGACACTCGCCGCGGTGTGCATCACCTGGGGCTTCTTTCACGCCGAGTCTTTACCCGCACCAGGTCGTCGCGGCGCTCATCCTCATCGCAGCGGTGGCCATGGTGCACACGTCCAACAGATTCAACCCAGAACTCGCTGATTGATACCTGGTGGTTGGATAGCTGGCGCACGCCTCGGCTGCGATTCCCGAAGCTGGCTGCTGCTTACGTTTTGGCGGATTTCCGCGCTCGAGGCTTCGCAGTGCGTGGCGACTTTTCGGCGAACTCGAAACCGACTTTGCCATCATCCAGTTTCAAGTGCGCGGAAAACGGGCGGCCTCTTTCGAGATAAATCTCGGAAGGAGGTCTGTCTTCCCCGTCGACATCAATTTTTGCGCTTGTTCTTTCGGAATGGCGCGCTGCAAAGTCGTTTTTGCTTAGGCGGAATGTACATTTTCTTGGGGTAGTGGCGGCACGCTCGCAATGCAGCGTAGCATTGTCCAGTTCGTAAACCCGGCCCTCCTTACAAACCGGACACATTCCGATGGATTCCATGCCGGGAGGTGTCGATCCTTTGCGGTGCGCCATTTCCATCACGCAAATCAAATTCCGGCTTTTGTCTTCGCCGAGTTTTACTGCAGCTTCGAACGGACGTCCCATCTTGCTGCGGAATCCTTGCAGCGGCCCCACGCGTTCTTTCGTTAACAATTCGCGGACTTCCTCCGGCTCGAATTGGCGCGAGGCCATTGTTTTCCACATGAGCCAGTCGCAATTTTGACACCGGAACGTTTTGTAATCTTCCTTGATCGGGCCGCTGCCGCAGTTAGGGCATTTGGCGTCGATGACAGCATGCTCGCCTTCGATGGTCTCGCCACGGAAGTTGCGGACCTTCTCCACGATCTCGCGCGTTAACCCGCGAATGTCCTCCATGAAATGGCGACGGTCGAGCTTCCCGTGCGCCATTTGTTTGAGACGAAATTCCCATTCACCTGTCAATTCCGGTGTGCACAGAACGTCCGTGTGCAAATTTCGCAGCAGCGTGATGAGCGATAATCCTTTCGCCGTGACGATGAGCTCCTTTCCCTTACGCTCTACGTATCCGTCAAAAATCAGGCCTTCGATAATTTGGGCGCGGGTGGCTGGCGGTGCCTAAGCCGCGCTCGCTCATCGCGCTTCGCGCAACTCTTCGTCTTCAACCAGCTTGCCAGCGCCTTCCATCGCCGAAAGCAGCGTTGCTTTCGTTAAAGCGTGCGGGTGGCTTGGTCTCATTTTCGCGCCGACTCTCAATCGCCAAGCAGCGTTTGCTCGGTTCGTTAGGCGAAAATCAGGAGTTCGATCGTGATTGTTCGTCCTCGCCGGCCGCTTCTTTCCCCATGAGACCGCCTTCCAGGCCGGGATCGACAATGATTCTCCCGTCCGTCTTTGAACGGCTCGCCTTCCACCCCGAGTGATGCGCGTGGTTACTTCAAATTGCGCGGCCGGATCAAAGACCGCGATGGTGCGGCGCGCCACCATGTCGAAAACTTTGCGCCTCAAATTATCGAGGTGCGCGGGCGATGTGCCAGTGGGGATGATGGCGTGATGATCGCTCACCTTGGCGTTGTTGAAGACGCGCTTCGTCGGGGCTTGATCCATCCGTTGCGCAGCGCCTTCTCGGCGTGCGTGGCCAGCGTCTGGTCGTCGAAGCTGGACGCTGACCTTGCGTGCTTGGCCAAGATTATCTTCCGGCAGAATAACGCGCGAATCGGTGCGCGATAGGTCAGCACCTTATGCTTCTCGTAAGGGCCTGCGCGATCTGGGCGTGCGGCGCGCGCTTAAGCCAAGCGGCCATTGGCTTCGCGCTGCAGCGTTGTTAGGTCGTAGAGCAGCGGCGACGCTTGCGTTGCCGATTTTTTCCTCGGTGATCTCGCCCGTTTTGTCGGCGCATTTCGCTCCGATTGCGGCCGCTTTCTCGCGGCTCCAGAGTCGTTCTGCACGCGTCCGTCCTCGCCATTACTTTTGAATTTCTCGTCGAACCAGCGGCCGCGATGGCTCCCCGCCTTCACCCCGAAGTCCGCATGGACCTCGAAATACGAACGCGGCTGGAAGCGAGCGGATTTTTCTTCGCGACCCGCCAGGATCGCCAAGCGTAGGCGTTCGCACCCGTCCGGCCGCGGTCTTTTGAAACCCGCCGCTGCGCGATTGAATGAAGTAAGCGCACGTGTTGCATTGATGCCGACCAGCCAATCGCTTTCCGCGCGCGAGGTCGCGGCGTCGGCCAGTGGCTGCATTTCTTGCTCGGAACGCAGATGCTCAGAAGCCTGCGCGAATCGCCTCCGGCGTCATCGATTGCAGCCAAAGCCGCGCCGCGTCGGTTTCTTCGCGCCCGTCCACCGCAACGTGTTACGAAAATGAGCTCGCCTTCGCGCCCGGCATCACAGGCGTTAATAATCTCGGTCACATCGGGCCGCTTGATCAAACGCTTGAGCAGCTGCAGCCGCAATTTTGTCTTCTCTTTCGGGATTAGATCGAAATGGTCCGGCAACACTGGAGATTTTCTGATATTCCATTTCCGCGTCTCACTTCCGCGCCTTCGGGCGGAACCATCTCGACCAAATGACCAATCGCCGAGGAGATCACATATCGATCGTTCTCGAAGGAAATCTTTCTCGTGCTTGAACTTGCCTAACGACGCGGGCGAGGTCGCGCGCGACACTGGGTTTTTCGGCAATGACAAGGGATTTGGGACATTTAAAGCTCGCAACCGAAGCTTAGCTTCGCTTTAATTCGCAATCGGCAAACGACGGGTGGAGCCTAGCCCAGCTTCACAAAGTATTTCCCGGGCAATTGCTTAACGAGCCGCTTTAGTTCAAGGCTGAGGAGAGTAGAAGAGACGATTGCGCCTCGGCAAATCGCATCTTGTAGCGATTTGGTCGATCGGCGTTTCGGACGAATCAATTGCCTCATAAACGCGACGCTCGTCCTCAGAGAGCGGTGGTAAGCGGACGCGCTGCGGCTTCCGGCGACGGCTTTGTCTCGGAAGAAGAATTTGCAGGTCCTCGAGAATGTCACTTGCGCTCATGACGAGCTTGGCGCCTTGCTGAATCAGCCGATTGGATCCCATCGCACTCGGCGCGTTAATGTGTCCAGGAACAGCATAAACGGAGCGGCCCTGCTCAATCGCCTGTGACGCAGTAATTAGCGCGCCGCTGTTCAAACCGGCTTCGACAACAAGAATGCCGTGACTCCAGCCACTAATGATCCGATTACGCATCGGAAATGTTTGCCGGTCGGGTTTAATTTCCATTGAGAACTCGGACACGATCGCACCGTTGCCGGCGACAATCTTTTCGGCCAGCCCGCGGTTTTCCGGTGGATAAATTTCCAGCAATCCAGCGCCGATCACGCGCAATTGTTCGACCTTTCGCGGCAAGCGCGCCTTGATGCGCGGACGTGTCGATCCCGCGCGCCAGGCCGCTGATCACTGTCAAACCAGCGTAGGCTATTTGATAGGCGAGCTTTTTAGCGGCCTCGGTTCCGTAATGGGTGGTGCGGCGCGCGCCGATGATGCCGATCGCGTGATTGTCGCGCTCCTGAAGTTCGCCCCAAACGTAAAGCACGATGGGCGGCGCGTGAATTTCCCGAAGCGACTTCGGGATAGGAAGGGGATTCCTGTGTGATGACCGTCGCGCCGAAATCGCGGATGCGATTCAGCTCGGCTGCAAGATCGACAGTCGATTCCCAGGCTGCAATTTGATCGGCTACTTCACCACCGATTCCTTCCACGGCGCGAAGTTCGCCGCGTTTCGCTGTCAGCACGCGCTCTGGAGTTCCAAAAACTTGCAGCAATTTGCGCAGTCGCACCGGCCCGACAGTCGGCAACATGTTGAGCGCAATGCAAGCTTCAGTCGTATTCATTGATTAGCACGATTTCGGTGGTAGGCCGATGCTCTGCGGAGCCGTAGCAAACTTTGTGAGCTCGACAGAGTGTCGCCTACCACTTATTCGTGCGCCAGTCGCACGACCTTGCGACTCAAAATGGGAATTTCGTCGTCGTCTGGCTGCGGCGCAGGCGTCTTTGGCGGTGGCTGTGCTCGATTTGCCGGCGGCGCGCGTGTTCGATCTTCCTCAGCCTGTTCACGCCGGGCCAGCGGCGGCACCAGCGGCCCGTGCTACCGATGAGCTGCATCGTTTCGCCAATCACCTTCAGCTTGGAGCGTTTTTGTCCTGATTGCTTATCGTCCCAAGTGTCGAGCTGGAGCCGGCCTTCGATGAAAACCGGGCGGCCCTTTTTCAGATATTCGCCGGCGATCTCTGCGAGGCGCGCCCAAAGCACGACATCGACATAAGTAACTTCTTCGCGCTTTTCTCCGCTGTCGGTCGTGTAAACGCGATTGACTGCGATGCCGAGATCGCAGACTGCGCTGCCCTTTGGCGTGTAACGCACCTCCGGATCGCGGGTGAGATTTCCGAGCAGAATGACTTTGTTGAAGCTGGCCATGCGCCGGTTATAGCGAAATCATTTCGCTTTCGCCAACTTTTTCGGCGGCTTCTCCTTCTTTTCCGGCAGGCGCTGGTAATTCTGGCGATAAACTTCCGGATCAAGCTTAAATTTCGAACGCAGCTTCGCGATCAGCTGCGGATCGGCGTTGAAAACAAAGTTCACATAGATATCCGGAATCCAGCGATCCGGCCACGTAGGAAAACTGGCGCTTATCCATTTTTTGCACCTGTTCGATCTCGAGCGCCTTCTTTTTGAAATTCTGATTCCAATCGATCGATAATTTCCTTGACGGTGTCTTCTTTGCCCTGTGTATTAAGCACGAGCAGCGCTTCGTAACGGTTCTTCATGATTTCTTCGGTTTTGTTGAAAGTGTTCATCGCGGAAACGAGTCCGTTGTCAATCGCGCATTTCACCGCTTCCACGGCGCGATCGATTGTCGATCTAACAGACCGGCTTCTCCTCTTCGAAAAACCGGCTCAATACGTAATCGACTGATCCTTCGCGTGGCGCTTGCGCCGATACCGATGCGCAAGCGCGGGATCTCCTCGGTTCCGAATCGCACGATGATTGATTCGAGACCGTTGTGGCCTCCCGGACCGCCGCCGGCCCGCAACCGAAGGCGGCCCAGCGGCAAAGCAAGATCGTCGAGCACGACGAGAATTTCCTGCGCGCTCGATCTTGTAAAGACTGCGCGACCGCGAAAAGCGGATCGCCGCTACGATTCATGTAAGCTCATCGGTTTCACCAGAATCAATTCTGCCGCATTTCGCCAAAAGCGCGTCCCACTTTAGTCGGATTTTTCCCATGTCGACTCAAACATGCGCGGCAAGCTGATCGACAACCATGAAAGCCGATGTTGTGACGCGTATGCTGCGTATTCGGGCCCGGGGTTTCCGAGACCGGCAATCAAGCGAATCTGTGGAGTTTTTCTTCCACATTCGCTCAGATCGGAAATCAGATATCGCAAAAGCTGGCCTCTGAGGCGTCGACCAAGATCGAACGGATTTCTTCAGCTCGTTTACTTCTTGGAGCTCTTTTTCCTTCGCAGACCGCAGCGGGCCGCAGCCGCTTCGCCCTCTTCCTTTTTCTCGCGTGATTACTTCCGGTCCGGCGGCCAGCTTCGGCTTCAGCCACAACCGGTTCTTCTTCAACTGTTGGGGCGAGAACCGAAAATGCGGTGAGATCGGGCTGCAGCCTTTGCTCGTGACTCCGGAGGGCATTTGAATCTGGCGCACGTGAATGGAGTCTCCGATGTTCAGCTGCGAGACATCGACGGTGATCCGATCCGGCAAATCGCGCGGCAGACATTCAATTGCCAGAGCGCGCAAGCTTTGCTCAAGCAATCCGCCAAAGTTCTTGACGCCATTAGGAGTGCCAGATCGGCTCGAGCGGAACCTCAGCTTGGATCATCTCGTCCATTGAGATGGCGTGAAAATCGACATGAAGAATGTCGCCACCGACCGGTGAGTGTTGCACTTCCTGCACAAGCGCCGTGCGATTCGATTTCTCGCCAGCGATCTCAAGCTCAACCAGAACGTTTTCTCCGGAAGCGTGGCTCATCATTGCGTTGATGTCGCGCGCGGCGACTTGCAACGGCTGCGGCTTATCCTTGCCGCCATAAATGACCGCTGGAATGAACTCCACGCGCTTTCAGTTTGCGCACGGCGGAACGTCCGACAGTTCGCCCGTGGTTCTGCTTTTAGCTTAACTTGTTTTGCCATTTTTTCGTTCTCGATGTTGAACAGCGACGACACAGACTCGTCGTTATGAATCCGCTTGATGCCTTCCCCGAGAAGCTCGGAGACGCATAGCACCGTGGTTTTAAACCCTTCCACGGTGCGCACCGGCGTGCTGTTGGTTGTTACTAATTCCGCAATTTTCGACTTTTGCAAACGCTGGATCGCAAGATCGACGAGAACAGCGTGCGAAACGCCAGCATAAATCTTCAGGGCGCCGCGCTTCTTCAAAAGCTCGGCCGCAGAAGTCAACGTGCCCGCCGTTTCGGTGAGGTCATCGACCAGCAAGCACGTCGCGGCCTTCGACCTCGCCGATCAGATACAGCTGCCTCGGTCTCTGTCGCGCTGCGGCGCTCCTTTGGCCACGATCGCCAGATTTGCGCCGCAGCGCCTCGGCGTAGGCCGAAGCCATTTTGAGGCCGCCGAGATCCGGCGAAACCACCACCGTTTTTCCCGTAAGCTGCTGTCGCAAATATTTGATCAATACCGGGAGCGAATAGAGGTGATCTACCGGAATGTCGAAGAAGCCCTGCACCTGCTGCGCGTGCAGGTCCATCGTCAGCACGCGGCTCACGCCAGCGGCATGCAACAAATTCGCCACGAGCTTCGCCGTAATTGGGACGCGGGGCTGGTCTTTGCGGTCCTGGCGCGCATAGCCGAAAAATGGAATGACCGCCGTGATCCGATCCGCGCTGGCACGCGCGCGCCGCGTCAACCATGATGAGCAACTCCATCAAGTGCTGATTGGTTGGCGGACAGGTCGGTTGAATGATGAAGACGTCGTGGCCCCGAATATTTTCCTCGATCCTGACGTAGGTCTCGCCATCCGGGAAACGAGCTGATTGTCGCCTGACCAAGCGGCACGCCGATGTATTTGCAAATGCGCTCGGCCAGCTCGCGGTTGGCGGAGCCGATGAAGACCTTTAATTCTGGCTGGAGCGCGAACATTGAGCGGTTAAGTTAGGCGCGTCAGAAACGGCCTTGGCAATCTTCAAAACTTGCCAACTAGCATTTCTTTGGCGAATAATCTTATGTCTAAATTTCGCCGATATGAACGCCGATGCCATCCGGGTCGACCGTCCCACCACTAACTCAAAGCTGTTCGCGCACACGCGCTGGGATGCCATCCCCGCCGGGGCGGGCCTTTTCCATCTCGCTTATTTTCTGGGCTTATTCTTCCTCTATCCCGCACGCGCCGCTTTGGGTGATGCTGATTCTTGGATTCATTTACTCGTTGATGGTCAACGCGAACATCAACGGGGTGGGCACAACTTCATTCATAACCCGTTCTTCCGCTCAGAGTTGCTCAATCGGCTGTTTGGAGTCACTCAATCGATCGCGTGTTGCTTTTCACAAACGTATTACAATGCGGTTCACATGCAGCATCACAAGGGCAATGCCGACCGGCCGGATGAGAAGGGTGAGACGATCGACTGGATCTCCATTTACAAACACGGGCACGATGGCGAAGCGGAGAATCCGTGGAGATACGTCTTCCTCAGTTTCTTTCGTGACGATATTGGTGCGATTCGCAGGGAATTGCGCAAACGCGGCCGCCGCGAACTCATATGGGGAAACATCGAACTGGCGGCGTTCGCGACTGTGCTGTTAGTGATGTTTGCTGTTTAACTGGCGCTACGTGATTTTCTATTTCCTGCCGTTTTTCTATCTTGGCCACTGTTTCAGTTACCTGAACGGCTATTACCGCCATTATGGGGCGGACCCCGATAAACCCATTGCTTGGGGCGTGAGCAGCTACGGGAAGATTTACAACTGGCTCTTCTTTTACAATGGCTATCATGCCGAGCACCATTTCCGGCCGAAAGTGCATTGGACCAAAATGGAAGCGTTCCACCAAGCAAGTCGCCGAACTGCAAAAAGAGGAAGGCGTCCGCGTGATCAAGCATGCGCACATGCTTGGGTTTCTCGATCCCGACCTGCCGAAGCGCGGAAAATCTGCCCTCGAGACAACCGAGGCGATTTCATAAATAGGGACGATCGATCTCAACTCCGAAGCGCACTCGGCTTTTAGTAACCGCTGCGCCTATCGTTAATTGGCAAAAGCTAGCGCGCAGCTTTTCTTTCTTTGCCTCGCAGTCTTCCTGCAAGCGGCGGATTTCCGCAGCTATGCTGTTTCTCCAGCGATTCCACTTCGTCGAACTTCCTGCGTTTTGCGCTTTGCGAATCTGATCTCTCAAGAAAAACCTCTTTCTCGGCGATCTTCGCCCGATAAGTGGAATCAATTTCCGCGATTTCCTTTTTCTGGTCCGCAGTGAGCGAAATGGACGGCGACGCTTTTTCGAGCCGTTCCATCGCGAGTTCGTAGGCTGATTTCATCTTCGCATCTTCTGTTGTTCGTGCTCGGAATCGAACTGAAAAAACCGTCGCGGATTGCGTTCGCGAAATCAAATCCTAAGTTACTCTTTCATATGCATCGAAAATTCAACTTCTTAGCCTCGACTTCGATGGCACGCTCGTTTCGCGCGCTGGCGAACCAGTCCTCGACATCCAATGCATGGAGTTAATCCGCGAGTTGCAGGAAGGCGGCGCGATCTGGGCGATCAACACCGGTCGCTCCGTCGATCTGCTCGAATCCGGCCTGGCCGATTTCTCATTTCCGATCCGTCCCGATTTCATTCTTACGAACGAAGCGCGACGTTTTTCGTCCCGGGCAAAATGGAAACAAATGGGAAGCGTTCGGCGATTGGAACGAGACGCTGCGCGCGTGAACACGCAGATTTATTCAGTTCATCGCAATCGGTACTTGCCGAAGTCGTCGATTTCGTGAATCAAAAAACGAAAGCGCGCGTGATTTACGAGACGAACGACACCGATTGGTTTGATCGCGACTAGCGATGAAGAAATGGACCGCGTAACCGAGTTTATCGAGCAGGCGCGCGCCAAGCAGCTCGAAGTTCAATTACCAGCGCAACACGGTTTACCTGCGTTTTTGTCATGCCGATTACCACAAAGGCGCGGCGCTCGCTGAGCTTGCCCGCTTGATCGATGTCCCGCGCGAAAAGATCTTCGCGGCGGGCGATCATCACAACGACGTCTCGATGTTGGATGGTCAATTCGCTGGCATGTCCATCATGTCCGGCTAACGCCATCCGTGAAGTGAAAGACGCCGTCCGCGCCGCTGGCGGTTATGTCGCCGAAACGCAGTATGGCGCCGGCGTTCATGAAGCGCTGCTGCATGTCTACTGGTCGCTTAACCGGAAGTGACGCTGACCCTCTAAACGCTCGTTCAGGCGCGTCAACTCCTTCAACTTCCGCGACAGCCAACGCCAGCGGCGCATCGGCTTCAATTTTTCCGGCAAAACGGTTGGTCATGTAGGTCAAAAGCAAAACCCAAAACGAAAGCGCAAGCCCGAACAGCGGAAATTGGAGCGCCAGGGGCAACGAATAGATGATCGCCATCAGCGGAATCCAGACCGCCCATGTCGCCAGCAACGTCGGAATAATTTTGTCTCGATAATGAGCCACGTGAACAGTTGTCGCAACAGGTCGCAGTGAGACTCCATTGTTCTTCCATTCATAAGTGAGCACGCCGAATGGTGCGGCGAAAAACGGGTTATAACCAAATTGATCGACGCAAATCTTTGCCGCGACCACCGGCAACGTCACGACGTCGCCGAACCAGGCGGCTTCACTTCGATACAACAGATCGACAAGGGTTCCATCGAATCCCCAGACTGGGACGCGTAAAAGCAAATTGCGCAGGTTCCGTAGAGTCTGGCCGTCCGCGCTGGAAAGAAGAGTATCAAGAACAGCTCTGGGAATAAGCGCGCCGGCCGTTATGGACGCGCCGATTACAAAGAGCAATACCGTGTGAACGTTGAATTCGGCAAGTTGAGAAAGCGCCGCCGATGCCGTGTGACTTTGTGTAATAGGCGATCAGCAGCGCGAGCATGAACGCTTGAATTATCAACGCCGGGACCGCGTTCGCGCGCGCCGCTTCCCAACCAAGAGTGAGCGGCGTTCGCGATTTTTGCATCGCCGCACGATACTTCGCTGCAGTCACTCAGCGATCAAGCAGAATCTCGCAGCCTACAAAGCAGCCGCTTGCGAAAGAATTTAGTCCCGCGACCGCCCACGATCACCAGTGAACGCTCGCGCTCGATCCGGCAGCTCCAGGAGTAAGAGCTCCTTCATCAGAAACTCTTTCACCGGGAACAGTAGCGCTGACTTGCGAGCTGGAGCTCCTCGCGTGACCGCCTCATCGCGAGAAGCACAAGCAGAGATTAGAAATGCGATTGCCAAAGCCAAAGCAGCGGAAATTGCCAAGCGTTTCACGTCAGAAGGTTAACCGCCAATTACGTTATCTCTAGCACGAAATTGATCCGTGTAACCATGGCGGTTGTCCGGCTAATTTGCTGTGGCTTCGCCGGCCCGGTAACTTCAATCGTGACGAATGCGGTCCAGGACATCAAGTCTTTGCAATTGGAACGAGCTGGGCGAGAAGCTTCGCGAGTTAGGCGAGCCAGGTTATCGCAGCAGGCAGATCGCGGATTGGCTTTACAAAAGGCGAGTCGAGTCATTTGAGAAGATGACCGATCTGCCGCACGAACTGCGCGGCCAGTTGGCAAAACTCTTTGCTGTTCGATCGATTAGAAACCGGTTCGTGTTCTCGGTTCGCGTGACACGACCCGAAAATTTCTCTTCCGTTTAGCCGATGGAAATTTGATCGAATCCGTTCTGATCCCAGCTTCAGCCAGCGCTCTACGGACAAAAATCGGATCGGCAGACGATTTGCATCTCGACACAAGTCGGTTGCGCTTACGGATGCAAATTTTGCGCGAGCGGTCTGGAAGGATTCTCTCGCAATCTGCGGGCCAACGAAATTGTCGATCAAATTATCGCGGTGGAACGCGAAAGCGGCGAGAAGATCGACAACGTCGTTTTCATGGGCATGGGCGAACCGCTCGCGAACTTGCAGAACGTGATGCGCGCGATTCAAATCATCAACGCGCCGTGGGGCCTCGGCATCGGCGCACGACACATTACCGTTTCGACCAGCGGCCTCGCGCCGCAAATCGAAAAGCTCGCCGAAGAACCGCTTGCAAATCCGTCTCGCCGTTTCGTTGCACGGCGCGACCGACGAGGTGCGCAATCAAATCATGCCGATCAATCGCCGCTACAACATCGAGACGTTGCTTTCAGCTTGTGACTATTATGTCGCGCGCAAGAAACAGCGGCTCGACCTTTGAGTATATTTTGATCGCGAGGCGTCAATGATGCTGATGACCAGGCAAATCTTCTCGCGCAGCACGCCCGGCGGCTCTCGGCGAAAGTAAATCTTGATTCCATACAATACGGTTGAGGGTCTGGAATGGTCACGCCCGTCGCGCACTCGACAGGAAAAATTCTTGTCGATTTTACGCGCACGTGGAGTCGCCGCGACGTTGCGCCACGAGAAGGGCCACGACATCAATGCGGCCTGCGGACAATTGCGATTACAAACCGAGCGCGAAGACGTGGCATCGTCTTCCAGGCGACGAGACACAGGCAAGATGTCCGTGTCACGATTTGAAATCTTTTGCGCGGAAGCGGAAGCTGACCTTTAGTCGAGTATGGCCGGTTACGAGGGCGAGTCCGAACGCATGTGGGACGAATATGACTGGGAGCGTTTTCTTCAGCAACAGGACCACAAGACCGAGCAATGTATGCAGTTGCTGGAAAAATATCTCGACGATCCGCAACGCGATCAAATCATCGCCCGGGAAATGGGCTGGACGCAATTACTCGACGCGAAGGACTGGAGCACGGAAGTCGATGCGCTGTTGGATGAAGAGTCCGGCAGAAGAGAGCGACTCCCGGCACAGATCGGGCAGCGACGTCATTCGACACATTCGAAGATCACAGCCTCTATCGCGCCGCGTTTGCACTCACGATTTGGATCGATCAACTTTTCGATGAAGATCGCTTCGCTACAAAACGAACCGGCGGCGGTGAAACTGGCCACCCACTCGGCTCTGGCCAGCGCAAAACTGGCCGCGGCTCTGAGCGATGATGATGTCGATGAAATCAGGATGACCATTGCGTATTTGAAGCGCGCCCTGAAGGCGATCACGATTTCGATGGACGCGGCGGCGCAGCTGTTGTCGGAGAAGCTGATTACCGCTGCGCAGCATTCGGTGCTGCAACAGCGGCTCTTCCAGGTGCGCGACGGAATCATCACGCTGATGGGTGAATACCGCGGCGAGTGGCGACGCCGGTTCGGCACCGACGCTAACAGCTGTTGAATGAAATAGCGGCTAGTTCCGTCCAATCATGCAAACGGAAGCGACTCTGGCTCAGGCCGATGTGTCGGAATTGGACTTGGTGAAACGATGCCAGGCCGGTGACACCGAGGCATTCGACGAGCTGGTAACTCGCTACCGAACACGAGTATTCAGCATGATTTACAACATGGTCCATAGCGAGCAGGACGCCTGGGACCTGGCTCAGGACAGCTTCGTAAAAGCGTGGAAGTCGATTAAACGCTTTCGCGGGCGCTCTTCGTTTTACACTTGGATTTATCGAATCGTGATGAACGTGACGATCGATTGGCTGCGGAAAAAACAGGTGAAAGGCGCAGGCGCCGAGTTTGACGATGCGATTCAGTTGAAAGCAAATCGATCCCGCGTCCAAGACGGTGCCGAAAGCGGACGCATTGCCTTACGAGACAATGGAGCGGTCCGAGATCCGCGACGCGGATCGACAAAGCGATTGCGCAACTCTCGCCCGAACATCGCGCCGTGATTTTGATGAAGGAGATTGAGGAGATGCAATATCACGAGATCGCAGAAACGCTCGGATGCTCGATTGGCACAGTGATGTCGCGCTTGTTTTATGCGCGCAAGAAATTGCAAAATTTATTGAGGGACGTTTATGAAAACATTTGAAGAAAAATGGACAGCCTGGCTCGACGGCCAGCTCAGCGGGAAAGAGCTGATCGAGTTCGAGGCTTCGCTGCCGGACAAAGCTGCCGCTGAAGCTGGAAAAGCGCGATGCGAAAAAGCTCGGCGCGCTTTTGAAGCGCGAACTCGGCGCGCATGCATTGACGAACGAAGAGTTCTTTAGCCATCAGCTCCGCGAGAGAATCGCGCGCGAAAGTGTCGAGCCGTCTCGAGAGCAGCGCTGCCGAGATTTCCACCTGGTGGACAATTCGTCGCCTGTTTTGGACGGGAACGGCTTCGCTCGCCCTCTTTTTGGTTTTTGCCGTTTTCGTCATGCGGGAGAAAAATCCGGCCGAGCAATCGCAATACCTCACGCAAATTCTAAACGCGCGCGTTGATCCGGTCGTCAGCCCAAATGCGACCGTCTCGATGTTCGAGGCAAAGAGGACCGCGTGACGGTGCTCTGGACTGAGGGATTACAAGTCGTTGCCGGCCGATTACGCAGCCAAATAACCGCTCATGCGTCCGCTCGCTCCGGCTCTTCACCGCTTTTATCGCGCTGATCGATGAGCGCAGCGCCGGCGACTGCGCGGCGCGGAGACCGTTTGGAGCGGACTTGTCATCGCGGAAAATGTCGCCGCAACCAGAACCGATCCCGCCGGAATTGACTCGGATCGAACGGCCTCTGAAGGAACTTTTCGGCTACAACCAGTTTCAGGTCATCGGCCAGTCGCAGCAAGACACTCAAGACCGGTCAGGAAGACTGGCTGGCAACCAGCAAATTTTTCGGGCTGCATGTCGATGCGCGAGGCGAAAGTGAAGCCGGTTACGTTTTGAATCTGAAACTTTATAAGGAGAAAGAACTTTTGCTCGAAACAGACGCCAAATTGAGCAAGCGCAGTCCGCTCGTGATCAAAGGACCGCAGGTGGGCGGCGGACAATTGCTGTTGGTATTGGTTGTTCAGTAGGTAGGAGGGCAGCGCGCGTTCCAGCGGCAGGCTGTCGCCTGCTTGGACAACAGTTGCAGCGAGCACGGCTGCCGCTGTGGAAATTTTCCGCATTTGGGATGCGAAGTGCGCACGCGTTGTTTAGTGCCGACATGCGTCTTGCTCTTTCTTCCTTTGCCTCGTTTTCATCATTTGCCCGCCATGAACGCAGAAAAGCCATTCGAGTTTGCAAGGACACCCGGGAAAACTGCCGAAAGAGGTCGTCCCGACAGAATACTCCATTCGGATCGTTCCCGAACATCGACGAGTTCACGTTCACCGGGACGAAACGGTGAAGCTGAACGTGCGCAGCCCGGTTCGTCAGCTGGTGCTGAATGCGCTCGAGCTCGAAATCACCGAGCGCGTCTGTCGATGGCAAGGCGTTGCCGCAGTCTGCAATCAAGATCGACAACGAAGAACGAACTGCTCACGCTCGCGCTTGCCGTCGGAACTTGCGGCCGGAGATCACACGCTCGCGCTTAGTTTCTCGGGCAAGATCAATCAGCAAGGCCAGGGCCTTTTCTACGTGCGCTATCAGGAGCAGGGCACGCGGCGCGAAAAAGATCATGCTCGGAACGCAGTTCGAAGCGACCGATGCCCGCCGATTTTTCCCTTGCTGGGACGAACCCAGTTTTCGCGCGCGCTTTCAATTGACGCGCCGTCGTGCCGGAAAACTGGCTCGCCGTCTCGAACATGCCGATCGAGAAGCGAGAAAAAAATCGCCGGCGGGAAAGAAGTGCGCTTTGCCGCGACTCCGTCGATGTCGAGTTATCTCAATGTTTTCGTCGCGGGCGAACTCGATCTCGATCGAATCGCGAAGCGGCCGCACGCAGATTCGCGTCATCACAACAAAAGGCAAAGCGGAATTGGGCCGCTACGCGCTCGAAGTCACGGCGCAGATTCTGCAATATTACAACGATTACTTCGGCGTGCCGTATCCGCTGCCGAAGCTGGATCAAATCGCTCTGCCCGGCGGTTTCGGCGGCGCGATGGAAAACTGGGGCGGCATTACCTATTACGAATCCGCGCTTCTGTTTGATCCGAAAAACTCTTCTGCCGAAACGCAAGCAAAATATCTATGAAGTGATCGCGCACGAGATGGCGCACATGTGGTTCGGCGATCTCGTGACGATGGCCTGGTGGGACAATCTCTGGCTCAACGAAGGATTCGCCTCATGGATGGGCACGAAATGCACAGCGCATTTCAATCCGCAATGGGAAGTCTGGCTGCGAAGAAACTTGCCGCGCGATCCCGCCCGGCGCGTCGGTATCGCCAAGGAGCAAGCGATGGAAGGCGACGCGAGATCGACAACGCATCCGATTCAGCAGCCCGATCGCGACCGAGGCCGAAGCGAACAGTGCCTTTGACGATATCACTTACAAAAAGGGCCAGTCGTTTCTTCGAATGCTGGAAAGTTTTCTCGGCGAAGATGTTTTCCGTGACGGCATTCGCCGGTACATCGCCGCGCATAAATATTCGAACTCGACCACCGCGGATTTGTGGAACGCGCTTTCGGAAGCGTCGAGGTAAACCGGTCGGCGAAATCGCAGCTGGCTGGACAGAGCAGCCAGGGTTTCCAGTGGTGAAAGTTAAGCGAGAAGCAGGCGGCAAGGTCTCGCTCACGCAGGAACGCTTCACGGTCAATTTCAAGAATGCGCCGCCGCTCGAATGGAAAATCCCGCTAACCTATTCGGTCGTCGGAGAAGCGCCTGCGAGCTCTGCTGATGACCGGCAAGATCGACAAGCCTGCAAAACATTCCAGCCGATCGCGCGCTCAAATTGAATGTAAACGGCGCAGGAAATTATCGCGTCGAATATGACGAGCCATCGTGGAACTTATTGCTTCGAAGCTCTGCCGAAGCTGGGCGTTGAAGATCGCGTCAATCTCCTGAGCGACGCGTGGGCGCTTGTGCAGGCCGAGTCGCGCGCCGGTCTCGCTCTATTTTGGTCTGGTCGAGAAATTGCCTGCTTCCACCGAACTGGCCGAGCGTGAGCAGATCATCAATGTGCTCGGATTTCATCAACCGGCTGCTCGTTGGCCGTCCGGAACGCGGAAAATTTCAAGCGCTACGCGCGATCGATTTTGCGTCCGACGTTTGACGCGCTGGGCTGGGAACCGAAAGAGAGCGAACCAGCTACCGCCGGAAACTTGCGCGCGAGCTTAATCAACGCTCTGGGAGATTTGAATGATCAGCAAATCGTCGCGGGCTGTCGCGAGCGTTTCAAAAATATCTTGCAAATCCAGCAATCGCTCCGCGCCCGATCTTCGGCCGTCCAGTTCTTGCGGTGGTCGGCCGTTACGCCGACGAAGCAGACCTGGAACCAGCTTCACGAGCTTGGCCTGAAAACGACGAGCACCGAGGAAAAACAAAATTATTACAACGCGCTGGCTGGCGCGATCGATCCCAAGCTCGTGAAGAAAACGCTGCCAATTGCGCTCACCGATGAGCTGCCAACGAGTCGCGCCGTATTTCTTGTGTCGCAAGAGTCGCGCGCGACAGCGATCATCCGGATATCGCCTGGGAATTTGCAAAAGCGAATATGAAAGCGCTGCTCGCCAAGACCGATGCGCTCGGGCGCAAACCGGTACGCGCCCAGTCTGTTCACGTTCTTCTCCGACGACTCGCGCGCCGATGAATTAAAAGCTTACGCCAAAGCTAATTTGCCTGCGGCAAGCGCGCCGGAAGTGGCAAAAGCTGTCGACGAAATTCAGTTCCGCTCGGAATTCAAAAGACGACTCGCGCCTCAACTGAGTGCCTGGATCGACAAGAAAAACTGTAGAGGCTGGCGTGTCGCCTGCAGAACGTGGATCGTCGCAGCCAGTCGCTGGCTGCCACTGCAGCCGTGGCTACAGTGCCTTGTCATGACTGTCACTGCTCGCGCTCTGCGGCGTGATCCACAAGCGCATCGGAATCATGGAAGACTCGACGAAGCCGTGTCGTCGGAAAAACTCCTGCGCCAGGTTTTCCGGCCGATCGGTCAACAACGTGATGCGAAGGAAATTTTTCTGCTTCGCGAAATCGATCGCGTGTTCGAGAAGTTTTGAACCGTAGCCATGACCCTGGTATTCTTTGTGGATCACCAGGTCCTCGAGCAGACATGACGAAGCCGCCTTCGGCTGTGCTGATGGTAAAGAGCAAATTGATCATGCCCACGATCGCGCCGTCGCGTCGCAGCACGAAAACGCGCCCGCGGCTGGGTTGTTCGAAAATCAAGCGCAAACCGCGAAGCTGTTTCTCTTTGTCCGGGCGAAAATCGCTTTCCTGAGCAAACAATTCGCCGAGCATCTCCGACAATTCGTCCAAGTCGGCCTCGGTTGCTGGCTCGATTACGACATTTTCGCTCATTGTTTGCATCGCTTATTTCAAAAATTCGGAGGCGCTGGCAATCCTGCGAATGAAGGATCGACATATCACATCGTCGTGCGCGCGATTGACAATGCCGCTCCCATTCCTAGTGTAACCGCTCTCAAATCGCGCCGAAACTATTTTTCGGTTTTATGAAACGGACTTACCAGCCATCGAAGCGCACACGCAAACGCCAGCACGGTTTTCGTGCGCGCATGAAAACGAAAGCGGGCCGCGCCACCTTGGCGCGCCGGCGGCAACGCGGGCGCAAACGCCTGCTCCCGAAAGGCGTCGAGACTACACTACGCCCGCCATACGCAGGCTTGATTTTTCGATTGCGGATTTTTTACGGTTTCGAAATTCGCGATTCGAAATCATTTCGGCGCGGGAGGTGGACCATCTGGCTACTGAGCGAGGCGTCGGCCGTCATCAGCTTTGATTTCGCCGTCGTTGTTTGATCCACTGGGATTAAACAAAATAACGATCGTGCGCGTAAACAGAATCGCCTTAGCCTTGACGAACATGTTAGCCTGTGCGGCTTAACCAAAATATATCTCGATGTTACACATCATTTCGTATCATTGTCGGTTTCGTCGTCGGTTTGATCGCACGCGGCATTATGCCGGGTGTGTACGCATCTCGGTTTCATAATGACTACAGTGCTCGGTATCTGTGGCTCGATCGTCGGCGGATTTATCGGCCGGCTGTTCTCAAGCCGACACCGGGTTCGGCCTTTCATCCCGCCGGTTTCATCCTGTCGATCATCGGCGCGATCGTTCTGCTCTTTATTTGGGCAAAATTAGCCGGCCTAACGAAGACATTTGAAAACGCGGGCCGATCCGAGGTAGAATTTACCGGGTTACCGAATATCCTACTTATTCCGAGTGACCGTCACGGTATTTGCTCGGAGTGCGGCCGCGAGGAGATGATCCTCACGCCAGCGGTTTGGTTCCCAGGACAACACGCACCTCGTGAGCCAGCGCGTCGTCACGCAAAATTATCATTTTGTTGGCTGC
>ERZ1370068.3161-contig-2281_pt1 | contig 26628 bp, 40 predicted proteins | sample MGYA00561227_ERZ1370068 | MGnify/ENA primary metagenome ERZ1370068 (study PRJEB38410, sample SAMEA6850437) | metagenome | study: Metagenomic assessment of the ecological functions of the soil: analysis of the soil microbiota associated with the...
CGTTACGTATTGCTCAGCCGGAAGAAGGCAGAACGCAGACGTCAAAACGTGAAACGAGAAACTGAACGCAAAACTTGGAGCACGTTGCAGAATTACCGGCGGTCGGAGGGGCCGGCCACGCAGTGGAGGCGGGCTAAAGCCCGCCCCTCCTTCTGAATTTGCAACGCGCTCCGTGGAACATCACAGCGAACGCCGCGTCATAAAGTCGAGGTTACCGGAGCGTGCCGTCCATCTGCTCGTCGACGACGAGCGAAAATCCGCCAGGCGCTGAAACAGGCGCTCGACCATGAGGGGGCCATGGAGTCACGGCTGACGGGGAGTCCGCGCGAGGCGCTGAAGCTCATCGGCGAACGGCCGTTCGATCTGCTCGTGGTCGACAACTGATGCCGGAACTGAGCGGCCTCGATCTGATTCGCGAGGTCACCGGCGGGTCGGGCGGCGGCGAGCGGCCGCAGATCCTGATGATGACCGCGCACGCGACCGTCGAGAGCGCGATCGAGGCGATGAAGCTCGGCGCGCTCGACTACCTGCAGAAGCCGTTCGAGATCGACGAGTTTCTGATGGTCGTCGGCCGCGCGCATCGAGCACGCGCCGCCTGCGCACGCACCACGACTACCTCATCACCGAAGCGCGACGAGCAGTTCGACCACTACGGCATCGTCGGCCGCAGCCGGGCGATCCAGGAGGTCGTGCGGACGGCGCGGCTGGTCGCCCAGTCGCGCAGCACCGTCCTCATCACCGGCGAGACCGGCACCGGCAAGGAGCTCGTCGCCCGCGCGATTCACGACTGGAGCGCGCAGCGCGAGATGCCGCTCGTCCGCGTGAACTGCGCGGCGCTGCCCGAGACGCTGATCGAGTCAGAGCTCTTCGGCCACGTGCGCGGCGCCTTCACCGGCGCCGTGGCCAACAAGAAGGGCCGCTTCGCGCTCGCCGACGGCGGCTACGATCCTGCTCGACGAGATCGGCGTCATCGCGCCGTCGGTGCAGGCCAAGCTGCTGCGCGTGCTGCAGGAACGCGAGTTCGAGCCGCTGGGATCCGAACGCACGGTCTGGTCGTCGCCGTGATCATCGCCGCCACCAATCGCGACCTGCGGCAGCTCGTGGCCGACGGGCGATTCCAGGAGGATCTCTTCTACCGACTGCAGCGTCATCCCGATCGCGATGCCGTCGCTGTCGCGATCGGCGGGAGGACATTCCGCTGCTCGTCGAGCACTTCATCCGCCGTCACGCCGGCCGCGCCGGCAAGCGCGATCGACGGCATCAGCGCCGGAGGCCATGGCGGTGCTCGTGGACGCGCCGTGGCCGGGCAACGTCCGCGAGCTCGAGAACACGCTCGAGCGCGCGGTCGTGCTGACGCCGCAGCCGGTCATCCAGGCGCGCGAGCGTCGATCTCTCAGCGGCGCGCCCGGCTCGGCCCCGGCCGGCCTGCCCGCCCTCAACCTCAAGCAGAATCTCGAATGGACCGAGCGTGAAACCGTCCGCCGCGCGCTCGACGCGGCGCGCGGCGTCAGAAAGACGCAGCCGAGAGCGATGGGCATCAGCCAGCGTGCCTTGAGCTACTACCTCGCCAAGCATCGCCTTGAAGATCCCGGTGACTGAGGCTTACGCACCGACGTAAGCACTTTCGCCGGACGTAAGGCGCGCTGCACGGCGCGCGCAAAACGCCGACATCGCCGTCCTCAGCGCACGGCATCAGGTTTGCTCAACTTGCTGGCACCGGCCTCGCGTGGTCGCTTGGCGGGTCCGGGAGGGAGCAAGGTGAGTGCGGTGCTGTCGAGTTGATTGGGGGACCGACGGTGCCTCAGTATCGGTGCCGTTCTGAGGACGCCGGAACGATCAGGCGAGTACCGCCTTCCAAGCTCCCTCCGGGATCCCGGCCGGTCACTGGCCGGGTAAGATTGTTCGCGCGCGTGGACAGTGTGCTCGCGTGCCGCGCGTCAACGCCGCTGGAGCGAACGGCGGTCGCGGCACACGACTTGCACACTCGTTCGCGCCTACGCTCGCGCGCCGTCTCTGCAGGATTTCGTTCTGGAGATGCCTTCCGTGAAAAAACTTCCGTTTTCGTTTCCGATTCTGCCAGTCGTGTGCGTCGTCGCTCGTCACTGATCGCTGCCGGTTGCCGGGAGCGAGCAGCGGCAACCCCTGCGCCCGACACCGGGGCCCCAGGACCGAGCGGCGCGACCATGACCATCAGCGCCAACGGCGTCCTGTTGCCCAGGACGTGACCGTGACGCGCGGTCAGGCGAGCGTCACCATCGTCAACAGCGACACGCGCGTGCATGACATGACGTCGGATCGCACCCGGCGCACACCGACTGTCCGGCGATCAACGCCGTCGGCTGATTCAGCCGGGCTGGACCAAGCTGACCAATGCCCTCTCAACCGCGCGCATCTGCGGGCTTCACGACCATAACGCCCGACGACCAGAACCTGAAAGGCCGGATCACCATTCGCGTGGCGGATCTCAACGAGGTAGCGCGGCTGGGCTTTCGATCAGGTAGCGCGGCTCGGGCTCAACGAGGTAGCGCGGCTCGAACTCAATGAGGTAGCGCGGCTCGGGCTGTGAGCCGCAGTGACGCCGGCGGACGGCACGGGCGCCGTCGGGATATGATCGACAGTGTGCTTTGTCTTCCGTTCGCGCCGCCTCGACCCCTGCGGCCGCCGCTGCCCTGGCGCTGGTCGCTGGGCGCGTGCGGCAGCAAACCCGCGACACCGATCGAGCCGTCCAGGTATCCGCCCGTTCATATCCCGACGATTACGATCACCGCGTCCGGGCGCGACTCCGAAGAACGTGTGCAGATAAATGTCGGCGACCGCGTCCGGTTCGTCAACAGCGACACGCGCGCGCACAACATGACATCCGATCCGTAATCCGGACCACAACGATTGTCCAGAGCTGAACGCCGTTGCGCTGCTCCAGCCCGGCCAGAGCCGGGAAACACTCAACCTGGTGCAGCCGCGTGGTCTGCGGGTTTCACGATCACGACCTGCCAAACGTCACGACGCTGCAGGGCTCGATCACCATTCGCTGAACGTGAGATCCACCGCCGCCGGTGCAGGCCGCGCGACGAAGCACGCGCCCCTTCCGCAGCAGCCGGCCAGGCGGCGCGCGAGTGGCAAGCGCGCGCCACCGGTCGACGAACGCGGCGCTGTCGTCCGCGCGCCGACCAGCGCCCCGCGCGCCGCGCCGAAGCCCGCGCCGAAGCGCCAGCCGCGCGGCGGAACGCGCCGGTCGCGCGGGCGGCGGCCGCGAGCGAACTGGCTCTCGGGAATCTGATTGCCCAGAGCTGCTCCGCATCGCGCCTGGACGCGTCGGCGAGCTGCCAGATCGCGCTGCTCGTCGCCGCGCTCAAAGGCGTCGACGCGAGATGGCACGCGCGCGTCTTCGCCGAGGAAATGCATCAGGCGGCGCGCTAGCTCGCTACCGGACACGAGGCAGGCGTGTCCCGCCGGCGCCCGTCGCCGGCCGCGTGAGGCTGCCGCCTCTGGAGCTCGCAAGAGCCGCCCGCTCCGGATCGGATCGTGTCAAGCCGCTCGGCACGATCCGGCTGCACGCGCGCCAGACCCTGCCTTTCGCAGAACCGGCTCAGCGCGTGGGGCCAGCGAGGCGCGGTGGTAACGCGCGCGGGCGCTCCCGGCCTTGCCGGCCTCGATGCCGCTGCGCCATCACGACGAACCGCCAATCGGCTGGCATCGCGGCGTCGCCCCAGACGGCCGGACGGGCACGATCAGTAGGCGCTGACCGTGCCCGGCACGGTGAGATCGCGGTGTGGTCCTCGCTCCGCCGTGCTGCTGACGCCGTGCTTGGTGCCTCCAGCTCGCCGAACGTCAAGCCGTTCCGACCGCGCCGAGATAGCCCGGCCAGATCGAGCCGCCCGCGGAGCGACCTGACTGCCATTCCGGCCGCTCGAGGCCAGCTCGCGCGCGCGACGAGCGCCGACGCGATCCGACGACGAGCGCCGACGAGCTGCACGATGAGCCGGCGGCACGCGGGAGATCGCTCGTCGAAGACGAGATCGGCGCCAAGCTCCGCGCCCGGAAAGTTGCTCGCCAGGCGCCGCGCGACGACGGCGACGTAGTTGGCCCAGCCAGCGAACATCCGCCGCTCGCTGGCCGGACGGACTATCCATCGACGACCTGCCACCGCGCGTCGACGGCCGACCACGATGCCGTCGGTGCGCGGGCCGGCACGACCGCGAGTCCGCGCAGCGCACGGCCGCGACGAGCGACCGGCCGCCGGCGTAGTCGGTGTGTTTGCCGGAAGACCTCGATGCGGCCGGGGACGAACCAGGCCCAGCAGGGGCACGCCCGATGATCGCGCTGGAACGCGCGCGCGTGCGCGCCGCATCAGACCCGCGCGCGACTCCGCGGTCCGCGCCGCTATAGCCGGCCGCGGCCAGCCCGCGCGAGCCAGCTGCAGCGCCGCGTCGTCATCGCCCGGCCTGACATGTGCACGATGCCGAGCGGCGGCGTCGTGCTTCCAGCGGCCGCGCGTGAAGTCAGGAAACTCGACCGGCTGGCCGCGCTTGCGCCACCGACTGCACGCTGAGGTCGCACGACGCGCGCTGAGCGCCGCCGCGTCGTAGACGTTCATGTCGGTCGGCATGCCCTTCGCGCAGGCACTTGATCAGGCGGTAGTCCTCGATGAAGTCCATGCCGCCGTGGCCGGCGCCCTCGGCCTGCTGCGGCGATTTCCTTCCACAGCGGATGCTCGAACTCGGCGAGCAGCGTCGCGCGCATCGACCCACTGATCCGCGCGTGCCGCGCCCTTCGATGTAGCGCGCGGTTCGGATAGCCCTGCGAACAGGCCCTTCGTGCCCTGCACGATGTGGATGCGGCTGTGCGGCCGCGGCAGGTTCGTGCAGTGCTGCGACCACGATCGTCTTGCCGTTGCGCCGTCTTGATCAGGCTCGTGTTGACGTCGCCGAGGACGTAACTGCTCCTGCCGCTTCGGCGCATCGGCCGGAAAGTGCTCGGCCGCCCAGTCCTGCAGGCCGCGCGACGGGCCGCTCATCGACACGAGGTAGTCGAAGCGATCGCCGCGGTTGATGTCGAGGCAGTTCGCGATCGGGCCGAGGCCGTGCGTCGGATACGAGATTGCCGTTCGAGCTTCGTCGCCCACGCGCGCCGCCACAGGCCCTCGTCCCTCGTCGTCGAACTTGATGCCGCGCAGGTCGTGCAGGTAGCCGCCTTCGGCGTGCAGGATCTCGCCGAACAGGCCCTGCCGGACCATGTTGTAGACCATCATCTCCATGCGGTCGTAGTTGCAGTTCTCCATCAGCACGCAGTGCTTCTGCGTGCTTCTCGGCCGACTCGACGATCGCCCAGCAGTCGTCGAGCGGTCATCGCCGCCGGCACTTCGGTCGCCGTGTGCTTGCCGTTCTTCATCGCGGCCAGCATGATCGGGCACGTGCCACTCCCACGGCGTCGCGTTGTAGACGAGATCGAGCTCCTCGGTCTCGCACAGCCGCTCGAAATCGCGCGGCCCGCGCGTGTAGACCGTCGGCGCCGGATGGCCGGCCGTCGGTGATCGCCTTGCGTCGCCCAGTCGGTGCGCTCCGGCCGGATGTCGCAGACCGCGGTGATCCGGCAGCCGGGGATCTTGCAGCAGGTTGCGCACGTGGCTGAGCCCTGGCCAAGCCGATGCCGACGTAACCGATCCGCACCGTCTGGAATCGGCGGCGCGGCAAACGTGCCGCAGTATCGCCGATCTGCGCGGCCGGCGCGGCCGTCGAGCGTCGACGGCGCGCCGCAGCCGGCGACCGCTGCCGGCCCGGTCTTCAGAAAGCCGCGACCGGCGGTCTGGTGAACTCCTGTACGGTGAATTGACGCTCATAGACGCCCTTGCCGGCTTTCTTGCCCGAGCCGTCCGCTTTCACGTACTGGCGCCAGCAGCGGACACGGACGGGTGCTTCTCGCCGAGGCTCCTGATGCAGATACTCGAGGATGCTCAACCGCGTGTCGAGGCCCGACGAGATCGACCAGCTCGAATGGGCCCATCGGGTGGTTGAGGCCCAGCTTCAGCGCCTTGTCGATGTCACGGCGCCGACGCGACGCCTTCCATCAGCATGTAGAAGGCTTCGTTGCCGATCGACGCGTTCACGCGCGTGGTCGTGACGAACCCCGGCGACTTCGCGCACGAGCACGGTTTCCTTGCCCATCTCGCTTCGCCACCGCGCTCGACGGTCATCGAGCGTCGTCCGGCGCTCGACTCCGAGCGCGCGGACGATCTCGATCGAGCTTCATCTTTGTGCACCGGGTTGAAGAAGTGCATGCCGGCGACGCGCGAGGGATTCTGAGCGATGCCGGCCATTCTCGGTGATGCTCAGCGCCGACGTATTGGTGGCGACGACCGCATCCGCGGGCCGAGCGTGCCGTTCGATGTCGGCGAACAGCTGAGCTTGAGATCCATGCGCTCGGGCGCGGCTTCGATCGACGAAGTCGGCAGCCGGCCAGCGCCGCGCGCAAGTGCTGGTCGTCGTCAGCCGGCCCATGGCCGGCGTCGGCGTCCGCTGGGGTGACCTTGCCTAGCTCCACCGCCTGCTGCAAGACGCCGCTCGATGTCGGATCGCGCGCGCGCTCAGCGCGCCGCGTTCGGCACGTCGAACAGGCAGGTCTCGAAGCCGGACGACGCGGCCGCGTGCGCGATGCCATGCCCCATCGTGCCGGCGCCGAGGCACCGTCGATCAATGCTGGTACTGTCGCGGTGACCGTTCAGCCGGATGCGGACTACAAGCCCGCCCCTCCTTGCATTTGCAACCGCTCGACCTGGCTCTAATTCATCGTCAATCGTCCGATCGCGTCGGCGTGCGTCGATCTCCTGCTCGGTCGTTGTAGAAGTGCGGCGCGACGCGGATGCCCGCGCATTCGGCCGATAGTCGACGATGACCTGCCGCCGCAGCGAGGCTCCTCGGTGACGCGGCGCGCCGTTCTGGCACGTCGATGACGACCGACCCGCCGCGCTCGTCGTCGTGCCGCCGGGCGTGTTCAGTCGCCAGCCGAACGCGCTGGCGCGCCGATCCATCAGGCGCCGGGTCAGCTGGAGCGATCGTCGCGCGGATCGCCGGCACGCCGATCTTCGCCACGATCTCGATAGCCGGCCGCGCGCGGAATACAGCGCCGGCACGTTCGGCGTGCCGCTCTGGAAGCGCTCGATGCCGCCGGCGTAGCGGATGGCACCGGTCTCGAACCCGAACGGCGCGCGCGTGCCCCGCCCAGCCGGCGACCGACGGCCGCAGCGTCGGCGATCAAGTCCGGCCGGACGTAGAGGTAGCCGGCGCCCGGTCCGCCGCACAGCCACTTCACCGATCCGCCGACGGCGAAGTCCACGCCCGAGCCCGGCCGAGATCGATCGGCACCGGTGCCCGGCGCGCCTGATAGATCGTCGAGCATGACGCGCGCGCCCACCTCGGTGCGCGCGTTCGACGACGGGACGGACGTCCTGGCAGGCAACGCGCTCGAAACAGCACGAGCGACAGCGGCACGAGCGCCGTTGCGATCGTCGATCGCGTCCACGAGCCGATCCGATCGGCGCGCGGATCGCGATCGTCCGATCGGCACGTAGACGATCTCCGCGCCGCACCGGCGGAAGCCTTCGAACAGATAGTGATTCGTCGGAAAGTCGAGGTCCTGCAGGACGATCTTGCGTCGGCACGCCATCGAATGCGAACGCACGAGGCGACGATCGACTGCTGCGACCGTCGCGTTCTGGTGCATCGTGATCGTGTCCGGCGGCGACGCCGACGAATCGGCGCGAGCAGATTGCCGGTCTCCGCGCCCGATCTCCCACCAGCCTCGTGCCACGCGCGGACGCCGCGGCGATCCCACTCGTCCGGCGAACTGCTGCAGGTAGTCGCGCGCGCCGCCGCGGCATCGCGCCGAGCGAGTGGCTCGACCAGATACGTGCAGGTGTCGAGGATCGGGAATTCGGCACGCCAGGCGAGCAGCGGGTTCATTGGCGCCCAAGTTGCACTGTGCACCTACAGATCGATCCACACGGTCTTGATCTGCGTGTAGTAGTCGAGCGCGTGCGGCGCCCATCTCGCGCCGCGAAGCCGCTCTGCTTGTAGCCGCCGAACGGCGCGGCCGTGTCGTAGACGTTGTAGGTGTTGATCCAGACCGTGCCGGCCTGCAGCTTGCGACGCGACGTAGTGCGCCTTCTTGATGTCGCTGCGTCCAGACCGCCGGCCGCCAGGCCGTAGATCGAGTCGTTGGCGCGCGCGATCGCTTCGTCGACGTCGGCGAACTCGATGGCCGCGAGCACCGGGCCGAAGATCTCCTCGCGCGCGATCGTCATCTCCGGCGTGACGCCGTCGAACACGGTCGGCTGCAGGAAGTAGCCCTTGCCCGGTGCCGATGTCGCGCGCGACTCGCCGCCGGCCGACGAGCGTACGCGCCTTCCTTCTTCGCGATCTCGATGTAGCGCAGCATCGCTCTCGAGCTGCTTCTTCGACGAGATCGCGCCGAGCCGCGTCTTCGGATCCAGCGGATCGCCCGGCGCCATCTTCTTCGCGCGCGCGGCCACCTTGTCGATGAACTCGATCCTTGATCGACTTGTCGACGAGCAGCCGCGATCCGGCGGCGCAGACCTCGCCCTTGCCGTAGAAGATGCCGATCGGTCGCGCCGCGCACGGCGGCGTCGAGGTCGGCGTCGGGAAACACGATGTTCGGCGACTTGCCGCCGAGCTCGAGCGTGATGTGCTTCAGCGTGTCGGCCGCGCCCGCATGATCCCCTTGCCGGTCGACGTGTCGCCGGTGAACGCGATCTTGTCGATGCCCGGATGCTCGACGATCGCCTGGCCGACGCGTCGCGCCGGTCCGGTGATGACGTTGAGGACGCCGGGCGGGAAGCCGACCTCGCTGCGCGATCTCGCCGAGCGCGAGCGCGGTGAGCGGCGTCTGGCTCGCCGGCTTGATGATCACGGTGTTGCCGCACGCCAGCGCCGGCGCGACCTTCCACGCCGCCAGCAGCAGCGGAAAATTCCACGGCACGATCGCCGCGACGACGCCGACCGGCTCGCGCAGCGTGTAGGCGAGGTAGTTGCCCTTGACCGGCATCGTCTCGCCGTGGATCTTGTCGGCCCAGCCGGCGAAGTACTGGAAGCACTCGGCGGCCGCGGGCATCTCGATCTGCCGCGACTCGAAGATCGGCTTGCCGTTGTGCAGCGTCTCGAGCCGCGCGACCTCGTCGGCCCGCTCCATCAGCCGCTCGCCGAGCTTCCAGACGCAGCCGGCCGCGCTCGCGCGCGCCGACAGCTTGCCCCACGGCCCGGTCGAGCGCCGCCCGCGCCGCGCGCGACCGCCGGCATCGACGTCGCGCCGGACCCGCCGACGCGACCTCGGCGATGACCTCTTCGGTCGCCGGGTTCGACGACCGGCATCGTCTTGCCGCCGGCGGCATCCGCCACGTCGCCGTTGATGAGCAGCTGCTTGCGCGCCGAGTTGGGTCAGCTGTCTCCCTCAGTCTGGAGTCATAGACCTGACGCGTTTCACCGCGGTCGGCCTTGATCTCTAGCGTCCCCTGAAAACTGCGGCTTGCGCTTTTCGACGTTCGCAGCGATGCCTTCTCTCGCATCACGCGCTCTGGAACAGCAGCTGCTGCAGCTCGCGCTCGAGCGCGAGCGCCTTCGCCGAAGCCCGACCTCGGCGCCCGACTGCACCGCGCGCTTGATGCGGCCGACGGCGCTTGGCTGGCCTTGTGCGGCGGCGTGAACTCGCGGCGTATTCGATGACCGCGTCGATGAACGGCCGTCCGCGAGCCGTTCGGTCGTCCCACACCTCGTTGACGAGCGCCGAGCGCCGCGGCTTCGTCCATCGACATCAGGCGCCCGGTCACCATCAGCTCCGATCGCCCGCGCCTTGCCGACGAGCCGCGCCAGCCGCTGCGTGCCGCCGGTGCCGGGCAGCACGCCGAGCGCCACTTCGGGCAGGCCGATCTTGCCCGCCGCCCTTCGCGCGCGATGCGGAGGTCGGCGGCCATCGCCACCTCGAGCCCGCCGCCGACGCGTGTGGCCGTTGAGCGCCGCGATCACCAGCTTCGGCGTCTGCTCGAGGCGGTTCAGCGTCTCGTTGGCGTGCAGGCAGAAGTAGTACTTGAACTCGGCGTCGGCGTCCTTGAGCATCGCCGATGTCGGCGCCCGCGCAGAAGAACTTCTCGCCCGCGCCGCGTCAGCACGATGACGTGCGACGCTCGCGTCCATGCGCGCCGTCGAGAATCGCCGCGTCGAGCTCGCGCATCATCTCGTAGCTGTAGGTGTTGGCGGGCGGCTCAGTCGAGCGTGCAGGACAGCGCGACGCCGCGGGTCACCTCGTGCAGACTATGCGTGACCTCAGTCGCATCCGCGTCTCTCCGAACGGCTCTGCAGCCCGCGCGCGCTGACGCAAACGGCATGTCGTGCACCAGGCCTCACGCCCGTCCGTGATCGTACTCGAAGTTGACCGGTTTGCCCTTGACCCCGCGCGCGCGGCGGCGCAATGTAGTTGGCGAATCGGCCCGACTTCGTAGATCGGGGCTGTTCATGATCGACAGCAGGAACGCCTTGTCGGCGGGACCGGCAGCCACTTCGTGGCGGCGGCGCGTCCACTCGTCCTCGTCAGAGACCGCGCGCCCGGTCGGATCGAAGTGGCGGCCGGCGAACTGGCCGATGCCGCGGTTGAACTTGCGATCCGGCAGCCGCAGGCGATCGGACATGCCGTGCCGCTCGAGGATCTTGTTCCAGCGCGTCGACGCCGGCCTGGCAGTCGCCGACATACCAGTCGCGCAGCACCTCGTTCATCGCGTTGCGCATCGGGATCGTCCTGGCGCTCGAGCCGCCGTCCTCGACGACGTCTCGAGCGTCGTAGAGTCGTCTCGACGACGCGGTGATCGTCCCACTTCGCTTCCTCGGCGCGGCCCTTGAGGCCGTTGGCGAAGTACGACGCGGCGTTGGTCGAGATCTCGTTGCCGTGCAGGTCGAGGCTCAGCGCTGAACCACAGGTTGATGTGCTTCTGGATCGTCGGCAGGTCGATGCCGCCGAGCTGCGCGCACGTCCTCGGAGAAGCCGGCCTCCTTCATCAGCTGGCAGGTGCGCTCGATGATGCGCGCGATGCCGGTTTCGCCGACGAACATGTGGTGCGCTTCCTCGGTCAGCATGAAGCCGCGTCGTGCGCGACAGCGGATCGAGCGAGCTCTCCGACAGCGACAGCAGCTGCGACTTGCCGTCGCGGTCGGTGAACATCGTGAACATGAAGAAGTCGAGCCAGTTGTCGATCGGCTCGTTGAACGCGTCGAGGATGCGCGGCTTGTCGCGGTTGCCGCTCTGGCGCGCGAGCAGCTCCTCCGCCTCGTCGCGGCCGTCGCGGCCGAAGTACGAGTGCAGCAGGTAGACCATCGCCCAGAGGTGGCGGCCCTCTTCGACGTTCACCTGAAACAGGTTGCGCAGGTCGTACATGCTCGGGCAGCGGTGGCCGAGCCAGCGCTGCTGCTCGACGCTGGCCGGCTCGGTGTCGCCCTGCGTGACGATCAGGCGGCGCAGCTGATTGCGGAACTCGCCCGGCACTTCCTGCCAGACCGGCTGGCCGAAGAAATCGCCGAAGCCGATGCGTGCGATCGGCGACCGGATCGGCCAGGAAGATGCCCCAGCGATACTCGGGCAGCCGCACGTACTCGAAGTGCGCCCAGCCCGCCGGATCGACGCTGACCGCCGTGCGCACGTAGACCTGGTGGTAGTCCTGGAATCCCTGCGGGCCCATGTCGCTGCCACCACTGGATGTAGCTGCGGCTGCCAGTGCTCGAGCGCGCGCTGCAGGCGCTTGTTGCACGTGCAGGTCGACGTTGTTGGGGATCTTGTCGGCTGAGATCATGTGTCTCAGCGCTCACGTCCCGTAATCGAACTCCAGCGCGCTCGCTGACGATGCCGTATGCACGTCAGCGCGCCCTTCGTCGCCGACGGCGTTCGGCCGCTGGAAGATCCAGTTCTGCCACGCCGTCAGCCGGCCGAAGATCTTCGTCTCCATCGTCTCCGGCCCGACGAAGCGGAGGTTCGCTTCCATGCCGGTGAGCGCGTCGGGCGAGAATGCCGCGCGCGCTTCGACCGCCAGCCGCACTTCGTCGTCCCAATCGATCTCGTCGGGCGCGAACGTCACGAGGCCGGCCTCGAGCGCTTCCGGCGGCATCGAACGGCCGCTCGTGCGCGAGCAGCTGCGGCGACGCCTGGTCGGGTCGCCGAGGAACCGGGTCTGCAGCCGCGTCAGGCCGTTGCTCATCGGCAGCGGACCGGCGTTCATCGCCGACAGCTGCGATCGTGTTCGGCCGATCGGGATCGTCGAGCATGTAGCGACCGATCGGCGGCGAGCGCCAGCTCGAACAGCGTGCCGGCGAACGCGCTGCCCGGCTCGATGAGCGCGAAGAAGCTGCGCGCCGACAGGTCGATGCGCTTCAGCGTCGCGCTTGATGAAATGGATGACCTCGCGCACGAACCAGTGGTCGACTGATGCGCGAGCAGCGACCGCGTCGGCCGCGAGCACGCGCGCCGGATCGCCCTCGGTCTTGCAGCACGACGGTGCCGATCTCCGGCTCGTTCGATGCGCAGCCGCAGCAGCGCGTCGTCCAGCTCGCGGAACGCGCGCAGCGGCCAGAACTGATCGCCGGCCGGCCAGGATCGCGTCCGGCGTCGACTCGACCGGCGCTCGGGCGCGCGCACGGTGAGCGTCGCGATGCGCTGCGGCGCGATCGAACGTCGACGCGACACCGACGAGTAGTCGCACGCGTCGGCGGTCACGGTCGGCGTTCAGCGGGCTCGAGCGCGACGCCGGCGCCAGTGCCGGGCCGATCGGACGACGCCGCCAGCTCCTGCGCGCGCGCCGCGACCGACTCCTTGAACTGGCTCGTCGGGATACACGGCGTCGACCAGCCGCCACTCGACCGCGCGCTTGCCCTTGACGCCCTCGGCCAGCGTGCCGAACACGTCGGCGCAGATCGCGGCGGACGCTTGCGCTTGTCGACGACGCGCGTCAGGCCGCCGGTGCCGGGCAGCACGCCGAGCAGCGGCGTCTCCGGCAGGCTCACCGCCGAGTTCGCGTCGTCGACGAGCGACGATCTCGTCGCAGGCCAGCGCCAGCTCGTAGCCGCCGCCGGCGCAGATGCCGTTGAGCGCCGCGAGGAACTTGATGCCCGAGTGCGCGCTCGCGTCCTCCATGCGCCAGGCGCGTCTCGTTCGTGAACTTGCAGAAGTTCACCTTCCACGCGTGCGTCGAGCCGCGCAGCATGAAGATGTTCGCGCCGGCGCAGAAGATGCGCTCCTTCAGGCTGCGTGACGACGACGGCGTGCACCTCGGGATGCTCGAAGCGGATGCCGCTGAATCGCGTCGGCGAGCTCGATGTCCACGCCGAGGTCGTACGAGTTCAGCTTCAGCTGGTAGTCGCGGCGACAGGCCGGCGTCTTCCTGCACGTCCATCGACAGCGTGGCGATCGGCGCCGTCGAACGCCAGCTTCCAATGCCGGTAGCGAGCCGGATGCGGTTTCGAAGCGAAACGGGGCTCGAGCGGTCGCGTTGTCGGTCAGCAGCCATAGAGTTGCTCTCAGCGTAGTCGGTTGCGTCGAGCGGCTGTCAAGGCACTATAATGCTGGCGACGGAGCTGTGCAGTGAAATATACTGCACCTTCCGCGACCGCCACTCCAGCCCCCGGTGCTCGTCACCGCTCAGCCAGCGCGCCGCGCCACCTCCGCCAGCAGCAGGGCCTGACGCTGCGCGCGCTGGCGGACAAGTCCGGGCCTGTCGCTCCGGTTCCTGATGGACGTCGAAGCCGGCCGCGGCAACATCTCGGTCCGCCGCCTCGCCGATCTCGCCGACGCGCTCGCAGACGACCCGCGCCGATCTCGTCACGACGCACACCTGACGAGGACGCCGCGCCGCGCGTGATCGCGCTGCTCGGCCTGCGCGGCGCCGGCAAGACGACCATTGGCCGCCGGCTGGCGCGCCGCTCCGGATGCGCTTCGTCGAGCTCGACCAGCAGATCGAGACGCGCGCCGGCACTGCGCCTCGCCGGAGATCTTCTCGCATCCACGGCGAGGACTTCTACCGGCGGCTCGGAGCGCGATACGCTCGCCGATCTGCTGAACGCCGCGCAGTCGATGGTGCTGGCCGTGGGCGGCGGCCTGGTCACCGCCGCGAGACCTACGCGCCTGCTCCTGCCGCCAGACGACGACCGTCTGGCTCAAGGCCGAGGCCGACGACTGCTGGACTCGCGTGATGCGCCAGGGCGATCGCCGGCCCATGGATCAGCACCCGCAGGCGCGCGAGGCCCTCAGGCAGCTGGTCACCCGTCGCGAGCCGCTCTACGCCCGCGCGGCCGCCACCGTGGACACGTCCGCGCTGACCGATCGCAGCAGGCCGTGGACCGGGTCGAGTACGCGGCAAGCCGTCACGCGGGACCAGTAAGCAGCCCGCCCACGGGCGGTAAGCCGACTTGCGGTAGTATTCGGCGCCCCATTCAAGGTGCACCGTCTCGGATCCCGAAGGAGAACGCTCATGCGCCAGAAGCATCAGTCGAGGACCGAGTGATGCTGTGCTGGCCGCTTGGCCTCTGTGCTGGCTCCCCGCTCGTCGCCCGACTTGGCGGCGCTTGCAGGGTCAAGGCGCCGGACAGGGCGGCATGCCCCGCGCGATGATCAATCTGCCGACCGAGCCCGCGCTGCGCGGCTTCCAGTGGCGCGAGATCGGGCCCGGTCGGTCAGGGCGGCCGCATCGACGACATCGCCGCGGACGAAAAGAACCCGTCGACCTACTACATCGGCTATGCGCCGTGAGCGGCCTCTGGAAGACCATGAACAACGGCACGACCTTCACGCCGCTGTTCGACGAGATCGGCCCACTCGATCGGCGACATCGCGCATCGCGCCGTCCGAATCCGAACGTCCTCTATGTCGGCACCGGCGAGAGCCGAACAACCGGCAGAGCAGCCTCGTTCGGCAACGGCGTCTACAAGTCGATCGGACGGCGGGAGCGACTTGACGTGAAGTTCGGGCTCGTCGGACTGCAAACCGAGTCGATCGGCCGCATCGTCGTCCATCCCAAGAATCCGGACATCGTCTGGGTCGCGGCGGTCGGCCATCTGTTCGGGCCGAACGCCGAGCGCGGCGTCTTCATGACGACGCGACGGCGGCAAGACCTGGAACCACGCGCTGCAAGATCAATCAGGACGTCGGCGCCAACGACATCACGATCGACCCGAGCAATCCGAATCACCTGCTCGGCGTCGACGTACGAGCGGCGCCGCGCGTCGTGGGGCTTCGTCGGCGGCGGCCTCGGCTCGCGGCATTCACGAGATCGATGGACGGCGGCAAGACGCTGGAAGCGCATCACGGCGACGACCGACGAACGGCCTGCCGCGCGGCACGATGGGCCGCATCGCGCTCGATTGGTGCAAGAACACGCCGAACGTGATTTACGCGCAGATCGAAGTCGCGCCTGACAAGGAGCCGCGCGACCCGACGCCGAAAGCGGCGGCGCGCGGCCGCGCAGCGCGCAGCAGGGCGGCGGCCGCGGGGGTGGGGCGGCGGCGGCGGTGGCGGTCGGCGGCGGCGGTGGCGGCGGCACGCTGCAATCCCGAGCGCGTCAGCGGCATCTGGCGCTCGATGGACAAGCGGCAAGACCTGGGAGTTCCGCAGCAACGAGAACCAGCGGCCGATGTAGCTTCAGCCAGATCCGCGTCGATCCGAACAACCCGGAGATCGTGTACGTCGGCGGCGTGAATCCGCAGAAGTCGATCGACGGCGCGCAAGACGTTCAACCGCGACTCGCAGGGCATGGGCCACGTCGACAACCACGCGATCTGGATCGATCCAGCCGAACAGCAAGCACGTGATGTACGGCAACGACGGCGGCCTCGACGTGTCGTGGGACGGCGGCGACACGTGGGAATCGCCGCGTCTGCGGGCGGCGGCGCTTCCCTACCACGTGTCGGCCGACATGCGGCGTCCGTACTGGGTCTGCACGGGCCTGCAGGACAACGGCTCGTGGTGCGGACCGAGCTCGACGCGCTCGGGCGGCATCCACATGTGGAACTGGATCAGCGTCGGCGGCGGTGACGGCTTCCAGACCGCAGATCGATCCGACCGATCCGAACATCTTCTACACCGAGTCGCCAGAACGGCGCGCATCACGCGCTACGACCTGAACACGGGCCAGACGCCAGGCGTGCGTCCGCAGGCCGGTGGCGGCGGTCGCGGCGGTGGCGGCGGTGGCGGCGCGTGGCGGTGGCGCCGGCGGCGGTGGTGGTCAGGCGGCGGCGGCGGACGCGGCAACGTGCCGATCGGGCCCGGACGACGACTGGCCGCAGGCGTGGAACTGGAACACGCCGATCCGGCTGTCGCCGCACAACCCGAGCACGGTGCTGTTCGGCGGCACGCGGCTGTTCATCTCGCGCGACCGCGGCACCACGTGGACGATGAGCGCGCCGCTCGGCAAGAAGATCGATCCGGCGACGCGCGACGCTGCTCGGAGAAGCCGCACAGCCTGCCGAGCTGCGGCAACGACGCCGGGCGTCGACGTGCATCCTGTCGAAGAACGACGGCTACGTCGCGAACGAATACGGCACCGATCGTCGAGATCGCCGAGTCGCCCGTGACGCCGCGGCATCTACTGGGCCGGCACGAACGACGGCAACGATGCAGGTGAGCCAGCGACGGCGGCTTCACGTGGACCGAAGTCGGCAAGAACCTGCCCGGCGGCGGCACGCACGAGATTACGCATCTCGGGCCTCGAAGCGTCCTGGTACGACGCCGGCACGGCCTACGCGCGCGCTCGACGGCCACTACGCCGGCGACGCTGAAGCCGTACGTGCTTCAAGACGACCGACTACGGCCAGACGTGGAAGAGCATCGCCGGCAACCTGCCGATGGGGCAACGTGAATTCGATCCGGCAGGATCCGAGTGAACCGCAACCTGCTCTACGCGCCGACGGAGTTCGGCTTCTACGTCTCGCTCGAACGACGGCGCGCACGTGGCACGCGTTCATGCCGAACCTGCCGACGGGCCGCATCGACGACGTGATGGTGCATCCGCGCGACAACGACCTGATCCTCGCGCACCACGGCCGCGGCATCTGGATCATGGACGACATCAGCGCGCTCCAGGACCTGACGCCGGACGCGATGGACGCGGACGCCACGCTCGTTCGAGCCGCGCGAAGCCGTGCTCGTGGAAGGCCGACCGCATGAACCAGACCGAAGTGCCGGGCGACAAGTGGTGGGAAGGCGAGGTCGCGCCGCGCGGCACGGCGATCGCCTACTACCTGCAAGACGGCGCCGACGGTGGACGTCACGGTGACGATCACACAACACGGCGACCGGCCAGGCCGATGCGCACCTGCGTGGGCACCGAAGACGTCGGCCTGAACCGCTTCCAGTGGGCGCTGACCGGCGATCCTGCCAGCGCGGCGGCGGCGGTGGTCGGGGCGGCGGCGGGTGGCCGTGGCGGTGGCGGCGGCGGCGCGATGGCGCCGAGCCTGTCGCAACGCCGCGGCACCCGCCGGACCGACGCGCCTGCTCGGGCGGCGGCGGTGGTGGCGGCGTGGCGGCGGCGGTGGCGGTGGCTTCGGCGGTGGCGGCGGCGGAATCGGCGCCGGCGTCTATCGCGTGACGATCACCGTCGGCGGCGACGACAGTCGGCACGCAGACGTTCAACGTGATCGAAGACTATCTGGCTGAATCAGAAAGTAAGACAGTTCCAGGTTCCGGGTTCCAGTTCGTTCCGAGTTCTGGGTTCAGGTTCGCGGGTTCCGAGTTCTAGTTGACACCCAGCGGTACGAGAACCCGGAGCCTCGAACTCGGGAACCCGCGGAACCTCCTGGAACCTCGGAACCTCGGAATCCATCTATGTCGCCGTCTCGCCGGGTTTCAGCTCCAAGCACTTCAATCTTCGTTCCCCTTGAGCTGCTCTTGCAGCGTCCCGGGGTGCCCGTCAGCACCGGGAACGTTCCCCAGTGCATCGGCACGACCTGACGCACGCCGAGCCAGCTGGCGGCGATCGCGGCGGTGTCCGGTCCCATCGTGTAGTGATCGCCGATCGGCAGGAACGCGATCTCGGCGCGTAGATCTCGCGCGATGATCTTCTATGTCGCCGAAGAGGCCGGTGTCGCCCGGCGAAGTAGATCGTCGGCATGTCCTGCCGCGCGCAGCGATGAATCCGGTCGCGCCTGCCGCGCATACGATCGGTCGCCGTCGTCGATCGAGCCCGAGTGCACGGCCTGCGTGTCATCGTGATCGAAGCCCGGCGACTTCCTGCGTGCCGCCGATGCCCATGTCCCGGACGTCCGTGCAGGCCCTTTGTCGGTGAGATACAGCCCGAGCTCGTAAGATGCAGACGACCGGCGCGCCGTGGCGCGCGACGCGACGACGATGTCGCGCCGAGTGGTCGACCGTGGCCGTGCGACACGAGGATCAGATCGATCGGCTTGAGCGACTCGGGCTTCGGCGAATGCCGGCGGACAGTTGGGATTGCCGAGCCACGGATCGGTCAGCGATGCGCTTGCCGGACGGCAGGCCGATCGACGAACGTCGAGTGGCCGAGCCAGGTGATGGAGCATGGGTCGCCATGGTCGTATTAGACTGAGGAATCGAGTCCTCGCGCGTCGTGACGGGAACTGATATGTCGCCCCTGTTCCCTTCAGTTCCATTCGCGGCCGCCGGGTGAAAGACGCGGCGCTCGCGCGCGCGCCGAAGCCCGACTGGCTGAAGGTGCGCGCGCCGGGCTCGCCAGAACTATCTGCGGCTCAAGGGCCTGATGCGCGAGCTCGAACCTGCACACCGTCTGCGAGGAAGCGCACTGCCCCAACATCGGCGAGTGCTGGCACCACGGCACGGCGACGTTCATGATCATGGGCGACGTCTGCACGCGCGCGTGCGGCTACTGCAACGTCACGCACGGCGCGCCGGCGACGCTCGATCCCGCACGAGCCGGACAACCTCGCGCAGCGCCGTCGCACGCCATGGCGCTCGCCTACGTCGTCGTCACGTCGGTCGATCGCGACGACCTGCCGGACTTCGGCGCCGGCGCGTTCGCGCGACACGATTCGCGCGATCAAGGCGCGCCGGCCCGAGTGCCGCGTCGAAGTGCTGATTCCGGACTTCCAGGGCCACGAAGCGCCGCTGCGCACCGTGCTCGACGCGCGGCCGGACGTGCTCAACCACAACACCGAAACCGTGCCGCGCCTCTACCGCATGGCGCGGCCCGGCGGCCGCTACGCGCGCGCGCTCGAACTGCTCGACCGCGCGCGCCGCTGGGCGCCGGACGATTCCGACCAAGACCGGCCTCATGGTCGGCCTCGGCGAGACGCTCGACGAGGTCGTCGAGGTGCTGCGCGACCTGCGCAAGGTCGACTGCCAGATTCTGACGATCGGCCAGTACCTGCGCCCGTCGCTCGCGCACCTGCCGATGGAGCGCTACTACACGCCCGACGAGTTCCGCGAGCTCAAGCGCATCGCGCTCGAGCTGGGCTTCGGCCACGTCGAGTCCGGGCCCGCTCGTCCGCTCGTCGTATCACGCGCACGAACAAGCCGACAGCTACGCCGCGGGCACCGCGGGTTGAGGCGTTGTTCTGAAAAGAAAACGCCCGAGGTGCTAGACTCCGGGCCAGATACCCTATGGCCCTCACCGTGATCTGGGAAGCCGAAGCCCGCAAGCTCTTGATGACACTGGGATCGGTTCACCCGGCAGGCGATCGAAACAGGAGTTCGTGAGCGACCCGCAGCGCTTTGAAAGCCATCCCCATCGATCCCGGGCAGGGGCGAGGAGTTCGCTGACGCTGAGTGTCGAACAACCGGTTTTTCGGTGATCTGGCGCCTCGAGAGAGCTCGGCAGCAGGCCGTTGTCAAAGCCGTCCCGTGCCGCTGACGAACGTCGAGAAGACATCCGGTCGGCCTCAGGAATACGTGCAGCGCGCCGTGGACGGACGCGAATCCAAGGGGATAGTCGCTGCCCTCCGTGCACACCAACTTTCACGGTCCACGGTGTCGGGCCGTCACGTCACGCCTAATCTCCAATCCGCACCTACCAGACTCTGCGCGCCAACCTGACAAGCGTCGAGGTCCCGGTGACGTTCGAGGATCAGATTCCAGGATGGCGGCGGCCTGCAATTCGAGGAGGGCGCGACCCCGCCGTTCCTGAAGCTCGAGCCGCGCGACGGCCCCCGCCCACCGGGCGGCGTCGATGCGGTGCACTTTGTGAAGTCAACTGCTCGGGATTTGCCGGCGTGATTCCGCGCGAGAACCATCCGATCGATCTGACGGATCTCGTTCTCGGCCTCGACCTCGCGGTCTGTGAGGCTCGACAGCGGCCGACCACGGCAAGCTCGTCGGTGTCCAAGCGGAAGCTGCACCGCCAAGGCTCACGGCCTGTCTCCAGGGACTGTCGGCAGCGTCCTCGGCGGCAAGCTACGGTGCCGATCGATCGGCCTGCCGTCCATCGTGTTTTTCGCGACCTACATCGGCACGTTCGTCTCGACGTTCACGCGCTTCCTTTCGAGGACGTGTCGACGATTCTGCCTCGACAAGAACGGCGAGCAGCTCATTTCGAAACATCTCGATCGCACCGTCGCCGCCATCACCTCGTCTCTGCAGCCGGGCGATCGATTCGTGATCGCGGCCCACTCGCTCGGAAGTGTTGTCGTCCACGACTACATGGTTGCGCGCGTGGTCTGCAACCGCCCCCGGACGTGGTGCCGGACACGCTGCTGACGTTTCGGCTCACCGATTGGGCTCCTGACGTGGATGTTGGCTGTTCCTGGACTTTCAGGACATGGACTTCGCGAAGCCTCGCCCAACCGGGGACCACTATTTCTGCTCCTGGAATCCGGGTCGGCGGCAGCACCGCCACGCGCACGCCGATTGCGTGGATCAACGTGGTGAACCTCGTGGATCGATCGCGACAGAGGTTTCCCGACGCGGCCGCGCCGGTCTGCTCGTGGCCACGGCCGCGCAGATCGCGGCCGGCCTGAAACGGAGGCGCCATCGAGCGCCGGTTCTTTTGGCGCGTCCAGGGTCACGCACAAGTCGGGCGGCGCACGCCGGTAAGCGAAGACGACAAGGAAGGGTTCATCCGCATTCTGATTCGGGCAGCCGAGCTCGATCCGACGCCGCCCCAGGCGGTGCCCAGCGTCGCGAAGCGCGGCGGCGGCCACTGGGCGGCCACGGAACGCTGTCATCCGGCGGCTGCAGTGGCTGCTGTGCGCTGTCGCCCTCGCCCGCCATTGCCGGCTGTTGCGGCGTCGTCGCGCATCGTTTTCACGACGATGCGGGCACTGTGGTTCGCGAGCCCTGTTTGTCTGGCCCGCGCTGACGGTAGGAATTCTGGCGGCCTTCCAGCGTTTGATGCTTGGCGGCCCGACAAAGCGAATTGCTCTGGTCCTGATCCGCGGATTGAAGTGGCTCGACATCTGCGTCGTTCCCGTGCCCGGGCGCTGACTGTCGGCCGCGATGCTGTTGTGCCGGTCGCGAGATCTTGATCCGATGAAAGCCAGTCCGGGCTATCTAACCTCGAAGCTGGCGCTCAACGTGATCTCATTTGATGTTCGCGCGTTGGCGCTCAGCGTGGCCCATCCCCGCTCGCCGGAGGCCTCCACGGGCTGCCGGCCGCTGGCCCGGATGGTCCGCGATCTGGAGGCATTCGAGGAGTCTCGTCGCCCTGGCCCCGCGTTCATGGTCTACGTCATCTGCTGCGCGGCGATTCCGAGCTCGTCCCGCACGTGGCGTGGCGATCGTGAGCGCGCTGTAGTCGGGGTGACGCACGCGTCGGCGCCGCGACGACTCCTACTTCACCGTCAGTCGAGCACCTGCCGCCAGCTGAACTTCTCGCCCTTGCCGCGGACGTAGTAGTCCATCCACGCCATCTCGCTGACCGCCTTCACGAGCTGATTGCGCGTGTCGGGGATGCCGTGCGTGTTGCCGGGATACATGAAGAGCTCTGTCGGGACGCCGAGCTGCTTCAGCGCCATGTGCAGCTCGATCGACTGCGGGCTCGGGCACGCGCGGATCGCCTTCGACGACGTGGATCATCGTCGGCGTCTTGGCGTTGCGTGATGTACTCGAGCGGCGACTGGTTCCAGTAGGCGTCGTGAGTCGTCATGCGGCAGCTTGTCGCCGAGATAGAACTGGCGGTTGCGCTGCACGTCGCTCTGCGCGTACATCGAGATCCAGTTCGACGTGCCGGCGCCGGAGCTGATCGCCTTGAAGCGATCGGTGTGCGTCAGGATCCAGTTCGACCAGTGGCCGCCGGCGCTCCAGCCGAGCGCGCCCATCTGGTTGCCGTCGACGATGCCCTGCGCGATCAGGTAGTCGACGCCGGTCATGATGTCTTCGTAGCCCTTCTGGAAGTAGTTGCCGACGATGTCGGTCTTGTGCTTGAAGCCGTAGTTCGTGGAGCCGCGATAGTTCGGCCGCAGCACGCACGTAACCGGCGCCGGCGTAGACCTGCGAGCCGTAGCCGCCGTTGAAGCTGAGGATGTCGGCCGACGCGGGACCGCCGTGAATCGCGACGATCAGTGGATAGCGCTGGCCCGGCCTGGTAGCCGACCGGGCTTCACGAGCACTCCGCCGACCTTCGTGCCGTCGTTCGACGTCCACGTGATCTCTTCCTGCTGGCCGAGCGCGAACCCGCGCACCTGGGGATTCGTGTCCGTCAGCTTGATCCACGTCGCCTTGTTGGCGACCTGCTCGATCGACGGCGCCACGAAGATCGTCGTCGGCGTCGGCGCCGTCCGAGTAGTTGATCAGGATCTTGCCGGTCTTGTCGTCCCGATTCACGGTGATGGAGCCCGGCTCCTGCGTAATCTGGCCGAAACTCGTTCTGATCGCAGTCGATCGAAAAGAGCTGCTGGGTCGCGCGAATGCCCTCGTTGAAATAGATGGTCTTGCCGTCCTTCGACCAGAAGCCGATCGACAGGTCGCCGTCGAAGCCGCCATCGAGTTTCCGGAACGGCTTGCCGCGATCGCCCACGGCGCGGAGGTAGATGCGGCCGTTGGTCATGCTGTAGCTCTCGATGTTGTCGGGCGCGCTGTAACGCCATCCAGCGGCCGTCGGGCGAGAAGCTCGGGCCGGACTCGCCGACCTCGACGTTTTCGGTCAGCCGTTCGATCTGTCCCGGTGGCGGTCGTCCATCAGGTAGAGATCCGAGTAGAGCCTTCCTGCGTGATGTTGCGCTCGTAGCGCTTCGCCGAGCCGCCCCGGAATCCGATCCACTTGCCGTCGTCACTGACGGCGAACGACATCACCGAGTGCGCGCCTGCTTCGGCTCAGCGCGCGCGACCTTGACGGGATCGAGATCCAGCGCCCAGAGGCTCGACGGTGGGCGTCTCGGCGTTGCGGATGTTGACCGTGAACTTCTTGTCGCGCCGGGCTTTCTCGTCTTCGTCGAACTTGTCGGCGGTCACGAGAATAGATGCGCGCTGCCGTCCGGCGCCCATTCCCACGCTGTCGACGCCGGCCGGCTGTTTGGTCAGCGGTTCCGGCTTCGGCGGTTTCGACGCCTGCGACCGGCAGGCGAGACAACTGCGCGCGTCTCCGCGCGGCCCGCGCGATACACGATCGTCTTGCCGTCCGGACTCAAGCGAGAAATCGACGACGCCGTCCTTGGCGTCGGTGATCTCGCGCGCCTCGCCGCCGTCGGGCCGCATCAGATAAATCTGATTCTGCGCGGCGCGCCGTTCGGCCGGGCGCCTCGCGGTTCGACAGGAACAGGAACGAGTTGCCGTCGGGCGGCCACGCCGGCGCGGTCTCGTTCTTCGTCGTCGTGAATGTCAGCTGCTTTGTCGACGAGACGCCGGCCGTCATCGACACCAGGTAGATGTCGCGTCTGCCGTTCCGCGGCCTGCCAGTCCGGCGTGGACACCGTGTAGCAGCATCCACCGGCCGTTCGGGCTCGGCGTCGGCGAGCCGGCGTTCTGCATCTGCTGCATGTCGAGGAAGGTCATAGCGACTGCGCCGGGACGCAGCAAGCCATGCGGCGATCACGAACACCAGACTCAAGGTGAATGTCAGCGAGCGACCACCGATCCGTGCGAGAGCAACATCGCGACCTCCCCGAAAGCTACAAAAGCGCGTGATCTCTGGCGGGCGTTTGCTTTGCGGAGATTGACCGGATGATCAGCCGGCCTTTCATGCCGGCCGCGGGTGCTCGGCCGTTGCTGGCGCGGCGGAAATGAGCGCGCGGACTGTCAGGTCATCTGGCCCGAGCGTGCTGGCCTGGCCGCGAACGTCTGATGAATAAAAGTCTCATGGGCCCGGAAGCCGCCAGCATCTTCTTCGGGTCCCGCAGTTTCGCGCCGTGAATGAAACGAAGGCCCGACGCCGTTGGCCCAGCCGCCATCGACACGGCTGCAGTCGGATGGTCGATCGGTCGTTACCGTGCCCGATAACGAAGAAGTTGTAGTTGTCATAGACGAGCTCGAGGCGCCCGGGAAGTGCGGGGTGAACGGCGCACCACGCAGATGATCGCCCTGGTCTTCGGCTCGAATTTCGCAATGAACGTGCATAACAGCCGCTCAGACTCTGCGGGTGTGGCCTCGCGCAACAGGAGCGTCGCGAGTGTTTGGCTCAGGGTAGCGCGGACACGATGTGCAGTTCTACCTCCATCGGCCTCATAAATCATCTCTGACGCAACATGCCAGAATGATCGCCAGCCCGACGCCGAGCCCAGCCACCGGTGTAGGCGAGCAACCGCCCCGCAATGAACGAGGCAGCCAGGCCCATCAGGCCGATCTCGATAACATAACCCAGAACACCAGCACCCAGGGATGCTCACGCGCGGCGCCCGCGACCGCCAGAGCTTATTGTCGAGGACATCGAGACGTCGGCGATGACAATCTGCGATATAGCCTGAGCGAAAGGTCTTGCGCCGTGCGCCGCCTGCGATGGTTCCGTCGGCGTTCCAGATCGGCATCCGCCAGCGCTTCTTCAGCACCTCTGGTTAGCCGAGCCGCTCGGCTCACTTGCGTTCCGGCAGGCCGGCGCAGCAGAATGCGGCAAGCCCAGGGCAGACCAGCGATCTTGAAGATGGACGGTGCCGGCGCAAACCAGAATGCGCAGGCCCGGTAGCGCAAGGATGCAAACGAAGTCGCCTTGTTGCGCTGTTCCCGCAGCAGACCGGCGCCGCCAGACCAGTAATAATGGCGTTGTCACCAGCCTTCGAGGTCGATCATCATTAGATCGGGCGGCGAGGATTCCTGGCTCAAGCACGAGCCTCTATTGTGCCTGAAGCCTGCTCCGTCGCCGACCGTCACCCCGAAATACAGGTTGATGCCGACGGCCTCCAGATGACCAGCCGCTCCGTCGCGCGCGACAGGGCTCGCCATCAGGAACAACGACACGGCGCAGACAGGATCGGGATCACCAGCACCCACGGCGTGCGGAACGGACGCGGCAATGACGGGTGCGTGCGCGGAGCTAATGACGCCGTCGACACTTTGATGACGCGACACCCCAGACAAGGTGCCGATATCACGACGACCCAGGACGCCGGTAGAGGTGAAGCCGCTGGCCAGCGCGACGATGACGCCCGTCACCATGGTCGTGAGTGCGGCGTGCAGCCGCGGACCGGGCGTCGCGCGGCCCACTGCGAACAGCCCGTCGTTTGCCATCGCCATGAAGATGCGCGGATTTGCGCCATCGTCTGCCCGCATCGTCGATGGCTGAGCGGCGACGATGCCGATCTTCACGAGGGCGAGCAGTTCGCGACGCGGACCACGACGTGCCGGTGGCCGCTGTCCGTGCGGCATCGATCACCGAGCAGCGTCGGCGCACAACTCGGCTTTTGAGTTCTTATGCAGGACCAGGTACCCATGACCGCGGGGCAGCGACGCCGGGAATCGTGCGAACGGCAGGCGATCCGAGAATGCCGCGTGGCATATCGCGCTGCGGGTCGCGCCTCCTGCGCGGCGTCGAGACGGCGTCGAATCCGATGTAGGCGAAAAAGATCACCGCCGCGGCCGCCATGGCGATGCCCGACCAGCCGTATTCGCCGAAGTTACCGGTGTTCATCGGGAGCGAACGGCGACCGGTTCGCTGGCGTTCACGTACATGGGCGCCCTCTGACATCACGAACAGGATGGTCGGCCAGCTTGATACGACGATGACGGCATTGAAGCCGGGCGCCCGCACGGACTCCTGCATCAGCAGCACCGGCGGCGCGTTGACCAGAAGCAGATGAGAATAGCCGTGAACCAGGTTGACGATCGGCAGCGCGCCGCCGCCGTCGGGCCGCGCCTGGTCCAAAACCGGCAGATGGATGCCAAACGCCGCGCAGCAGGCTGACGTACGCCTGACCAGCCGACCGCGACGCGTCGCGGCGCCAAGGCGTACTCAGGATCAAATCCCAGCCGATGATCCACGCGACGAACTCGCCGAGCGTCGCATAGGCATAAGTGTAGGCGCGATCCCGGCGACCGGCATCGACGCAGCGAGCTCGGCGTAGCAGAGACCCGGCAAGCGCGCTTACCACACCGGCGACGACCATCGACAGCACGATGGCCGGGACCCGCGTGTCGGCGGCCGCCGCCTGGCCCGTCAGCACAAAGATGCCGGTGCCGATGATGGCGCCGATGCCGTAGGCCGATCAGGTTGACGGGGCCCGGCACTCGCTTCAAGCCCGTCGTCTC